>Ga0209181_10012025_pt1 | contig 11005 bp, 8 predicted proteins | sample MAT05_FD_187208 | JGI IMG/M metagenome (GOLD analysis project Ga0209181, IMG submission 187208) | Freshwater microbial communities from Lake Fryxell liftoff mats and glacier meltwater in Antarctica - MAT-05 (SPAdes) (version 2) | ecosystem: Environmental > Aquatic > Freshwater > Ice > Liftoff...
TAAGTTCCCAATTTAAATGTGAGTTTTACTCAAGTTGCGCCAAATCGCTGAACGCCTAACACCGGGCCAAATTTGCACTACTGCGTCTGATAGTTGGCAGAAGCGCTAGCATAACTGATGAGCATAATTGCATAAACCTGTTGCCAATGTGTGTTATAAAGCAGTACCCTTTTGCAACACACAATACATCTTAATTTGCGATCAATCCACTATTGTTGCGCAAACAATTGTTTGCGCAAGCTCGTCATGCTTTTTTCTACAGGGCCACTTACTTACGAGTAAATTGGGGTCGTTTGGAAACCAAAAGGGGTTGCACCCCGGAACCCTCCAAAGTATGTAGTAGAGCTCTGTAAGCCTTGTGTAGTAAGGGCTTCAGAGGATTGAAGTTTTTAAAATCTGAAGAGGTCTGGGCTAGGCATAATGACGGAATAAGCCTCAAAAGCGAGTGTTTACAAGGCTTTTCGAGGAGCTATTCATTTTTAGAAAATTCCGAAATTTTGCTCATTTTTTTAGAGAGTTGATTTATAAAAGAAAAAATGATATTTATAGATAAAACTTGCATCAAGGTGAAGTGCTGTTTTTTGTAGGTTTCTTTCGTTTTTTTAGATGAGGAAGGCTGTCGTCTATCGCTTACTAGCGATAGCGTGGTTTCAGAAAAATGTCAACCAGTTCTCGCCTTTTTTCCTGCAAGTTTACTTGCTATTAAAGTCCAAGTTGGCGATCATTTCATTAAGGTTTATACCGAGGAATAAACTAATAAATTCATATCTTCCGCTCAAGTTAATATGGCGCCAGGCTATGGGAGAAAGTCTTTTGAGAAATTCTAAGACTTCCATGTTGCCCAAGTTCTCTTGAACTTCATATATTTTTGATAAGAGCAGGGTGTTGTAATATATGATGCTGTTCGCAATAAGCCGGATACATTCGTTCCAAATCTGGAGTTCTAATTCGGTTGTACCACGAAACTTGTTGCCGCCTACGTAAGTAATCGCACCCGTTAACTGATGAAATCCTTCGCCTCGATTGAGGGCCGTGCGGATACTTTGTCGCAAAGAGGGATTATCAATAAAGCGGGCTGTATGGAGGCTTTTGAAGATTTTATCAAACTCCCACAAAGCTCTTTGCGTCTTATTGCGCCGCGTATAAGAACTCAGCTTTTTTACAATAGTGCTCTGCTTTGTATCTTTCATCAGCAGGGCTGCAAAAATATGTTGGAGATTTCCCCATTCTTCCTCGATTAGTTTCTCGTTGATTGTCCCCTCAGGAACAATTAGATGATCTTTGTACTGTTTTGGATTACCAAAACAATAAATATGCTTGGCTGTTTGACTGATTTTTTTTAAATGAGGAACAAAGTTTTGACCAATCAAATGCAGCAGAGCAAAATTGACGTGGTTGATGCTATGGCTGTCTCCACAATGCCATTCTGGGTTTATGTCCGATGTGTCGTTATACACCATATCAAAGTAATGGTGGCTTTCATGTTCGTTGGCCCCTATGACCCTTGTGTTCACACAAGCATTGTTTACAATCATGGAATAGGACACAACCCCTCTATGTTGTCCAAAATATTTACTGGAATAGCGGGCAATAATATTTTTGTGTTTTGTGAGACGCTTTTTACCATCAAGGCTAGAAAATAAAAGGTTGTCCATGAGATTCCAATGTTTAAACATGGGCAATTCTGAGATTCCATTTGCCAGGATATCGTTTGCTTTCCTCAAGTTTTCTAGGCGAAGAAAATTCTTTGAGGTTCCCAGCAGCTTTTTATAGCTAATATCTGAGATTTCCCCCATCTTTGAAATTCCATGGCTCGTTGCGGTAGCGATGATGCAAGCAAGGATTTCATCCTCATTGGCTTTATTTTTTGAATAGTGTGATTTGATATGGGTAAAGGTATTGATAAAGCTACAATTTTGGTTCACGAATCGAAGCATATTAATAAGGCTAACCTGAGGAAACTGCCCGTAAAATGGATTATTAATCTCATTATCTTTTGCTTTGTAAGGCAGCGTCCACGTTCCGTCTTTTTTTATTTTAATATCCTTATTTTCTCCAGATTTAATACGTTCATTTACATTTAAAATAAGGGGATTGAGTTCTTCCTTAAGTGCCTCAAGCTGAGTTTTAATCGGGATAGTTAAGACAGGATTATTGAGGGTTTTAATAAGCTTTCTGTTCCGCTTTTCATCTCCTAAATCCTTTTTGAGGCTTTTAAAGTTTACACTGTTATTGATGAAGATTCTTCCAGAGCTCAAATGATGTTCTAATTGCTCATAAACAAGGAATTCGTATTGATGAATGTTTAGTTTTTTCTCCGCATATAAATATGGTTTTACCTGGATTGGTATAAAGTCTACTGGAAAGTCAGCTGATTTAATTTTTGTGAGGGATTTTCCTTTTTCAAAAGTCTCTTTTAAAAAATCTAACGCTTTAATAAGGGGGTCATCCGGATCTTCACTTTCAAAATCAATGGCCCTTGCCAAGGACCTTATGTTTATTGCTATCTTTTTGGATATAACGGAATAGTGCTCCCACTTAAATTTGTCCTCATCTATTGCGTTCCCTGTGAGTTGTGGATTCAGCAAAGGAAACTGTTCTTTCGTTACAATCGCGAAGGGTTTTGGGCGGACTTCTCCAAAGGGCATTGTGTCAGGAATGGACTCATCAGTAAAGAGATCAAGAATTTGGCCGACTTTTTTAAAACAACTGTTTCCTTCAATTTTGTATTTATAAACCATTTCTTTTGCCGCTTCTTTGGCTTGCTTTTTGTAATTATTAACATGATAGATAAAGCTATTCACAAGATTGTCATTAATTTTTTGAAAGCGATAGAAAGTATAGCATAATAGATAGAGTCGAACCTTTTCATAAGCTAATGCCTGTAGTTTATCGACGCTATAGTAATCCACCAGAGAAGCGTAATAAGCAATATTCTGAGAAGATATTTCAAGCTTAGGGAGAACTTTCTCTGCAAATTTATAGAGTTTGTCACTGGAGCATTTTTTATCGATTTCGCGTATGACTTCCGTATAGTTGAACCCTTTAGCGTCTTTTTTCAGAATGGTCACCCCGTACATCTGCTCATCATTTTTTAGCAACCGTTGGAGAGCCTTATCAACATGCTGTGGAATATGTTTAGCAACAATAGATTGAAGACGTTCGTTCTCTTCCAATAAAACCTTGCTGATAATTTTTTGAAAAGTACTATAGCCAGGAATAGAAATATTGTTGTTTTTCAAAAAACACAATAAATTATCAAAAAGATATCTCGCGTTAGCATGTACTTTTACAGAAGTAACTGCCTGAATTTCTAAAAGCTTTTTGGTATCTTGATTGAATAATTTAAAATTAAGCAACCTTAATATTCGTGACTGATTTTCTAACTGCGTTTTTTGAGTAACCATAGATTTAGGCGTTGTAGCCTTAGGAAAGTATTCTCGTATAATATAGTTTATATCTTCTTTTACATATTGAAATTTAATTTGAAAAAATAAACATTTACATTTAAAATATCCAAGCTGCAAAATAAAATGTAGACGTGATTCTATAGATCTGAGAGATTCTATTTCCTGCATCTCTAACGCATCAAGAGAAAAGTAAAAAGCCCTTTCCTCTATACTAAATTTTGGAATTTCATATAATTCATTAATTTCGGAGTCCAATAATATTGAGAGTCTTTTTTTTGTTTTTTCCACTAACAATCCTTAATTATTTTATAAATACATTTCTCTCTATTTTTTTTCTCAAGTTTCAAGATATTTTTCCAAAATTTTAGATCCTGCCTCTTTTAAAGAACCATCATTATTAACGTAAGAATAAAGAGTAGACGTTGTGATCCCTAAGCGTTTAGCTACTTCTAATGCAACAGCTTTAGAATCACTCATGGCAGCCATTGCCATACGTATTGTGGGAGCATCCATCTTTCGTGGACGACCACCCATACGACCTCTAGCACGAGCAGCCTTTAAACCAGCACGCGTACGCTCAATAATAAGTTCTCGTTCATATTCTGCTAAAGCGGCAAAGAGGCCAAACACTAATCGACCATTAGAACTTGTGGTATCAATTTGAGCTCCATGGCCGGTAAGAACCTTAAATCCTATATTACGTTGGCGTAGATCATCAACAATGGTGATCAAATGTTTTAAATCACGCCCTAACCGATCTAATTTCCATACAACAAGTGTATTGCCAGGTTGCAAAGCCTTTAAACATTCTTGAAGACCTGTTCGTTCTTCTTTTTTACCTGAAGTTTTATCTTGGTAAATACGTTCATCCTGTATCCCATCAGCAATAAGAGCATCACGTTGTAAATCCAAATTTTGAGAACCATCATTTTTAGATACTCTTACGTAGCCTATCTGCATTTTGGATAATTTTTCCCTTTGAGTGCTCAAAAACTTATAGACATACTACAAAATCTAGCATTGATAATTCAATGGGTTTTTTTGTAGAAATAAAGACCTCAAAAGTGGTTTTGGGCTTCTGCTAAAAAAACGCTCGTTTTTCTCACAGTCACAAACACAAAACACCAAGAAAATTTTTGATCCCATCAGATAATTTTTGAAAGATCCCTCGCCCACAGCAAGGAATCTCTAGCTTTTCTATGCTTTTAAAAAGGGGATAAAAAAATGAGAAAAATTTATGGTTTTGTAAAAATAGAAAAGTTCTAAAAATGATTATTTTTCAACACATTAGATCTATTTTTATCTATCCACTCTGTTTAGTAAAAGTCCAAATTATAAAAACTTCAACCCTCTGAAGCCCTTACTACACAAGGCTTAAAGAGCTCTACTACATACTTTGGAGGGTTCCGGGGTGCAACCCCCAAAATAGAACGGCTTAAGTGCACTTACCGTTCCGCTGCTCCCCATACCCCAATATCATCTCCGGGGGTTTCCACAATACAGACGCAACGCAGATTTTTTTGAGGAACTAGATTCCAAAAATCTATATTTTGACTGCTATAATCTAGAATAAATGATCCCCGCCGCAAGCAGCGGGGTATTCAGAAGAGCCGCAATTGCCGATCTTCATGTAACTTATGGTATTCTTTTCCTTGGTTCTTCACATAATTAGCTATCTTTCCTTCATCTCCATGTTTTCCTACCGTACTGGCAAAATAGCCATCTGACCAAAACTCTCCTCCCCATAATTTCTTCTTCACTTGGGGACATCGACGAAATACTTCTCTTGCTGTAAGGCTTTTTATAAGCGTTACTATCTTTGTCACGCTATACGTCGGTACTGATTGTACTAGAAAATGTACATGATCTTTATCCGTACCGATCTCTAAAAATTTTACCTGATACCGTTCTTCAATTGCTAAACAGACTTCCTTTACTACCTTGTCCACATCTTCATCAAATACAACTCGTCTGTATTTTGCAGGAAATACAAGGTGGTACATCAGTACCGTAACATTATGACTTTTATTTATGTACTCGCTCACGCGAGTATTTTACGCCGCAAGCGGCGGGGAATTCAACCCTAAGAGAGATTAAAAGAAAGGAGCCGTCAGCCCCTTTCAATAATTTACTTATGGTTATATTCTTCACCTCTTGTGGTGTTAACAAACCATTCTTAATACCCAGTTCGCCTGTTTTGTTGTTGTTGATACTTTTGTTGTTCAAACTGTTGATATGATTGATTCCAATTATGCTTTCCGTGGTTCCCATCATTATTTAAGTTCAATAAATCTTGCCGAGTTACGCCACCTGAATATATCTCTTTGATATCTCGAGTTGAAGTTGCTTGTATAGCATTATAAAAATGTTCTTGTGGTTTGTCTAAAAAGCTATTGAGTACTGCGTGGTTATCCATTTGAAGATTCACCCTTGCTTTTCGCCTCTCCACATCATGGTAATCATAAGGATCCATTGCATAGCAAGATCTTGTAGATTTAGATATTGTAATTGGCACCAAGAATAAAATCATTGATATTTTAATAATATTGTTAAACATATTATTTTTCCTTTAAGTTAAATGTTTTTCATTTTTTTAACCACAATAACCACAAAAGCTGTCGGGCGCCAGGTTTATTGACCCGGGGGCGCGTCAACTTAATTGACCCACTTGGAGGATGTTAATAAAGCTCAGAGATACCTGTCAAGAGAGAAAATAAAAAACTTTAGCAGAATTATTTTGAGAGTCATTTGAGAAAGACGCTAATGGCGTCTTTTTCGCCATTAGCGTCTGGTAGCCAAACAATTCCGAATCGAGCGCCGGTCAAGAGTGAGCCCGGACTTGATCCGGGGTCATCCCTGGAGGGGACGCGAAGCGATAGCGCAGCGCTCTTGACGGGCATAGCGAGGTCGGAATTACAAAACATATTAATTTATGAGCGAAGCGAATTAAGTTTCCTTTTTTGTATTCGTAACTTTTGGTCGCATTTTACGCCTATAAGAGTCTCCCTCTAAAATCACATGGTAACTATGGTTTGTCAGTCTGTCTACGACAGCGTTACCCATGGCTGGATCAGGAAATAGGTCAACCCAGGCCTCAACTTTACGATTGCTTGTGATAATAAGACTGGATTTTAAATGCCGTTCTGCAACAAGCTCATAAAAATCTTCGGCGTGCGTTAAAGTAAGAGCTGAAAGCCCGAAGTCATCAATAATAAGAAGGTCTGGGGTACTGAGTTTTTTGAGGTTTTTGTCCCAGCTTTGATCTGCACGACTTGCATGCATTTCTCTTAATAAAACAGAAGCTCGGATAAAGCGAACGCTTTTCCCCTGGCGACAGGCTTGATGGCCAAGAGCTTGGGCTAAGTGCGTCTTCCCTGTCCCTGTTGGACCAACAGCTAAACAATGCTGGTGCTCTTTAAGATAAAGGCCTCCCATGAGATCGCGAATAAGATGCTGTACGCTCAAAGGATAACGAGAGATCTCATACTCTTCAAAGGTCTTTATCTGTTCAAAGCTTGCGCGTCTAAAGCGTTTTTCCAAAGCGAGGGCTTCACGTCTTTGAATCTCGTCTTGGAGAAGGAGAGAGAGCCACTCTGAATGAGAAAGGCCATTCTCTCTGGCTGAGGTTAAACGGGCCTCAAAGGTCTCCATAATGCCCGGCAAACGGAGCTTTTTAAACTGCTCATTTAAAGAAAGAGATGTCATAGACAAGCCTCCTCTTGGGTTGCGCTAAATTCTTGGGCATTCCTTAGGTAACACCCATTTTTGAGTTGTTCAGGGGAAAGTCGATTTTCTCTCTCCTCAAAGAGAGGTTTTTTGTCAAGACCACCTTCGAGAATTTTCTTGAGGGATTGATAGGTTGAGTTTTCAAAGAGGATTGCTCTTTTACAAGCAGCTTCCAATCGGATAGGACTGTAAGTCTCTGCAAGCCTTAAAACAGCTTGAGCTTTCCTTTGATGGGTTAAGCTCGGCTTGACTAGAAATTGAGAAAGGAAAGCATGAGCAGAGTCCCCTATCTCTTTCGCTTCTTCCAAACACTCAGGAATGCCTTTCTCTAAGAAATATCGAGCTCCTTTAGGATAATCTTTCTGATCTGTAATCCATTGTCCTTTGCGACTCTCACGAATATGGGTTTTAATACGCGCCTGCTCAAAGAAAACCTCAACCATGCGTAGAGTGGCTCTAATCCAAATGGTTTTTCCTACATAAGCATGGGGACATGAATAAAATGACCCTTCGAATATAATATGTTGATCCTTGTGAACGAGGGCACTTTGCCAAGTAGGGCATTCAAACTCTCCGATCGGAAGAGGAAGCATACGCGCCTTCTCTTCCCCCCTAAACATCGCCCAGGGTGTTTGTCCCGTCGTCCGCGTGATAACATGGGCATTCTCATGGCGACACCACTTGAGGGCATACGTATTAGCTCCCTCAATATCCTTGAAGACCCTCCCTGCTAAAATCTGCTGACGGCATATGGACACACTTCGCTCCACGCGCCCCTTGTGCCGGGCAATCCTGACCTTTGCTGGGTCAGCAATGAAGCCATAGTGACGTTCTAATTCAGCATAAGTTCGATTAATTGTGGGGTCATAAATATCAGGCTTTAGAACGCCCGCTCTGAGATTATCGAGAAGAACGGTCTTCGGAACTGCCCCAAAGAAATTGAAGGCTCTAACATGGCAATCAATCCATGATTTAATGTCCTGCCTAAAAACAAAACGCACAAAACGATAACGGCTATAGGCGAGAGTCATAATAAAGGCCCAAGCTTTACGCATCTTGCCAGAAATGGGATCTTTCATGAGACCCACATACCCAAAATCTACCTGAGCCTGCTGCCCTGCTTCTATCTCCAAATGGACCGTTGATGTTGTTCTGACAAGCTCCGTAAAGTGCTCTTTGATGTACCTCCTCAAACTTGCTTCACTAACCTTTTCCCCCTCCTCTTTAAACAGCCTGACCATTTGCGTCTTTGTCATATATGGAGAGGTAAGCCATGCCTCAATTTTTTTGTGATGTAGGCTCAAGTGTCTTTGAGCAGGACCGGGGTCACCTCGAGAGTATCTCTCTTTTATTAACCGCTCTATTATCTTCTCGGTTTCTTCTTGCTCTGATTCTGGCTTGAGACCTAAAGTTTGAGCTTTTCTTAGTAAACCCCTAACCGTATTCCTTGCTGCTCCCAGGGAGCGGCTAATTGCCCGACTTCTTTTACCTTTTTGCCATTGATAAATGACTTCTCGTATTTCCAGCATTGCTATCTTTCTCCGTGCCATTCCTTTTATCCTCATCATTTCATTTGAGGATTCTAGGATCATTGAACATCCTTCCGGCAAAAATCATACCCTAGGGATGGGTCAATTAAGTTGACAGATGGGTGGGTCAATTAAGTTGACGCGGATGGCCTCCAAGTGGGTCAATTACCCTGGCGGCCGACAAAAGCACACGGATTGTATTTCAAAATTTTCGAAAAATCTAGTTCAAAGTTTGTAGAGAATGTCCGAAGGAACTTTTGAAAAAAGTTTTTAGGCGCGCTCATATGTTGCCTTCGGCAACGGCTCTTTGACGCAAGCGTCGGAGACCAAGTTTCAAGATTATCTCAAGATCTTTGTAAATGGGGTAGTGTGCGACAAGCTGTCATAAGGTGAAAAGTAAACAAAAAAATTTTAGAATCAAACCATTGAGATGGCTTGTGGATTCGTAAGATTTAGGTCCTCCTGATGTAGGAGTCATCACAAAATTGGCCAAGATCTAAAAATTTTGATTCGATTTTATGTGAAAATTACAGGACTTACATGGATAAAATGCTACCTATACGATACCTAATTTGTTGAAAGAAAGATTATTGATAATAAAAACAAAGTCATTAATTGCCATTTAATGGCAAAAAACATAAGACTTATAGTCAGTGGTTCGATAATTTTCATCTACTTTTCACCTTATGACAGCTTGTCGCACACTACCCCTAAATCGCGACGTCAACAGAAAGCGCTCAAATAGGATATGAAGTTATGGAGAAGCCAGGTTCAAAAATCGCCAAAGGCGTTATGGATAGGATCATCAGATTTTAGACATACGCAATATGCAAACTCAAAAATGAGTTTGCGCTTAGACTAACCTTGGGAGTGAGAGCGGGTTGTCATTAACAAGAGGATGAGATAAATTAGACGTGACTCAAAGGTGCAGTTAACACCTCTGAGCCACTGACCATAATCAACAACCAAGGAGTCAATCATGGCTAAACATGGTATACAAAAATCTCGTCATTTATTAAAGCATTTAGAAGAGGAAATGATGTTTCTGAGAACTCTCGTGTCTCAGATAGAGAGTTTATCACACCAAGTGCAATTCGTATCTTCTGGTATAAAAAGGACCTGGATTGATATTGATAGAGTTTATAAAGATTTTGAGCAACATACTGAAAACTCATAATAAAGAAAACCATCAGAACATTGAAAGAAATATGGTATCGATGTTCTGATGGTCCTTTTAGGAAGACAAAAACAAATGAAAAAGAGTTCTTTATGAGAAAATTCCTTGCCACAATTCTTGAAAAATTAACGGAAAAAGTAAGAGGAAAAGAAACTCCAGTAGCCATTCTAGTGGAAAATGAAGAGGTTATTCGAGAAGAACACAAAGAGGTTGAGCCGATCCCTCCTCAGCCTAAAAAGTTATCTAAGGACAAGCTCCCCAAAAAGAAAACAGAAATAGCTCCTTATGTGAGTAATCCCGCCAGAGATCTCATGGAAATAATGGAAGTTCCGTTTCTTGCTCTTTCCAAAAACAGAAAATCCCCCATTTTATACGAAAGCTCCGATGGAGCTCGCAAAGTCAAGGTAACAAGGCATACTGGTCACTTCCTTGCTAGCATCTATGATTGGGATGTTATCCTGTTTGTTGCCAGTAAAATGCAGAAAATCCTTAATGATATGAGCGACATTCCTCCTCGAAGTATGGTTGTTCCAAGACATGAACTTTTAAAAGCCATTCATAGAAGTAATGGGAAGAAAACAGACGCAGATTTAGAAAAAACCCTCTCTCGCTTACAGTTAACAGGGATAGAAACAACGATTCGTAATGAAGATTGTAAGTATAAAGCAGGATTTGGATTTCTTGATAGTTGGAGGTATACAGAACGGAAGGAGATCAAAGAAATTGAGATTACCCTGTCACAGTGGCTCTATGATGGTGTTTGTGCAAAGGGCTCTCTTTTGAAAGTAAACCCTTCTTATTTTAAACTAACCTCAGGATTAAAGAGATTTCTTTATAGAACAGCTCGTAAACATGCAGGCAAGGATAGCTGGGAATTTTCAATTAAAAAACTCTATGAAAAGTCTGGGAGTGAACAAGAATTTAAAAAATTCAAAAGTGACTTAAAATCTGCTGTTTTAGCAAATGATATTCCTGAGTATTCCATAGAATGGATAGAAAAAGATGGAAAGCAGAGTGTCTTTTTTAGAAGATCCACTCTTCACGAATTAGATATATTGGCAGAGGAATTTGAGAAAAAACAATAAAATACATATAAATTCAATATGCTAGGTAGTTCTGGAAGTTAATATAAGAGTTGGGGGGGACATCACCGACCGTTGGGG
>Ga0209181_10012026_pt1 | contig 11004 bp, 9 predicted proteins | sample MAT05_FD_187208 | JGI IMG/M metagenome (GOLD analysis project Ga0209181, IMG submission 187208) | Freshwater microbial communities from Lake Fryxell liftoff mats and glacier meltwater in Antarctica - MAT-05 (SPAdes) (version 2) | ecosystem: Environmental > Aquatic > Freshwater > Ice > Liftoff...
GGGCTTTCTCCCGGAATATCACCGCGCAGGTTACCTGCGCCCCGAGTTGCGATTGGTCAGCGATGAGACCTGGATGCGTTGCAATTCCAAGTCTGTGAGTCGGTCGGGCTACGGCGGCGGCAAGCATGCATTTGCAGGATTAATTGGCTGCGGACACTGTGGTGGCACGCTGGTACTAACCGCAAAGCAGCGGTGTCGTTCGGTTTATTGCGCGAATTGCACGGTCGCCAAGAGCGCCAACGCCGCCCTGGACGGACAAACGGGAACGGTCGCTGTTGCGGGCGTAAAGTTGTTGCTAACGCAAGCGCTCAAGTATTTTGTGACGCCCGATTTTTTGACGGCTTTTCGAAACTCTCTTCGACTGCGCCTCACTGGATGAGTGTGATCACCCAATTTGATGGCCTGCTGGTCACGTTGCGTGATGGGCGATGCGGCAAAGATTTACAGCAAAACGGCACCGCTACAGCTACGGGTGGCGTTTTGGTGTTGTGTGGCTAAAACTCAGAACAGCTCGCCCGTGCAGTCACCCTCCCACGGCTCGTGAGAGTTGATATTGCGTTTGGCGCGTTTTGCGTAATGGCGGTGTATCTTGCGGCCATATTGCGCCATCAAGTTTTCGGTGAACGCCTCCAAGAACTCCAGCACCTAGACTGCGGCCTGCGTCGACAACGTTCGGGTTCGGGTTTGGGTGCAAGCAGACAACGGGCAGAGATGCCTGGGCTTTTTCTTCTTCATGATCATCTCCCGGTGCCCGCACGACGTGGTGCAGGCTTTGGGCTTGGGGCAAAGACATCAAGGTACAGCTTCTCATCGAGCACCGGCAAATCCCTTTGGGCCGCAGCTGCCAGAAGTTCAGCCGCCATCGTCGTCAGAATCCGATAGTTGCCAGCAGCATGGTCACAAAGCGTCTGACGCAGAGGCAGCGTCATCAAACTGGCATTGCCCGCACCGGCCAACAAATGCTCCAGGCAAGCCAACAACTCCTCGCGACTGGCAAACTCGGTCGCCAGCCGGGTCCGAATCCGGCTACCCAGGGGAATCAACTCCTCCCGGCGCAGCGTCTCAAGCAGCCGGGCATCGCCTGCCATCACGATACACAGCAAGGGCTGGGAATCGAACTGCGAACTCGCCAGCAGTCGCAACTCAGACAAAACCTGAGGCGTCATCTCCTGCGCCTCATCGACCAAGAGCACCGCCCGACAACGGGTGGACTCCATATGGCTGAGCCAACGCTCACGCAGCGCCTTGAACCCACCCCAGCGGTTGCTCGGACGCAGTGGCACGCCAAAGACATCCCCGAGCTCACGGTAAAAGTCAGCCAAATGACTCTGCGGATGGTTGATGGCCGCCACCGTCACATCAGGCAGGCGCTTCAAACGCTGGGCCAACACGCGCAGCACCACACTCTTGCCGCTGCCCGGGTCCCCATGGATCATGGCGAATCCGCCCTCACGAATCTGCGCATGCTCAATACGCCAACAAAAACTCTCGATCTTGGGCGGCACATAAATCGCATCGACTGGCAACTCAGGCGAGAACGGATTGAATTTGAGCCCATACAGGGCTAGCAATTTTTGGTTCATGCGCTTAGCCCCTGGCGTTCGTATTGGGGGATGCGTCAGACAAGGCGTTTGACTTGGGGCTGGCCAGATAAGCCGGTGGCACCCCGGTGGCGGCGTAGTCGGCCAGCAGTTGCGTCATCAAAGCAGGCAAGCCAACCGGTGCCAGTGGTGAGAGATCCACGGCCGCCGGGCTCAAGGCGCGACGCTGACCATTGGCGTTGGCGCTCTTGTCCAGGGGCAAGACCTGACACAGGGTGGCACCTGTTCTGCTGTCGACCAAATCAACCTTTGATAAATCCCAGCGGGCATAACGCAAATTCACCTGCTCCAGGTGGCGGTAGCGCGCTGGTATCTCAAAGCGGGCGCCACCCAGACTGACCGTGCCGTCGGAGCGCCTTTGCCGACGCGCCACCTCAATGCAGAAACTGCTTGTCAGAACGGCACTGCCCGGACAAGGCCGCGCCACGTTGGGGCCAGCCAGATAGTGCGCCATGGGCGTGGCATTGATCTCAGAATGGTGGGTGCGGTGGTACTCCTGTTCTGTCCAGGCCTGCGTGGCCAGATTGAGCGCGTCCAGCGTGAGACCCTCATCACCTTCAAGCATGGCCATCAGCCGCCCTTCAATGCGCCCCCAGAAGGATTCCTGTTTGGCGTTCTGATACGGCGAATAGGGCAGCGTGGTCTGATGCACGATGCCCAGGGCGGCCAGGCCGGTGGTGGTTTCCTCTGCCAGCATGGCCGCGCCGTTGTCGGTCATCAAAGCACGTGGCAGGCCGCGTTTCATCAGCGCCTGGCACAAACAGTGGATCAGGCTTTGCGCCGTCTCATCCAAATACCACTGCAGGTGGCACACCAGACGGGAGCGGCTCAATCAATCACGCACATGATCATCGGGGTTACCCACTGCCCTTGGCGGGTCAGCACCTTGCGCGAGCCGTGGTGGAAGTCCAGATGCCAAAGGGCATTGACGTGGTCCACCTCGAAGCTGCGCACCTCCAGACGTTCCAGGCGGTCCCGCGCAGCCAAGGCCCCGGCGGTGGCGCGCTGCATACGGGCTTGACGGAACATGCCCTGTGCCAAGAGGTAGCGGCGCACCGTGGGGTAAGACGCCAGCGTGGTGTCACTGCCTTTGAAAGCGGCGCACAGGTTGTCAAAGTGCAGTTGCACCGTCCAGCCGGGATGCTCGCGGTATTGCTGGGTCAGGGTGTCAATGACGGTTTGCGACAGACTGGGGAAGTGGGCAACACGCCCACGCAGGCGGTTCTTCAAGGTGGCCACCGGGTCGGCTGCCTTGCGCGCCGCGTAGTACCAGCGCTGCAGGCAGGACAGGCCAAACGTGGTGTCGAGTCCAGTGCTTGGGTGGCGCCAGGTTTTTGCCGCAAGTGCGCCCAATGCGCTGTGCAGTTCACCAGCGGGAGGCGGGGCAGCCAGCAAGGGGCCAATGATGACGAAGCGCAGGCGCGCCCATCGATCGCGCTGGTTCGGGTCTTTTACGGGGTTCAAATCACACTCCAAATGTTGCCATACCGGCGGTATGGCTTGCAGGAGTGAGATTACGGATGATGGGCTGTTTTGACTATTGGCATTCTCTGCGGGTGTTGCTCGGGCATCAACCAGTGTGATCAGGCACTCACGCTCAAGGGGCTTAGAAAGCCCAGCAAACGCACCATGGCAACATGTGTGGCGCCCATAAAACGCCCTATGAGACTGGTGGGCAGGTCCTGGGTTTGAACTGGCGGCATGAAGCGTGCACAGACTTGGCTCCACAGGGTGGTGTTGGCAAAGCGCTGCAGCCACCATTGCCGCCAGCGTGCAATGGTGCGCGCTGGCACCTCCAGGGTGTCGCACAGTTGCACGGCCGATGCGCTCAGCGTGGTGCGTCTCTGGGGCAGCACCACTACGGCCAAAGCGACGTAAACGCGCCGCCCGAGAAAGCGCACCGACTTCGCCGTTGAACGCTTGCGGCAGCGGCTGCAGCAAAAGCTCCAACGCGACTCGAACGCATGGCGAACCTCCTGCGGGCAGGCGCGTGGTTTGCGTGGGTAGTTGGCCCGGTGCAGCACGCCACCACACGCGCACGGGGTGGCGTGCATCTGAGCCGCCAGTTCGGCGTCTATTTGCACCAGGAATTGAAAAAATTGGGGGCTCTGAAGTAAGGTGTGGCACACTTTGATGGTCTCGATCTTGGTCGAAAGAGACTCTCCCACAAAGACCGCTTGTTCAAAGTCTTGGTGGGAGATTTTTTTGTCTGGCCACACCACCAGCGTTAACTCAGAGTCGACATTCGAGCTGTTGTAGGGTTGGCTACCGTTTTGGTGAGGGCCGCCACCAGGGGGGGCCTGCCGGCGGCCCTGGCAGGGGCCTGATTAGAAAATTCCCGAAACCAAAACCTCCGCAGTCACTGTACGTTTGACTTATCGCCAACTACGCCATCAGGATCGACTGCCTTCAAATTGATCAGCCTTCGTGATGGGGCAGGTTATCTGACCATCACATAACTTGACCAATTCAGACGGCAACGCCATCACGGTAACTGGTCATGCTCACAAGAAGATGAAAACCAAATGGGGTTCTTGCAACGCGGGTGCCCGGCGCATCTGGCTGAACCTGGAACTCGCCAAGAAGCCAGTGCAGTGCCTGGAATACATCGTGGTGCATGAGCTGATGCACCTGCTGGAACGCAACCATAACGAGCGGTTTACTGGCCTGATGGATATGCATCTGCCAGACTGGCGACATCGGCGGGAGACCTTGAAGAGTTCGCCGCTAGGGCATGAGGCGTGGGTGTAATGACTAGGTGCTAAAACGGAATGTCATCATCCATGTCGTCAAAACCGCTGGCTGGGCGACTCGGAGCAGGTGCGGCGGCAGGGGCCGGACGAGGCGGCGGAGCGCTTGGGCGGGGAGCCGGCGCTGGGCGGCTGTTGTAGTTGCTGCCAGCGTTATTGCCTGTGTCGCCACCGTACCCATCGTCCTCACCTGCCGGGGCGCCCATGCCTTCGCGGCCACCCAGCATCTGCATTTCGTTGGCGATGATGTCGGTGGCGTACTTCTCAACACCGTCTTTGTCGGTGTATTTGCGAGTTTTCAAGCGGCCTTCGACGTAAACCGGGCGACCCTTTTTGAGGTATTGACTCACAATTTCAGCCAATTTTCCAAAGAAGGTCACGCGGTGCCACTCGGTCTCTTCGACCATATTTCCGTCTTTTCCCTTGTACTTGCTGCTGGTGGCAATGGTGATGTTGGCAACCGGGTCGCCACTGGGCAGGTAACGCACTTCCGGGTCGCGCCCCAGATTGCCCACCAAAATCACTTTATTTACCGAGGCCATAGTTGTCTTTCAGGTTAGAGGATCAAGCGCCACTGGCTTGAAAAAACGAACTTTATCAGGCTTTAGCCAGCGCCTGCAACGGCTTGTCTGCGGGAATTTTCATCGGCCAGGCCAGCAGCAGCCAGATCAACATCAAAGCGCCACACCCGGCAAAAAGCGCCTGGGCGCCACCCCACTGCATGGCCCAGCCGCCCAACCAGCCACCGGCAAAGAAACCCAGCGACTGCAGCGTGTTGTAGATGCCCAGCGCCGCACCCAGGTTGTGCAGCGGCGCGAGCCTTGACACCATGCTGGGCAGACTGGCCTCCAGCACGTTGAAACCGTAAAAGAATAGAAACAATAGCGCACTCAGCATATAAACAGGGGGCTGGCACCCAATTTGCCACCATAAACCCAACTGCACCAAGGCCATCAAGGCAGCAGACACCAGCACCGCTGCACGCACATACCCGCGCCGCTGCAGCGGTAAAAAGCTGCCGCCCATCACCACAAATGAGCCCACCAGCACCGGCAAGTAAACCTGCCAATGCTGGCCCTGCGGCAAACCGGCCCGCACCAGCAGGGTTGGCACCGCCAGCCACATGGCCAGTTGCACCCCGTGCAGAACAAAGGCGCCATCATTGAGCCGCAGCAGGTCTGGCCTGCGCAGCACGTCCAGCACCCCACCGGCCTGCTGGCTGGTGGGGTGCGCAGGCTCGGCTGGCACCCACCAGATCAGCGCCGCAATACCCAGCAACGCCAGCCCAAGCCGCCAGCACCGGCGCCACCACCAATTTCACCGGGCCAGAAGCACCGGCTACGGCCATGAGTTCACGCTCACGCCTCCAATGACTATCATGGTGGGTTTTACCGGTGCATTTTCACCGCCCCTTTTTAAGCAGTCATCGCCTTGAACAAACCTGAAGACGGCAAGTATCTTGCCAGTGCGCTGCAGCAGCAGACCATCAGTATCCGTGGCGCGCGCACCCACAACCTGAAAAACATCGACCTCGACATCCCGCGCAACCAGCTGGTGGTGATCACCGGCCTGAGCGGCTCTGGCAAATCCAGTCTGGCGTTTGACACGCTCTACGCCGAAGGTCAGCGCCGCTATGTGGAGAGCCTGTCCACCTACGCGCGGCAGTTTTTACAACTGATGGACAAGCCCGATGTGGATGTGATTGAAGGCCTGTCGCCGGCCATCTCCATTGAGCAAAAAGCCACCAGCCACAACCCGCGCTCCACCGTGGGCACCGTCACCGAAATCCACGATTACCTGCGCCTGCTGTTTGCCCGCGCGGGCACGCCGTATTGCCCGGAGCATCATGTGCCGCTGCAGTCGCAAACCGTCAGCCAGATGGTCGATGCCACCCTGGCCCTGCCCGAGGGCACCCGCCTGATGCTTTTGGCACCACTGGCGCGCGAGAAAAAGGGCGAGTTTTTGGACGTGTTTGCCGACATGCAGGCGCAGGGTTATGTGCGCTTTCGCATCAACGGTGTGGCCTATGAGTTTGACCAGCTGCCAGCGCTCAAAAAGACCGAGAAGCACGACATTGACGTGGTGATCGACCGCATCAAGGTGCGCCATGCGCCACCTGCCAGCGCTACGCCTGCCGCTACGGATGCGGATAAGGATGAGACCGAAGAATCGACGGTTGACGCAGATGTCCTGGCCGACCACGCGGATTTTGCGGCGCTCAAACAGCGTCTGGCCGAGAGCTTCGAGGCCGCGCTGCGGCTCGCCAGTGGCCGTGCCATCGTTATTGAAATGCATAGCAGCTCGCCCAATCAGGACGAGGGCTACAGCCCAAAAGAGCACTTATTCAACGCCAAGTTTGCTTGCCCGGTGTGCAGCTACTCGATTGCCGAACTGGAGCCACGCCTGTTCTCATTCAACTCGCCGATGGGTGCCTGCCCGAGTTGTGACGGCCTGGGCCAGCAAGACTTTTTTGATCCGGCGCGGGTCGTGGCCTTTCCCAGCTTGAGCCTGGCCAGCGGTGCCATCAAAGGCTGGGACAGGCGCAACGCCTACTACTTTGCCATGTTGGAGAGCTTGGCCGCGCATTACAAGTTTGACATTGACGATGCGTTCGAGGCGTTGCCAGAGGCCGTCCAGCAGGCGGTGTTGTACGGCTCGGGCGAGGAAGACATCAAGTTCGCCTATGCCATGGACGCCAGCGCTGCAGGCAAAAAGGTCAGCAAAAAGCACCCGTTCGAGGGCATCATCCCCAACATGCAGCGGCGCTACCGTGAGACCGACTCGTCCGTGGTCCGCGAAGACCTGGCGCGTTACCGCAGCACCCAGCCGTGCCCGGATTGCGGTGGTAGCCGCCTGCGCCTTGAGGCACGGCATGTGAAGATTGGCGAGAGCGACCAAGCTCGCGCCATCTTCGAACTCAGCCACCAAACGCTGGCGGAGTGTTTCAATTACTTCAGCAGCCTGACCATGCACGGCGCCAAAGGCGACATTGCCGCCAAAATTGTGCGTGAAATCAGCCTGCGCCTGAAGTTCCTCAACGACGTGGGCCTGACCTACCTGAGCCTGGACCGCAGCGCCGAGACGCTCAGCGGCGGTGAGTCCCAGCGCATCCGTCTGGCCAGCCAGATTGGCTCGGGCCTGACCGGCGTGATGTATGTGCTGGACGAACCGAGCATTGGCCTGCACCAGCGCGACAACGACCGCCTGATCGACACCCTGAAACACCTGCGCGACATCGGCAACAGTGTGCTGGTAGTCGAGCACGACGAAGACATGATGCGCGCCGCCGACCAGATCATTGACCTGGGGCCAGGTGCCGGTGTGCACGGCGGGCGCATCATGGCGCAAGGCACGTTTGATGAGGTCAAGGCCAACCCCGCATCGCTCACCGGCCAGTATCTGGCCCATACTTTGAAGATTGAGGTGCCGCCGCATCGCACCGCCTGGCTACCCACCGTGGTACCCAAAGCCTTCAACGGCGGTAAAACCAGCCGGTTTGCGCCCAGCCCGGCTGCGCAGCGGCGCGCCGAGCGCGAAGCTTTGCACAACGCTACCCTGGGCGATACACAGGCACTGAAGGTCATCGGCGCCAACGGCAACAACCTGAAAAATGTCGATGTGGCCTTTCCGGTAGGGCTGTTCACCTGCGTGACCGGTGTCTCGGGCTCGGGCAAGTCCACGCTGGTCAACGACACCCTTTACAAAGCCGTGGCGCGCACCATTTACCGCGCGCATGATGAGCCAGCTGAACACACCGCCATTGAAGGCATCGAGTACTTTGACAAGGTCATCAACGTCGACCAGTCACCGATTGGCCGCACACCGCGCTCCAACCCGGCCACTTACACCGGCTTGTTTACGCCGATTCGTGAGCTGCTGGCCGAGGTGCCCACCGCGCGTGAGCGCGGCTACGGGCCGGGGCGCTTCAGCTTCAACGTGAGCCAGGCCAGCGGCGGCGGGCGCTGCGAAGCCTGCGAGGGCGACGGTATGGTCAAGGTCGAGATGCACTTTCTGCCCGACGTGTATGTGCCTTGCGACGTGTGCGCGGGCAAGCGCTACAACCGCGAAACGCTGGAAGTGCTTTACAAGGGCAAAAACATCGCGCAGATTCTGGAGCTGACCGTGGAAGCCGCGCACGCGTTTTTCAAAGCCGTGCCGACCATCGAGCGCAAGTTGCACACGCTGCTCGACGTGGGCCTCTCGTACATCCGCCTCGGGCAAGCGGCCACAACGCTGTCGGGCGGGGAGGCGCAGCGTGTGAAACTCGCGCTGGAGCTTTCCAAACGTGACACCGGGCGCACGCTCTATATATTGGACGAACCCACCACCGGCCTGCACTTTGCCGACATCAAACTGCTGCTCCAAGTGCTGCACCAGTTGCGCGACGCGGGCAATACCATTGTGGTGATCGAACACAATCAGGATGTGATCAAAACTGCTGACTGGCTGATCGACATGGGCCCCGAGGGCGGCGGTGGTGGGGGTGGGCACGCCGGAAACCCTGGCGGCAAATCCCACCAGCCACACCGGGCGCTACCTGGCGCTACTTGGCGCGGCTGTTGTAATACATTTTTTCTAGGAGACACTTGTGCACACCCAAATTGATGACCTGCACAGCCCCGGCGCCCGGCGCAACAAGGTGGTCAGCGCGTTTGACGCGGTGCGCCTGATCCACGACGGCGACACGGTGGCCACCGGCGGCTTTGTCGGCATCGGTTTTGCCGAAGAAATCGCCGTGGCCCTGGAGCAGCGCTTTGTGGAAACCGAAGCGGAGACCGGCCTGGGCGCCCCGCGCGACCTGACCTTGATCTACGCCGCCGGTCAGGGCGATGGCAAAACCCGCGGCCTGAATCACCTGGGCCATCTGGGCCTGGTGGCGCGGGTGATTGGCGGGCACTGGGGGTTGGTGCCTGCACTGCAGCAGCTGGCCATTGACAACCAGATTGAGGCCTACAACCTGCCGCAGGGCGTGATCACCCACCTGTTTCGCGACATTGCCGCTGGCAAGCCCGGCACCCTCACCCATGTGGGGCTGGACACTTTTGTGGACCCGATCCACGGTGGCGGCAAGATCAACGCGCGCACCACCGCGGATCTGGTGCAGCGCATGACCATCGATGGGCGCGACTACCTGTTTTACAAGGCGCTGCCCATTAACGTGGGCATCATCCGCGCCACCACCGCCGACCCGGACGGCAACCTGAGCATGGAGCGCGAAGCCCTGACGCTCGAAGCGCTGGCGATTGCCATGGCAGCGCGCAACAGCGGCGGCATCGTCATCGCCCAGGTAGAGCGGCTGGCCGAACGCAACACCCTGCACCCGCGCAGCGTCAAGGTGCCGGGTGTGCTGGTCGATGCGGTGGTCGTAGCCAGCAACCCGGCCTACCACATGCAAACCTTCATTGAGGCCTACAACCCCGCTTACTCGGGCGAAATCCGTGTGCCGGTGGATCTGATGGAGCCGATGCTGCTGGGCGCGCGCAAAGTGATTGCCCGGCGCGCCGCCCTGGAGCTGCGCCCCAACAGTGTCGTCAATCTCGGCATTGGCATGCCTGAAGGCGTCGCGGTGGTGGCCACTGAAGAGAAAGTGTTCGACCTGCTGACCCTCACCGCCGAGCCGGGCGTGATTGGCGGCATCCCCGCCGGTGGCCTGAGCTTTGGCGCCGCTATCAATGCCCAGGCGATCATCGACCAACCGAACCAGTTTGACTTTTACGACGGCGGCGGGCTCGACGTGGCGTTTCTCGGGCTGGCGCAGGCCGACGCGCAGGGCAACCTGAATGTGAGCAAGTTTGGCGGGCGCCTGGCTGGCGCTGGCGGCTTCATCAACATCAGCCAGAACGCCAAGACGGTGGTGTTTGTTGGCACCTTCACCGCCGGTGAGCTGCTGACCCGCGTGGTGGAAGGCCGCTTGCAGATTGACAACGAAGGCACCCAGCGCAAGTTTGTGCAGCAGGTGGAACACCGCACCTTCAGCGCGCGTGAAGCCATCCGGCGCGGCCAGCAAGTGCTGTATGTCACCGAGCGCTGCGTGCTGCGCCTGATTGGCAGCGTGGAGGCACCGTCGCTGGAACTCATCGAAATCGCGCCAGGCGTGGACCTGCAGCGCGACGTGCTGGCGCTGATGGACTTCGCCCCGGCGATCAGCCCGCACCTGAAGCTGATGGACGCCGCTCTCTTCAAACCTGAGCCGCTGGGCCTGCGTCAGCGCCTGCTCAGCACGCCGCTGGCGCGGCGCCTGGAGCTCGACGGCGAGCAACACCTGTTGTTCATCAATTTTGAGGGCCTGTCCATCAACAGCCTGGAGGACATCAGCAACATCCAGACGCAGGTGACCGATCTACTGCAACCGCTGGGCCACCGGGTGGCGGTGGTGGTGAATTACGACAGCTTCACCATCCTGCCGCCGCTGTTTGACGCCTACTCGACCATGGTGCAGGGCCTGAAACGCCGCTTTTACAGCCGCGTCACACGCTACGGCACGGGCGGCTTTTTGAAGGCCCGCCTGGATGTGGGCAGCGGCAACGCGCAGCTACCCTGAGTCTGTAGCGCAAGGCTAGTGGCTTAGCGTCGAATACCCATATTGATAGCTACCAGCGCTTTATCTATAAGGGCTGGAGGTTATATTTCCTAAAATATCTGATCGACACCCG
>Ga0209181_10012027_pt1 | contig 11004 bp, 6 predicted proteins | sample MAT05_FD_187208 | JGI IMG/M metagenome (GOLD analysis project Ga0209181, IMG submission 187208) | Freshwater microbial communities from Lake Fryxell liftoff mats and glacier meltwater in Antarctica - MAT-05 (SPAdes) (version 2) | ecosystem: Environmental > Aquatic > Freshwater > Ice > Liftoff...
CCCCCTCGCCAGTCCCAGCCCGCGTCCCACTCCACCCCCAACCCGCGTTCCTGCCTCAATATGGCGTCCCAGTCCCAGTCCCAATCCCACTTTTTCAATCGCGCTCCCTCCCGCCCTTCCGTCCCAACCGCCGTCTCAAAATCTCAGTCTCAATCAAAACCGGACCACCCCCGCGCAGTTTACCCGCCGAGGCGGGCCCACCTCCTTCTGGGCCAGTCTCGGCCCGTCTGGATTTATCTGGGCAGGTCTGTGGCAAATTCTTCGCTTTTCTGCGGCCTCTACTTGTTGCTAAACGGCAACGGATCCTTCGCCCGCCCCTCAGCCCACGCCCTAAACCGCGGCCACACCACATCATGCAGCAGGATCTTCACGCAAGCCGCCACCGGAATCGCGATCAGAAGCCCGTAGAAGCCCGCCAGAACACCGCCCGCCAGCGAGGCGAACAGAATCGTCGGCGTGTCCATGCCGGTGGTCTTGCCCTGAATGGCAGGGCTCAGCACGTAGTCATCCAAAATCTGCGAGCCGCCGCTCACCAGCAGCGGACCCACGATGGCCCACCACCAATGCTCTTGAAACGCAAACATCGGTGAAATGCCAAAGTACAACAGGAAGAACGCAATCGGCAACCCGATGCTCGCTGCATACGGAACGATCGCCAGCACCCCAATCGCCGGGCCCAAAATGAGCGGCACGGGAATCCCGATCAGCCAGTAGGCCACGGTGTAGTACACAATAAGAATCGCGCAGATCGTCAGCCGCCCGCGGATGAATCCGCTGATGACCACATCCATCTTGCTCACAAGGTCAATCACCGGCCCCTTGCGCGCCTCAGGAATCAACCCCTCCCAGAACAGCCGCACCCGCCCGTAGCCGGTGCAAAAGAAGTAAAAGAAAAACGCCGTCAGGAACGCACCAAAGACCACAAACCCGATCGAGATCATCGAACCCACCACCCACCCCAGCGCGCCGGCTCCCGTATTCAAAGCCCGCTGCCCAATCGCCTGCGAGTTGTCCGTCAGCCACGCCACCACCCACTCAAATCCGCGGTAAATGCCCACCGCCGCCGCGTCATTGGGCTCCATCCGCGCCGCGATCTGCTCGCGGAGCGACTTGCTGCCTCCCTCATCGCTACCCACTCTCGAAGGCTCCACGCCGGCTGCGGCCGCCGTGGCCGCCGCGGCCGTCTTGGCCGCCGTGGCCGCCGTGGCCGCCGTGGCTTGGTCACCCTGGTCACTCTGGCCACTCTGGCCACTCTGGCCCTCGATCGGCTTCGCTGCGTCCGCCGCCAGATCAACCGGTTTGGGCCCATCGACCGGCTTCGGATCCGGCCCCCCCGGCCCCCCCGGCCCCCCCAACCCTGCCGGCTTGCCCGCCGCGCCCGGCGCGGCACTCTGCTGGCGAATGGCCCGCGCCCGCTCCGCCTGCGCCCGAATCTTCACTAACCAATCCGCCAAGTCCCGCCACGCCTGGTTTGGCAGCGCATCCCGCGCCTCCGACCCGCCCCCGCCGCGGCTCTGCACCACATCCACCACCAGTGTCGCATTCGTGCTCAAGCGCTGCACCACCGCGGCGCCCTGCACCACGCCAAAGCCCAGTCCCAACACCGCGGGCAGCCCGATGATGAGCCCTGCCCCGAAAATAATCGTGATCGCCGCCCCCTGCCGGCTCACCCACTTGAGCCGCAGCATCGACTTCACCACCGGCTCAGCCAGATAGGCCAGCAACATGGCCAGCAGCAGCGGCACCGTCACCAGCGAGAGCGCCTTGCCGATGTACAGCAGCCCGACCACCGTAAGCACAATCAGCGCATCGCGAAGCGGCTGAATCTGCCAAAGGTGAAGACGCGACCACTCCGTCGCGCCGGTCTTGATCGGCACCGTGACGACCTTCACAGTCGGCGCGTCTGAAGCGCCACCGGCGCGCTGCTGGGGGGGATCAAAGTCCGAAGGGGGAGGAGTAGGGGGGGGCGTCGATGCGTTGGCCATAGTCAGGAACCGTCCGTGATTTGTGTCGTACTCATCACTCAACGACTGCAAACGGGCGTTCTTCCTCGCCGCTCACGTGCTTGGTGCACCGGTTCAGCAAGGAGCCGCTGTTCCGCCGGTCGCGGCTGCCGGCTTCGCGGCTGCCGGAATGGTTACCGTCGGCACTCCAAACGCGTCATCAAACGCGTACACGTTCTTGAAGTCGACGAGGGTGTCGTCCTCATTGCACCGCATGTCGCCGCGATCAATCATCGCGTACACGAGGGTCCCGAAGTCTTCCGTTTTGCGAATGCCCCAGCGCCCGAGCACGGTGGGGGCGAGTTGCCCATAACGCTCCATCGCCATCTCGCGAATACCCATGCACAGGTCGCGCCCCGTCACATGCCGCGACGGCCCGGCCGTTTGGCCGCCATCCTCATCAAGCGTCTGGGCATCCATCGCACCCGGGCCGTGCACGCTCCGCACCGTGTGCGCCAGTCCCTCCTGCACGAAGACAAAGGCCCCATCAGGAAACCGCGCCGCTTCGCGACGCAGCGCTTCCCAGTCGGGCGTTGCCGAGTTGCCGCCATCAGAGCCGCGGCGGTGCGGGGGGGTCGGAGGGTTCAATGCCATCGTTGCTCTTCTTCAGGTGCGGGGCTCGCACCGGTTATTGGGAGACCGGAGGGGGTGATTGTATATCGGTTCTACCCAAGCGGCCCGCTCACACATCGTGAGGCACCCACCAGCCACCGCAGCGGCAGATCCGCCCATTCAGCCGACGAACGCACCCCGACCCGTGCCGTTCGCCGGATCGAAGCTCGCTCGTCGTCGGTCAGCGTCCCGTCCACAAGCCGAATCACATCACTTGTGCACAGATCGCCCCCTGTCAGATCGAGCCCGAGTGCGAGCGCCCGGCACAGCGACGCCGGTCCGCGGCACAGGTCATCATCCTTGGGAAGCATCTTCTGGGGAACCGACTTCCCCTTCCCCGAAGGCCGCGTCGATCGATGCACCCGCATCGCGTCAACGCCTGCCACCGGCTCGAGCGCTCGCAGCAGCACCGCCACCGGCTCACCGGGTGCGCCACAAACGACGTTCATGCACGTGTGCATGCCATACGTGAAGTACAAATAGGCCGTTCCCGCCGGTCCATACATCGGCTCAACCCGCACCGTTCGCCGCCCGCCGAACGAATGGCAAGCTTTGTCCGGCACGCCCAGATACGCCTCTGTCTCCACGATCCGGCCAGCCACAATCCGTCCGTCGCCGAGGGTGCGTTCAATGATACAGCCGAGCAGGCGCTCAGCCAACGCATTGGCGCTGAGCGCCAGATCACGCCGCGAAAGCCGCCGTCCCTTGCCTGGCACGAAGGGCTTCATCAGGCGTACGCATGCAGGCCCGGCAGCAGCAGATTGACCCCGAAGTAGCACCACAGCATCACGATGAACCCCAGCACGCTGAGCCACGCCGTGACCAGGCCCTTGCTCTTAATGCTCGAGAACCGCAGGTGAACCACCACGAGATAGACAAGCCACGTCAGCAACGCCCACAGTTCCTTGGGGTCAAAGGCCCACCAGCGGCCCCACGAGTGGTCCGCCCACCAAGCACCGAGCAGAATGCCTACGCCCAAGGTCCAGAACGCCATTTGCAGCACCGTCATCAGCGCCGAGTCAAGATCCGCCAGCACCCGGGCCCGGCCCATCGTGCCAGCGCCGCCACCCAGAGCGCTGGCCATCACCGAATCCACCTCGCCGCCGTCGGTCACATTCACCTGCATCGAGCCGCCGCCGGGCATCGCCACCGTCGCCACCTGCGAACGCGCCGCCGAACGCTTGGTTAGATAGTGCATCGCCAGATGGAACAAACTGATCACAAAGCCCAGCGAAATGAGCCCGTACGACAGCAGCACGATCGTCACGTGATACTTCAGCAGCACCGAGGTGTTGAGAATCGCCGCCTCGCGGCCGATCGAGTATCCGGGAATGCCCGTCTTGGTCGCCGTGATGAGCACCAGGAAGCCCACCGCCGCTACGGCCGCGCCGTAGATGAGCTGCCGCGTGAAGATCGCAAGCCCCAGGCCCACAATGGCCGCAAACAGCGACACGCCCGTCATCGACTCAAACTGATTCTGAATCGCAAATCGTTCAGCGATATAGCACCGCGTGGCAAAGCCGAACAGGTGCATGCCGGCCGCCAAGGTGAGGAACGAAATGCCCGTCCACTTCAGCCACGGCCGCTGCACGGCGAATGCCATCAGCAGCGTGATGAGCGCCAGGGCATAGAACCAGAATCCCCATTCAAACGGGTTAGCCGCGTTGTACGCCGCTTCCATCGTCCGCTTGGTCGTCGGATAGATCGTCGGCTGTATCGCCGGGATTGACGACGCCAGCGTCTTGATGGCGATATTCACCGCCGCCGCATCACCCGCCCGCCACGCAGAGCCCATGGTCTTCACGGCGGCCGCCGTTGTCGAGGCCGGGTCGAGCGTCGACAGGTGCTGCCACGGCTTGTCTACCGAATCAGGCGGCACCATCAGGAAGTTCCGCGCCCCCAGCGAGTAGAGCATCACGCTCTCGTGCACCTTGCTCAGCGCCTTCTGGAACACGTCGGTCATGTTCGCGCTCGAAACCTTCGAGTAGTACCGCGCTACCAACGCGGGCGGAATCCGCCCGATCTTGCGGTAGCTCTCACGCATCTCCGCGGTGCTCAGCACCGTCGCCATCTGCTTGTCGTTGTAGATGAACTCAAGGAACGCCTCTCGCGCGGGCAGATAGTCCACGCTGATGATCGGCCGCATCTCGTAGTACGACGGGTCAATGACGACATCGAGGAACGTAAACAGCGGGTCATACTTGAGCTTCTCACCGCCCCCGCCTGTCTTGGATGGCCGGAAGTCGATGTAGTCCTTGCGACCGGTGATATCGCCCACCGTTTCGCGGGCCAGCGTGTCGAGGATCTTCACCCGCCCGTTGTGAAACACCGCCAGGTTTCGCAGCTGCGTGATATCCACCTTCTGCGCAAACGCCCACTTCTCATCCACGTGCACGCTCTGCGTGCTCGGCTCGCCAAACGGGTTCACGGACCCCGCCTGCGAGAGCATCACCGACTGCGGGTGCGAGTTCCCCTCCGGCTGCGCCGTAGCGCTCGAAGGAGTCATCAGAGCCGCCGTCCAAGCCATCATCGCCACCAACATCATGCTTAACTTGGTCATTTGGTCGCTCCAGTCTTCGCTTGGCCATTCGCCCGCGCCATCGTCACGCCCGGGCCTCCGGCACCCACACCCGCACCAACTTCAGCGCCCGGCCCAGTCGAACCGCCCTTTGGAACAGGCTTGATCGACTCACCCCGCGCCACCTTTTCCGCAAGTTCACGCTGAATCTGCCGCTTCTTGGCCCGCAGCAGCATCGGTTTCACATAAAACGCCCACGGAATGCCCGAGCCCATCATGATCGCGCCCGCCGCGATGACATAAATGCCCGGGTTGTTGCCCACACCCAGAATCGTAAACGACACGATCGGTTTGGTCAGCCCCTGCGCCTGCCCCGAGTCGATTGCCTGTTTGGTCCGGAACCAGGTATTCGGATCCCAGCCCACCTGGCTGATCTTGTACTGATTCGGAGCGACAAGCGACACCACCCGCCCCAGCGCATTGGCCACCAGCGAACGGTCGGGGCTCGATTGATACGGCACGCTCAGCAGCAGCGGGTTGTTCATGCTCGTGCTGTACCGCTCGGCGGTCGGCTCACGCCCCTCCTCATCGCGCTCCACAATGAGTTCGGATCGATAATCCCGCGGCACATCGCTGTGCGGGAACGGCGTCATCTCAAAGTCGGCAAACTTCAGCGCAAAGCCCGGGAACTCAAAGTACTTGCGCCCAAAGCCGATCGTGAGCTCACGCCCATCGGGCAGCACCACGCGCCGCCCGTTGCTTTCGGTGTTCTCTACCGGGAAGTATTCTTCGTGCGGAATCCACATCGTCTTGCTGAACGCCGGCCTGTTGTTCTTGGCCGGGGCTGAAACCTCAAGTGCGATCGCCGCCCGCCGGTGCGTGCCGATGCCCTCGCGCTGCCGATCGCGCTCGGGCGTGATCTCCGGCACCTGCACCCGCTGGAACGCCGGCCACCGCTGCGCCAACCGAAGCGTGTCAAACTGCGAAATGGGAATCTTTGAGCCGGTGGCCAGATTCTCAAACATCCGGACGCCAGAATCCTGGAGCCGCATGAGCAACCGAACCGGCGGCTCCCCGCCCGGCAGCATGCGCTCGGGCTGCTCATCAAAGAACAACCGCACACCCGCCGCATCGATATAGCTCACCTTGATCGCCGCGTCCGGAGCCACCCGCTTGGGCATGCCCCGCTCGTTCTTCTGGTCGAGCATGTCCTGCGCGATCTCCGGGAACCGGTGATAGCAGTACCGCTCAAACGCCCCCTTCTCGAGCACGTCGCCCGACGCGTCCTGGGGCGGCGTGATCCGCACAATCGCCACGCTTGACGGTGCGTTCTCATACCCCTTGGTGATGATCGGGAACGGCGGCTGGGGCAAAAGCTGCTTCACCTCAATGCGGTAGCCGCCCGGCGTTACCTCAAAGCTGCTGCCCTCGGTAATGGGGAATACATGCTTGAACGACAACGCGGGAATTTCGACGTGCAGTGCATGCTGAATGCCCTTGTCGAGCGTGCTCGACAGCACTTCCCACCGCTCGGCGCTCATGCCGCTCGTGTATTCAATCTCAAGCTCCGGAAACGGGATCGAGATGCGATCCGCCGGCACTGCCGTCACCATCCGAATCGCCCCCAGCAGCAGTTCGCCCGCGCCCAGCGCGTCAATCCGCTCGCCCTTCGCCGGAGGTCCCGGCGCTGCCGGGACGTCGTTGACGTTCGCGCTGCGAATTGCCTCAATCAGCCGCACCGGCGACGGCACCGCGCCGGGCATATCTGCCAGGGCCGGCACGATCTCATCGCGAAGCTGGCAATACGACGCGTAGCCCACCACGCGGAACTTGATGTCGTCGTCAACGATCATCGTCTGCGTCCGCGGCGCAACCGGGAAGTCGAGCTTGCGCCCACGATCCTGGGCCGCATATTCGTCCGCCAGATCACCCGTCGGCTTCCACACCGCGCTCAGGTCATACTCGTTGTACCGCGGCAGGCCGAACAGCGAACGCTGGTTCCAACCCTTGTTGCCTTCCTGATGAATCCACAGTGCCGGCTGCTCGCGCGAGAAGAACCCCCGCACTTCGTCGCCCGCAATCGGCCGCCCATCCGTTCCCGAGGCCGTGCCCGACCGCAGCCGCGCATCACCTTCCTGCTTCAGAGCCGTGTAGTACACGCTGCCCAGCGAGATCGTGATGATCCCCGTATGCACCGTCAGCACACCGATATTGACAAACTTGAACTCAATCCGCCGCAGAGTCGCGATGGTGAGGGTCGTCACAAATGTCAGTAGCACCACGCTCAGCGGCCACCACGCGTAGAACTCCATCTCGCTCATTTCCATGCCGGGAATGCGCCGCAGAGTGGTGGCGCGATATTCAGCACAGAACTGCGGAAACAGCCGCCAAGTGGAGGAGAGCGTCGTGATCGTGCCGCGCTCCAGGATCCCCGTCGCCAGGCCAAACTTGTAGAGTCCGACGCAAAGCAGCACAAAAAGCGTCACGAACATGAAGAGCGACGCCGCCATCCGCGTCCCCATCGTCGCCCTGCGCAGCGCCCGATGCGTCAAATAGGTGGGCCCGCCGGCGCACACGGCAATCACCAATCCGGCGACCCCAAACATGATCAGGTACGAAGGAATCGCCGCGATCATCCCGACGGGGATACTGGCCAAAGTGCCGTATACCGCCACCAGCGAAAGCAGCGTCACCGCCAGCCAGATCGACGAAAGCGCGCGCAGCACGAACTTCGCTGGCCACGCCCACGCGGGAAAGACCTCATCATCCCATCTTTGACTTCTGACCCACTTAGCGCTCATTCGGTTCTGGCTCCCAAAATCGCACCCAGCTTCCGCACCGGGCACACGTTCACAGCTCTTGACGTCCCAGCGACACAACGTGACCTTCACACTGTACCAGTCGCGATTTCCCAAGTTCCGCCGAGACCCGCCATATTGTACTATTTAACAGCAATGATTGCGAGCCCACAAGAAATCGTTCCTCGAATCGGCCCCATGGCGCGCAAAACAGCCATTCCGATCTGTTCGCAAACTGTACGAACGAGCGTCCATCCGGTTCGTCCAAGCGTTCCCCGCACCTAAGAATCTCCTGTGACAACCGCTCGCCCCGCCTATTCCCTGACATCCTTCGACCCCGCCCTCGATACCGACGCCGTCGCGCGAATGCTCCAGATCGCCTTCGCCGGCACCGTCGAGGGCATCAGATCCTGGGTTGAAAAGGCCGGTGCCGACAACTTTCGGGTCCTCCGCCCCGCCGAAGCAGCCTCAAATCCCCAAACCAGCCCGCCCGAGGCCTGCCTCCTGCGTGTTCCCATGGCTCACTACTTCGGCGGCCGCCCAGTTCCCGTCGTCGGCATCGCCGGCGTGGCCGTTCCGCCCGAGCACCGTGGCGGCGGGCGCGCTCTCGCACTTATGCGCAGCGGAATCCAGGAAATCGCCGCTGAGGGCATCGCGCTTTCTTCGCTCTACGCGTCGACTCAGGCGCTTTACCGCCAAGTCGGCTACGAACAGGCCGGTCATGCCTGCGCCGTTCGTCTCCCCGTCGCCAATATTGATGTCGGCGACCGCGCCCGTCCCGGTTCCAGCCCTGAGACGGCCCCGTTCGTCCCCCTCACCGATGCCGACGCCCCCGCCATCGAGGATTGCTACCGCGCTTTCGCCTCAAACTCCTGCGGAGCCCTCGACCGCGGCTCCTACATCTGGAACCGCATTCGCGCCAATCGCGACAAGACCTACATGCCCTTCGGCCTCCGCAACGCCACTGGCGGCCTCGATGCCTATGTCTTTCTCTCGCAAGACCGCAAACCCGACACCGGCCGCCATGACCTCACCCTCTCCGACCTCGCCTTTCTCACCCACGCGTCCGGCCGCCGCCTACTCGGCTTCCTCCGCGACTTCGCCTCCATGGCCGACGATGTCACCTTCCAGGCCGGCCCATGGCACCCGCTCCTCGCCCTTCTTTCGCTCCAGCGCTTTGAGATCAAACGCAAAGAATGGTGGATGCTCCGGATCACCAGCGTCAAAGCCGCCCTCGAAGAGCGTGGCTATTCCCCTGCTCTCGCCGGCACCGTCCATCTCCGCATCGCCGATGATCTGGTTGCAGCCAATAACGGTGATTTCGTGCTCAGCGTCAGCACCGGCCGCGCCACCCTCACCCGTGGCGGCACGGGCGCGGTCTCCCTCAGCATTCGCGCCCTCGCCGCGATCTATTCAGGAATGTGGTCGGCGCGCGACGCAGCGTTGCTCGGCCAGGCAAGCGGCGACTCCGTCCAACTTGATCTTCTTTCCGCGCTCCTCGCAACGGGCACGCCATGGCTCGCTGATTTCTTTTGATCGTGTCCGGCCCTACTGCCGCTTCTTCTTCAGCCAGCCATGCAGCTTCGCTGCCGTCCACGTATTGATGCACTGCTCCGGCGTCAGCCACCCGCGCCTTGCGGTCGTCACGCCGTAGAGAAGGTTGTCGGCATCCTCCTTCGCGTGCACATCGCAGTTGATGGCAATCAGGCATCCCGCCTCCACCGCCGCCTTCACGTGTGTGTCGCGAAGGTCAAGCCGCATCCAGTGGGCGTTGATCTCAAGCGCCACGTCATGCTCCTTCGCCGCCGCAATCACCGCTGCCATATCCGGCTCCAGCCCGCGCCGGCGGTTGATGAGGCGGCCGGTGGGGTGGCCGAGAATGTGGACGAGCGGGTGGGCGATGGCTTTGAGGAGCCGTTTGGTGGCGGTTTCGGAATCCTGCGAAAGCCCCGAGTGGGGCGAGGCGACGACGAGTTCGAGTTCGGCGAGCAGATCGTCCTGGTAATCGAGTTCGCCACTGGCCAGAATATCGACTTCGCTGCCCGCCAAAAGAGTGATGCCCTTGACGGCCTTCTGCGCCTGGGCAATGGCGGCGATGTGCTCGCGCAGGGCCTTGGGCTTGAGCCCGCCGGCGATCGCCGATGATTGCGAGTGGTCCGTCACGGCGATGGTGTGCATGCCGCGGGACTTCATGTGCTCGGCCAGTTCAACGATGCTCATCGAGCCATCACTCGCCGTTGTGTGGGCGTGCAGTTCGGATGTTATATCGGCCACTTCAATAAGCCGGGGCGTGGCTTTGAGTTCGGTCTCGCCACGATCCTCGCGCAGTTCTGGCGGCACAAACGCCAGGCCGAGTGCCGTAAAGATGCTCTCTTCGGTCGCGCTGGCGACGGCCTTCACACCCCGCTGCTGCGGGGGCTTGTCGGCCGCTTTATCATCAGGAAACAGGCCATATTCATTGAGCGTGAGGCCCATTTTCTGGGCCCGCTCGCGGAGTTTGATATTGTGTTCTTTGGACCCGGTGAAGTACATGAGCGCCGCGCCCCATGAGGATGCCGGAATCACCCGCAGATCGACCTGCACCGTCGGCCGCTTGACCGCATCCGCATCCGCCACCCCCCCCCCCCCCGCCGCCTTGGTCTCTGACCCCGCCATTTCCGGGTCCCCGCTCCACCGCGATTCATCCAGATCAATGCTCATCCGCACCGAGCATTTGTTCTCACCTTTGGCAATCACCTGCCGCACGCCCGGCATCGTGCAAAACGCCTCCGCCGCCTTCTGCGCATCCGCCGCCACCACCAGAATATCAATGTCCCCGATCGTCTCTTTCCCGCGCCGCAATGACCCCGCAAACGCGGCCCGCTTCACGCCAGCACCTTTGGCATTGTGCATCTGCGCCGCCACCCGCTGCGCAATCGGCATCGCGATCCCCAGCCGCAAGCGCCCGGCCGACTGCGCGAGCATTTCAATCGCCATCTTGATCTTCTCGACCGCTTTTTCTCCCATCCGCGGCAGCGTCAGAAGCCGCCCATCAGCAATCGCTGCCTTCAATCCCGCAAGGTCCACCACCCCC
>Ga0209181_10012032_pt1 | contig 11001 bp, 10 predicted proteins | sample MAT05_FD_187208 | JGI IMG/M metagenome (GOLD analysis project Ga0209181, IMG submission 187208) | Freshwater microbial communities from Lake Fryxell liftoff mats and glacier meltwater in Antarctica - MAT-05 (SPAdes) (version 2) | ecosystem: Environmental > Aquatic > Freshwater > Ice > Liftoff...
GACAATTCCACCGCGTGCTGCTTGATAAGCATGGCCAGCGCGCCTTTGGTCGCGCAGTACGCCGAGTAGCCGCGATCTCTCATGCCGAGCTGCGCACGAACAGAGAGCACATGAAGCTGACGGCCCGGAACACGCCCTGCTTTTACCGCCGCAACCTGATGTGTGGCCACCGCTTGCGCCAGAAACATCGCTGCTTTCAAGTTGACCTGCACTACTTCATCGAAGGCTAGCTCGCTGACGTCAGCCAAACGCTCCTCACGCTGAATCCCGATGCAATTAACCAGAACATCCAGCAGGCCGAAATGCTGGGCAACCTGATCCACGGCACTGCGGATACTGTCGGTCGAATGTGCGTCCATTGCAAGGCCCATTGCCTCGTGCCCAGCAGCGCGAAGGCGACCCGCCAGCGCGTTGGCTTTGTCGGCATTGCGCCCTGACACTGCAACGGTGGCTCCCGCTGCTGCCAGCGCCCAGGCGACGGCCTCGCCAATGCCGCCGTAGCCACCCGGGATGTACACCACGCGGCCCTTTAGACCAAACAACGCAGGCAGATCAGTGGTGGTCGGTATTGTGTTTGTAGTCACGACATCAATCCATCAAAAGGCCGCCGTTGAGATCCAGCACCTCGCCGGTTATGAAGCCAGAAAGCGGCGATGCCAGGAAGCGTACCGTGTGCGCAAATTCTTCCGGTTCACAGAAGCGGCCAACCGGAATTTGTCGAATCAATTCCTGACGTTGCGCCTCATTCAACTGCTCGGTAATCATCGGTGTTTTGACATAGGCCGGTGCTATCGCGTTGGCCGTTACGCCATATGCAGCCAGCTCGCGCGCCAGCGAAAACGTGAGCGCACTCATCGCTCCCTTTGACACGGAATACGCGGTCCCGGCCGTAAGCCCCCCAGTTTTAGCGGCAAGAGAGCTGGTATTGATGATTCGTCCCCAGCGATTGGCCTTCATTGCGGGCACCACACATTGCGACCAGAACAGTGCTCCATCCAGATTAGCCGACATCACACGCCGCCATTCGGCAACCGTCGTGGCCTCGATTTTGTTGTTCGACAAAATGCCAGCATTGTTGACAAGAATCTCGACCACACCCTGCCGACCCGTAACTTGTTCGTGTGCACGCCTAACCGCTTCCGGGTCGCCAATGTCACAGGCAATCGCCAGCACCGCATCGCCATACTGCGCTGCCAGCGCATTCATTGAAGCGAGGCTCAAGTCGATCATCGCCACGCGGCAACCATCAGCTCGCAGCGCATGTACCACCGCGCCGCCCATCGTTCCACCTGCTCCAGTCACCAGCGCAACCTTGCCATCGAGAGACGGGAATTTGTTCATACTTCGAGCACACTCTTCTTGCCAAACAAACCGCGTGAGCGAAACGTCACCACGGCAATGAACAACAGATACATCGACATCAGGGACCACTCCGATGCATAAGCCCCCGTCAGCCCCACCACCAGACCCACCATGAGACCGGCGATGACCGCGCCCCACAACGAACCGACACCGCCCAACACGATGATCAGAAAGGCCGGAACTACCGCGTCCACACCCACCTGTGGTCGGATACCCCAGATCGGAGCCAGTACGATGCCTGCCAGCGCCGCCAGTGCGACACCTAATGCGAACACCGCTGCGCGCAAGCGGCCCAGATTGATGCCAAGGGCTCGTACCATCTCGCTGTCGTGCGCGCCAGCCTTGATGATCGCGCCATAAGGCGTGCGCTGCAGAAAGAGCCACAACGCAAGAATCGCGATGATGGCAAACGCACTGGCGAACACGCGATACTTTGAATAGATCAGGTCGCCCACCATAAACGCACCCGAGATCGATGCTGGGAGCAGCAGTTGTTGCTCGTTCGAGCCCCATGTCAAACGGATAAGCTCTTCGACTACCAGTGACGCGCCAAAAGTCAGCAACAATCCATATAGCGGATCACGGCCATAAGTGCGGCGTAAACACAGCTCAATGAGCAAGCCGAACACTCCCACCAACACCGGCGCGAAAAAGATCGCTAATGCGTAGCGCGTTGCGATTGGCAGTGCCACGTAAGCAGCTTGCAGTTCAGGGAACCACCCGAGCTTGGGAGCGATAAAAAAAAGTGCGACATACATGCCCAACGCGAACAGCGAGCCATGGGCGAGATTGATCGTTTCCATCACGCCCACAATCAGCATGAAGCCGAGCGCGATCAGCGCAAAGAGCAAACCGAGGGTAATGCCGTTAGCAAGGTGAGGGAGTAAATCCATGAGCTTTCTCGTCGGTGCTCACCTCATCTTCACGAGGCGAGTCAGTGCAGTATTTTTTACTGCTGGTAGCTAGGCGTCGCGTCGTACGATTCGAGCTTGCACATCTTTGCCGCGTCGGTGTCGACCACATCTTTCGGCTCAGAACGCGCGAGTATTTTGTAGATGTCGTCCTTCTCTGCGGGCTGATCGTTGTAGCTCGCCATATAGATCGTTTGTTGGCACTGGTGCGTAACCGGGTCCATCCACGCATCAAAGTGCTGCAAACGGTCACGGGCACTCATCTTGCGGCCTTCAAGCTTTTTGATCACGGCGATATTGTTGGTCGTTCCGGCTTCTTCGACACAACGCAACAGCTCGCGTGTGCACATGTACGAATTGTGATAAACGTTGCCCGGAACCTTGATCGCCATCCCCGGAAAAAGCTTCTGGTAGCTGGCTACGAATTCTTTGATGCCCGGCAAGTCAAGGCGGTAGTACCACGTCGTGCCGAACACACCGAATATCGCGTCCGGGCCGAGGCCATACACATCCGGCCAGTCCTGCTGGTTGTTGATCCATGCCATCGACTTCTGCAGATTCAATTGCACCACCTGCTGGCGCAATGCCTTGATGTCGTCGCCGCCCACCGCGGTGGCAACCACATTGGGCTTCAACTGCTGCAACTTCAGCAAATACGACGAGAAGTCGCGCGTGTTTTGCGGCACCATGAGCTCTTCGACGATCTTGCCACCATTCGCTTCGACAATGGAGCGTGTCGCTTTGGACGTGTTGTGACCCCAAACATAATCGTTGGTCAGCAGTACCCAGTTTTTTCCGTTCACGGCCATCGCATTTTTAACAATGGCGTGCGCAAAGTTAGTACCGTTGCCATCCCAAACGAACTTCGTTCGATGGCAGTCTTTTCCCGCCTCAGTCGGTGAACTGGAGTTGGTATTCAAAAAGATACAGCCGTACTTTTGGGCCACTTGAGAAATCGCGTTAGCCACGCCCGAGTGCAGCGCGCCCACCATAAACGCAACTTCGTTTCTTGTGATCATGCGCTCTGCAACGCGGGAGCCTGTGGCCGGTGTCGTCTCGGTGTCCATGTGAATCGCTTCGATGCGGCGACCCAGAACGCCGCCCTTGTCGTTGAACTCCTTGATCGCCATCATCGCACCCAGCCGCTCCATGCCGCCGCTGGCCGCGTACTGCCCCGAAGCGTCCATAGTCAGACCAATCATCAGGGGTTTCGGCTGCGCCGCTTGCGCCCAGACGCGGTTGTGCGCCCAAGGGCCGAAGAACGGCGTAGTTCCGGCGACTGCAAGGCCTGCAGCCTTGAGCAAACTGCGACGCGTTGGTTCAGCTAAATGTGTGGCCTGAACAGCATGAGGCGCCGCAGTCGCGCTCGCAGTCGTTCGCGCGATCGTATGGGTATCGGTATCCTTGTCCACCGTGGGCACTGGGTCGTGGCTCAACTGGGTCATGATGTTTCTCCTTGATTAAAAGCGGCGAGAGTACATCTCGCTCAAATGTGGTTTGTGTCAGTTAACAGTGAGTGAAGTGAGCGCAAAAAATGGCTACAGAATCTCTACGTTGTTGAGCTTCGCCTGAACCTCAAACAACGAGGGGATGAACTTATCGGCGAAACCCAAATTGGCTGCCTGGACGAAGCTTTGATGCGCAGCCTCAGCGACGTAGCTGGTGGTCGGCAACATTTCGGTCATGTGGGTGAAATAGCGCAGATCTTTTTGCGCATTGCCGATGGCAAATTTCAAACCCGAAAAATCACCCTGCAACGCGCGCCCTAGCATCATTTGGAAGATGCCGGAGTTCACGCCGCCGACAGAGATCACGTCGAACAGTTTTTGCAGTGACAAACCGCTCTTGGCAGCCGCAGCGACCGCCTCAGCAATCGCGGCCGCAGTGGTCATCGCGAGCATGTTGTTGATCAGTTTCAACACATGCCCATGACCCGGTGGCCCGACGTGAACGATGTTTTCACAGAACGCCGCGAGCACGGGGCGGACCCGATCAAAGTCAGCCAGTTCAGCACCGACCATCGTGTTGAGGCGACCTTCTTCTGCCTCCTTCGGCGTCCGGGCAAGCGGCGCGTCGATGAAGGTCACACCCTTTGCCACGAAGTCGTTGCGAATACGCGTGCTCGACGCGGGTTCAGCCGTAGATGTATCGATCACGAACAGCCCTTTGCCGGACGCCGCAAGCAGCCCATCGGGTCCGTAGACGATTTCTTCCACCTGTGGCGTGCCCGTCACACAAACGATGATGACGTCAGCGCCTTTAACGAGTGCTTCGCGGGTATCGACTTCGACGGCCCCTGCGTCGATCAGATCTTGCAAATTGGCGCGATTACGGTGCGCAACGAAGCGCAAACCAAAGCCTTTGGCCAGCAGGTTTTTCGCCATGCCGTGGCCCATCATTCCGAGCCCAATAAATCCAACAGTTTGAGTCATAGTGCGATCTCTTTCTGAACCAGTTCGCTGGCGATTACATGAATATCTTTAGGCAGTGGCGTGGACGGCGTGGCACGAGCATCGCACCACAAATCAATCAAGCGCTCGTAGCTAGCGGCGATCATGTCCATGACGCCACTATCGTCCAGTTCATTGGCGAACCAGGCTGTTGCCGCATCGGCAAAAAGCGAACGACCCACCGCGAAGCCTTTGCACATTGGCTGCGCCGCAGCTATTGCAAAGCTATGTTTCAACGCCTCTTCGCTAGCCTCCAGCCCGAGCAGCAGCACGCCACGGCAGCGAGTGTCGTTTTTGGCAATTACCTCGTTGATGGCTTGCCATTCAGCGCGATCACCAGGCGGTGGCAATTTCCACCAGTCCGGGTAGACGCCTGCCGAGTAGAACTGCTGCATCGCGCGTGCTAATGTGTCGGCGGTATGCGGCAGGTTGCGCGGCGGGATCACCTCAAGCAAAAGCTCATGCCCGGTCTTCTGGCAAGCGTCAGCAAGCGCCCGAACCGATGCGACTTGGGCAGTAGCCAGTAGCGAATCATCATCCGGGTGATATGAAACCAGGCACTTAACCACATGCTCCTTCGGCCAGGTACGTAGAGCGAGTCCCATGTTTATCCCGTCTTCAAATCGAAGGGGACGCGATCCCGGTAGCTCCACCGGACGCGCGACCCACTTGCCGACTCCGGTGACGGTTGGCAAAACATCTTCACCAAAGCGTCCGTCGACAATCACACCCGCCTGCGGAAATGGCTGATTGGGCCGCAAATTGACGTGCTTCTTTTTAGCCGCCGCATAACCCCTTTCTGCGGCACCGGCAACAAGCTGCTTGAACGCGTGGACACGATCCAGCGACGCGCCGTGCCGCGCTGCAATGTCTTCAAACTGCGCGCGATGATCAAACGCCAATACGGCCAACTCCGGCCAGGGGTGATGGCGCGTCGACGCACGATGCAAATTTTCAAGCGCCTCGTCGTCGCGCAGGCGCAGATACTTTGAGCCATACTGAAGAAAATGGATCAACTCATCCCAGCTCGCCATTGCCGGTGCGCAGCCATGGCGCGACACCACAATGGCACCGCAGGCATTGGCGTAACGAAGTGCATCCGCCAACGGTTCACGACGCACCCATCCGCGCAAAAGGCCGGCCATAAAAGCATCCCCTGCACCCAGGACGTTGAACACTTCAACCGGAAATCCCGGCCCGGTAACGCCACCCTCAATCGTTGCGGGAATGGGTCCGTCGAAAGCGACGCAACCCATCGGCCCACGCTTCATCACAATGAGCGCGGTGGACAATGAGCGAATCGTCCGCAGAGCCTCCAGATCAACGGAGCTGCCCCCGGCAATGTGAATCTCCTCTTCAGTACCCACGATCAGATCACACAGGTAAAGAACCGCCTGAAGCTCTTCGCTTACCTGGGCAGACGGCACAAAGCGCTTTTCGCCGAGCCCAGGCGAGGTCAATCCCCAGAGCACGGGGCGATAGTCAATATCTAGCACCACGCGCGTACCAACCGTTTTCGCCGCTTGCATCGCCCGCAGGCAGGCGGCACGCGTGCCCGGCTGGGACAGATGCGTACCGGAAATCAATAGCGCCTGCGCGGTTGCGATGAATGCAATATCGACGTCATCTGCACAAAGCGCCATGTCAGCACAAAGCGTGCGGTAGAACACGAGCGGGAATGTTTCGCGATCACGAATACCAAGCATGACCAGCGCCGTGAGATGCGTTGGATCAGTCCTCAGATTCGACACGTCAACGCCTTCTGCGGCAAGTGTTTCGCGAACGAAGCGACCATTGTGCTCATCACCGACGCGACTCAACATTGCGCAGCGCAGGCCCAGACGCGAAGCTCCGACGGACGTGTTGGCAGGCGATCCACCGAGATACTTGGCAAACGACTGCATGTCTTCCAGTCGCCCTCCGATTTGCTCGCCGTAGAGGTCTACAGCCGCTCGGCCCACACAGATCAAATCGAGTGACCGGAAATCATCACCTCCAGATTTTGTCAGCGTCATGTGGCGGCTCCATCGCTTGTCGCCATTGCTTTTTTCGGTTGGGCTCGTGATCTCGATTGACTGGCGGCGACCGACTTGACGGAGGCTTCCGCCAGGTGATGTCCCGCAGTCACAACCAGCGCCTGCGCCAGACACAACGGCGCAACCAGTGAGCGAAACGGCTGATCGACCGTCGAACCCACTTCAAAACTGACACGAGCAAATGGCTTGAGTGGAGACAGCGCGCTGTCCGTGATCGCAATCACCGGGACGCCCTGCTCGTGAGCCAGGCCAGCGGCGTCGATTACCGGCTGCGAGTAGCTGCGAAAACTGGTGACGATCAGCGCGTCGCGCGCGGTAATGTTCTTGAGAGCCTCGTTCAACATGCCGCCCGCGCCATCCAGCAGATAGGCCTTGATGTCCAGTTGACTTAGTGCATACGACAAATAGCAGGCAACCGGAAAAGCGCGACGCTGCGCCAGTACATAAACACGATCCGCGCCGCACATTAATTTGACAGCTGCCATGACGTCGGCCGCGCGGACGGTCTCTTCCAGATTTCCGAGTTCGGCGATGGCTTCGCCGACAAATTGATGCAGCGAGCCGCCTTTGCTGCCCGGCCGTTCCAGACGGCGCAGCTGATCAATGCGCTCGCGGTAACTGGTTGAACGCTCAACCAGATTGCCACGAAACACTTGCTGCATTTCGGAGAAGCCTTTGTACTCGAGTGCATTGGCGAACCGAATCAGCGAGGACGGCTGCACATGCACGGCCTCGGCGATGACGGCTACGGTTCCAAGCGCAAACTCATTGGGCCGTTCGAGGGCAAATCGCGCGATGCGCTGCAACTGCCCAGACAAGTCAGGGTAGGCCCGCGAGATCGCGTCCTTCAGTTTGCTGTAGCTCGTAGCTTGGCTCATAAGTCAGATAACTTGAACGGGTCGGTTTGAAATAAATTAAACGAATGTTCTTGCGTTTTTAAATAATAGAACATACATTTCATTTTGTCGAGTGTTTAAAAAAATATTTCTACTCATCATGCTTGGACCTTCCCGCTACGCACCGCTTGTCACCGCCCCGATGCTGATCACCGTTGCCGTGCTCGCCACGACGCCGCTGTGGCTAAAGCAAATTGGCCTCTACCAATATCTCGCGCTGGAAATCATGATCTGGATGCTCTTCGCTCTCGGTCACAATTTGTTGCTCGGTTATGGAGGTTTGCCCTCTTTCGGCCACGGCGCTTACTTCGGGATCGGTGCATACGCATTTGGTCTGTTGCAGCTCAAAGCGGGCGCGGGACTGATCGCCGGCCTGCTCGGCGCGATTCTGGTGTCGGCACTGCTCGGTGCGCTGGTCGCCGCATTCATCTCGCATCGGCGAGGTATTTACTACGCGCTCCTGACCATTGCGTTCGGACAGGTGTTCTGGTTCGTGGCAATGAAATGGCACTCGGTAACGGGTGGCGAGGACGGCCTGCTCAACATCAAGCGGCCCGACTTGTCGCTCGGCTTCGCGGACGTTTCTTTGCGTAGCAACGAAGCCTTTTTCTACTTCGCTCTAGTTGTCTTCGCTGTAGCGTTGATCGCGCTTTGGCGACTCGTGCATTCGCCGTTCGGACGCGTGTTACGAGCGATCAAGCAAAATGAAATGCGCGCTTCGTTCGTCGGCCACAACGTGTGGCTCTACAAGTGGCTCGCATTCACCCTTTCGGCCTCAATCGCCGGACTGGCCGGTGCCCTCTTTGCCATGGCGCAGCAGTCGGCTTATCCTAACGTGATGAGCCTCCATAACTCCGGATTCGTGGTGATGATGGTGCTGATTGGCGGTGGCTTGGTGAGCTTCTGGGGCCCTGTGATTGGTGCGCTGGTATTCATTCTGAGCCGTGACTTGCTGGGTGCATACACAGAGACCTGGCTGCTCTGGTTTGGGTTGGTGTTTATTGGGATGGTGCTGTATCAACCCAACGGCGTTGCAGGCGTCTGGCAGGCGTGGCGCGCGAAACGTCGTACGTCACTCGCTGCACAGAACACATTGGTTTCGTTACCCGTTGCCGCTGCAAAAGAAGCCTGAATATGGCACTGTTCGAAGCGAAACAATTGCACAAGCGCTTTGGCGATCAAGTCGTTCTAGAAAACATTTCTCTGACCTTCGAGGAAGGTCAACTCACTGGCATCATGGGGCCGAACGGAGCTGGCAAGTCAACCTGTTTCAACGTGCTCACCGGACGCTTCCGGCCCGACCGTGGCAACGTCAGTTTTGCTGGCGAAGACATCACCGGGCTGTCACCGCGCGAGATTGCGTCCAAAGGCATTTCCCGTTCGTTTCAGATCATGAATCTGTTCAACGAAGAAACCGCGCTCGACAACGTTTTGCTTTCATCCCCGACCGTGCGTAAACAGGGCTTCTCCATGCTGCACGATCTCGGTCGTAACACCGCCGCGCGCGACTCAGCGTTTGCGGTGCTTTCGCGTGTCGGTCTGGCCGACAAGGCTGACATATCAGCCGGTTCGCTATCCTACGGCGAACGCCGTGCGCTGGAGATCGGCGTCGCGCTCGCTGCCGAGCCACGCCTGCTGTTTCTTGACGAACCCACTGCGGGCCTTGGTGCAGAAGGTACGGCTCGTCTGGTCGAGCTAATCGCTCAACTCAAACGCCAACTCACCATTGTGATTATCGAACACGACATGCGATTTCTGTTCAATCTGGCTGACCGCATTTCAGTCATTCATTGGGGGCAAGTCATCGCCGAAGGCACCCCCAACCAGCTACGCGAAAACCCGTGGGTTCAGCGCTCGAATCTGGGAGCGTTGGCGTGAGCATGCTGGACATTAAAAGCATTGAAACCTATTACGGCGAAACGCAAGTGCTGTTCGATGTGTCGCTCAATATCGCACCGGGCGAAGTAGTGTCACTACTCGGCCCGAATGGCGCGGGCAAAACGACTACGCTGCGTTCAGTCCTAGGGCTCACGCCACCGAAGCGCGGCAGCATTAACTTTGATGGCGTTGATGTAACCCGTCTGCCCACGCACAAAATTGCCGGTATGGGGATCGGTTGGGTGCCGGATGACAGGCGCATTTTCCCGACACTTACTGTGACCCGCAATTTGCGCATTGCAGTAAAAAAAACACGCTTTCGTGCATGGAGCGAAAAGGAGTGTTTCGAGATTTTCTCGGCGATGGAATACCTGATGGATCGCGAATGCGAGAACCTTTCGGGTGGCGAAATGCAGATGGTGGCGATTTCGCGTGCGCTGATGGGTGCACCGGGGTTGGTGCTGTTCGACGAACCCAGTCAAGGTCTGGCTCCGAAGGTAGTGCAGGACGTCATGAAGACCATCAAACGTCTCAAAGACGAAGGCGTCGCAGTATTGCTCGTTGAGCAAAACGTAGAAAGTGCACTTGCCGTATCTGACCGTGCCTACATCATGAATCAGGGCCGTATCGTTCACGAAAGTAGCGCTGCGGCGCTACGATCAGACGCAGCATTGCAACGCAAACTTCTGGGAATTTGAGATGAGCACACCGCTACTCCGCGTTGAGCGTCTGACAAAACAATATCAGCGCGGTCTGATTCAGAAGCAGACCACGTTCTCGCTGGAAGCCGACTTCGAAATCGCGGCCCCCTCAATCGTGGGCGTTATGGGTGCCAACGGTGCGGGCAAAACCACGATGTTTGAACTTATTACCGGCGGCAACCTGCCCAGTTCGGGGCGCGTGTTGGTTGCGGGGCAAGACATCCACCGTGTCCGCTACAACGAACGTGACCGCCTTGCGTTGCACTATCACCAGTCGTACCAACTGCGCTCGTTCAAGCGAAACCGACCGAACTTCATGCTGGAGCACGCGACAAAAGATCGTGCGATGGTTCACCTCTTCGACGAACCGCAGTTCAACACTCAAGACGGCTACATCGGCTTCATGCTCGATTTTTTTCGCAAGCTACGCAAAGACGGCAAGCTAGTTTTTCTGTGCCTGCATCCGAACGAACCCGTGCATATCGACATCATGAATGAGATCTGTGAACGTTTTATTTTTGTCAACAATGACGAAAACCGCGTAAGCCGATTGATGTACGCGGACACTGTGCCGGAACTCAGCCGAGATACGCGGGTGCGGGCCTATCTTGGGAAATTGGCGTCGCCACTCTAGTATCAAAACACATAAATAACGGAACATTTACTATGTTGTCGCATACCCACCCATGGAGAGGAACTGGCTATGCGACAGACCGAACTGCATCTCACTGACGAGGCTCGTGAATTGATCGATTCGTACCGAAGCC
>Ga0209181_10012033_pt1 | contig 11000 bp, 9 predicted proteins | sample MAT05_FD_187208 | JGI IMG/M metagenome (GOLD analysis project Ga0209181, IMG submission 187208) | Freshwater microbial communities from Lake Fryxell liftoff mats and glacier meltwater in Antarctica - MAT-05 (SPAdes) (version 2) | ecosystem: Environmental > Aquatic > Freshwater > Ice > Liftoff...
CCCCACTATTCGCAGAAAAATAGTGTTGTCTGATGAAAAAATGGTTGACCTAAAATGACTAAGTTATTGGTGCCGCGTTCCTTAGGAACGGGCAAATAATAACTTGTAAGTTTCAGATAGATTGGTTTTTGCTCAGATGGGCTATCTTTTTGAGCGAATAGTGGGGCTATTTAATCAAAAAGATGGGTCATCTGGGTAAAAAGAAAGCATATCAAATTTACAAGTTATTATTTGCCCGTTCCTTACTGCTGCGGGTACAGCGGAAACTTCTCCATCAGGGCATTGATCTCGCTGCGTACCCGCCCGTGCAGCGCTGTATCGTCCGGGTGGCTCAGTACCTCGTCTATCCACACAACGACCTGGCGGCATTCTGCTTCGTCAAACCCGCGCGTGGTCACTGCTGCCGACCCGACCCGGATACCCGAAGTCGTCATGGGTGGCTGCGGATCGAAGGGAATCATATTCTTGTTCACGGTGATATCGGCGGCTCCGAGGACGTTTTCAGCCAATTTTCCGGTCACGTTTTTCGATTGCAAGTCTATCAGCATCAGGTGGTTGTCTGTGCCGCCGGAAATGATGTTGTAGCCGCGGTCCATGAATTCCGAAGCCATTGCCTGGGCGTTGCTGATCACTTGTTGGCTATAGGTTTTAAATTCCGGTTGCAGTAATTCGCTGAAAGCAACAGCTTTGGCTGCAATCACGTGCTCGAGCGGCCCGCCCTGCATACCGGGAAACACGCCGCTGTCAAGGATGCTCGACATTTGAATCGCCGCGCCTTTTTTGGTGGTACGGCCCCAAGGATTGTCAAAGTCTTTGCCCAGAAGGATAATGCCGCCGCGCGGACCGCGCAGCGTTTTATGCGTCGTACTGCTCACGATGTGACAATGTGGCATCGGGTCATTGAGCAATTTGGAGGCGATGAGACCAGCCGGGTGTGCAATGTCGGCCAGCAAAAGCGCTCCGACGGAATCTGCAATGGCGCGGAACCGGGCGTAGTCCCAGTCGCGGGCGTAGGCCGATGCGCCGCAGATAATCAGTTTGGGCTTTTCGGCGTGTGCGAGGGCTTCGACCTTATCCATGTCAATGCGGCCGGTCTCCTGCTCCACCCCGTAGAAAACGGGGTTGTACACTTTGCCGGAAAAGTTCACCGAAGAACCGTGCGACAGGTGGCCGCCGTGCGAGAGGTTGAAGCCCAGGATTTTGTCGCCGGGCTGCAGGCAGGCGAGGAACACCGCTGCGTTGGCTTGTGCCCCGGAGTGCGGCTGCACATTGGCCCATGCGGCACCGAATACTTCCTTGATGCGGTCAATGGCAAGTTGCTCCACTTCATCCACCACTTCGCAGCCGCCGTAATAGCGGCGACCCGGATAACCTTCGGCGTATTTGTTGGTGAGGCAACTGCCCATGGCATCGAGTACGGCCTGGCTCGTAAAGTTTTCGGAAGCAATGAGTTCTACGCCGCGTCGCTGGCGGGTGAGTTCTTTTTTAATGAGGGAGAAAATGATGTCGGGCATATTTTGCTGAATGCTGAAAGTTAGGTGTTTGGCGGATTGATTGTCAAATCTATCAATTTTGGTAAGTTGAGTCTCTCAAAATGTTTGATATTGTACGTCCCTAGTGCCCCGTCCGGTAGTTGGCGTATGAATCCAGTACCCTATTTCCCCTTCTTCTGCGTTGCTCGTCGGTTAAAATATCCCGTATTTCGCCCCCCTCGCGCCTTGAGGAAGGAAAAACATGTCTCGCTGATTCATACGTCAACTGCCGGACGCGCCACTAGGCGCACTCGTTTTTTCCAAATTAATTCATCATTTTCCATAATATAAACTAAATATAGGAATTTGCTGCTCTTTTTACAAATGCTTTTGCATGTAATTCAAGAGATTTTAGTACTATAATATCTGTTTCAAAGTCAAAAAGCCGACTTGTTGTTGATTCTTTTGTTTGTATTACAATTTTTGTGGGATAGTTCTTACCTATTGTCGCTTTCTCTAATTTTTCAATTGCGTCTTCAATTGTCTCATAATCACTTTGAATTTTTACAGGAATTGGTAAATCATCGGAATATTCTTTTAAAAAGCCGTCAATACCAGAATTTCTTTGAACAGGGAATGCGTTAATATTTTGGAGTATTGCCAACTCTTTTTCTGTTTTCTCTAAATATTCATTAATTCCCTTGCTTAATAAACCTGACTCTGAAATTATCATTTCTTCAAGTCGACAATTCGCCAATTCTACTGCATCACCTGAAATGTCAATTCCCAAATAATTTCTTTTGAGTGATCTTGCTGAAACACAAGTTGTGCCACTCCCACAAAAAGGATCTAAAACTAAATCTCCCTCGTCTGTTGCAATATTTATAATTCGATTTAGTAATAAAACAGGTTTTTGCGTGGGGTACCCCGCCCGTTCTTTCGCTTTTGGGTTTAGATATGGGATTTCCCAAACGTCAGATAGAGGTACACCTTTTTTCTCTTTCCCTAATATTGTATTCCCATTTTCATCTCTTTTGTATATAGATTTACCATTTTGGTTTCGTTCTCTATTTTGTAGTATCTGGTCAAGGTTAGTTGTTGCAGAATAGTCAGTATAAATTATATTAAATTTAAATTTAAAATTATCTGTTTTAGAATAGAAAAAAATTATTTGATGAGAATTTAAAAGCCCTTTCTTAGCGTTAGACCAACGTTTATATGACCAAACAATTTCACTTTGAAAATTTTCTTCTCCAAATACGTTGTCTAAAACAATTCTAATATTATGTGATGCTGTTTTATCACAATGTAAAAACACGCTTCCTGTGTTTTTTAAGATTCTTTTCGATTGAACTAAAACATTCTCAATAAGCGACAAATATTCATCTAACGATTCGTATTTATCTTGAAATTCGTAAGTTTTAGAATTGTCTTTATTAGAAAGAGAATGTTTGCGTTGAGTAAAAAAAGGTGGGTCAAAATATATCAGGTCAATTTTATTGCCTTCTATTTCTTTAAGTTTTTCAACGCAGTTGCCGTGAATAATTTTATTGATTTCCATCTTCAGGTGTTCTTTCGTTTGCAATTTCGATTAAAATAGGCTTCAACTTTGCCCGAGAGTATTTTCTACTTTCACCTTTACCCCTTTTGGAAATCGGTAGTTGAAACAGAGTGTTGCAGCTCCTTCTAAAAAAGAACCAGCATATTTGTAAAGGAATCGTCCAGTATTTTGATATGCATCAATAAGTATTCCTTCTTCAAGTCTAATTCCAAGTACTCTATAAACTAAATAATGAGAAGTGTTGTCTGCTTTCATTTCCTCCTTTCGAGATTCAATTCTACCCTTGAGGTTTGCAGAATAAATTTCAGCTAGATTTTTTATATTTTGCTTCAATTCGTCCATTCTTGTCTGTAGATTATTTTATTGTAAAGTGATGCTTGTCGGGCAGAAGTATGGCTGTCATCATGCCGAATTGAGGATGCAAAAATAAGCGGGAAATTTCGAACTCTTGAACTCATAACTTCAAACTTTTCCCGCCTGTTCGCTCGTCATTCCAAAACGCCGTTCGCGGCGCTGGTAACTCAAAATCGCCTCGAACAATTCTTGACGCCCGAAGTCGGGCCAAAACACATCCGTGAAGTACAATTCCGCATAGGCGATCTGCCAGAGCAGAAAATTGGAGATGCGCGTCTCCCCGCTGGTGCGGATGAGCAGTTCCGGATCGGGAATGCCGTGGGTGCTGAGGGCGGCTTCGAAGACCGCTTCATTGATATTTTCGGGAGCAATTTGCCCACTTTTAGCCTGTTCGGCCAGCAATCGGGCGGCGCGCAGTATTTCCCACTTAGCCGAGTAATTGAGTGCCAGCACAAGGTTGATCCGGGTATTGTGTTTGGTATCTTCCATGCCCTGCATGAGGGCCCGGTAACTGGCGGCAGGTAGCGCCTCGATGTCGCCGATGGCCATGAGCCGTACTCCATTTTTATTCAGATCCCGGATTTCACCTTTGATGGTTTCCACGAGCAAGGTCATCAACGCCGTGACTTCGGCGGGCGGCCGGTTCCAGTTTTCGGTGCTGAAAGCATAGAGCGTCAGATAGCCCACGCCGATCTCGGCCGCAGCCTCGGTTACTTCGCGCACACTTTTTACGCCGCTGCGGTGGCCGAGTACCCGCGGCATTCCCTTTGATTTGGCCCAGCGGCCATTGCCGTCCATGATGATGGCAATGTGGCGGGGGACTTTATCCGGAATGATCTGCGACTTGAGTGCGTCGGCCATGAGCGAAGGTGTTGGAGGTGCAGGAATTCAAGGGTGCGCAAAAGTATTGAAAAACCGAGATTGCACAGCCTCGCCATTTTATTGGACCAGGTAAACGCACCAGCATCTCACAGCTCCAGCGGGACGAAAGATTTGTAGCATCATTTTGGTGCGTTTGTCCTGTTTCACGCGAGTACAGATAAGTATCTCGCAAAGGCGCAAGAGGCAAAGATTTACAACTTCGTTCCTGGCATGATAGCGATCGCTGATCCATCGGCCAAAAAAACAGATTGCGGCGGTTGTGCCAGCGATTCTGTGAACCCTTCTCCGTATAACTTTGCTGTATCAATTTGAAAGTCAAAGGATTGTATCGCATGAATATTCCAGCGTGGGTGCTGCACTTCATAGGCACCTGTGCGCAGCGCGTTCAAGCGTGTATAACCCCAATAATGCTCCGTAATAAACTCTTCTTCGCTTCCCGGTAAAAGCGGGCTGCTCGTCGGATGGGCCACCGCCCGAAGAAAATTCCATTGGTTGCCAACTTTCCATTCATATCCGATGTGGTAGCCGTCTCTTTGATATTCCCAGGTATAGCGCATGGGATGTGTGGCGTAATGCTCGCCGTAGAGGGTATTGGCAATGAATGTGACACAGGGCTTGGGAACAATTTCTTTCACGAATACCGTGCCGCGTCGCCATCCGTCAGGGCCTTTTCGACGGACATAAAAACGCAGGTTGACTTCTTCAAAACGAACGTGGAGCGGGATGCGGATTCCCCGCAATTGGGTGTCGGCGAACAGAAAGCCGACCATGCTGACCAGGTGTTTTCCTTGCCAGAGATCCAGTTCGGTGCCATGTGGCAGGAGCGGCGTCAGGATGGCTGGATCACACTGGAAATTAAGCATCAGCAGGTTCTGCCAACGGGCAGTCAGGAATGGAGCGGCCATTTTTAAGTAAAAATAGGGTGGAGTGTTTACTTTTGCGGCCTTTCTAAAAGTCCCAAACGCTCCTCAACAACCAAAAGGAGGGGAAAGTGTTTCGGGGTGGTCGGATGGATTCAGAGCAAGCCCCACAGGGCAAACAAAAAACATGGTCAATTTTACCCGAAATATACTCTCCAACGGACTTCGCGTCCTCGTACATGAGGATACCACCACGCCCCTCGTAGCCGTCAATATTACTTATTACGTCGGTTCGCGCGATGAACATCCCGACAAAACCGGCTTTGCCCACCTCTTCGAACACCTGATGTTCGCAGGCAGTAAACACGCCCCCGATTTTGACGACCCGCTTCAACTAGCCGGAGGCGAGAACAACGCCTATACCACCAACGACTACACCACTTTTTACGAAATACTGCCCGCAGAAAACCTCGAAACCGCCCTTTGGCTGGAAAGCGACCGGATGCTGGCATTGAACATTTCGAAAAAAGCCCTCGACGTGCAGCGCAAGGTGGTCGTGGAAGAATTTAAGGAAACCTGCCTCAACGAACCCTATGGCGACTCGTGGCACCACCTCTCGGAACTGCTTTTTCAACACCACCCGTATCGCTGGCCAGTGATCGGACTGGTGCCGGAACACGTCGAAAGTGCCGTGCTCAATGATGTGCTTTCGTTTTTTAAACGGTGGTACACACCGAACAACGCCGTGCTGAGCATTGCCGGCAACGTGCGCCCCGATGAAGCGATGGCATTGGCTGAAAAATGGTTCTCTGCCATTCCTGGCGGACCGGCTGCTGACCGATCTTTGCCCGCCGAGCCACCTCAACTTGTCCCGCTTCGCAAGGAAGTACATGCCAAAGTGCCGGTCCGTGCCATCTACCTGGCCTTCCGCACACCCGCCCGTTTGCACCCCGATTTCTACCCGATGGATTTGTTGAGCGACATCCTGGCACAGGGGCATTCCTCAAGGCTTTACCGCAGGCTGTTGAAAGAAAAGCAGTTGTTTACGCAGATTGATGCGTATGTGACAGCCAATGTAGATCCCGGATTGCTGGTCGTAGAAGGCCGCCCGGCAGATAATGTTTCGACTGAAGACGCCCTCGCTGCGATCTGGGAAGAACTGGAACTGCTGAAAACCGAGCGGATCGAGGAACGGGAATTGTTGAAAATCCAGCACCGCTTCGAGAGCACCATCGTTTTTTCGGAAACCAGCGTGATGAATAAAGCCCAGAACCTGGCTTTTTATGAAATTCTGGACCGCGCAGAACTGATGAATGAAGAAGTAGAAACTTATTTTGCGGTCACGCCTGACGATTTGCTCCGAGCCGCCAACGACCTGTTTCAGCCAAACAATTCGGCTACACTGATTTACGTTCCTGCATGATTGTGCGCCAGAAGTCTATTCCGGCATTACGCTTGTGAAATGACTTCGTACAATCATCATCCTATGCACCGGTTCCATTTTTGCCTTTCGGCGACGGCTGTTGCTGTCGCTTGTTTACTCCCCAACCTGCTTTTTTCACAAGAACAACTCGGTATGCGCCTGGAGCGCTATGCGGGGATCTGGGGCGCAACCCTGAATCCTTCGCAGACCGCGTTCAATCCCAACAATTGGGAAGTGAATCTGGTGGCTGCTGACCTTTTTTTTGAAAACAGGTACGCTTATCTGCGCAATACCAGCCTGCCGAATGCGCTGCGCAACAGCGGCAAAATCGTCTCCGTCACAGAGATTAAACCCGAACGTCCGCTCGCTGCCGATGAGGTCCTGCTGGATTTTTTCGATGCAAAACGTAGGATGCATGCAATCGTGCAGGGGCGTGTCAACGGACCTGGTTTCAGTTTTCGCTTTGGCGGAAACAATGTGGTCGGGCTGGTCACGAGTGTCCGAACAGGGCTCTCTTCTTACAAGATCCCGGAAGTGCTGGCCTATCGAACCATCAGCGATCTGCCTCGCAATCAACGCTTTGACATTCCTTCCACCAGCCTGCGCGGGATGGCATGGAGCGAGATCGGGCTGCATTATAGCCACAAAAATACGGACGGCGATTTGCATACCGCCTTGGGCGTTACGCCCCGGTTGCTACTCGGCGCGGAAGGTTTTTTTACGGAAGCCGAGTCCAATTTCGACTACACACAACGGCAAGGCGACACAACGGCGTTTGGACGGGCGCGCTGGGAATATGGCCTGACGACGCGCAACCTGACGGGCACCGGCGACTCTGTCCGCTACCGCACCCAAGGGCATGGCTTTGGTGTTGACCTGGGCTACTCATGGGCGCAGCCGCTCGATGACGACGAAGACGACTACGCCTGGCGGCTCGGGGTGTCGTTGATAGATGTTGGTTTTATCCGGTACAATAACCTGGCGGAGCGCCACCGCATCGAATTCGACACGGTCATTACGGTGACTGACGCCGCTTTCCCGGCGCGCAGCGACCCGCGCGAGCGGATAACGGATGTCAGTCAGGCATTTCTCGGCGATCCGGCGAAGTCGTTGCAAGCGAGGGCTTTTTCAATGGGGCTGCCTACAGCCTTGTCCGTGCAATTCGATGTGCGCGTGACGCAAATGATGTATGTTGGAGCCCTATGGGTACAACGCATCCCCGTTTTTAGTCACAGTTTACAACGGCCCAATACGCTGGCGGTAGTGCCGCGCTTCGAGCATCGGTGGGTGTCGGTGTCATTTCCGGTAGTGCTCAACGACTGGCAATCGCTTCGCCTGGGCCTGGCCGCCCGTTTTGGCTTTCTCGCTTTTGGTACCGATAACCTGAACAGTTTTTTTCAGAAAGACCGGCTGACGGGCAGCGACGTGTACATCGGCCTGAAGATCAACGGCTTCTCTCTTCATTTCAAAGAAAAAGAAAAGGCATACAAAGGCCGGAAGAGCAGCGGCGGGCGCAGTCGCCAGCAGCTGCGAAAGATCAAGTGTTATGAGTTTTGAGCCCTACTCAAATAAGCATCCGGAGAAAGAAAAACAAGATGGCTGCGAGCAGAAAACTTACAGGCAGCGTGAGAATCCATGCCAGGGCGATGTTCTGGATCGTCTTTTTCTGTAAGTTTTTCACCCCGCCTTTCGCGACCATGGTGCCCGCGATACCCGACGACAATACATGGGTGGTGCTCACAGGAAGCCCCAATCCGGTGCTGACGCCGATGGTGGCAGCAGCGCATAGTTCTGCACTCGCTCCTTGTGCATAGGTCAGGTGGCTTTTGCCGATTTTTTCACCGATGGTGACAACGATCCGTTTCCATCCGATCATGGTACCGATGCCAAGGCAGATGGAAATGAGTGCCACCATCCAAGTGTAGGCGAACTCGTAAGCAGTAGCCAAACGGTCTGTGTCAGCCTTGATGCTTGCCCGGACTTCTTTACCGGTGATCACGCCGCCGCTTAAAGCACCTTTCAGGCCACCGTTGAGCTTCTGGATGCTTCTACGGGCGGCCATCGTCGCCCCTTGGTTGGAGAAACGAAGGGTGTCCAGAGCCACAGCCACACCGTGGGCTTCGTTCGCAAACCCGGTCAACACCGTTTCATTGGGCGCACCCTGAGCGGCTTTCGTGAGCGTTTGCTCAATATTCAGAGCAACTATTTTTAAGTCTGCCGGATTGATACGGTTGTCGAATGCAAATTGTGAAGGCAAAAAAGCCATCATCACTACGAGCAGCAGCCCTACCCCCTTTTGACCGTCGTTGGATCCGTGAAAGAAACTCACGAGTGTACAGGTGAGTATCAGAATCGCCCGAATCCACATCGGGGGCGCTTTTTTCGGGTCGGGTTCTTTGAAAATAACCTTGTTCTTGATAAAACTTGTCAGGATAAACATCAACAAAATCGCCAGGCTGAACCCAAACAATGGCGAAATCAGCAGCGAACTCCCAATCTCGCTGGCTTTGCTCCAGTTTACTTTTGCATTTGTGTGAATCGTGGAAAATGCAAAACCTGCTCCTAACAGCGAGCCGATCAGCGTATGTGAACTGGAACACGGGATACCATAGTACCAAGTGCCGAGGTTCCAGAGGATGGCCGCAAACAACACGGCCAACACCAGAGAAATTGTCTCGCTGATGTTGCTGTCCATCATCTCGTTCACAGGCATCAATTTGACAATCCCCATTGCTACTCCGATACCGCCGTGGGAGCCTTCATGACTGCCAAAAAAACCCATGATCCAGGCCATGACGACACCGCCGAAAAACACACCCAAAAAATTCATAATGCCCGACCACAGGACGGCTGTGTTGGGTTTCAGACTCTTGGTGTAAATCACAGTAGCCACTGCGTTGGCGGTATCGTGAAATCCGTTGATTGCTTCAAAAAAGCACACTGCCAGCAGGCAGACAATCAGCAAGAGTGCCGCAGAAGTTGGAAGGCCGGCGATAAAGGCAAATGCCATGCAGGAGAGATTTTAGCAGTTGAACGGAGAAACCAGGCAGAAAGGTAGGATAAGAAATGCCTAAATTAGCAGCCGCAAAAAAAGGGCAATCTGCTGTGCTTTGAACGAAAGGGCAATGAAGAAATGGTTAAGTTTTTCTGATATGCCCAATTCAAACAAAGGGGCAAGGGGCAAACCGCCATAACCTTTGCCCCGGTGCCCGGCCAATGTCGTCAGGTCGTCCACATAAATCTGCTTGCCGTCGTAAAGTTTTTGTTGGTAGCGGTAGCCGATGGCCGCCGCCGCGATGCCGGCTTCTTCGATGAAACGCCAATCTATACCCTCCAGCCATCATGTTTCGAATGAGTGAAAGAAATTGACCCTCCATCAAATGGGGGCGCAGCAAATGCATGACTGGCCAACATTTCAGGATGTCGGAGTCGGAAGAAGCAGCATAAATTTGCATACTGAAGGGCATAGAAGTTGGCGTAAATATCGGTCGAAAGATTTTCCTTTGCAAAACCTTTTCACCTCGACAATCGCGATCCATTCATTCTCCTCCACACGATGCTCCTCGAAATCTGCGCTTCCAACTTCGCTTCCGCCCTGACCGCTCAACGCGCCGGCGGACACCGCATCGAACTTTGCTCCGGCCTCGAAGCGGGCGGTCTCACACCCTCCGCCGGGCTGATCCGGGCTGCCGTAGCCACCCTTACGATTCCTGTCCATGTGTTGATTCGTCCCCGCGAAGGCGACTTTTGCTATTCCTTAGAGGAAGTAGCGGTGATGTGCGACGACATCCGGCTCTGCCGCGACATGGGTGCGGCGGGCGTGGTGGTAGGCGCCTTGAACGAACGGGGCGAACTCGACCGTGCTGCCATGGAAGCCATGCTCCACGCTGCTGCCGGCATGGACATTACTTGTCACCGCGCTTTTGACTCCACCCCCGACGCCGCAGCGGCGCTGGAGCAACTCATCAGCTGGGGCTTCAACCGGGTACTCAGCTCGGGACAAGCGACCACAGCTTACGAAGGGCGTTTTTTATTGAAACAGTTGGTCGAACAAGCCGCCGGGCGCATTACCGTGATGCCAGGCGCGGGGATTTCCCCTAAAAACATCGCCGAAATCAGAAGTGTCTCCGGCGCACAAGAATTCCATGCAACCGGGCGTCGAAAAGTCGTCCGCAGCCTGCCGGGCCAGGAAATCACCGGCCTGATGTGGGAATATTGGGAAAGTGACGAAGCGACGATTCGGAGGATATTGGACGGAGGACGTTGGACTGAGGACGTTGGACTAAGGACATTGGACTAGGGACATTGGACTAGGGACGGGGCACTAGGGACGTTGGACTAGGGACGTTGGACTAGGGACGTTGGACGGAGGAGCCGAGCCTTTAAAGACTCAAAGACTTTTGTCCAACGTCCTCAGTCCAGGGAATGTTTAGAAAAGTGTAGTCAAA
>Ga0209181_10012034_pt1 | contig 11000 bp, 8 predicted proteins | sample MAT05_FD_187208 | JGI IMG/M metagenome (GOLD analysis project Ga0209181, IMG submission 187208) | Freshwater microbial communities from Lake Fryxell liftoff mats and glacier meltwater in Antarctica - MAT-05 (SPAdes) (version 2) | ecosystem: Environmental > Aquatic > Freshwater > Ice > Liftoff...
ACAAGGCCGCAGTCAGGCCGAAGACGATGCCGGACTCCATTTGTGCGGCCACGATGTCGGGGTTGAACACCGTGCTGCAGTCGATGGCGCACACCACCCGATGTACCTTGGGCGCATTGCCCTTGTCGCCTTTTACCAGCGACACCTCGGCCGCCTGCGCCACGATCGAGCCGAATGACTGGTGCAAGACGATGCCGCGCGCGCGGCCGGGTGCCGCAGTCGATGCGTCCTTGATGGCGGCGCGAATCCGCTGGTAGGTGCCGCAACGGCAAATGTTGGTGATCTCGCGATCGATATCGGCATCGGTTGGCGTCGGGATTTTGTCGAGCAGCGCTCTGGCCGCCATCAGCATGCCGGACTGGCAGTAGCCGCACTGCGGTACCTGGTGGCGGATCCAGGCCTGTTGCAGCTTGGTGAGTTGATCGCGCCCGAGGTCTTCGATGGTGCGTATCTTCTTGCCGGCCACACTTGCCAGCGGAACCACGCAGGAGCGCACCGCCGCACCGTCGACATGCACCGCGCAGGCGCCGCAGGCGGCTATGCCGCAGCCGAACTTGGTGCCGGTCAGATTAAGGTGATCGCGCAGCACCCACAGGAGCGGGGTGTCGGGCGCTGCCTCGACTGAGCGTTCGGTGCCGTTGATATTGAGTTTTAGAAAAATACCTCCCGCGACCAGACCGAAATTCAAGTTTAGGGGAAAACTTGCGTGCTAAGCTCGTTCGCCTGTTCCGTCTTGATCGATCGCCTTGCTGGGAGCATTGCTCAGACGCTGGTTCGGTACCGGTAGCGCGCCAGGCCCGGCGCCGCACGCCGTGCCCGCGCTCGACCCACATGGCGCGTTCGCCGCCGGACTGGCCGCGTTTCATGCCGGCCACTACGCTGCAGCCGTTAAACACTTCCGCACCGTGCATGGCGCCCGCCCCGCCGACAGCGTGGGCATTTACCATCTGGCAAGCGCGCTGGCAGCCGCCGGCGATTTGAACGCGGCGGCGCCGCTTGCGGCGCGCGTGTTCGAATCCGGGCCACGCAATGCGGATCATGCCGCCTGTCTGCGTTTCATCACCGTCAATATCGGTTTGCAGAGCGGGCCGGGGGAAGACCCGTTCTGGGCGGCGATCGCGCGCGGCAATCGCCTGCTCGATGGCGGCCGCTTCGACGCCGCGCTCGAGGAGTATCGCTGCGCGCAGTTGCAGGCGCCGGGGAGTGCGGTGGGGTTCGATCGCATCGGGGTCGCACTGTGCAATCTGCAGCGCTTCACCGAAGCCGGTGAATCCCTGCGCGCGGCCGCGCACCTCGGATGGCCACTGCATCACATGGTCGATCTGCGCGCGAGCAGGCTTGAAGCCTGCGCGACGGGCCACCGTTGGTGTGACTACCAGGCGCCACTGGCGCCGCGCGCCCATCGCGGCGCGGCGCAGGCGACGCTGCTGGTCGGCTGCGATGGCGCATATTTCAAAACCTTCATTCCGGCCTTGGTGAATTCACTGACGCGCAATGCCGGGCTGGCGCTGCGTTTGCATATCCATCTGCTCGATGCCGATGTGTCGTGCGACGCCTTGCGTGCGCAACTGCTGGCGCGCAGCGATATTGAAATTGAAATCAGCATCGGGCCGGATGACTACTCGGTCGCCAACCGGCGCCTGGCGTATGCCTGCACCCGTTTCCTCCTGGTGCCGGCCCTGCTTGCGCGTGACGGCTTGCCGGTGCTGGTGCTGGATGCGGACCTGCTGGTGCTGCGCCCGCTGGTTCCCTTGTTCGAAACTCTCGCGACGGCGGATTTCGCGATTCCCTTGGGCGGCGCCGGCCATCGCGAGCCCGCGGAACTGTTGTGGGCATCACTGGTCTGGTTCGCGCCTACGCCTGCCGGCCAGGCGCTTGCCACGCTGGCTGCGAATTACATCGCGGACGCCATTGCCGCAGGTCACGCCGAATGGTTCATCGACCAGATCGCGCTGCTGGCGGCGTATGCGCACGGGCGCGCCAGCGCTGCCACGCGGCTGGCGTTGTTGCCGACCGCATTGCTCGACAGTGGCGAGATGCCGGGTGCCGCCGCCGATGCGGCGGAGCCACTTCACGGCTGCTTCTGGGCCCTGGCCAACAGCGTGGCGCATCACGCCCAGCGCACGCAGCACCCGCTGTATCGTGCTTACTCCGGCGCGTGAATCTTGCCGGCTGCGGCGCTTACCGGCACGCCCCAGTCGCCTTCGCTTTGCTGGCGCAGGATGCGCAAGGTCGGATACCAGGCGCTTGCTGCGCCACTGCGCGGCCAGAACATGCCGCCGGCGTGGCGCAGCAACAGCAGCACCGGCTTGCCCATTGCTGCGGCCAGATGGGCGACCGCACTGTCGATGCTGATCACAAGGTCGAGATGCGTGATGATGGCGGCGGTGTCGGCGAAGTCGTCGATCGGGCCGCCCGGCGAGTAGAGGTCGAGCGGCATGGCGGCGAGTTCGTCGGCATCCGCGTCCGGCTGCAGGTTTACAAAGCGCATTCCGGGCTTGCCCAAAGGGGCCAGCGCGCCTGGCGCGATGCTCTTGGCGAGGCGCGAGCGATCGTGGGCGCCGGCGCTGCTGCGCTGATCGGTGCGCCATACCAGTCCGGCCAGCCTGCCGCTGCCGCCCAGTCCCGCGGCACGCATGCGCTGCGCCCACAGTGCCACCAGCGCGGCATCGCCTTGCAGATAGGGCACGCCGTCCTGTGCCAGACCCAGGCGTTGCGGCAGGTCGAGAAGTGGTGCATGCACGTCGGCTGGCGGTACCACGCCGGGGGCTGACACCTGATCGACACCTTCCATGCCGGCGAACAGGCGCGTGCACTCGGGGCGCGCGCCCAACACCAGGCGTGCCGGTCGTGCGTCGGCACGCAGGCGGTGTACATAGCGGGAGAACAGCAGGTGATCGCCCAGCCCGCCCCAGTCGCACCAGACGAAAACGGTCTTGCCCGCCAGCGATTCGCCCTGCCAGGCCGGCAGCGGTGCCAGCGGATTGTCGCGGCCGTGATGCAGGCGATGGCGGGCACCGAGCATGCGAAAGCCTTCCGCGTAGTCGCCGCGGAAAAACAGGCGCTGGCCCAGGTTGTAGCTGGCGGCGGCGTTGTCGGGATCATGGCGCAGCACTGCGCGAAACCAGCCGATCGAGGCCTCGGGGTCGGCGTCGTCACTGCTCAGGGCACCCATTGCGTTAAGTGCCTCGATGTGGGCGGGATCGCTTAGCAGTGCACGCTCCAGGCAGGCACGCGCAGCCACAGCTTCGCCGGCGTCGAACAGCAACCAGCCCAGGAGCGCGAGCGCGTCCGCATCGGCGCTTTGCGTGGCGATGTGTTTTTCAAGCAGGGCGCGCGCGGCGTCGTTGCGGCCCTCTGCCAGGAGGCTGCGTGCGCTGGCGACCGGGTTGTCGCTGACTGTGCGTTCTGTTGCCGCCGGTGTGGTGTTGCGCAAGAGGTTTCGCAGGCGTTCGAACATGCGCGATGGACGTGACTCAGTCGACAAACTGGTGGTGCAGCGCGGCGCGCGCAAGCGATTCGGCCCACACGGCGTAGCCGGCCGCGGACGGATGGAAGCCATCGCTGGCGAACAGGGCCGGCTCGATGCTTGCCGGCGGCGCCACCTGTGCCGCGCGCCCGACAGCCAGTTTGCGGGTGGCGGCATTGAGCAGCGCGGCGCGCGCACCGAGATAGGCGTTCAGGGGCCGCGGTAGCGCAGGAAAGCGGCCCATCGGCGGCGCTGCGGCGATCAGCACCGGCGCATTGCCCACACGCTCGCGCAGCGCGCCGATCAGGGCCTGCAAATCCCTGGCGTAGCGCGCGGGGCGGGTATGTTCGAGCACGTCATTGACACCAAAGACCACCAGCAGCAGGTCCGCCGGTTCGGCTGCGACCTGCGGCAACAAGGCCGTGCGCGCTGTCGCCACGGAGGCACCCGACAACCCGCATGCGACCCAGGCGACGCTGCGCCCGGTCAGCCTGGCCAGTTGCCTGGCGAGCTGGCCGGTGAGCGCCTCGTCATGATGCGCCGCTCCAACCCCGGCTACAGTGGATTCGCCGATGGCCAGCAGGCGCAACGGCCGCGACTGCGCCGGGCCGGCGCATGTGCCGCATGTGCCGCATGTGCCGCATGTGCCGCATGTGCCGCATGTGCCTTTGGCCGGCCCGCCGGCGGGTTCCAGACGCGGTGTGTCGCGGCGCACGCGCAGGCCTTGCAGGAGGAGCCAGGGCGAGAGCGGCGCGAAGGCCAGCGAAAGTGCCAGACCGCGCATCGTGCTTCTCAGGAAAACGTCGAGAAATCCGGCTTGCGCCGTTCAAAAAACGCGCTGAAGGCCTCCTTGGCCGCAGGGGAGGCGAGCAGCTTGCGGAACTGCGTGCCTTCTTCGGCCATCTGCGCCTCGACCGCCTTCAAATGGGCGCCGCGCATCAAGGCTTTGGTGGTGCGCAATGCAGCCGCCGGCAGCGCGGCCAGCTTGCGCGCGCGCTCATACGCGAAGGCCGCCAGTTCGGCAGCCGGCAGGATCTGATTGACAAGGCCCATCTCGCGCGCCTCGGCGGCGTCAAAGGGCTCGCCGAACATGAGCTTTTCCGCCGCGCGCTGGTAGCCGGCAAGGGACGGCAACAACAAGCTGGACGCGGCTTCCGGGCACAGGCCCAGGCTGGCGAAAGGCAGGCTGAACCTGGCGTTGTCGGCGGCATACACCGCATCGCAATGCAGGAGCATGGTGGTGCCGATGCCGACTGCCGCGCCGGCCACCGCGGCGATCAGCGGCTTCCTGGCGTGGGATATCGCCGTAAGGAAACGAAACACCGGGCTGTCGCTACCGGAGGGCGGATTCTTGAGAAAATCTTCGAGGTCGTTGCCGGCGGTGAAGATTGCCGGGCTGCCTTCGAACAGCACCACCCGTACCGCGGCGTCGGCCTCGGCCGCAAGCAGTGCCTCGGCCATGGTCTGGTACATGGCTGCGGTGATCGCGTTCTTTTTCTCCGCGCGATCGAAGCGGATGCGCATGATCGAATCGGCAATGCTTGTTTCAATACTCATTTCGTGCTCCCTTGTGTGCCGGTGACGGGCAATTCATCCAGCATGCGGCCGATGCGCGGCCGATGCGCGGCCATCTCCTTGCGGAACAGTCCCATGTGGCCGATGCGCTTCGTGCCCCAGTCGGCGGGCGCAACCCGGGTGTGCCGGCGCCGTGCGGCGCTGTAGCTATCGAGCGCCGCGCCGCGAGCTTGGCCCCGCCGCGTGTGGTCAGGGTCAGCGCTTGCGCTGCGCTCACTTCGGCCACAGCACCATCTGCGTGCAGCGGAACAGCGCGATGGTTTTGGTTGTTTCGCGATGCGAGACCGTGGCATCCCACACTTGCGTCGTGCGGCCCAGGTGCGCCGCCTTGGCCAGCACTTCGATTGTGCCGTCGCGGGCTGTACCCAGGTGGTTGCTTTTCAGTTCGAGGGTGGTGAAGCCGCCGGCGCCGTCGGGCAAATGGGCCACACAGGCATAGCCGCACGCGGTATCGGCCAGGGTCACCACACTGCCGGCGTGCAGGAAGCCGTTGGCTGCAAAGAGTTCGCGACGCACCGGCAACTCGGCGCGGATGAAATCCTGACCAAGCTCGACAATGCGCACGCCCAACAAGCCAGGCAGGTGGCCGGGGCTGCGGCCGTTGAAATACGCCGCATCGAAGCTTGGCAGATAGATCGACATCGTGACTCCTTGGGTCAGGTGCGCACCACTGCAGACCGGTGATTGGCCAGGTGCGTCAGGTGCGCGCGCGTGTACTGCGCGTGGGTCAGTTCGCCGTAGGCGAAGTGCGCTTGCAGTCCTCGTTTGCGGGCGGCGAACGCGGCCGCGCCGACGGTGGCGCGGAACAAAGCGGATTTTTTCTGCGGGTAGCCCGTCATCGAGTACTCGACGCTTTGAGTGGCGTGATCGAGGCTCCGGCCAAGCGTCCACGCGCCGGCGGTGCCATGCGGGTGCTTCAGCAGTTCAACCAGGCCGCGATCGGCCGCGTCCAGGTTGGCGAAGGTCTTGATCCCGGCTTCCGCGCATCCTGACAGCGGCGCTGCCGTCGCCAGAATCAGAAACGCACGACGTTGCATTCTGCGGGGCACCACACTAGAGCGCTTCGAAAATGCCGGCCGCACCCATGCCGGTGCCGACGCACATGGTGACCATGCTGTATTTTTGTTTGGTGCGGCGCGCGCCGTGGATCGCGGTGGCCGCGCGCATGGCACCGGTGGCGCCCAGCGGATGGCCCAGCGCGATGGCGCCGCCGTTCGGGTTGATGCGGTCGAGGTTGAGGCCCAGGTCACCGATCACCGCCAGTGATTGCGCGGCGAAGGCCTCGTTGAGTTCTATCCAGCCGATGTCGTCCTGCGACAAGCCCGCATGCTTGAGCGCCAGCGGAATCGCTTCCTTCGGTCCGATGCCCATGATCTTCGGGTCCACGCCCTTGACCGCAAAGGAAACAAAGCGCGCCAGCGGTGTCAGTTCGTACTGCTTCAGGGCCCGTTCGGAGACGATCAAGAGTGCGCCGGCACCGTCGGAAGTTTGCGAACTGTTGCCGGCGGTGACGCTGCCCCCGGCGGCGAACACCGCGCGCAGCTTGGCCAGGGCTTCCATGGTGGTTTCGGCACGCGGACCTTCGTCGGTATCGGCAGTGCGGTTCTTCACCACGATCTCGCCGCTTGCCAGATCGGGCGTGCGCTCGCTTACCGCCATCGGCGTGAGTTCATCGGCGAAAGCGCCGCTTGCGATCGCGGCTATTGCCTTCTGGTGCGATTTGACCGCAAAGGCGTCCTGCGCCTCGCGCGAGATCTTCCATTGCTGCGCCACTTTCTCGGCGGTCAATCCCATGCCGTAGGCGATGCCGATGTTCTCGTCGGAGAAGACGCGGTCGTTGATCGAGGGTGTGTTGCCCATCATCGGCACCATGCTCATCGATTCGCAGCCGCCTGCCAGCATTACGTCGGCCTCGCCGACGCGGATGCGGTCGGCCGCCATTGCGATGGTGGTGAGCCCGGAGGCGCAAAAGCGGTTGACCGTGACCCCGCCCACCGATTGCGGCAGGCCCGCCAGCAGCACCGCGATGCGCCCGACGTTCAAGCCCTGCGGGCCCTCGGGAATGGCGCAGCCGATGATCGCGTCCTCGATCGCGTTGGGGTCGAGCGAGGGCACCTTGGCCAGGGCGGCGCGAATCGCGGTCACCAGCAGGTCGTCGGGGCGGGTGTTGCGGAACATGCCGCGCGGCGCCTTGCCGATCGGGGTGCGCACGGCGGCGACGATATAGGCGTCTTGTACTTGCTTGCTCATTTTCATTCTCCTTGTTTCATCAACCCCTTGCCCTTCAAGAGGAGGGAGTATCAGTTGCGCAGCGGCTTGCCGGTGGTCAGCATGGTGTAGATGCGCTCCTGAGTGCGTTCATCCTTGAGCGAATCCATGAAGCCGCGCCGTTCCAGCCCGAGAATCCATTCCTCGTCGACCAGGCTGCCGGGTTCGACGTCGCCGCCACAGATCGCGCTGGCGATGCGCTCACCCAACAGCATGTCGTACTCGCTGATGAAGCCGCCGTCACGCATGCCCACCAGCGAGGCCTTGATGGTGGCGATACCGGCGCGACCGGCCACCGGAAACTTCGTCTTCTGCGGCGGCCGGTAGCCGGCATCGGCCAGCGCCAGCGCCTCCGCACGCGCCACATGCAGCAACTCGTAGAGATTGAAGACGATGGTGTCGGTCGCCTGCAGGAAACCCAGCGCGCGCGCTTCGAGCGCGCTCTTGGCAACCGTCGCCGTGGCGATGGTCTGGAAGCGGTTCTTGATGAAATCCAGCAGATTGGTCGAGCCGATCGCCTGGGCCTGCAGCGCCCCTTGCATGGCGGCTTCCTTGAGCCCGCCGCCGGCCGGGATCAAGCCCACGCCGACTTCAACCAGCCCGATGTAACTCTCCAGAGCCGCGACTCGTTTGGTTGCATGCAACTGCAGTTCATTGCCGCCGCCCAAGGCCAGGCCCGCGACCGCGGCCACCACCGGCACCGGCGAATACTTCATGCGCATGAAGGCCTGCTGCAGCTTCCTGATTTCGGGCTCGACGATGGCCAGGCCATGCTCCTGGATCATCGGCTGCATCGACTGCAGGTCGGCGCCGGCCGAGAACGCTGCGCCGTCCGGGGCGCCGGTCTGGTACACCACCACCGCCTTGTAGTCGGCTGCCGCCAGGTCCAGCGCCTGGTGCAGGGCAGCGATCTGCAAGGCGCCCAGCACGTTGAGTTTTGACTTGAACGATACGATCAGGACGCCATCGCCCAGATGCCACAGGCGTGCACCTTCGTCTTCGTGCACGGTGGTGCCGCCCGCGGCCGGGTTGGTGGCGCCGGCACCAAAGACGTTGGCGCGAAACGCCTGGCGCGCATAGACCGGGTGTGTGGAAAGCGGCTTGAAGCGGCTTTCTTTCGCCGACCAGGAACCGGCCGCGCTGTGCACACCATCCTTGTTGGCGAACACCCAGGCCGGCAGTGGAACGCTGGTCAGCGTTTTGCCTTGCTCGATGTCTTCACGAACCCAGTTGGCGACCTGCTCCCAGCCGGCCTGCTGCCAAAGTTCGAACGGCCCCTGCTTGTTGGCGAAGCCCCAGCGCATCGCCAGATCGACGTCGCGCGCGGTGTCGGCGATTTCCGCCAGGTGCACCGCGATGTAGTGAAAGCTGTCGCGATACATGCCCCAAAGGAATTGCGCCTGCGGATGCGCCGATTCGCGCAGCAGCTTGAAACGTTCGCCCCAATCCTTCTTCTTCAGGATTTTGTCGACCTCGGGCGCGGCCTTGCCCTTGCTCGCAACATAGTCGCCGCTCTTGGGGTCGAACATCAGGATGTCTTTGCCGACCTTCTTGAACACGCCGCCCTTTGTCTTGCGGCCAAGCGCGCCTTTTTCCAGCAGCGTCGCAAGCCAGGCCGGATGGTCGAAATACTTGTGCCAGGGATCGGCCGCAAGGGTGTTCTTGAGCGTGTTGATGACGCTCGCCATCGTGTCCAAACCCACCACGTCGGCGGTGCCGAAGGTGGCTGATTTGGCGCGCCCGATTTTGGCCCCGGTCAAGTCGTCGACCACGTCGAAGGGCAGGCCCAGGCGCTCGGCGTTGTACAGGGCCATGGCCATGCCGGCGGTGCCGACGCGATTGGCGATGAAGTTGGGCGTATCGTTGGCGCGCAGCACGCCCTTGCCGAGCGTGCTGGTGAGAAAGCCCTCGAGGTCGTCCATGATCGCAGGCTCGGTGGTGGCGATCGGAATCAACTCGACCAAGTGCATGTAGCGCGGTGGGTTGAAGAAGTGCACGCCGCAAAAGCGCGCTTTCAACTTAGCCGGCAATGCTTCGGCCAGGCTGTGGATCGGGATGCCCGATGTGTTCGAAGCAAGGATGGCGCGGGCACCCACATGCGGCGCGATTCTGCGGTACAGGTCGTGCTTCCATTCGATGCGCTCTGCGATCGCCTCGATGATCAGGTCGCAGTCGGCGAGTTTTGCCAGATCATCGTCGTAGTTGGCAGGCACAATGAAATCTGCCAGTTGCGGCAACCCAAGCGGCGCCGGATTCTGTTTCCTGAGTGCCTCGATCGCCTTTATCGCAACGCCGCTTTTCGGCCCTTCCTTTGCCGCCAGATCGAACAGGATCGCCGGCACTCGGGCATTGACCAGGTGCGCGGCGATCTGCGCCCCCATCACGCCGGCGCCCAGCACCGCCACTTTGTTCACGATGAAATTTGCCATATTCGGTTTCCTTGTTGTGTCACACCTTGATTCGTCCGGCTTTGCCGGCGCTTCAAGGGCAAATCAGTCTGCTCAAAAGCAGGTGTTTACTTTTGAGCGCTCAAAAATGCTCTGCCTCAAGCGCGAGCAGCACTTTCGAGCCGCTCTTGATGCGCGTGGCCAGCATTTCGGTTTCGGGCAGGAGGCGGCTGAAGTAAAAGCGCGCGGTCGCGATCTTGGCCTTGTAGAAGGGATCGCTGTCAGCCTTGGGCAATGCGACTACGGCCATGCGCGCCCAGAAGTAGGCATAGACCAGATGCCCGGCCAGGCGCAGGTAGTCCACCGCCGCAGCGCCGACTTCATCCGGGTTCTTGAAGCCCTGCATGCCGACCCACATCGACACCTCGGCCAAGCGTTCGCCGATCGCGACCAAGGGCTCGATAAATTCCTTCAGCGCCGCATCGGCGGCATGCTCTTCGGCCAGCGCTTCGACCATGGCGCCGAACTTCTTCATTTTCTTGCCACCGTCGCCCAGCACCTTGCGGCCGAGGAAATCCAGCGACTGGATGCCGTTGGTGCCCTCGTAGATCTGGTTGATGCGCGCATCGCGCACGAATTGCTCCATGCCCCACTCGGTGATGAAGCCGTGACCGCCGAACACCTGCAGCGCCAGGTTGGTGCATTCGCTGCCGGCATCGGTGATGAAGGCCTTGATGATCGGTGTCAGGAGCGCCAGCATGTCTTCGGCATCGGCGCGTTCGTCCTCGTCTGAGGAATAGTGTGCGATGTCGGCCTGCAGCGCAATCCAGTAGGCGAAGGCGCGGCTGCCCTCGACATAGGCGCGCTGGGTGAGCAGCATGCGTCGCACATCCGGATGCACGATGATCGGGTCGGCGGCTTTTTCCGGCGCCTTCGGGCCCGACAGCGAGCGCATTTGCAGGCGGTCCTTGGCATAGGCGGCCGAGCTTTGGTAGGCCACTTCCATCAGGCCCAACGACTGCATGCCCACGCCCAGGCGCGCCCCGTTCATCATCACGAACATGGCGTTGAGCCCCTTGTTGGGTTCACCCACCAGGGTGCCGATGGCGCCGTCCAGATTCATCTGGCAGGTGGAGTTGCCGTGGATGCCCATCTTGTGTTCGAGCGCGCCGCACGTGATGCTGTTGCGCGCCCCCAGGCTGCCGTCCGCGTTGACCAGGAACTTGGGCACGATGAACAGGGAAATTCCCTTGGTGCCGGCGGGAGCGTCCGGCAAGCGCGCCAGCACAAGGTGGATGATG
>Ga0209181_10012038_pt1 | contig 10999 bp, 8 predicted proteins | sample MAT05_FD_187208 | JGI IMG/M metagenome (GOLD analysis project Ga0209181, IMG submission 187208) | Freshwater microbial communities from Lake Fryxell liftoff mats and glacier meltwater in Antarctica - MAT-05 (SPAdes) (version 2) | ecosystem: Environmental > Aquatic > Freshwater > Ice > Liftoff...
CAGCGTCGCAGAAAAAATGCGCCAGCTGCACCGAAGCACTCGTCTGGTCTTCGACTATCTGCGCATGACCAAGAACTCAACTCGAATCTCTGCACTCGTTCCAGGCTAGAACAAATTCACCGTGGCGCGGCAAAGGGCGTGTGCAATGTATCGATGTAGCATCGGTAAAATCATGGGTTCAGCGCGCCCGCGAGTCGCATAGGTCGGCGCGTGACCTGATCTTTCACTTCCACCCACACGGACTGCATCACCATGACCGAACGCATCACCAAAAACCGCCTGCAAGTGGCTTCCAACTTGTGCCTTTTTCTCGAGACCCAAGTGTTGCCCGGCACCGGCGTGACGCCAGCCAAGTTCTGGAAGGGCTTCGACGCCATCGTGGCTGATCTGGCACCAAAAAACATTGCCTTGCTGGCCGAGCGTGACCGCCTGCAGACCGAGCTGGATGCCTGGCACCAGGCCCACCCCGGGCCGATCACCGACATGCCCGCCTACCGTGTCTTTCTGGAAAAAATTGGTTATCTGGTGCCGGTACCCGACAAAACCCGCATTACCACCAGCAACGTGGACACCGAACTGGCCAAACAAGCCGGCCCGCAGCTGGTGGTGCCGATTCTCAACGCCCGCTACGCCCTGAACGCCGCCAACGCTCGCTGGGGCAGCCTGTACGACGCGCTGTATGGCACCGACGTGATCGACGAGGCAAAAGGCTGCGAAAAAGTTGGCAAAAAAGGCGGCTACAACCCCAAGCGCGGCGCGAAGGTCATCGACTACGCGCGCCATGTGCTGGACCGCTGCGCCCCTTTGAAGAATGGCTCGCACGTTGACTCGGTAGCCTACAGCGTCAAGGGTGGCAAGCTGGCCGTCAAACTGGCAGACGGCAGCAACACCAGCCTGGCTGATAACGCTCAGTTCGCTGGCTATCAAGGCGATGCCAAGACACCGTCGAGCGTGTTATTCCTGCACAACGGCCTGCACTTGGACCTGATCATCAACCGCAGCACCACCATTGGTGCCAGCGACCCGGCAGGCGTGTCTGACCTGGTGGTGGAGGCAGCCCTGTCCACCATCCTCGACCTGGAAGACTCGGTAGCTGCCGTGGATGCCGACGACAAACTGTTGGCCTACAGCAACTGGCTGGGCATTTTGCAAGGCAGCTTGACCGAAGAAGTGGCCAAAGGCGCCAAAACTATCACCCGTGGCCTGAACCCCGACCGCATTTACACCGCACCAGACGGCAAAAAGCCAGTGCGTCTGCATGGCCGCAGCCTGATGTTTGTGCGCAACGTTGGCCATCTGATGACCAACCCGGCCATCCTCTACACCGACAAAGCCGGTACGGTGCGTGAAATTCCTGAAGGCATTTTGGACGCGGTGGTCACCACCACCATTGCCATGCACGATCTGGCCAAGAGCAAAAAAGACGCCATCCGCAACTCGCGCAAGGGCTCGGTCTACATCGTCAAACCCAAGATGCACGGCCCGGCTGAAGTGGCGTTTGCCAGCGAGCTGTTTGGCCGCGTCGAAAAAATACTCGGCCTGCCTGACAGCACAGTCAAGCTTGGCATCATGGACGAAGAGCGCCGCACCTCGGTGAATCTGAAAGCCTGCATTGCCGCCGCCGCCAGCCGCGTGGCCTTCATCAACACCGGCTTCCTGGACCGCACCGGCGACGAAATGCACAGCGCCATGCAAGCCGGCCCGATGATCCGCAAGGGCGACATGAAAACCAGCGCCTGGATTCAAGCGTACGAGCGCAACAACGTGCTGGTGGGCCTGCAATCTGGTCTGCGCGGCAAGGCGCAAATCGGCAAGGGTATGTGGGCCATGCCCGACCTCATGAAAGCCATGCTGGAGCAAAAAATCGCCCACCCCAAAGCCGGCGCCAACACCGCCTGGGTGCCCAGCCCGACCGGTGCCACGCTGCACGCCCTGCATTACCACCAGGTGCTGGTCAGCGACGTGCAAAAAGCCATCGAGAAAACTTACGCCGAGCGCCAGCCCGAAACGGCACACGGTGCCCTGCTCAGCGGCCTGTTAACCATTCCGGTCAGCGCCACACCCATCTGGAGTGCTGCCGAGAAGCAGCAGGAACTCGACAACAACGCCCAAGGCATTCTGGGCTATGTGGTGCGCTGGGTGGACCAGGGCGTGGGCTGCTCCAAGGTGCCCGACATTCACAACATCGGCCTGATGGAAGACCGCGCCACGCTGCGTATTTCCAGCCAGCACATGGCCAACTGGCTGCACCACGGCGTGGTGACCGAGGCCCAGGTCAAGGAAACTTTCGAGCGCATGGCAGCCGTGGTGGACGCGCAAAACGCCGGTGACCCGTTGTACAAACCGATGGCAGGCCACTTCGACACCTCGATGGCCTACCAGGCCGCCTGCGATCTGGTGTTCAAGGGCCTGGTGCAACCCAGTGGTTACACCGAACCGCTGTTACACGCCTGGCGGCTGAAGGTGAAGGCGGCAGCCTAACTGGGCTCACCCTCTAACGCTATTGATAGAGTAGCTACTAACGCTTATTTTATAAGGGCTAGAGGCCTATTTTCCATATAAGCATCGACTGTGGCACCGTGAGGTGCCACATTTTTTTGCAGGCCGATACACTCGACAAATCCGCCACTTTGATCGAGCCACCATGCCACAGAACGCCACCCCCCAAACGTCCTCAGCGAGCCAATGCCCGATTTGCGGGCAGCCCAACCTGTGTGCCATGGAAGCCGAGCGCGCCACCGGCATCACGCAGCCACCCTGCTGGTGCACCAAGGTAACCTTCAACCAAAACGTGCTTGACCATATTCCAGAGGCGGCTCGCAACACCGCCTGCGTGTGCGCGGCCTGCGTGGCAGCCACCCCGGCATGACGTGGCTAGACCGCCTGCCACTGGGTATTTTGGTCGCGCTGGCGGTGTGGATGGCAGTTGCCCCGATCTCCCCCGAGCCCCATCTGATCGAGAAACTGCGCATGCTCAGCCAAGGCACACTGGTGAGACCGCTGGACATTTTTGACCTGTGCCTGCACTCGGCACCGCTGCTGCTACTGGGTGTGCGTCTGTGGCGGCAGTTCGGCTCGCGCTAAAGCGCGCCACACCGACAGCGCGCAGACTCAGTTTGGGGGGCTCAGTCTTTGAACGTCTTGATGAAACCTTCAGCAAGCGCTGCGAAACCGTCAAATGTCAGCCAAAGTCAACATTTATCGGGCTTCCTGAGAACTTTTGAAGTTTGCTGTCGGTTGGCAAGCAACATAACGTTTACCAGTGCGATTAAGCTCGGCAGCTTTGAGTCGGCGGGCATGTCGTGTAACGAGTTTTGCCTGGAGTACATTGAATGTCGGACCGCTCGGGGAGTCAACCCTCACAACATGGAAAAGTGGTTTTGAATACCAGGATCAGTCAACTTGTCGCCTTCATGGTGGTGTCGATCATTTCATCGACTGCTGGCCATGCGTTTACTTTGGGTGATTTACAGGGTTCCGCTGTGCTGGGCCAGCCGCTAGATGTGTCGGTATTGGTTGGCGTCGGGGACGGGGAAGCGGTTTCTAATGATTGTTTGTCTGCCGAGGTGTTGTTTGGTGACATCCCGCAGCGGGCGCCCAGCTTGCGGCTGCAAAACCAGCAAGCTGGCGCGCTGCCGACGTCTTTGGTGCGCATCAGATCCTTTGCTGCGGTGAACGAGCCGATCGTCACCGTGGTATTGCGCGCTATTTGCGGTGCCAGCACCTCGCGCCGCTACGTGTTGTTGTCTGACTTTCCAGTGGCGTATCTACCCACCATCAGCGCCTTGCCTGCTGCGCAACCCGCCGGTGTAATAACACCCAGCCGAAGAACCTTGCCGCCGGTGGTGACCGATTTGCCGCCACTGACAGCGTCGCCAGCGCCCGCCTCCGCCGCAGCTATAAGCCCGAGAGTGCCAGCCAAGCCAAAGGCAGCCAAATCCACCCGAGCCATCGCCGCGCCAACCAAGAAACGCGCACCTGCATTACCTCCGGTGCGCGAAGCACCGGCGCCTGCGGTCACCGCCACTGGGGCAGACAAGGGCCGCCTGGTGTTAAAACTTGATTCGCAAATGCTCATTCTGAATCCCGAAGAACTGGCTGCTCAGGCAGCGCTGCGGGTTTCTTTGCCAAAATTCGAGCCCGAAGGCGAGGTTTTAAAGCAGTCCCTGCAGCTTGATGCGTTGCTAAACGACCTCAAGGTGTTCAAAGACCTCACCCGAAAAAATCAGGCAACACTGGCTGAGCTTCAAGTGAAACTCAGTCAGTCCGAAGCTGAGCGCATCCCGATGCTTTGGCTCTACTTGCTGGGCGGGCTGTTGCTGGCCGCGCTTGGCAGCCTGGCCTGGGTACTACGCCAGCAGCAAAACGCCAAGGCAGCCTGGTGGCAGCAGGTTGACGACAACGGCAGCCCGACCGAGATGATCGGGCCCGCCACCGACATCGCGCCTGCTGAATCCGCCACCACAGCCAGCCCCATGATGGTCGCTCCGATGCCGGCAATGCCTACAGCGCCTGCTGTGCGGGTTGCGCCCGTTGTACCAGAGGCACAACACGCTGGCTTGGATTTTGACTTGGACCAGCTCAGCGAAACGCCCATGCTACCGCCAGACGCCGCGCCGCTGCCTGTGACCCGGCAGAACCCGCCGGGCATCACTTGTGACTTGAATTCGGAAACCATCACAGACCTTCGTCAGCAGGCAGAGTTTTTTATGTCTTTGGGCCAGGCACCGCTTGCCATCCATTTGCTGAACCGGCATATTCGGGAAAGCAGCGAACCCCGCCCGACGGTTTACCTGGATTTATTGACGCTGTACCACTCGCAAGGCATGAAGGCTGAGTTTCGAGAACTGCGGCATAACTTCAATCGCCTGTTCAATGCTGTGATCCCTGATTTTTCAGCCTACTACCAAGAAGGCGAAAGCCTGCTGGACTACCCCGAACCGCTGGCAGGGCTGGTCCGGGTCTGGCCAAATCTGGATGCCATTGCCCTTCTGGATGCATGCATTTTTCGCAGTGACCTGTCTGCGCCGCACTTGGGTTTTGACCTGGCAGCGTTCCGCGATTTGCTGCTGCTGCGCACCTTGGTTGAGAACGTGAAAGGCGGCGAACACAACCTTCAGGCGCAGGCGACTCTGCCCGCTCACCTACCGGTGACACAGTCGGTCGGGTTGGCCTCACAGGCATTGCCCACGACCAAAGAACTTGCGCTGGATTTCCCCACTGACATCTTCAATACCGAGAAAGCCCCAAAGAGCTAAGCCCCAGCCTTGCCACGCATATCCATCACCATCGCTAGACCGGCCAACTCGGCGGGGCCGGTGTTGGTGTCCCCCAGACCCCCAAGATGCGTCATTTTCCATGGAGACTCAGAGGTTACGTTTTCAGCCACTGCGTGAAGCATCAGCAGATCGCGAAAGGCTGCCAGGTCAAAAGACAGCTGCATTGGCGCTGCATCGTTGCGGAAAATACAGGCTTCAAGAAAGGCAATGGCCTCAATATTGGGCCAGAAGCGCACCAACACGGCCAGGGGTTCGGGGTAGTCCAGCAGGTCGCTTCCCGCCAGATTGAAGGTTGAAAATTCTGGCACCACGCCATTGAAAAACCGGCTGAAAGCAGCGCGCAGCTCAAGAAAATCCGTTCTCGAACCTAGCGCGTGGTAAAGGGTCAGCAAGTCAAGATACACCAGCGGGTTAGGCTGAGGACTCTCCATGGCCTGCTTGCGCAAAACATCTATGGCCCGCTCAGTCTGTCCCAGTGACACATAAAATTCTGCTTGCTGTCGAATATCCGATACACCTTCCCCATTCAGGTTGTGGGTGGTGGCAAATCGGTCTGCAGGCAACGGGGCCAAGGGCTGGGATGCGGTGGGGGCTGCGTCAGCGGGTGTCAAGCTGTCCAGATCGATGTCCAGGTCGGTGTCGGCCTGCGGCTGGGCTTGCGACCTGGGCGAAGGCGCAACCGGCTCTACACGCTCAAAGGTTTTCCCGAAATCAGACAAAGGTTCCTCGGACTCAAAAGTCGAAGGTAGCGCGACGGCCAGGGTTTCAGACGCATCATCCTTAACCTGCTGCCACCAGACCTCATCACCCTTGCTGGCAGCCTGCTGCCTTCGTAGCACCCAAGTCAGGGCACCAAGAGAGGCCAGCAGCAGCCCGCCCAAAATGTAAAGCCAAATCATGGGAACACGCTCGGCTTCGGCCTGGCGCAGCTTGGCCTGAAGGTCTGCCAGCGTCGCTTCGTTTTTTATTGCCAAATCTTTGAGAAGCTTGATGTCACCCTGCAACGCTTCAATACGCGCGGATTGGCGCGCCACCTCGTCGCCGGGCGCGGACGCAGCAGAGGGGGCTGACGGCGTCGCCGACACGGGCATCTGCGCCTGGACCGATAAAACTGGCGTCGCATCCAGCTTCAAGACCGGCTTAGCCAATTCTGGCTCAGGTGGCGAAGGCGGTGACACCGGTTTGACTGCAGGGCGCGCCTTGGGTAGCTTCTTTACCGGCACAACAGGCTTGGGTGCCACACCAGCCGCATCGGCTTGGCCAACGCCAGGTCCGGACAACTCTGCAGGGCCTGTGGCCTGCGAAGCTGTCAAACCGCCGCCCGCTTCAGCTTGATGAAGCGCCGTCAAATGTTTGGCGCCCTCCGGGGTCACGGACGCTGCCTCCGGTGCGGTCACCACGCGGGGAAGATCGGGTGCCGGAAAATCTGAAAGCAGGACATACTGGCGTGTGGTAACGCCGCCACAAGTGGAACGCAACACCACGGTCACCACCGGCTCATCCACCGCCGTCGTCGACCGGATACGGACCATGCTCACGGGAACCGGGCCAGAAGTTACCGGCGCCACCGTCACTGAAGCGCTCAAACGCTGCGCCTCCCCTAGCAAAACTTCAGCCGACAGGCACGACGCACCCGCCTCTTCGCCGGCGCCAGGCAATACCGGCACAGACACATCCAGCACACGGCCGATCACCGCACTTCCACGTAAGTCCCCGAGTGTGATCGCCTGACAGGTCGAGACAGCACCGGTTAAGACGGCCATCAAGGTAACCCAATAACTGACTTTGTTCTTCAAGACAGCGTTTCCATGTTATGACGAGTAAAGCATCGAATATGACCTTCTGGCCAGTGCCTTGCGGCTCAACGATCCGGCAAGAAACAATTCCAATACCAAAGCCACAGCATAACTGTGCAATCGAAGTATTTCGAGTCATTTTGCTCACCTGATGCGCAACACAGAAGGAAGTCGTTAAGCTTTGCGCTTTGATGCAACACTTTGTTGCGCCCGATTGACACCGACGAAACATTCAACATGTGCCAATTACTCGGAATGAACAGCCATTTGCCGGCCAGTCTGACGCTGAGTTTTACCGGTTTTTCTCAACGCGGTGGCTACACCGACCACCATGGTGACGGTTGGGGCATTGCTTTTTTTGAGAGCGATGACTCATTTCCTGGCAAGGGTGTGCGGCATTTTGTCGACAAACAAAGTGCTGCCACATCACCGATTGCGCAGATGCTCAAGAACTATCCGATCAAGAGCCACAACGTGATAGCCCATGTGCGCAAGGCTACGGTAGGCCAAATCACGTTGGAAAACACCCACCCCTTTGTACGCGAGCTGTGGGGCCGCTACTGGGTGTTTGCCCACAACGGTAACCTGAATAACTACAACCCTTATCTGCACGGCCATTTCAAGCCTGTGGGCAACACCGACAGCGAGCGCGCTTTTTGCTGGCTGATGCAGGAACTGGACAAATCCCACGCCGACGTGCCCTCGGTGGATGAGTTGACCCGTACCCTGCAGGAACTGGTGCCGCAGATTTCCAGGCACGGCACGTTCAACTTTCTTCTCAGCAACGGCCAGGCGTTGTGGGCGCACGCTACCACCAAGCTGTGTTATGTGTTGCGTGGCCACCCGTTCAAGGAGGTGCACCTGAAAGACGATGACGTAACAGTGAATCTGGCGCAGCTCAACAGCCCGCAGGACCGACTGGCCATCATCGTGACCGAGCCGCTGACCACCGACGAGGACTGGACGGCGTTTGCACCGGGCGAGCTGAAAGTGTTTGTTGACGGCACCCTGGCGCATTGCAGCTGCCAGTGCGCCGCACCGCCGCGACCAGCACCCATCACCGATCCTTTGGGTCCGGTGCCGGTGGTGCCCAAGGGGCCTGCACCTCAGTGCGAGCGGGCCTGCGCCGCTTCCAGCGCCTGCACAAACATGGCGGCCACGTCAAACCCGGTCTGATCAAAAATCTCCTGAAAGCAGGTGGGGCTGGTGACGTTGATCTCGGTGAGGTGCTCACCAATCACGTCCAGCCCGATCAGCAGCAAGCCCCGCTCGGCCAGCACCGGGCCAATCGCTTGCGCAATCTCGCGATCACGCTCGGTTAACGGCTGGGCAACCCCTTTGCCACCGGCGGCCAGGTTGCCACGCACCTCACCCCCCTGCGGAATGCGCGCCAAGCTGTAGGGCACGGGTTTCCCACCAATCACCAGCACCCGTTTGTCGCCCTGGGCTATTGCCGGTAAAAAGGCTTGCACCATCACCGTCTCGGCACCGTCCTTGTTCAGGGTTTCGATGATGGCGCCCAGGTTCAGGCCATCTTCTCTGACGCGAAAGATCCCTGTGCCACCCATGCCGTCCAGCGGCTTGAGGATGATGTCTTGGTGCTCGGCATGAAAACGCCGGATGTCCTGCGCATCGCGTGTGACCAGCGTCGGGCCGATGAATTGCGGCCATTCCATGATCGCCAGTTTCTCCGGGTGGTCCCGCAACGCGCGGGGTTTGTTGAAGACGCGTGCGCCTTCGCGCTCAGCCTGCTCCAGCAGGTGGGTGGCGTAGAAAAACTCGCTGTCAAACGGCGGGTCCTTGCGCATCACCACCGCATCAAAATCTTTCAACGCAGCGGGGCGCTCGTTGGGCGCTTGCTGTGTGGCGCTGAACCAGTCGGGGCTTTGCCCGGTGAGCCGGATGTCGCGCACAAAGGCCGTCACCGGGGCGCCGCGCTGCCACATGATGTCTTTGGGTTCGCACGCGCTCAAGACGTGGCCACGCTTTTGCGCCTCGCGCATCATGGCAAAGGTGGTGTCCTTGTAAATCTTGAACGATTCCAGCGGGTCGGTAACAAACAACACATTCATGAGACAAATCACTTTCAGGATGGAACGGCTGACCAACGCCCTCTAGGCTAGCGCGGCGGCAGGTGAAAGTGCGATTTTCCGACCCTTTGCACCATCAGCGCCAGTGCCCCGGCAATCACCCCCCAAAAGGCCGAGCCCACACCGGCAATCACCACACCACTCAGAGTCACCAAAAAGGTGATCAGCGCCGCCTCGCGGTGGAAGTCGTCACGAAGGGCCACGCTCAGCGCTGAGCCAATCGTGCCAAGCAGCGCCAGCCCTGCAATGGCGGCGATCAGCTCCTTGGGAAAAGCGGTGAGCGCGCCGGTGATGGCGCTACCAAAGATGCCAATCAGGATGTACAGCGCGCCGCAAGACACGGCCGCGGTGTAGCGCTTGTCACGGTCGGGGTGGGCTTCTTCGCCCATGCAGATGGCGGCGGTGATGGCGCTGAAGTTCAGCGCAAACGCGCCAAACGGCGCCAGCACCAGCGTCGCAAGCCCGGTGAGCGTGACCATGCCTGAGACCGGAATACCCGGTTTGTCCCGGCTGTGGCTGTACCCTGCAGCACGGATGGCCGCCACACCGGGCAGGTTTTGCGATGCCATGGTCACCACAAACAACGGCAGCGCCAGGCTGACCGCCGCACTCCAAGTGAAGTGTGGCATGGTAAACACTGGCATTGCCAAGGCAAATTGCACTCTAGCCCCCGTAAAACCTGCGGTGGAAGCTACTTCAACGATAGCAACCAACAGCGTCAAAGGAACCGCATAACGCGGCAGCCAACGCTTTCCCACCAAGTAACTGGCTAGCATGATCAGCACCAACGGCAGATTGGTTTGTGCGGCGGTGAAGGCCTGCATGCCAAAACGCGCCAGCACCCCCGCCAGCAAGCCGGAGGCTACGGCGATGGGCAAATGGCTCATGGCGCGCTCAAACCAGCCGGTGACACCCACCAACGTGATCAGCGCTGCACACACCATGAAGGCACCGACGGCTTCAGCCATGTTGAACCCACCCGCTGCACCCGCCGTGGCCAGCACCGCGGCACCGGGTGTGCTCCAGGCCACCATCACCGGTTTCCTCAAGATCAGCGACGGCACCGCAGTGCACAGACCCATACCCAGGCCAAGCGCCCACATCCACGAGGTGATCTGTTCAGGCGTGGCACCAAACGCCAGCGCCGCCTGAAACACGATGGCCACCGAGCTGGTGAAACCCACCAGCACCGCCACAAAACCGGCGGTAAAGGCGCTGGGAGAAAGGTCTTTGAAAAACTGCATTCTTTTTGGCTAAATGATTTTTGGGGATTGGCTGATTTTTACATTGACGACACTGCCACGGCGCCTCCAGGATTCTGCGGTCCGCCCCAGGCGCTGGCTTACCCCCACCCTCTGCCGCCCCACCGGGCGGAAAGGTTCGAGGAATAGGGGGGAAACAAACCCTCTCGGTTATGCTTGCAACATGTCAAGTTTGCTGATTATTGAAGACGACGAGCTGCTGCGTGACGGCCTGAGCGCGCAGCTTACGCAGGTGGGTCACCTGGTCACGGCGGCAGCTGATGGCGAAGCCGCGCAGCGGCTGCTGGAAACCGAGCGGTTCGACGGCGTGGTACTTGATCTGGGCTTGCCCAAAATCAGCGGCATGGACCTGCTGCACTGGCTGCGCAGGCGACTGCCCGCCCTGCCGGTGCTGATTCTGACCGCCCGCGACGGCGTAGATGACCGGGTGCAGGGCCTCAACGCCGGTGCCGACGACTACCTCACCAAACCCTTTGACATGGCCGAGTTGCAGGCTCGGCTGGGGGCTTTGTTGCGCCGCGCCCGCCTGCCCGCCTTTGGTGGCAGCCTAGAAGTGGCCAGCCAAAGCACCC
>Ga0209181_10012039_pt1 | contig 10998 bp, 11 predicted proteins | sample MAT05_FD_187208 | JGI IMG/M metagenome (GOLD analysis project Ga0209181, IMG submission 187208) | Freshwater microbial communities from Lake Fryxell liftoff mats and glacier meltwater in Antarctica - MAT-05 (SPAdes) (version 2) | ecosystem: Environmental > Aquatic > Freshwater > Ice > Liftoff...
GACTATCTTTGTCTGCGCGGCTCTGTTTGAAATTACTATCTCGATTTACTGAGGGGTGGCCCCTGCTCGAGTCACCACTTTCTGGGCCATACCAATCCATGTGGCCCATTCGACACCTCGCTCGTTGAGGAAAACACCCCTGACAGCATTCAAAATGTAACTAATCTGAACGTAAGCTTTTTGCCAGTATCCATTTTCGATATCTCGAGCGAGCAACGATGTTTCTCGCTCGAGATCACACGGAGCGTATTCTGACCCGTCGCGGAGAAAATGTACTACTGATTGAGTAGGAACTTCACCGCTCCCTGAGTATCCGCCTCGGATTGCCTGATGTGCGTCCATGACGACCTCCTAATGTAAAAGTGTGTATCCATTCATAACAATATATTTGTATTTAGTCAATATTGTCTCCCCTATTGCAAAAAAACCTCTATTAACTATACTTATTACACAACTCTTCTTGATATCCGCATTAAAAGTGGTCTCATGAGAGTATCAAAAACAAAAATATGAATAAAGCAGATCTCGTAGAAGCAGTACATGGAGTACTCCAAGGTACAAAAGTTCAATCAGAACAAGTTGTTGACACTGTAGTTGAGTCTATTGTAAAAACACTAAAAAAAGGTGACGAAGTTTCAATCGCCGGTCTTGGTATTTTTTCAGTAAAGCCGCGTGCAGCACGAATGGCTCGAAATCCTAAAACAGGAGAGCAGGTAAAAGTTCCTGCAACAAAGGTACCAAAGTTCCGAGCAGCAAAAGCTCTCAAGGATGCGGTAAAATAGTTTTTAAAACAATAAAAAAACATCTGCGATTGCAGATGTTTTTTTATTTGTTTTAATTTCTCTTGTCAACTCTGGCGTCTCTTCCTGTAAAATTTTTTTGAAATCCTTGCTGCCTAGATCCAAAATCAGGATGCGCTTCTACGCGTTTTTTTAAAGCATCTCTGGCTGCTACTGCATCTGATAAATCAGGTAGTCTGCCTGCATACTGCCCACGGCTCATTTGCGCATTGATAGCAGCAACTTTCTGAACAAGTTGTGACAGTTCTTGCTCTAGCTTCCCTAGTTCTGGATTAGCGTTTTCTGCCATCGCAGCAAAATCAACTCTTCCTGCTGTCGTAGGTTTTTTTGCAGGCTGCTCACCTGTATTTTTTACAAAGTTCTCAAATCCCATAGATTTTTTAATGAAGCGTTATTCCTTTCTCAGATAAAGTTGCTTCTCCTTTAGGTAAGGTCACTTCGTATCCCTTGTCATAAAGTTCGAATCTTTGAATTGTTGTGAGTTCTGTATCTTTAATTCCTCCAGCTTTGAATACAATTTCGAGATCCGCACCTTCGAGCATATTGAGAGGAACTTCTTGTGCTGCTGCTGGATTGCGCGGTACTTCTTCGCTAGGACTATTTTGGGGTGCTTCGAATGTCATATAATTATAATGTACTATAAAAGTTAAATTTTGTCAATACTATGTCTGGCTCTTTATATTGTAACACTAAACTATTACAACTCCAGAAAATTGTACGGGACAAGAGAATCGAAGCTTACAGCTTCAGTACAGGTTTTCCACCTTCTCAAAGAGGAATTTTTAGAAATGTAAGAGAACTTTTTCAATTCTCTTAAAATGCTTCGTATTTGTGCGGGATAAGAGAATCGAACTCTTGTCCCCTGCTTGGAAGGCAGGTATTCTACCACTAAACCAATCCCGCAATGTGAATATAGTAGCATGTGCTTACTAATTTGAAAACATAAAAGCCCCATACAGGACTTCATGTTTTTGTGGTCGGAGTGCAGGGATTCGAACCCTGAGTCTTTGGTACCCAAAACCAAAATGTTAGCCGTTACACCACACTCCGAATATGTAGATAATAGCACAAAGCATATAACAATCAATACTTTTAATCTAAAATAGGGTTTTCCAAATAACGTACCTGGGCTGTCTTTTTTGTCTGGTCTATATAAATAGACAAAAGTGCTGTTTTGAATATTTTTACTGACGGATGCTTCATCAAATAGTATTCTATTGCTTTCGACATTTTTACAGACTTTGAATAGGTAAAATTCTCTCGCGGATCAATCTTGCCTACTGTTCCACGTGAAATGTCTACACTTTTAACTTCTACAAAAAATGTTTCATTGTTTTTCTCTACGATTAGGTCAATTTCTCCATGATAAGTTTTGAAATTTTGTGTAACTAAAGTAAATGCTTTAGAAATAAGCCATTTTTGTGCTATGTCCTCACCAAGTACTCCTACGTTAGACTTATTTGTTCCTATTCTTTTCATAAAAACGTTTCACGTGTAACATATTTTGTGTACTTTATGCTATTGATGAATGTAAATATTATTGTCTTGATAATACCTATATACAGTATCACGTTTCTACAATTAAAGACTAAGTGTGTGAAATAAAAAGACTATTAAATTTTGACTTATCAACGGTACCCACAGGTTTATCCACAGTTTCATTAAATAATAACGTTATTAGAGGGGGATAAGTAGTTGTTCTATATGGTGTCTTTAATTGTCTTTTTTAATAATGAAAGATTAAAGTGTTCACGCTGATGAAGAAGGTCATAATATATTCCGTCTTTTGTTGGAAGATTCAGTGACCTGTTTGTGCGGGTAGGGAGAATCGAACTCCCGTCTCATCCTTGGCAAGGACGTGTTCTACCACTAAACCATACCCGCTTTATATAGAGCTAGTATACGGTATATGGATTTTTTTTACAATAAAGCGTATACTCGTTGCATCACAGAGATATGCTCCTGTGGTGAAATGGATATCACAACGGTCTTCGGAACCGTTATTGGGGGTTCGAATCCCTCCGGGAGCACAAAGTAAAAGTAATTCTGTGAATTTTCACGTGAAATTTCTAATACCACAAGAAGTATTGTCTATAACAAAAACATTACAGAATAATGGCTATCAAGCATACGTAGTTGGTGGAGCAGTACGTGATCTTATTATTGGTCGTACACCTAAGGACTGGGACGTAACGACTGATGCAACTCCAGAGCGCATCCAGGAGCTTTTTCCACGAACAGTTTATGAGAATGTATTTGGGACGGTCGGGGTTGTTACAGAAACAGAAGATTTAATTTTGGATGCTAAAGAAGAGTCACTAAAGGTTGTAGAGGTAACACCATATAGAAAGGAAGGAAAGTATAAAGATGGTCGACATCCAGGTAGTGTTAGCTTTGTGAACTCGCTTGAAGAAGATCTGGCACGCCGTGACTTTACTGTAAATGCAATTGCGTACGATCCAGTAAGTGGGATTATAAAAGACCCATTTGAAGGTCAAAAAGACATTAAAGACAAAATAATAAAGACAGTAGGAAACCCAGAAGAGCGTTTTACTGAGGATGCATTGCGGCTTATGAGAGCGGTCCGCTTCAGTGCGCAGCTCGAATTTACAATAGAAAAAGATACCCAAAAGGCAATTGAATTGTTACACGGGAAACTTTTGCAAGTTTCAGTTGAACGTATTCGCGACGAGTTTGTAAAGATTCTTCTTTCTAATAGTCCAATGTTCGGACTTTTCATGTGTAACGCACTTGGGTTACTTCAGCATTATTTACCAGAACTAGAGATGGGGGTTCACGTGAAACAGAACCAGGCTCACAGTTACGATGTTTGGGGACACAACTTACGTACCTGCCAACATGCTGCAGATAAAAAATGGTCTCTTGATTTGCGTCTAGCGGGATTATTTCATGATATAGCAAAGCCCCACACGAGAAGATGGTCTAACGAGAAAAATGATTATACATTTCATGGTCATGAAGTTGTGGGTGGAAGAGTTACACGTGAAATAATGTCTCGTCTAAAGTTTTCACGTGAAATGATAGATAAAGTTTCCATTTTAGTACGCTGGCACATGTTTTTCTCTGATACAGAACAAATAACACTTTCCGCAGTAAGACGGATCGTGTCTAATGTTGGTGAAGAAAATATATGGGATCTAATGAATCTACGTATATGCGACAGAATAGGAACAGGACGTCCTAAAGAGAATCCCTACAGATTCAGAAAGTATAAAGCAATGGTTGAACAAGCACTGCGTGATCCCATCTCTGTAAAAATGCTTAAAATTGATGGAAAACAAATAATGGAGGTTACACATGAAACTCCTGGACCAAAAATTGGCTACGTTTTGCATGCTTTACTTGAGGAAGTACTTGAGAGTCCTGAAAAGAACACCTTTGAATATTTGTCTGATAAGGCAAATGAGTTCGTTGTCTTAGACATAGGACAATTAAAAATAATGGCTGAAAAAGGGAAAGTTAAACAAAATGAAGTAGAGGAAGATGAGATAGGGAAGTTACATATGAAACATAATGTTTCTAAGTAGTTTATGTTACTAGTCTTATTGTGAGATTTCAGGATACGAAGATGCTTGTTTATAAGTAATATTTTAGAAATTTGAGATCAAATGGGTATTTAATGTGATCGGTAAGTAAAAGTATCACATGGTATAATGCGTTAAGTTGTATGAACCATCTAGTAAAAAGTGTTTTGGGTAATGGTGAATGGCAAAAAGGGGCGACGCCACTTTTAGCACTTCTGCTTAATAATAGGGGAATTACCACATCACTCTCAGTTTTTTCAAAGCCAGATTATGAAACAGGTATATATAACCCTTTAACTATTTCTGGAATGCCACGGGTTGTTGAGCGTATTTTACGTGCAATAAACACAAACGAGCATATTGCAATATATTCAGACTATGACTGCGATGGTATACCTGGCGCAACCGTTTTTTCAGATTTTTTTAAGAAAATTGAGTACACCAATATTACTTTTTATATTCCGCATCGTCACAAAGAAGGGTACGGCCTAAATATTCCAGCAATAGATATTCTTCGAGAAAGAGGGGTGAGTCTTATGATTACTGTTGATCTAGGTATTACAAATATAAAAGAAGTTGCGCATGCACAAGAAAAAGGAATTGATGTTATCGTCACTGACCACCACTTGCCGCATGTTGAAATAATTGATGGTACAGAAACACAGATACTCCCACCTGCGTTTGAGGTTATTAATACAAAGAAAACTAAAGAAACGTATCCAGAAACAATGTTGTGTGGATGTGCAACAGCATGGAAAGTGGTTTGCGCACTTCTTGCACATGTAAAAGAATCTACCGAAATTAATAAAACTATTTATGAGCAAAAGATTTTTGATATTCCCCCAGGTTGGGAAAAATGGTCTTTGGATATGGTAGGACTTTCGACAATTGCAGACATGGTGCCACTTACTGGGGAAAATAGAGTATTGGCATATTATGGATTAAAAGTTTTGCGTAAAAGTAAGCGTATGGGGTTGCGAGCATTACTTGCAAGTGCTCGGGCAAATCAAGATAGTTTAACCGAGGATGACATTGCTTTTACTATTGCTCCACGTCTTAATGCGGCGTCACGAATGGATACACCAGAACTAGCATTCAAAGTTTTGTCGACGGACAATTATATTGAAGCGCAAGACTTGGCAAAAACGCTGAACAATTTAAATACAACACGAAAGGAAAGTGTGAGTTCGATTATGAAGGAGGTGTACAAAGATCTTAGTAAACAAGAATTAGGAACAGTAATAGTAATAGGAAATCCGTTATGGTCACCTGGTGTACTTGGGCTCATTGCAAGTAAAGTGCTCGACATGTATAGCAAGCCTGTCTTTGTGTGGGGAAGATCTGAGGAAGCAGACCAGTTCAAAGGATCATGTCGTAGTGATGGCTCTGTAAATCTTGTTGATCTTATGCTTGCAATAAAAAAAGATATATTTTCTCATATGGGTGGACATGAACTAGCTGGTGGCTTTTCTGTTTTCAAAGAACATATTCATGTACTCGAGGCAGAGCTTACGAAAGGAAACGAAAGAGTAAAAAAGAATGAATATATTTCTGCAAAAAATATTTTTGTTGATTGTGAGTTACCTCTTTCATATGTGCACTACAAAACGATGGATGATATAGATAGTCTGGCACCATACGGAGTTGGAAACCAGAAGCCAACTTTTTTATTTAAAGAGCTTGAAGTTATTGAGGTGAGACATTTTGGAAAAGAAAAAAACCATTTAGAGATGACATTAAAAAGAGTGGATGGGCAAATAAAAGCGTATGGATATTTTATGGGCGCACACACGTTTGAAAAAAATGTTGGCCTGATTGAAATTGGAAAAATAGTTTCTGTTGTGGGGCAACTTGAGCGTGAAATATTTGGATCACGTAAAAATGTCAAAGTGAGAATTGTCGATGTGATATAAAATCAAATAAAAAAAGAGCCGGGCGCTATGCGCCCGGCTTTCATGTTGTCCTCGATTTTCACATCCTTGTGGAAACAGCTCAGTTACCCTCGAATCCGTTCGAGAAGATTGGGTCTGGTGGTGGTGCACTTGTGAGCAAGCGAACCCCGCCCAGAATCCTTGCTGTTGGAAGACTTGTTGCCCCTCCCGCTGACAAGGAAACATTCCCATTTCCGACTTCGAAGCTTCCCCGTAGACTTGTTGCGGTTGCTCCGGGCGGAACGTCGATAATAATGTTCCACGTCCGCACTTCGCCTGCATTCATGGTGTAGGACGTGGCAAGGGTACATTGCCACGTTGTTAAGGTAAGGACCACTTGGACACAACTTGCAGGACTAAATTGGGCTACCACTGTCCCGGCCAAATCGTCGGAAATCTCGATCTGGACGAAGTCCTGGTTGATGTTTCCAGGTGTCCAACTTGTTCCGACGCCATTTACCATAAACGTGACACTATTTATGGTTGCAGATCCGACACCTGCACTCATTGTTACTATAGCTTGAGTGAGTACTTGATCGTTGACCCCTCTCAGCAGTTCGCCGGTTGGCGAGCTTGCCGAGAGGGTCATCGTGGGTTGAGATGGCGGAGGTGGCGATACTATTGCTCGAGTTAGACCAAGTACACTTGCAGCTGGAAAGGTGAATGACCCTCCTCCTGGTAGAGTTGTGTTTGGGCTTAGGGTGGGAATAAATCCCACACGAAGAGTGCTTGCCCCTCCAGAGATTCCAACATTAAATATGACGTCGAAATTTCTGGTTGTTGCAACGGGGAGTGAGTACGTCACAGGAACAGTGCACTCGAAGTGGTTGGGCATCACTACCACATCCGCACAGGTGCTCGGGTTGAACTTTGGTACAGGCACATTTCCTACACTGTCGAACACCCCAAGCTGACTGAAGTCAGAGTTGATATTTGCAAGTGTCCAACTTACCCCTCCTGTTTTTTCAACCACTATGCGAAACGCAGTGAAGGTAACATTCCCACTACCCGGACCAACGATCACCAGAAACTGAGAAGCGATGACGTTCGTTGCGCCACGAGAAATATTCCCAGTCGGCGAATTTCCCGAGAGGGTCATCGACGGTTGAGGTGGTGGACTTTGAACTTGTCTTAGTTGGCCCTGCACCAACATGTTTGGGATTGTTGCCAACCCTCCTCCTGTGAGCTGTACGTTTGGTGTTAGGGTTGGAATAAATCCTTGTCGAATAAAAGTTAGCCCCGATGTTAGGGGGATGTCTGCGAAGACTCGCCACTCACGCGATTCGCCAGGTGGTACGGTAAAGTTGGTAACAACTTCACAGCTCCATAAAGTAGATGTGATCGTGGCCCCAACACATGTACTTGGAATGAAGTCACTTACTATTACATTTCCGGCACCATCCATAATTCGGACAGCACTGATGAATGTATTGATATTTTGGACTGTCCAGGGATTACCTGGAACAACTTTGTTAAATTGTATATTAACCTTAGTCCAATTTCCACCTGTGGAGGAGTCTGATGTGAAACGCGCAGTTTCTTGGTTTTCAACACCTCTCATCAAGGGTGTGCTTGGTGTTTCCGGTGAAAGAAGAAAAGTTGTTTGCCCGAATGCGGGCAAACAGATTGTAAAGATCAAAAACAAAAATAATGCTCGCATGAGCGTTCTCCTTTTAGGTTGAGACATTCTCAACCTTTCAAAATAAATTATGTCACAAAAAATAAAACTTGTAAATACATTGTGTAATATGTAATTAGAGTATCTTTTGACTGTGTTACAATTTTTATATGCTTACAATTTACACCGATGGAGCAGCCAGAAATAATCCAGGCAAAGCAGGATGGGGAGTGGTTATTGTTGATCCTGAAAACAGACACGTGGTTGAGCTCGGCGGAGCGTCACCGCATGCAACTAACAATCAGATGGAACTCACTGGAGCTATCAAAGCCCTCGAGTATGTCTCGGCACATAAAGAGTATGTGGGACAAAAAATAGGATTGTATACAGACTCTTCATATGTGATCCGTGGAATGAAACAATGGGTCAGTAATTGGCAAAAAAATGGCTGGCAAACGAGTCAGAAAAAGGACGTTGAAAATGTCCGTTTGTGGCAGGAGTTATTAAAATTTTCGCAAACAAAAGACATTGAGTGGTTGTATGTACCAGGACATTCTGGTGTCCCATTGAATGAGCGAACAGATGTCATTGCAACACAGTTCGCAGACCACAAAAAAGAAGAATTATTTTCAGGAAGTTTAGATACGTATCTATATGATGTAAGTGTTTCAGAAATTGTGAAACGAACAACCTCTAAGCAAAAAACATCAAAGACAGGATACTATGTTGTTTTGCGTCTTGGAGAAGTGTCTCGATATGAAACGTGGGCCGACTGTGAATTAGTTGTAAAAGGCGTAAAAAATGTTCGTTTTAAAAAAGTTGCTGATGCTGCAGCCGAAAAAGTATTTCTAGACTCATTATTAAAGTAATGTGAAACAAGGTGTTTTTATTGGGCTAATTGGTTTTTGCGTAGGTATTAGTATTGGAGAGTATCGACCACTAGCTTTATATGTAGCTATATTTATTCTTTGTGTAACGTTCGGTCTGCTGATTATAAAACGTTTCATGTTCAGGTTTCAGACTAAGTACGTCTACGTATGCATAATTGTTTTGAGCGGCATATCTCTAGGGTTAATTCGTACAGAGTATGCGTATATGAGATTACCCGATTCTATTTTTGATACGAGTATTGGTATAAAACAGGAGCTAAAAATAAAAGTTGTTTCACCGGTCGATGTTCGTGAAAGTTCGGCACGGTTTATAGCTAAGCCAATTATTGATGGTGTTTCTGATACCCAAGTCCCATATATTCGTGTGACATTACCACGCATGAATGAAGTTACGTATGGAGACGTAGTTATACTCGAAGGAACAGTTGTTTCTGTAATGACAAACAGTAAAACATACGCACGTGCAAGTGAGTCACTTGTGCGGAGAGGGATTTTGTATGAAGTTCGACTTCCAGAAATTAAGAGTATTGAGTATGGAAAAGGAAATCTTTTTTATATGAAATTGTATTCTTTTGGAGATGAAATTAAACACAGAATTAATGTCTATGTGCGCGAACCGAGTGCTGGATTTATAAACGGAATTCTTCTTGGCGAAAAACACGGTCTCTCAGACGAATGGTACGACAAATTTACTAATATAGGACTCACGCATGTGATTGTCCTTTCTGGGTACAACTTAGCAATTATATTTGCATGGACACGAACTACATTAAGACGGACACCATTTTTTGTACAACATCTTTGTGGTGCTTTTGCGGTGATTGCACTTATGCTTGTTTCTGGTGCAGAGGCACCTGCTGTACGTGCGGCCATACTCGTACTTACAGCATCACTCGCAGCACTTCTTCGACGACAAGAAGACGCTGGATACTTTTTGTCACTTACGGTACTGGCTATGCTTTTGTGGAATCCGTTTTACTTACTCTACGACATTTCATTTCAGTTAAGTGTTGCTGCGACCTACGGACTCACATATCTTGCTCCAGCGCTCGGGCGATATATTTTTAACAAACCAAAGTTTGCACATGAACTTGTTCGTGACACAATGTCTGCACAGATCGTCGTTCTTCCATTACAGCTTTTTTACTTTGGAACTCTATCGTGGGTGAGTCTGTTTGCAAATATATTGATTCTTCCATTTATACCGATACTCATGATTCTTGGGGTATTCGTACTTATCTTTTCTTTTGTTCCATTTCTTGGATTGTGCGCAGGGACAATAACAACACTTTTGAGTGATGTTGTTTTAAGTATGGTCTCATTTTTTGCATCACATACGCAAATAATTTCTATCTCAATTTCGCTACTCACATTTTTTGTGCTGTACTCACTCATCATTATATTTATCTCTAATTCGCGCAAAGTTGTATGAAAAAAATATATCTACCCATCATTATAATTATTATTACAATGACAACATTGTACGTTGCCTATCAGGCTCGTAGCCCGAGCACTCTTATTGTTTCATTTTTAGACGTTGGACAAGGTGATGCAATTTTTATTCAAAGTCCAAGTGGTGTGCAAATGCTTGTTGATGGTGGCCCGGATAATTCTGTACTTGAAGAAATACACAGCGTAATGCCGCTCTTCGACAGATCAATTGACATTATTGTTGCGACACATCCTGACAGTGATCATATCTCTGGGATTATAGAAGTCATTGATAGATTTTCTGTGGGTGTATTTCTTGAGTCAGGTGCTCAAAACGAAAATGGCGTACAAGATATTTTGAATAAAAAAATTAGAGATAAAAAAATACCAACACGTATTGTACGTCGTGGTGAAGTGTACGACCTAGGCAGTGGAGTTACATTTTCAATTCTCTATCCAAATAAAGATGTATCAAAAGCAGAATCAAATTCTGGATCAATCATTGCACGTCTTTCATATGGTGAGCACTCATTTCTTCTTACGGGTGATGCGCCAGTAGAATCAGAGCTTCTTGTTGTAGGGGCAGATGAAGATAGTTTGCGTTCGACAGTCTTAAAGCTTGGGCATCATGGGTCAGACACCTCAACAAGTGCCACTTTCATGTCTAGAGTAAAACCTCAATATTCAATAGTTAGTGCCGGCAAAAACAACAAATACAATCATCCTCATCCAAATGTTGTAGAGCGTGTAGAAAAGTTTGGAAGTATTCTTTTAAAAACAGAA
>Ga0209181_10012040_pt1 | contig 10998 bp, 6 predicted proteins | sample MAT05_FD_187208 | JGI IMG/M metagenome (GOLD analysis project Ga0209181, IMG submission 187208) | Freshwater microbial communities from Lake Fryxell liftoff mats and glacier meltwater in Antarctica - MAT-05 (SPAdes) (version 2) | ecosystem: Environmental > Aquatic > Freshwater > Ice > Liftoff...
GCGCAATTTGCGATGAAAAATCAAAGGCTTGAACCCGCACAGCGCCCGCGGTGGTAATGGGCAAGCTGGTTGCTGCCAAGTGCCGAATTTACTTGAGGTAGTAAGGGCTACTGGGAGGCTGCAAAGAGCCGAAATTACTTGAGGTAGTGAGCGCCCGAAATTACTTGAGGTTGTAAGGGCTGCTGGGAGGCTGCAAAGAGCCGAAATTACTTGAGGTAGTGAGCGCCCGAAATTACTTGAGAGCAATAAGTGCTACTGGGGCGACTTTACTTTTCAAGTGGTGCGCCCGGAAGGATTCGAACCTCCGACCCCTAACTTCGTAGGCTAGTGCTCTATCCATCTGAGCTACGGGCGCAATTGCATTTTTAATACTTAACCGCTATCTCAGCGGGCCGCGAAGTATTCACATCTAAGTCGTGCATGTCAACTGGACTTTAAACAATAATTTCAGTTTGCAGCATTAACTTCGAGTGGAACTTTACGTAATCACAATTCGTGGTGGAGAAAGAGGGATTCGAACCCTCGATGCAGGTTTTGCCCACATACTCCCTTAGCAGGGGAGCCCCTTCGGCCTCTCGGGCATCTCTCCGCAAATCGCGATGGATAACTTTTTACAAATATCTGATGAAACAACAACTTGGTGGAACTTAGGCGATTTTGTCGCGTGATTCAAGCGGCTAATTTGATTCAATTACTTTGGTTCAACTACTTCTGTTCAACTTCGACGTGTTCGCTGTGAATTTTTTTGAAAATTTCTTCGCGGTGGACGGCAACCTCTTTCGGAGCGTCGATTCCAATACGCACTTGATTTCCCTTTACGCCGAGGACGCTGATCGAGATGTTATCTCCGATCATCAGTGCCTCACCCACGCGACGGGTTAAAATCAGCATGATGCCTCCTACGACCTATTTTCGCGCGCCGCCGACAAAATATCGGTGCCATCCATGTGCATTTGACGCGGACCTAAACAAACATACTGCATTTGATCAAGAAGCGGGACTATAGCCGCCCACGCACAGATGCGCAATTGCACCGCCAAACCCCGAATTAGCCACGAGTCAGCTTCGATGCTGCGCACTTAACGCTGAGTGGATGGCGCTACAGCGCGCTTCCCGAAATGCTGTCCCCAATGCTAGGCCGGTCAAACCTTTGGCAATCAGCGCCTCGGTCGTGACCGATTGCGCTGCCGTGAGCGCCACTTTCAGCAAGTCACCCTGCGGATAGTCGCTGTCATTAAGGCCCAAGCGGCCGCGTTTGTCGGCGGCACAGGCAAGCGCCAGCACCGGAATACGCTCTGGCCGTCGAAATGCGTCAAGCCGCGTCAGCAAATCCATCAGTGAACCTGCGCGCAGTTCTTGTATGCGATGCAGGTTTAGATGCTCGCGGCAATTGAGCAGTGCAAGCTGGTGCCACGGTGTGGGCACACGCAATCGGTCGCAAAATGCCTTGACGGGTGCAACACCGGCTGACTCATGGCCGATGTGGGCGGGCAAAATAGTGCCGGGTGTTAAACCTTTGCCCAAATCATGTGTCAATGCGCAAAAGCCGACAAGCGCGTCCCCGGGCGCTAAGAGTGCGGCTTGGTCGCTGACCATTTCTTGATGCAGGCCGGTATCGATTTCAGGGTGATAAGCCGCACGCTGCGGCACGCCATAAAGTGCATCTATTTCAGGAAACACCACCTTCAGCGCGCCACACGATCGTAGCGCGCGCAAAAAGGCGCTGGGCTTAGACTCCGTAAGTGCTTTTTTGAGCTCCTCAAACACGCGCTCTGGCACCAAATGCGCGAGTTCACCATTGGCAACTTGCTGGCGCATTAAAGCGATTGTTTCCGGCGCAATGCGAAAACCCAGCGTCGCATAACGGGCCGCAAAACGCGCGATGCGCAATACACGCACTGGGTCTTCAATAAAGGCATCGCTGACATGGCGCAGGATGCCTAGGTTTAAATCGCGTTGGCCATTGAATGGATCAATCAAGTGCCCATTCTCAGCCTGGGCAATCGCATTAATCGTCAAATCACGTCGCATTAAATCTTGCTCAATACTGACCTCAGCGCTGGCATTAAAGCTAAAGCCCGCATAGCCGGTGCCGGTTTTGCGCTCAGTGCGCGCCAGGGCATATTCTTCTTTGGTTTGCGGATGCAAAAATACCGGAAAATCGCTGCCGACTTGAGTGTAGCCTTCAGCGATCAGCGCCTCAGGTTTAGCGCCTACGATCACCCAATCGCGATCTTTGACGGGCAAGCCGAGCAGGGCATCGCGTACGGCACCACCGACTAAATAAATTTGCTTACCTGGCTTCATGTTTGTCCGGTGCTGAGTTCCGTTCGCCCTGAGCCCGTCGAAGGGCAGAGCCATACAGTTCCTAACGAAGCCATACGCATCACGAACATCGCGGCTGCATGCTTCGACAGGCTCAGCACGAACGGTTTCCGAGGAAGTTCTTTTTCCGAATTGCTATCAGATACGCAATTCGAAGATAACTTCGCCGAATCAGTAATATTTTCGTTAAAACAACGCATCAAAGTCTATATCTTCCAGTTTTTTCGGTTCGCCTAGCAAATTGCCCTGCACAAAATCCACCTTTGCGGCGCGCAGCCATGTTAAGGATTTTGCGCTGTCCACTTTCTCGGCAATCACACGCAATTTCAGGGTGTGCGCCATTTGCGTCAGTGATAAGGCCATCGCGCGATCTACTTCGCTACCGGTTTTGTTCGACACGAATTCGCCGTTGACTTTGACTAAATCAATGGGCAGCCACTTCAAATGGCTGATTGAGTTTTGGCCGGAGCCAAAATCGTCCAAAGCAAAGCGCGCGCCCATCGCTTTGAGCTGCATCATGAATTTCCTCGCGGTGTGCAGCTGCGCGATTTGGCCGGTTTCACAGACTTCGAATATAAATCGGCGCGCATCGACACGATGGCTTGCGAAGGTGTTTTCAATATGGTTGAGCGCTTCTGGATCCATCAGCGTTTGATTCGATAGATTGATCGAAAAATTCAATTTTACATCTTCAGGAATACGGCTGGCAAAGCGCACGGTGCGCGCAATTACCCATAAATCCACTTTCGGCATGAGGCTAAAACGCTCCGCGAGCGGCACGAATACGCCTGGGCTAACCCATTGCCCGTCACGATTCACCAAACGAATTAAAATCTCAAACGTGGTGTCAATCCCCGGCCTAAACGGCAGCGCATGCAGCTCTTCGGTGCTCATTTTGGGGTCAGTACAGCCAATCGCCACGATCGGTTGTGCCAGCAGCACTATACGATCTTCTGACATTGCTTCTTTGATGCGCACTGCCCAACCGGCTTCCAGATCCTTAGCCAGCCTGGAGTCGCTTTCCACGACAAAAATCTGGGTTTGATTTTGCCCGCGCCGTTTCGCTTGGCCGCAGGCTTGGCGCGCGTTTTCCATGACGTATTCAGCTGACGGCGAATCTTTGCTGACGATTGCCACGCCGACCGAAACTGTCACCCCCACGCTTTGACCAGAGTGGGTCAAATAGCGCGACTCGCGCAGCATTTCGCGCAGGCCGTCGCTGATCGTGTAGATATTTTCTAATTGCACGTTTTCCAGCTTGAGTGCGAACTGATCGTGTTCAAGGCGCGCCAGCAAATCGTTATCGCGCAGCCTTGCCTGTAAGCGCTGACCAATTTCGACTAACAGCTGTTGCCCTGCAACTTCACCCGCATTTTCAAGTACTTGCGTATAGCGATCAACGTCTAAAAAAAGCACAGCGGTATAGCCACCGGCTTTACGTTCCGCCACAGTTTCCGCCAAACGCAGCACAAAAAAGCGGCGATTCGACAAGCCCGTTAGCTTGTCGTGATCCAGCTCAAAGCGCACGCGCTCAACGTTTTTGCGATCCGAAATATCGCGAAATACCACCACCGAGCCTTGGCGCTGGCCGCCATTCATTTGTGGCACCACGCTCAGTTCAACGGGCAACAACCGCCCCTCATTGGTGCGAAATAAGGTTTCGATACGCGCCGCATTCAGATCTGTTCGGGATTCAGCGGTGAACTCCGTGCTTGGCATGCCAATGATCTCGGATTCATCGCCATAGCCGAGCAAACGGCAGCCAGTGTGGTTTAGAAACGTTACACGGCCTTTTTCATCCAGTCCATATACGCCATCGCCGACAGTGCGCAAAATTCCGTCTAAACGCTGACGTTCGGCTTCAATTTGCCGTCGGTCTTCAATATTACGCACCAGCGCTTTGATGCGCGCCAAAGTCAGGGAAATGACTTCGTTTTTGAACATGCATTCAATTGCGCCGGCATCGAGGCATTGTTGAATGACTTCATCTTTATAGGTGGCCGTAATTAAGGCAACCGATGCATTTTTAGTCATTGGATCGGCGCGCAATTTGGTGACGAGTTGATCGCCAGTGCCGTCTGGCAGATAGTAATCAACGATCACCAAGTCGTAATGTCCAAGCCGGGCTTTGCTTAAACCCTCAGCGATGCTTTCTGCCAGATCGACGATGAAACCTTGCGCCGAAAGCAGCTGCTGATAGGTGCGTCGCACGCTGACGGAATCGTCAATTAACAAAATACGCGTCGGCCCGGTGCTGGTGTCGCGTGCGGTCAGGCAGGCGCTGAACATCAGTGCCGGCGCTAACTCATCAATGGCACCGGGCAGTTGCCAAAATTGTGACCACAGCAGACGCATCGCACTGCCGCGCGCGGCCAGCCAGCGGTCTAGCTTTGGCAGCGGCGCATGGCTTAACAGCAAAATTGGCAGGCTTTCTGGCGGCAGTTCTTTAATGACTTTAAGCAGCGCCTCGCATTCCGCCGGTTCTTTCTCCGGAATGCCAATAATCAGCAAATCCGGCAACTGCGCATTGCTAATGCGTGATTTAAGCTCGTCGATGGCATCGCCAAAACGTTCAAAATGCCTGGTAATAGGTACCTGCGCGCTTTCTAAGGTGCGGCTCAGTAGGTTAAACAAGGTCGCGGAACGTTCGACAACTAAAGCTTCTGGCATAGCGCTTTCCGAAAAATCAATGCGTCAAAGCTAGCAGAAAGTGGCGGAAATGTGACCTAAGTTTGTCGAATATGACTTTGGCAGTTCAAGATTGCCGTAATGTGACAATAAATGCTTGTGCTGCAGTGGCGCTGATTTCACGTCTGACCGTGTTGTGCCAAGGCCCCAGCGGGGCGTAATGTCATAGTGCAGCAACGCCCTGGGTTTGACATCCATAATAAAAATGAAGCCCTGAAGGGGCGAAACCAGCCCTTATGGCGGGACAAATCGCACGATTGCGCCCTTTTGGGGCTTAGGTAAAATGTGTCGCCGATACCCAGGGCGTTGCCCTGGGCTGTCACCTTACGCCTCGTTGGGGCTTAATAATTTGATGCCTGCGTCAAACCTTATCCAAATAGGACTGTGAGAATTTAAAACGCAAACTGCTCATTCAAAATGCGTTCTTCCAAATTGTGCTCAGGATCAAACATGACCGTGTAGCGCTCATCCGCGGCTTCTTGCACGATCACTTCAACCACATCGCGAATTTCGGTGGAGTCAGCGGTTGCGCTAACCGGGCGTTTGTAATGATCCAAAATCTCGAAGCGCACCATGGATTCACGTTTGATAATCGCCCCACGCCAGCGCCTGGGCCGAAACGGGCTGATCGGCGTTAACGCCAGCGCATCCGAGTTCAGCGGCAAAATAGGCCCGTGCGCGGACAAGTTGTACGCCGTTGAACCCACGGGCGTTGCCACCATTGCGCCATCGCACACCAGTTCATCCACACGCAGCTTTTCGTTGACCCATATACGAATTTTTGCCGCCTGTTTGGTTTGCCGCAGCAGGGAAACTTCATTCACCGCCAGTGATTCCGCGCTGCCACCGGATTCGGTGGTAACAGTCATTTTTAAGGGTCGTAAAGTTGCCGACTGGGCTTTGTCTAAGCGCTCCATCAAATCAGCTTCTTGATACAAATTCATCAAAAACCCAACGGAGCCTTGCTTCATGCCAAACACCGGCAGGCCATATTTTCTAGTCCGGTGCAGCGTTTGCAGCATGAAACCATCGCCACCTAGGGCTACGACAACCTCGGCATGCTCGATTGCGACATTGCCGTAACGCGCTACCATTAACGCTAAGCTATCTTGTGCAGGCTGAACTTTGCTGGCAACGAAGGCGATTTTCATGGGTGCGCTTTGTTTAGGTGTAGAGCTGGAGACTAGACCAACTTAAGTGCTAGTTTCACCGCTTATTTACGCAAATTTTAATCAATAGCCAAAATAACCATGACAAATTCCGCCAAACGCCCCATTTTTTACGTATCCGACGGCACCGGCATTACCGCTGAAACCATTGGTCACAGTGTGCTCACGCAATTTGAAGGTACCGAGTTTCAAACCTGTCGCTTGGCCTTTGTCGATAACGAAGCTAAGGCGCGTGCAGCGCTGAAACAATTGCTGCAATCTCAAGCACACACCGGGCAGCGCCCGATTGTGATCAATACCGTGGTCGATCCGGATTTGAGCGCAATTCTTGCCGAAAGCGGCGCACTGATGCTGGACGTGTTTGCGCCCTTTATTGGCCCCTTGGAAGAAGAATTGGGCCGCGCACGCACGCCACGGGTTGGGCAAGCGCATGGGCTTAATAATTATGCTGAGTACGAAGCACGCATGAACGCGACCAATTTCGCGTTGACGCACGACGATGGGATTGACGTCAATTATTCCGACGCCGAAGTGATTCTGATCGGCGTATCGCGCTCTGGAAAAACGCCCACCTGCTTATATTTAGCGCTGCACTACGGCATTCGCGCGGCAAACTATCCGCTCGTGCAAGAAGATTTAGAACATGGCGAGCTGCCGCCTCGGTTGAAGGCGCAAAAGGATCGTGTCTACGGTTTGAGTATTGACCCGATGCGGCTGAGCCAAATTCGTACCGTTCGCCGTGCGAACAGCAAATACGCAGCGATCGAACAATGTCGCTGGGAAGTGGATGCTGCGGAAAAACTATTTCGCCGTGAATCGATCCCATCGGTTTCAAGTACGCATACGTCAATCGAGGAAATCGCCAGCAAGATTTTGCAGGCTTTGGGATTGAATCGGCAGCTTTATTGAGGCTTGGGTCACAAGCCATGCGCTGTCAAACATCCGTGAGAGAAAATAGTTTTAGCGTGTGAAAGCGGTTTGCTGTAGTGATAAGACGGGTACTTCAAACCGCACGCGTGCGATATTAGGGGTAGTGGGGCTCGGCGCACCCAAATCAGATCAAAATCAATTAAGAACTGGCTAAAATGAAAAATATCTGGCGCACGCAGTGAGAGTAAGAACGGCATGAAATCTCAACGAATTGGCCCACAAGCAAGACTGCACCAGCTGGTTTGAGCGCTGCTGGGCTTTGTCTGCTTGCAAAGCGCAGCATTAACTTTGTACTGTAGGGCGCGAATTTATTTCAATTTTTCGAGGGCGAACAATGCAAACGATTCGGAAGTCATTAATAGCGATCAGCTTAAGTTGCGCGGCGATTTTTCAGCTCCACGCTCAAGATGTGGATGCAAATTATTATCGCGTTGAAGTGCCAACTGCCGCCGCACGCACCGAAGCGATTAATTTTGGCGAGCTGATTTCTGACTATGGCAGCTTTATCGTCATCCGAACCCGTTCCAACAGCGGCTTGCGCGCTAATAGTCTTGCGACGCAATTGGATACGCATCTACACGTCAAAAATTTCAGTTTTGAGCCGCTGAGTGATAGGCCGGTCGCGGAAAGCCTCAATCCACGCGCCTACTTTGAAAATTTGGATGATTCGGGCGGTGATTTTTTGGTGCAATTTGATGCGCCCATTAAGGGCGAGTGGCTAACGGAGTTAAAAAATATTGGCTTAGAGACGATCCAATATTTTCCGAATCAGGCTTATTTAGTCAAAGGAAGTGCCGCCGCTGCGCGCGCGGCACAGAACCTTGCACGCGTGCGATTTGTGGGTGAATATCATCCGGCCTATCGACTTCCTGCCGAGCTCGCGTGGGTTTTTGACGATGTGGTGCGCAAAAACAGCTACGGGATTGATCGTGCGTCACCGTATGACATTTCATTGAGTAAGTCTGCAGATCTCAGTAATGTGCTGGCCATCATTCAAAAGGCGAATGGGCAGGTTTTGAATCGCATGCAGCTCGCGAACAATTATTTTGACGTTTTGCGCGTGCAGTTGCCACCGAATGCGTTGGCAAACGTGGTTCGCGCTTCCGGCGTCATCGCGGTTGACCCGTATATCAAGCCCGAAAAAGAGGACGAACGCGCAGCACAAATTGTCGCGGGTAATTTCAGCAATGCGACGACGCTCAGCCCCCCTGGCTATGATCCAAAAACACAGTTTGGCGTCGATGGCAGCAATGTCACGGTAGCCGTCGTCGACGACGGCGTCGGCATTCCCGGTGATGGCGGTTTTTACGTCACTACCGGCAATAGCGTTAACGGCCCTTTGCGTGGTGCTGCGGTCGGCGCGGCGGGGCACGGGCATTTGCAAGCGAGCATTATTGCCGGAGCGGCACCGTTCTCAGTGCTGGATCCATTGGGCTATAACTACGGCCTAGGCATTGCACCTAAGGCGAATATCGTCAACATTCCATTGTTGCGCCCAGGCTATACCGGCGATGATGCCGCCACGACAAACGACACGTTTATAACGGCGGGCCCGAACGGCCAAGCCGCAGCGCTCAGCAATAATTCCTGGGGTGCCGGCACCAATGGCAACGTTTATAGCGCACGCGCAGCACTTTGGGATGGGCTGGTGCGCGATGCGACAACGGGCGGCTCAATTGATCCGTTGTTGATCGTTTTTTCCGCCGGTAACCAGGGAACGAGTGGGCTAACCCAGCCGAAGGTCGCTAAAAACGTGATCTCAGTCGCCGCCAGCGAAAACGTCCGCCCAGGCGAAAATAGTTCCGGTGGCTCAACCGGGGCGGCTGACAATCTTGAGCAGTTGCCTGACTTTTCCAGCCGTGGCCCCGCCGCAGATGGCCGCATCAAGCCGGATATCACCGCACCTGGTGATGCGATTGCGGGTGGGCGCTCTGGGACTGACACGCTGTTCGGTAATATTGACACCTTTCATCGGCGCAGTAGCGGCACTTCACACGCTGCACCCCAGGTTGCTGGTGCTGCCGCGCTGTTTATTGAAGGCTGGCGCGCCAGCCATTTGGGCGCGCGCCCAAGTCCTGCGATGAGCAAAGCGGCGATCTTAAATAGTGGCGTGGAGATGACTGGAACCGGTGCAACCGCAGCTATTCCTAACGGTGCAGAGGGCTGGGGCCGCATCAACTTAAAAAACATATTCACCCCGGCTAGTGAACTGCTTGCGCTGGATCAAACGGAAGTTTTTACCGATCCGGGGCAGTCGTATGTCTGGAACGGGGCAGTTGCCAGTTCCGCGCGTGACCTGCGCATTGCGCTGGTATGGACGGATCCGCCCGGTGCCGTAGACCCGGCGCTGGTGAACAATTTGGATTTAGAAGTCGAAGTTAACGGCACGCTCTATCGTGGCAATGTCTTCACTGCTGGTGTTTCTACTGCGGGCGGTGTTGCAAATACCAAAGATAATGTTGAGAAAATTCTGCTTCCTGGCATCGCCCAGGGTGCGTCGGTTAAAATCACTGTAAAGGCGATCGCAATTAATGGCGACGGCGTGCTTGGCAACGCTGATACAACGGATCAACATTTCGCGTTGGTGTGCACCAATTGTGTGCAAGACCCTGGTTTTTCTCTGAATGCCTCGACCACATTGAGCTCGACTTGCGCGGGCGAAAACTTTAACCGCACCATCAATATTGGACAGATCTTGGGGTTTTCTACTCCGGTCGTACTGTCCTCGACCGGGTTTCCGGCACCGGGCACAGTTGGCTTTGTGCCGAACAGCGTCACGCCACCGGGCACATCAGTCATGTCCCTGATGACGCTTGGCGTTGCGAGCGGCCTCTACAACATTAATGTATTGGGCACCGCAGGCGCGCAAACTCGTTCTGCAACTTTGCCCGTGTTTGTCGCGGCGGGCGTGCCGGTTGCAACGAGCCTGACTTTGCCTGCTGACAGTGCAACGGGTGTTGCGACTGCACCCACTTTGACATGGCTAGCACAGCCAAATGCGTTTGATTATTTGGTTGAGCTTTCCAGCAACGCCGCATTCAGCATAATCGTGCAATCAACCGTCACCAGCGGCACAAGTTGGAGCCCAACAGCACTGGCATTTTCGACCCCGTATTTTTGGCGAGTATCGGCACGAAATGCTTGTCGGACGCAGCAAGTAGGTGGCTTTCAAGACGGTTTTGAAGATTTCTTTGGTAGTTCGGTCGCATCGCCGACTCGATCCTTCACCACCATAGCTGCGCCGCCAGCGCCCGGCGATTGCGCAGCAGGTGCCACAACCACCACTATTTTTAGCGAAAACATGGAAAGTGGGGCAGCAGGCTGGGTGACAGCAAATCCGCTCGCTGCAAATGTTTGGGCCATCACGACGGATTTCCCTGCAAGCCCGACCAAGGCCTATCGTGGGATCGCTCCTGGGGTGCCAGGGGACTTAAACGTAACGACGCCGCCGATTGCTATTCCAGCCACCAATGCACCACGTTTGCAATTCTCTCAACTTCGTGGGCTTGAGGCTGTTAATGCCACCGCGTGCTACGACGGTGGCATGTTAGAAGTGTCTACCGATGGCGGTACCACCTTCACGCAAATCACCGCTGGAATCACGGGGGTTGCCTATACCGGCAATATTAATGCGGGCCAAAATCCAGCGGCAGGTCGTCCGGCATGGTGTGGTACCGCGCCGCATACAGTTACGGCTGTTGATTTGTCTAGCTACGGCGGGCAAACCATCAGACTCCGGTTTCGCGTTACATCCGATATTAATACCGCCAACCCTGAAGGCTGGAACATTGACGATGTGCGGGTAAAAACCTGCAGCCCGTAACTGCAGCCCGTAACTTAGGCCCGTAACTGGAGCCCGTAACTGGAGCCCGTAACTGGGGCCCGT
>Ga0209181_10012045_pt1 | contig 10995 bp, 9 predicted proteins | sample MAT05_FD_187208 | JGI IMG/M metagenome (GOLD analysis project Ga0209181, IMG submission 187208) | Freshwater microbial communities from Lake Fryxell liftoff mats and glacier meltwater in Antarctica - MAT-05 (SPAdes) (version 2) | ecosystem: Environmental > Aquatic > Freshwater > Ice > Liftoff...
CCTCCCCAGCCAAGTCGCCTGCCGCTTCAGCATGCGCAACCAGCCCACCGCCACCAGCCCCTACTTTTACGCGCTGCAAGTACCGCCGCAGAGTTTCCGCGACGTGTTTTTCATTTCACCCGACGGCGACCTCCTCAGCTACACCGTGCTCGTCCGCTCGGTGGAGATGAAGGCGCACCCGTAAGCACCCGTTCAGCGTATCCGCAAAAACAGGACGCCGCCCAGGCCGAGCATGAACACGCTCGGCAGCAGCGCCGCCCATTGCGGTTCCATGACGCCATGCGTTCCGAGCGCATTGGCGATTTTGAATAGGATAAAATAAAAGAGAAATAGCCCGATGGATTTCGACACCCCCACCGCCGGATTCACCCGCACGCCGGTGATCGCAAACGGAATGGCAATCGCCAGCACGATCAGCGGCGAGAGCGTATCCGCCAGCAGCTCAAAGTAACGCATCACGTAAACCGTCACCTTCGGGTTCTCCTCGATCCGATAAAACTCGATGATCTGCCGCAGCTGAAAAAACGAAAGATCGGCCGGCTTACGGTCAAAGACCATCATCAGGTCTGGCTCCTCGGAATAGTTGGGCATGGCCTTCTCCGCAAAGGCCACCGTGCGCTGCACCTCGCCCTCGGCATCGAGCCACGTCTCACGGCCGTCATAAAAAATCCAACCACCACGCACCCCGTCGTGCCGCGCCTCGCGAGCACGGATGCGAGTTTTTTCGCGACGCTTGTCGTCGAGCTCAGACACACTCACACCAAACGCGCGCTGTTGAAATTTACTGTAGCGGTTGATAATCCACATGCGCCGCTGGCGCTGATTATCAAACGTCACCACACTCGTCAGTCCCACTTGGTCGATAGAACGAGTTTTGGTTTCATGCCGGAATTTGATCTGCTCGCGCATCAACCGCGACTCATCGACCGACCACGGCACGATGCTCGCGTTCAACGCCCAAACCAGCCCACACATCAACACCCCGGACACCCAGATGCTGCGCGTGATTCTAAAAACGCCTAATCCCGCCGCGCGCATCGAGATGATCTCATTATTGCGATGCAACTGGCCGAGCGAATAGAGCAGCGAGACCAGCAACGTCAGCGGCAGAATGATTCCGAAATATCCCGGTAACTTGATGCCAAAATAGAGCACCAACTCGACGAAACGGGCGCCTTCCCCCATCAGGTCACCAAAATCATCATACATCGCCTGCATGAGCAACAGCCCCAGCGTGGCGCCGAGCACCAATGCCAAGGTCTTCAGCCATTCGCGTAAAATATAGCGGTCGATGAGAGTCAACCCGCTGGATCAAACGCCCGCCGCGACAATTGGCAAAACCCAAACTCGAAATCTCTGCACAGGGGCACAGGGTGCAATTAAAAGTGATGGCAGAAGATCGCCTCCGGCGTGGCACGGGCGTCCAGCCAGTGGACAAGGAGGCATCCCGCCTCCTCGTTTCCGATCCCATGGGCGGGACGCCCATGGGATCCCAAGCGCTGACATCACTTTTAATTGCACCCCTGCTGGCGGTTAAAACCACGCAAGCAGCTTGAGTAGAATACTGGGTGAGCATCTAGCGCGTTGAGCCATTCATGGACTGCTTCTTTTCTAGCCAGCTAATCCCCCCTAATTTTAACCACAGATGACACAGATAAATACCGGATATAATACCACCACCCCCCGAACCCCAGCCTCCTCGGCCTTTTATCCGGATCGTATCTGTGAAATCTGTGGTGTGTGCCAATGAAACCAGCTCACACAAGACGCCGTGGACGGGCTCCCCGAGCTGAAACTAGCCGCTCAAGTGCTCGCTTAACAGGGTGCGATTTAACTGCAGCGCGACCCCACCGATGGAGACGCAGTGCCCCATAGCACAAGGCACCGCTTAAAACCGCAGCATGCGCATCATCCTTTTTTGCGCCCTTTCTTTCCTCTTCCCTGCCCGCAAGCGTTCCCCATGATCGACAACTCCCGCGCTGGGAACCGATGAAAGACACCGAATACCGCCAACTCGCCGAACTCGAAGACCGCCTCTGGCACTTCGAGGCGTTGCACGACCATGTGCGCCGCGCACTCGTCGGCCACGGCTTGCCTGGCGCTGCGACGTTGCTCGACGCAGGCTGCGGCACGGGCGGGCTCCTACGGCGTTTGGCCAACTGGTTCCCAAAAACCCAGCTTCGCGGCATCGACCTGATGCCTCTCGCCGTGCAACTCGCCCGCGAACGCACGCATTGCCCGATTGAAGAAGGTTCGGTTACCGCGCTGCCGCATGCCGATGCCAGCTTCGACGCGATCACGAGCATCGACGTGCTCTACCACCTCGAACGCCCCGCGGAAGCACTTTCCGAATTCGCCCGCTGCCTACGTCCCGGTGGCCTCGTCGTGATCAATGTCCCCGCTTACCGCTGGCTTTGGTCTTATCACGACACCGCCGTGCACTCGCATCATCGTTTCACACGCCCTGAGATGAAGTCCTTGCTGCGCGACGCGGGGCTGCAGCCGGTTTACGCGACGTATTGGAACACGTTTCTTTTCCCCGCCATCGTCGTGCGCCGCAAACTCCTGCCACCGCCAAGCGACGGCACCAGCGACGTCCGCGAATACCCCGCCTGGATCACCGCGCCGTTGCGCGTCTTACTCGCCACCGAACGCACCTGGCTCAAAACCGGCGCCACCCTGCCCTTCGGCACCTCGGTCTTCATCGTCGCTCGCAAAGGCAAACCCGCCGCTTGATTTTTTCCCGCGCTCACTAAACTGATCGCTCTCCATTTCCAAATTATGTCCACCGCCACACCGCAAAAGTTCGAGTTCCAAGCCGAGATCAAACAGCTTCTCGATATCGTCATTCACTCGCTCTACACGGAGAAAGAAATTTTCGTGCGTGAGCTCGTTTCCAACGCTTCCGACGCGCTGGAAAAACTCCGCCACCTGCAGCTGACGGAAAAGGAAGTCTTCGACGACAAGCTCGCCCTCGAGGTCCATCTCACGACCGACGACAAGGCAAAGACGATCACGATCCAAGACTTCGGCCTCGGCATGACGCGCGCCGAACTGATCGAAAACCTCGGCACCATCGCCCACTCCGGCTCGAAGGCATTCCTCAAGTCGCTGAGCGAAAGCGGCCAAAAAAACGCCAACCTGATCGGCCAGTTCGGCGTCGGTTTCTACTCGGCCTTCATGGTCGCGAAGTCCGTCAAAGTTTACTCGCACTCCTGGCGCGCCGCCGAAGCCGGCCACGTCTGGACGAGCGACGGCTCCGGCAGCTACGAGATCGAAGAAGTTGCCGATCAAAGCCGTGGAACCAAAATCGTCATCGAGCTCAAGGACGAATGCACCGAGTTTTCCGAGGAATCCCGGATCAAGGAAATCTTAGAGCGTTACAGCGCGTTCGTGTCGTTCCCGGTTAATCTCAACGCGAAACACATCAACACCGTCCAGGCGCTCTGGCTGCGTAGCAAAAACGAGATCAAAGAAGAAGAATACTCCGCGTTCTACAAGTTCCAGTCCCACGCCTACGACGAGCCGCGCCTGCGCTTGCATTTCAGCGCCGATGCCCCGCTCTCGATCAACGCCCTGCTCTTCGTCCCACAGGAAAACATCGAGCGCCTCGGCATGTCGCGCATGGAACCGAGCGTGTCGCTCTACTGCCGCAAGGTCCTGATCGACGCCAAGCCGAAGGACTTGCTGCCCGAGTGGCTGCGTTTCCTCAAGGGCGTTGTCGATAGCGAGGATCTCCCCCTCAACATCTCGCGCGAGACGATGCAGGACAAGGCCCTCATCGAAAAACTAAACAAGGTTATCACGAAGCGCTTCCTTAAATTCCTCGAAGAAGAAGCCTCGTCACGGGTGGATGGATACAACGATTTCTACGCCCAGTTCGGCATTTTCCTCAAGGAAGGCGCCGCGCTCGACTTCACGCACAAGGAACAGATCGTGAAGCTGCTCCGCTTCGAGTCGTCGCTCACCGAGAAGGGCAAAACCACCTCGCTCGCCGACTACGTCACGCGCATGCAGAGCGAGCAGAAGGAGATTTATTATCTCATCGGGCCCAACCGCGAATCCATCCAGAGCGGCCCGTACCTCGAAGGCTTCAAGGCCCGCAACATCGAGGTGCTCTTCTGCTACGAATCCGTTGACGAGTATGTGATGACCAACGTGCGCGAATTCGACGGCAAAAAACTCACCGCCGCCGACCACGCCGACGTCAAACTCTCCGACCTTCCTAAACCGCCCGAAGGCTCGCTCACCGACGCCGAGATCAAGTCGCTCTCCGAATGGCTCAAAACCACGCTCGGTGACCGCGTCGCCGAAGTGAAAGCCAGCGAACGCCTCGTCGACTCACCCGCGCTCGCCGTCAACGCCGATAAATTCATGTCCCCCCACATGCGCCGCATGATGAAGGCCATGAACAAAGACGGCGCCGAGTCGCCGCTCCGCGTGAATCTAGAAATCAACCCTCGCCACGCCGTCATCAAGCGCCTCGCCGCCACCCAGATCGCCTCTCCGGAAAAAGCCACGCTCGTCGCCGAACAGATCCTCGACAACGCCCTCATCGGCGCCGGCCTGCTCGATGACGCGACCAAGATGGTCTCCCGCATCTACAAGCTGCTGGAAACCGTCTGAGCCAGCCCAAGTCTTTAGCCTAGAAAGCCAAACCCGCCATCCTCATGGCGGGTTTTTTTATTCTTTATAATGCGCTCTAAATAAAATACATGGCACGTAAGCCATACTTTGTCATTGAAGTATGGCTAGCATGCCATACCGTGATCGTCGTTATGAAAATGACCATGCATATCGACGAGGATGTTTTGGACCGGGTGATGAAGATCACCGGTGCCAAGACGAAGACTGCCGCCGTTGAGATTGCCCTCAAAGAGATGGCCCGCCGCCATAAGATGAAAGAGCTGTTCAACGCCGGCCTCGGCCTGACGCCGGACCAGCTGAAGGCTGAGTTCGCCCCCACAGCAGCGGATGCTCTGGATAACCACGGCATCACGCTCGCCGTTGCCGAACCACAGGCTCCTTATGGCCAGCCAAATCCTCCCAGACAGTAATTTCTACATCAACTGCGCGCGCACCGGGCTCGATCCGTTTCAAGAGCTCGGTGCGTTTTCAGATGATTATGAATTTATCACCTGCGGCATGGTTGTCGTCGAGGTCTGCCGTGGACGTCGCGATCCCAACGTGCTGCGCCGTTTCCAAGAAAACTTCGGCATCATGATCTTTGTTCCCACGAGCAACCAGATCTGGGAACGCACCGCGCATCTCGCTTGGTCGCTCGACCGCCAAGGCATCATTTTGCCCGCGCAGGACATCCTGATCGCCGCGCACGCCTTGCAAGCCGACGCCGCCGTGCTGACCTACGACGCGCACTTCAGCTCGATCCCAGGCCTGCGCGTCCTCAACAAGCTTCCGTGATCGTAACATGAGGCGCAGTTGACCCTGCCGAAATAGCCGACAGTTTCCGCTGCTTCCTCATGCCGCTTGTCTCCATCAACCCCGCCACCGGGCAGACAATTCATCGTTTCATCGAGCATTCGCGGGATGAAGTCGACCGCATGCTCCAACGCGCCGCCCAAGCCTTTCTCGGCTGGCGCGAACTCGCTCCCGAAAGCCGCGTCGTCCACCTGCGGACCCTCGCCGCCGTCCTCACCAGCGAACGCGACGCCCTCGCGACGCTCATCACAGCAGAGATGGGCAAACCCCTCAGCCAAGCCCGCGCCGAGATCGAAAAATGCGCCGCCACCAGTCTCTACTACGCGGAACACGGCCCGGCGTTTCTGCAACCCGAACACCCGCCCAGCGCGCCAGACCACGCCCAAGTCGTCTTCGAACCACTCGGTCCCGTGCTGGCGATCATGCCATGGAATTTCCCTTTCTGGCAGGCCCTGCGCGCCGCCATCCCCACGCTGCTCGCGGGCAACACCGTCCTCCTCAAACATTCCGCCAACGTCTGCGGTTGCGCGCTCGCCGTGGAGGAAGTTTTTAAACGCGCTGGCTTTCCCTCGGGCGTTTTTAAAACCCTGCTCGTTGGTTCGGCCGCGATCCCACGCCTCATCGCCAGCGATCACATCGCAGGCGTCACGCTCACCGGCAGCACCGCCGCAGGAAAACAGGTCGCCTCGCTCGCTGGAGCAGCGCTGAAACCCTGTGTACTCGAACTCGGCGGCAGCGACCCGTATTTGATTCTTGGCGACGCCGACCTCGCTCAAGCCGCTGAAGCGTGCGCCGCCTCACGGCTACTCAACAGCGGCCAAAGCTGCATCGCCGCCAAGCGCATCATCATCGTCGAGTCCGTCCGCCACGCTTTCGAAGAACAGTTCATCGCCCGCATGCGTGCCCGCCGCGTCGGCGATCCACTCGACGATGCGACCGAGGTCGGCCCGCTCGCCCGCGCCGATCTGCGCGACGAGTTGCACCGGCAAGTACGCGAGAGCACTCGCCACGGCGCTAACCTCGTGCTCGGCGGCCAAATCCCAGACGGCCCCGGCTTCTTCTATCCACCCACCGTACTCTCTGAAGTCACGAAAGGCATGCCCGCCTACGATCAGGAGCTCTTTGGTCCGGTTGCGGCGCTCATCAGTGCGCCCGACGAAGACACCGCCGTCGCTCTCGCCAACGACAGCCGTTTCGGACTCGGCGCCGCGATCTTTACCCGCGACCTCGAACGCGGAACCATACTGGCGCGCGAACGCCTCGAAGCCGGCATGGTATTCATCAACGATTACGTGCGCTCCGAACCAAGTCTGCCTTTCGGCGGCATCAAACAATCCGGCTACGGCCGCGAACTCGGTGCCGACGGCCTGCGCGCCTTTGTAAACAAGAAGACGATCTGGCAACGTCCGGCCAGTCGCTAATACCGCTTTGTTACATCGGCGTGACGGCAAGGTTTTTGGTCGTTTTGCCCACTTCGTTTCGTAGGCTTGGCTCCCCTCTTTCTCCCTGTGACTTCGACCACCATGGCCAAACGCATCCGTAAAACCAATGCCCCTGCTCCCGAGGTCGAGCGCGCCATCATACCGCCGAACACCGCCAGCCCGATCGAGACCAAGATCATGAAGCCGGTGAAAACCGCCTACTTCAACCGCGAACTCAGCTGGCTCGCCTTTAACCGCCGCGTCCTCGAACAAGCGCAAAGCGACAAAATCCCGCTGCTCGAACGCATTAAGTTCCTCGCCATCGTCAGCTCCAACCTCGACGAATTTTTCGAAATCCGCGTCGCCGGCATCATCCAACAAGTCGACTCCGACGTCACCGAACCCGGCATCGACGGACTCGGCCCGCGCGAACAGCTCCGCCGCATCCACTCCGTCGTCGCCTCGATGGTGGAGGACCAGTACCGCTGCTGGCACGACCAGCTCGTCCCCGCGCTTGCCGAGGAAAAAATCCTCATCAAAACCGCCGGCGACCTCACCGCCTCCGAGCTCGCCTGGGTGCAAAATTATTTCTCGGAACAGGTTTACCCCGTGCTCACCCCACTGGCGCTCGACCAGTCCCACCCATTCCCCCAGCTCGGCAACAAAAGCCTCAACGTCATCGTCTCCCTCGACAACCCCGACACCCCGGAAATCGAGCACGCCGTCGCCCTGCTGCCCGTCCCGCGCATCCTGCCCCGGCTCGTCGCCATCGATCCCTCCGCGAGCGGCCCCCAACGCTTCATCTTCCTCACCGAGATCATCAAACTCTGCGCCGGCGAAATCTTCCCCGGCTACATCATTCGCGGCGCCCAAGCCTTCCGCGTCACACGCAACAGCGACCTCTACATCGACGAAGAAGAAGCCGAAAATCTCCTCAAAAAAATCGAAGAAGAACTGCGCAACCTCCGCCGCGGTGCCGCTGTGCGGCTCGAAATCGAAGACGGCGTCGAAGAACCGATTTTCTCCACCCTCTGCCAGCACCTCGATCTTTCGCACGAATACGTCTTCCTCCTCAACGGCCCGATCAATCTCTTCCGGCTTATGGCGCTGGCGGACATCCACCGCCCCGACCTGAAGTACCCGACTTTCTCTCCAGTGAATTGTTCGGCCCTGAAGCACGCCCCCGACGTCTTCGAAACCCTCCGCCAGCGCGACGTGCTGCTGCATCACCCCTACGACGCCTTCACGCCCGTCGTGGAGTTTGTCGAACAGGCCGCACGCGACCCCCACGTTTTTGCGATCAAGCAAACCCTCTACCGCACCAGCGGCGATTCACCCGTCGTCCGCGCGCTCATCGAAGCCTCGCGCAACGGCAAACAAGTCACCGCCCTCGTCGAACTCAAAGCCCGCTTCGACGAAGCCAACAATATCCAATGGGCACGCCAGCTCGAGGAAGCCGGCGTGCATGTGGTGTACGGCATGGTTGGGCACAAAACCCACTGCAAATGCAGCCTCGTCGTCCGCCACGAGGGCAAGAGCATGCGCCGCTACGTCCACCTCGGCACCGGCAACTACAACCCCCGCACCGCCCGCCTCTACACCGACCTCAGCTACTTCACCTCGCGCACGGAAATCACCAAGGACGTCGCCCACCTCTTCAACTCTCTCACCGGCCTCAGCCGCGCCCCTGAGTTCCAGCAACTCCTCGTCGCGCCCTTCAATCTCCACCGCCGCCTCCAGGAACTGATCCAACGCGAAACCGACAACGCCGCCGAGGGCCGCCCTGCCCGCATCATGGCCAAGATGAACTCGCTCGTCGACCGCGAGACCATCGACAACCTCTACACCGCCTCGAAAGCCGGCGTCCAGATCGACCTCATCGTGCGTGGCGTCTGTTGCCTGGTTCCCGGTGTGCGCGGCCTCAGTGATAACATCCGCGTGCGCAGCATCGTCGGCCGCTACCTGGAACACGCCCGGGCCTTCTTCTTCCAAAACGACGGCGGCGGCGCCCCCCGCATCTACCTCGGCAGTGCCGACTGGATGCCGCGCAATTTCTTCCGCCGCATCGAAGTCGTCTTCCCCGTCCTCGACCCCGGCCTCCGCCGCTGGGTGGAAAACGACCTCTTCGGCACCGAGCTCCAAGACAACGAAAACGCACGCGTGCTGCACGCCAACGGCGCGTATCTGCCCGTCGAGCGCGACGCCAACGCCGAGTCCTTCTCCGCTCAGCACTACTTCATCGCCTCCAGCGGCGAGCGCCTGCGCAACGCCAACTAAACCGAACCACGTCATAGAAACACGGCGCGTTGTCCTGTTAAGACGTTTTGAGGAATCCCGTAACCGTTATTTATTGAAGGCATTTTACGTAGGCAGCGAGCTTGCTCGCGCTTGCCCCGAGGCGCGCCCGCGAGCGGGCGGCCTACAACGTCCCGCCGGAGGCGCTCACACCACCGGCTTGCGCCGATAGAACAGCAATCCCGGCAACGCCAGCCCCACGGCCAACGCGGCCACGATAAACGCCGCCTTCAACCCCGAGGTCAGCGCCGTCGCAAACAACTCCGTCGTCAGCCCATGACGCTGGATCTCCACCACCGCCAGTAACGCCGTGAAAAACGGCACGCCCGGAATCATCGGAATCATCGCCGCCACCGTGAAAACCTTGGGATGCGCCCGCAGCCGTTGCGCGATGTACACGCCGAGAAAACTCACCGCCGCCGCCGCGATAAAAGTCGCCGGCTCGATCGGCATCCCCGCCGTAATCAGCAGAAAACGCAGCCCGCGCCCAAGCGCGCCACCCGCCGCGCAGAACAGCAGCGCGCCGCGCGGCACATTGAACAACATACCAAACCCCACGGCAGGCACCGCCGCCAGCGCCATGTTTTGCAGAAGCTGAAACAACGTATTCATAGCCACCCCCACACGTTCCAAACCGACATCGCCAAAATGATCCCGGCCGACGTCGCCGCGCCGAGCAGCACCACCATCATGCCACGCGACACCCCGGTATTGATGTAACCCTTCACCATATCCGACACCGAGTTGATCATCGGAAAACCAGGAACCAACAGCAACACACAGGAGGCCATGGCGATCTTCGGATGCAACCCGAGCTTGTAGATGACGCCCTGTCCGGCGACGGAGGTGGCGACAAATGCGCTCACAAAGAAAGTGACCAGCGGATTAAAATGCCGCGCTCCAAAAAACTGCCGCACCCACATCGCCAGCGTGCTGGCCGCAAACGTGAGACCGCAGCCCATCCAATCCCAATCCCTATTTTCCGTCGCGGGCAGACTCATCTGCGCCAGCCTAGCGAAACACGCGCACGACAACCCGATCATCAACGCCACCACCCAACGCGGATACGGCTGCGGCTTGATCGCCTCGACCCGCGCCCGGAAACGCTCACGATCCAGCCCGCCCTCTTCGACCGCAAGCACCGCACGCTGCACCTCGGTGACCACGTACATATTGATGCCGCGATCCACATTGCGACGCACCGTCGTGATGCAGTGACTGTCACTGAGCGTCGTCAACGTGATCGCATTCGCCAAGATCGCCACCTCCACACTGCGCACGCCGAGCGAAAGCCCCAGCCGCCGCGTGAGCGACTCCACCAACGCGCTCTCTGCGCCATGTTGCAGCAACATCAAACCCGTCTCAATGCACAGCCGAGTGATCTCGCGCTGCACCGGCTCGGAGTGCGAAACAGACGCCAGAGAAACGTGCGGATTGGACGACATAAAAAGAGCGGCCACCATGCCTGCGCCCCCCGGCCAAGTCAAACCGCCCCACCGACATGAAAAGATTCCATACCACCCGCCACGACATCCGCTAATCAATGTCATTGTAATAGAGTTGAAGATTGCTCCACCCGGTCAAAGTCGGCTCTGATTCCACACCGACATGCCCCGGCCGGAGGACCCCCCAAACACGGATCAAGGCGACGCCCGCGCGCCCCGCCTCACGCAGAAAAAATGCCCCCATCAAGCGCCCTAAGACAGCCGTTGACCCACCCGACCTGCTAATCTGGACGAACCAACCCCATGATCTACTACGCCCACACCGCCACTTTACCCGACGACACGCCCGACAAGGACCAGTCCCACTGGCAACCCCTCGCCGACCACCTGCGCAA
>Ga0209181_10012050_pt1 | contig 10992 bp, 11 predicted proteins | sample MAT05_FD_187208 | JGI IMG/M metagenome (GOLD analysis project Ga0209181, IMG submission 187208) | Freshwater microbial communities from Lake Fryxell liftoff mats and glacier meltwater in Antarctica - MAT-05 (SPAdes) (version 2) | ecosystem: Environmental > Aquatic > Freshwater > Ice > Liftoff...
AATCCTGGTAACTGACATCACTGACCCAGATTGGGAGCCAATCATGAAAAATGCGACAGCGATTGTCACCAACCGCGGTGGACGCACAAGCCGTGCGGCCATTGTCGCGCGTGAACGAGCTATCCCGTCCACACACCAAGATCATGATGAACGTGGGCAATCCCGATCTGGCCTTTAAATTGGCGGCCATTCCAAACGATGGCGTCGGTTTAGCGCGTATGGAATTTATCATCGCCAACTGGGTACAAGTGCATCCATTGGCATTGACTCGCTACGCAACTCTGCCCACCGAGATAAAACAACAGGTGGAGGCGATCACGGGTGGCTATGCCGACAAAGTCGAGTTCTTCGTAGACAAATTGGCCCAAGGCATTGGCACAATTGCAGCGGCCTTCTATCCTAAGCCGGTCATCTTACGTCTGTCGGACTTCAAGACCAATGAATATGCGCACCTGATAGGTGGCAGTCTATTTGAGCCAATCGAGGCCAACCCCATGCTTGGCTGGCGTGGGGCGAGTCGCTATTATCACCCCAATTACCGAGAAGGCTTTGCCCTTGAAATCAAGGCGATCAAGCGCGTGCGCGAGCTGTTTGGCCTGAGCAACTTGGTGGTAATGGTGCCCTTCTGCCGCACACCAGAAGAGGGAGAAAAGGTACTCCAGGTGATGGCCGAAGAAGGACTGCCGCGCGGCAAAGACGGTCTGGAGGTCTATGTCATGGCCGAAATTCCGTCGAATATCCTGTTGGCGGCTGATTTTGCGCAACACTTTGACGGCTTCTCGATTGGTTCCAATGACCTGACCCAGTTGGTGTTGGGTGTGGATCGCGACTCGACGCAAGTGGCACCACTGTTCGACGAGCGCAATGCTGCCGTGCGTTGGTCATGCGCCGAATTGATCCAGACTGCCCATCGCTATGGACGCAAAGTAGGGATCTGCGGACAAGCGCCGTCCGATTACCCAGAGTTCGCCGCTTTTCTGGTGGAGCAAGGTATTGATTCTTTAAGTCTGAATCCTGATGCCGTTTTGCAAACTACAGCGCAGATCCTAAAGATCGAGGAAAAAGTAGCGTCCGTTGGCAGGCGGGATGAGTACGCCTACGACGCACCGCCACACTTGACTTCCTGCGCTCATCAACTGGATGCAAAAGCAGGTACGCAGGCTTCGTAAAGGCTTGCCCAATACTATCTATCTGACTAGGTCACAAACGACCAGACTGCACGGTGCAGTCTGGTCGTTTGTATTATAAGCTGATGGTGTCTGTAGGATTGCTGATTCTACCCGGGCAATTGGCAGAGATGCACCGCACAAAGCGACTGGAAAGGGAGGATTCTATGGTACTCACAAAAATTCTAAAATATGCATAAAGTCTTCGCAGGAGGATAGGAGGATATGATGTTAACCATGATTCGCACACACAAAACAGTCTCAGATCAGCCTATGCCAGGCCAAGCAACGTTACCAAGCGGGCCAGCAAAACGCCGCAGACTGCGCCCTATTTTGATTGGACTGGCTGGGTTGGTGCTATGTGTACCACTTCTGTACTATCGGCTAGCTTGGCCGTGGCTTAGCCACTGGGGCGCGCAAGAGGATGAAATACAAAAAGCCTTGCCCGGTGACGAACTTGTGCCCAACCCGGCCTTTGTCACCACCAAAGCCATAACCATCGCTGCCCCACCCGCAGCCATCTACCCCTGGCTGTTACAACTCGGCGTAGACCGCGGTGGGATGTACAGCTATTTGTGGGTAGAGAACTGGTTGTTGCGACTCCATGTAAAAAACATTGATGAGATCAGACCCGAGTGGCAGAAGCTGCAAGTCGGTGACTTTATTCGCTTTACACCACAAAGTTACAGTCAGCATCCTGGCCCTGGGTTCTTTGTAATGGCGCTGGAGCCCAATCGCACCTTGATCGCCTGTTTTGGCCTAGAAAACCAGCCGCCCGATTGTACGAAGAGCGCCACCTGGCAATTTGTGCTTGAGCCGCAAGCCAATGGAACGACCCGTCTGCTTTTGCGCGGACGCAGTGCAGACCCTGGCTCTGCTGTGGGATTTCCGGGCGATAGAGATTCTGTACTGGCCATGGCAGTCGGCAAGCTAGCGCAGATCTTCCCATTCTATATGGCTATATGGAACGCAAAATGCTGCTGACGCTCAAGATGCAAGCAGAGAAGCTAGCTGGCCGATAATCTATGCATCAGCGCTAGCCCTACTGATATGGCTAGGGCGAAAACAGCACGTTCTAGATGAGCAGGAAAGAAAAGATGCATACTCTTACAGGTTCACATCATGATAGACGGACAAAACGCTTGCAATCTGCCACCCTACGCTTGCTCGCGTTTATCCCCCTCTACGCCGGGATTGTGCGGCCCTGGTTCATACATTGGGGTGCCATCGCAACAGAACAGCAGATGGCGCTGGCGGGCGATTCCTTTATCCCAGCGAATACGGTAGTCTCTACGCGCGCGATTACGATCCATGCCCCAGCCGCAGACGACGCGTTTGCTTGTCCGTTACGCCTCTTTCCCGGTTGAGGATAGTCTGGGCAGCGCCTTCTACTATTCAATCTTCGAGCCAGCCCATTTTGTCATGGAGGCAGGCATGAATGATGGGGACGAAAACGACATGCGTGCGCAACCTATTTCACCTTCTCCTGCTGACGAACAGGCAATCATTGCCCGTATCAACCAAGGAGAAACGCAGGTATTTAATTTGCTTGTCGAGAAATAACAAATGATGGCCCATCGTGTTGCCTATCGTATCTTGCATAATCAAGATGCGGCAGCCGATGTTGTGCAAGATAGCTTCATCAAAGCACTCCATGCGCTAGCTGGCTTTCACGGTGGCAACTTTCGCAGCTGGCTCATGCGCATTGTCGCCAATACCTGCTACGATGTTTTACGCGTCCAACAGCGGCGAGCAATCGATAGCCTCGACAATCTGCCCCCGGAGTACGACCAAGTTGCATGCCTGGCGGATCAACAGCCTTTTATCACTAATGATGCGCAGGAAAAAGCGGTGGCAGGCAATAGCAGACGCTAGCACAAGCAATTTCGCTTGTACTGATGAACGACGAGTAATCCTGAAAGAAGGAAAGTTATGTATAAATTCCGGAAAGTCATCTTTGGCATTGCTGGCGGTCTTGTGACCCTGGCAGGTCTGGGCTGGGCTGGGTTACAGGTGATCCCTACAAATTTCCCGCCCCCCACGGACAAAGCACAAGATTTGGGCACAGTAGCGGTGCCAGCCGATTTGCCGGCCCCAGTCCGGCGGTATTTCCAGGTTGCCTTTGGAGAGCGAGTGCCCCGGGTAGAATCAATGGTGGCCTGGGGCAGCGCGCGTGCCAACTTCGGCATCTGGATGCCATTACGCTTCCGCCTCTATCATCGTCCTGGCCAGGCGTTCCAGCGCGATATGGAAGTAACCTGGTTTGGCATTCCCGTACTCAAAGCCCTGGATCAATATCTAAACGGCAAAGGGATGACCGGCCCTGTCGGTAACCTGGATACGGGACCACGCGTTGATCAAGGGGCCAACCTGATCCTGTGGGCCGAGGCCACATTCTACCCGTCACTCTTGATTACCGATCCACGCATCCACTGGGAAGCCATTGACAGCACCAGTGCACGGCTGATTTTTCCGTTTGGCAATCAGCCAGATGAAATGGTCTTTCATTTTGACGCGCAGACCGGCCTTGTCACCCGAACCTCTGCCCTGCGCTACCAGGGGCAGAGCGGTGAAAAAATTCCTTGGTATGCAGAAATCCTGGAATGGCAGACCGTCAATGGAATGCAACTGCCCAAGCGCGTCGCTGTTACTTGGGAAAACAAAGGGGAGCCCTGGTCCTATTGGACATTTGATGGGATCGCATGGAACGTAGATATTTCTAAAACATTGCCGATAACCCTGGAACAGAGTGACGATGCGAACGAACGTCTAGACTTGATTGCAATGCTACCATGATAACAAGCGTGTAAGGAATGAAATGCGCCACCGGTAGATGAGCAAAGCAGCCAAAGCAACGTCTGGCTGGCTGATCTGGGCAAAGAAAGAGATTCTTCTGGTCATGGGTCATCCATTTTGTGATGGATGTCATGATCTTCAGTCTCCTGGCCATTGGTTCGATTACAGTGGGCGGCGCATGAACCGTGGCGTACTCTCAGTAACTTGGCCAGTTGGCTAGTCAACCAACTGTTCATCTGGGGAGTTACAAAGTCCCGATATCGCGCTATGATGATAGATGTAGAGTGACAATGTCGTTACAATCTATAGGACTGGAGCAATAGACTTCCAGCCACCAAAAGGAGCAAGACAAATGAACAAGCTAGCGTTTCAAGGCAAATTGCGGCAAGCTCGTGGCAACGTCAAAATGCAAGTAGCACGCCTTACCGATGACGACAGAAGTATGCTGGACGGCAAGATCGATCAGATGGTCGGTCTGTTCCAGGAAAAATATGGGAATACGCGGGTGCGGTCTGTGAAAGCGTTGACCCATTACCTGGAAGAGTATGGCCTGCGCCGACATAGTCGTGTTGCCATGCCGTCGCAGACTTGGTCACTGGTCGCCATGTCGGTTGGGCTGGCGGGAATTGCCACGGCGATTGCTTATACGCTCTTCAACCACGAAACCGAGGAACACGACACAACTTCGGAACAGGTGAACAGTGATGAATTTTTTGTTTATCCTGAGACAGAGCTGAAATAGCCTGTACTGGTTGTCGAGGAATCAGCAGAGAAGCTCCTCACCTGCCTGCGTAGGCGGGTGGGGAGCTGCTTTTGTAGGCCCGTTTAAAAGTTTTCTCTGCAAGTCGTATCAGCAGTCCCCAAACATCAATTTCACTGTTCAATCTTCTATTCTCTCCATCGAATCGGCAAATATCTGGCAAGGCGCGCCCCATTGACAGGCCTTGTCATTCGGCGCGTTTGCGGCTTGCCTAGCCACCTGACTAGGCCAAAAATCTATCGACTGACCAGCTACAGCGCTGCCCAGATGCGGGTCGTATCTGGGCAGCGATTCCTTTATAGTGAGCGTAAACCTTTATCCGAGATATGCTGTTAGCCGTAGGAGCAAATCATGGTGCGCGACCAAGTCACAATTGATGGTAACGAGGCGGCAGCCTACGTAGCCTATAAAACCAACGAAATTATTGCCATCTATCCCATTACCCCGGCCTCGGCCATGGGCGAACTGGCCGATTTATGGAGCGCACAGGGCGAGAAGAACCTTTGGGGCAGCGTACCGTTGGTGATCGAGATGCAGTCAGAGGGTGGGGCAGCTGGGGCTGTACACGGCGCGCTGCAGACCGGCTCACTGGCGACCACCTTTACCGCCAGCCAGGGCCTGCTGCTCATGATTCCCAATATGTATAAGATCGCTGGCGAACTAACGAGCACCGTCTTTCATATCGCCGCCCGGTCGCTAGCCGCCCAAGGATTGTCGATCTTTGGCGACCATAGTGACGTGATGGCGGCGCGCGGCACAGGCTGGGGCATGCTCTTTGCCAACTCTGTGCAGGAAGTGATGGATTTTTCCCTGATCAGCCAAGCCGCGGCACTAGAAACGCGCGTGCCTTTTCTGCATATTTTTGACGGCTTTCGCACCTCGCACGAGATCAACAAGGTTGAAAAACTAAGCGAAGCCGATATTCGCGCCATGATCGACGACACGTTGGTCTATGCCCACCGCGCCCGCGCCCTCACGCCCGACGAGCCGGTCATCCGCGGCACAGCGCAGAACCCCGATGTTTATTTTCAGGCGCGCGAAACTGTCAACCCCTTCTATCTGGCTACCCCCACCATCGTCCAAGCAGCCATGGATAGATTCGCCACGCTGACCGGGCGGCAATATCATCTATTCGATTATGTAGGTGCACCGGATGCCGAACGTGTGATTGTGCTCATGGGTTCGGGTTGCGAGACAGTGGAAGAGACAATCCATTATCTCGTTGCCCAGGGGGAGAAGGTCGGCATGATCAAGGTACATCTGTACCGCCCCTTTGCCAGCGATTGCTTTCTGGCCGCCCTGCCACCAACTGCCAAAGCGCTGGCCGTGCTGGATCGCACCAAAGAACCAGGCAGCGCCGGCGAACCGCTCTACCTCGACATTGCAACGGCCATCTATGAAAGCGCATCGACCGCGGTGCCTACGGCTACGCCCAAACCGTTACCGCGCATTATTGGCGGGCGCTATGGCCTTTCATCGAAAGAGTTCACGCCAGCTATGGTCAAGGCCGTCTTTGATGAGCTGACCAAATCAACACCACAGAATCACTTCACGATTGGCATTCACGATGACGTGACCCACACCAGCCTGGCGTTTGACCCCAACTTTAACATTGAGCAGGCCGCGAATGTGCGGGCGATCTTCTGGGGGCTTGGCTCGGATGGAACGGTGGGGGCCAACAAGAACTCAATCAAAATTATCGGCGAAGAGACCGCCAACTTTGCCCAGGGCTATTTTGTCCTCGACTCGAAAAAGTCCGGCTCGCGCACGGTGTCGCATCTACGCTTTGGCCCGCAACCGATCAAAAGCCCCTATCTGATCAGTCGGGCCAGCTTTATCGGGGTACATCAGTTTGGCTTTTTGCAACTCTACGATGTTCTGGAACCGGCGCAAACAGGCGCGGTTTTACTCCTCAATGCACCCTATGGCCCAGATGAGCTGTGGGATCAGTTACCCACCAAGGTGCAGGAAACCATTATCGCCAAACAAATTAGGGTATATACCATCGATGCGTACAAACTTGCCCAAGAACTGGGCCTGGGGGTGCGCATCAATACGGTCATGCAGACCTGCTTCTTTGCCATCAGTGGGGTGCTGCCGCGCGACGAGGCCATCGACCAGATCAAGCTGGCGATTCGCAAGTCCTATGGCAAACGGGGCGAGCCGGTGGTGCGCAAGAATTTTGCTGCCGTCGATGCCACCCTGGAACGACTCTATGAAGTCAAAATTCCTGCCGTGGCCACAAGTACGATTGCCCTACCGCCCATTGTATCGGCCCTGGCACCGCCCTTTGTGCAGCGCGTGACCGCCCAGATGATGGCGAATTACGGCGATCTACTGCCGGTCAGTCTGTTGCCCGTCGATGGCACCTATCCCAGCGGCACCACCCAGTGGGAGAAGCGCAATATTGCCCAGGATGTGCCCGTTTGGGAACCCGATTTGTGCATTCAATGTGGCAAATGCATTTTTGTCTGCCCCCATGCGGTGATCCGCGCCAAAGTTCTTGAACCTAGCCAGCTAACAGATGCACCGGCAGGCTTTAAAACCGCCGAGGCGCGCTGGCGCGAGTTTTCCGGCCAGCAATATACGCTGCAAGTTGCCGTAGAGGATTGCACGGGTTGCAGCTTGTGTGTTGAGATCTGCCCGGTCAAGGACAAGCGCAATGTGAGCCACAAGGCGATCAATATGGCACCACAACCTCCGCTGCGCGAAGAAGGCCGTAAATTCTGGGAATACTTTGAGCAGTTGCCGGAACATGCTGTCACGGCGGATCTGAACTATACCCAAGTGAAAAATGTCCAATTACTTGAGCCCCTCTTTGAGTTTTCCCTGGCTTGTGCGGGTTGTGGCGAGACGCCCTATCTCAAATTGATCAGCCAACTCTATGGCGACCGGGCGATCATCGCCAATGCGACGGGCTGTTCCAGTATCTATGGGGGCAACTTGCCCACCACACCCTGGACCAAGAACGATCAGGGGCGTGGGCCGGCTTGGTCCAATTCCCTCTTCGAGGACAATGCCGAGTTTGGCCTGGGCATGCGCCTGACCTTGGATAAACAGATCGAATACGCCAGCGATCTGCTAGGGCGCTTACGCCCGGTGATTGGCGATGAACTGGCCGACGCGCTGCTTGCCAATCCACAAGACGACGACACAGCGATCAACCAGCAACGCGTGTTGGTGGCACAACTCAAGGGCAAGCTGACAGGGGTGGACGATCCCCAAGCGCGCGATCTGCTCAGCCTGGCCGATAAGCTTGTTAAAAAAGTGGTCTGGATCGTGGGTGGCGATGGCTGGGCCTATGACATTGGCTTTGGTGGGCTGGATCATGTAGTCGCTAGCGGGCGCAATGTCAACGTCTTGGTGCTGGATACCGAGGTCTATTCCAATACGGGGGGCCAATCGTCCAAGGCCACACCTTTGGCTGCGGTGGCCAAGTATGCAGCAGGCGGCAAGACCACGCCCAAGAAGGATCTGGGCATGATGATCATGAGTTATGGCAACGTCTATGTGGCCCATATTGCCATGGGTGCCAGTGACCGCCAGACCTTACAGGCGATCCAAGAAGCCGAGTCGTATGATGGTCCCTCGCTTGTCATCGCCTATAGCCACTGTATCGCCCACGGCATTAACATGGCCAAAGGGCTGGAACAACAGGCACTGGCAACCAAGTCTGGCTACTGGCCACTCTATCGCTACGACCCACGGCGCAAGGCGCAAGGCCAAAATCCATTTCAATTGGATTCTAAACCCGCTTCGATCCCACTCAAGGAGTATGCGTACAACGAGAATCGCTATCGGGTGCTAGAGCAGACGAATCCGGTCGCCGCCGCCAAGCTGATGACGCAAGCACAGGCCGCCCTGAGCGAGCGCTGGCAGACCTACGAAGAATTGGCCAAACCGACGGCGTAAATTGTCACAGCAACCAGTCAAGAGCAACTATCACGCAAAATGCTTGCCAGCAGGATTGGCGACTTGGCCAAAGCAGGCAGCGCATTGGGGAGAGGAACATGGATTTATCAACGACCTATCTGGGCTTGAAGCTGAAACATCCGGTTGTGCCATCGGCATCGCCCTTGTCGCAAAGCATCGAGGGTATCCAGCGCTTGGCAGATGGCGGAGCCGCAGCGATTGTGATGTATTCCCTCTTTGAGGAGCAGATCGAAGGGGAGAGCCACCTGTTGGATCACTACCTGACCTATGGCACAGAGAGTTTTGCCGAGGCACTAAGCTACTTTCCCGAGATGGACCACTACAATGTGGGGCCGGATGCCTATCTTGCCTTGATCCGCCAAGCCAAAGCCGCCGTAGACATTCCAATTATCGGTAGCCTGAATGGCGTCTCCATTGGTGGCTGGCTCGAGTATGCCCGCTATATTCAAGAGGCCGGAGCCGACGCGTTGGAACTCAACATCTACCAGATCGCCACAGATCCAATGCTGACGAGCGCAGCGGTGGAGGAGACATATCTGAATATTGTGCACGCAGTTTGTGCCGCCGTCTCGATCCCAGTGGCCGTGAAGGTGGGACCCTATTTTAGTGCGTTTGCCAACATGGCCCATCGCTTATCAACGGCTGGGGCCGCGGGATTGGTGATCTTTAACCGCTTTTACCAGCCAGATTTTGATTTGGAACACTTAACCGTGACGCCCAATCTGATTTTGAGTAGCCAGCAAGAATTGCGCTTGCCCCTGCGCTGGACCGCGATTCTCTATGGCCGGATCGCGGCCGATCTGGCGATTACCAGCGGTGTGCATACCCATGAAGATGTGCTCAAAGGGGTGATGGCCGGGGCCAAGGTGACGATGATGGCATCGGAACTGTTGCGCAATGGGGTGCTGCGGATTGGCGAAATTGTGGCAGGGCTAGAGATGTGGATGGAAGAACACGAATATGAGTCCATTGCCCAGATGCAAGGCAGCATGAGCCAGCAACATGTGGCGGAACCCGCGGCTTTTGAACGGGCCAATTATATGAAGGTGTTGCAATCGTGGCAAGCGGATCCAACCGGTATTTTGGTGCGCTAAAGTGGCAACGGAACGTGCCCAAAGAAAGGCAGGAATTGCAATGAAACGTCATATATCACAGATACAGGACTTCATGACGGGGAAACCCATTGTCATAGCACCGCATGCGACACTGGTCGATGCCTATGGGTTGATGTTCAACAATGAAATTCGGCGGTTGCCCGTTATGGTGGGCAATGAGTTGGTGGGTATTATCACCTTGAGCGACATCCAACGGCACATTCCTCCCTATTGGGAAGAAGCGGATGTAGAAACGCAGCTCACCCTTGTGGCGCGCAAGGTGGGGGATGAAATGAGTGATGATCCAATTACGATCGCGCCGGACGACACTGTGCAGGAAGCCGCTGCGCGCATGTTGGAATATCAAGTGAGCAGCCTGCCGGTGATGCTGGATGAGCATCTCGTCGGCATTATTACCGAATCAGATATCTTCAAGCTGATTGTCAACGGTTGGTCAAGCGAAGAACGCTAAGCGCGGTGTAGCGCGGTGGGCGATGCTGGAGTACCGAAAAGCGTATGCCAGAGAAAAGCGATAGCAAACCTGTTTGCAGCCATCTCAGATCGCGACAGCGGGCAGGCAATTTCAATGTTCTTTAAGGCAGCAATGCGAGGAGGTCAAGGACTATGTCTGAATATGATGTTGTCGTTATCGGCGGTGGCCCGGCAGGACTGGCAGCAACGCTCTATGCACTCCAAGCCCAATTACGGGTGGCGTTGGTGGCACCTGGCCTCGGTGGCAAGCTAAGCTATTCGTTTCAATTGCGCGGTTTGCCCGCAGTGGAGAGCGCATGGGGGGTGGATCTTGTGCGTCAATTCGAGGCGCACATTGAGGCAAAGCTCAATGCCTTCATTCCACAGGAGGCCACCTATATTACCCAATACAATGGCGGTGGCTTTCAGCTAACTCTGGCAGACACCAGTTTACTCAGTGCGCGGGCGTTGATTGTTGCCACAGGTGCCCAGCCGCAACGGTTACATGTCCGGGGCGAAAAAGAATTTCAGGGCCATGGCGTCAGTTTCTCGGCCATCAGCCACACACCTTTCTTCCGTGGCCGCAATGTGGCAGTGATAGGGGGCAAACGCGCCTTGAATGCTGTCGCCAAGTTAGGCGCGCTGGCCAACCGTGTCTACTTTATTGCCGCCCAGGATCATGATCTGGGGGGCGCTCACCTTGTGGAAAAAGTATTGCGCAATCCAAAAGTCTATCTGTTTCGCGACTGGGAAGTGCAAGGCATCAGTGGGG
>Ga0209181_10012053_pt1 | contig 10990 bp, 10 predicted proteins | sample MAT05_FD_187208 | JGI IMG/M metagenome (GOLD analysis project Ga0209181, IMG submission 187208) | Freshwater microbial communities from Lake Fryxell liftoff mats and glacier meltwater in Antarctica - MAT-05 (SPAdes) (version 2) | ecosystem: Environmental > Aquatic > Freshwater > Ice > Liftoff...
GCGGCTGGTAATTTGATCACTGATCAAAAAATATTGCTCGCTACATTCTTGTGCGAAACAGCACCTTCTCCATTGTTGCACAATCTTCAGCCGGAATGGAATAATTTAGTAAGTGCGCCCCTTCAGGATAAACTGACTGTTGTTCAAACCCAATTTTCTTTATTAGATATTTTTCCGTTTGCGGATCAGTTGAGCAAGGAGATTGATATTGCTGCATTTACTGAATCCTTGCTAAAACAGCCGGACCTCTTCATGCGGATTCGTCCCAAAGTGAAGGCGATGGTTTTAAAAAAGCTCGAAAAATCAAACCTGCCCTTTCAATTGATCAATGATGATTGTGTACAATTTGCCAACTCTGCAAATTTGGAAGATTATTTTGATATTGATAAGGAAGTAATAATTCAGGATTTTAATTCACAAAAAGTATTGGATTACCTTAAGAATAACCGGTTGCTTTTTGGTGATATAACTGAAAAGCGCAATACAAATTTGTCGGTTTGGGATTGTTGCGCAGCCAGCGGAGGAAAATCAATTCTGTTGAGCGACATTCTAAGTCAAAAATTTGATCTGACAGTTTCTGATATCAGGGCAAACATCATATTGAATCTACATCAAAGGTTTAAAAAAGCTGGTTTAAAAGAATATAAATATTTCATTGCGGATATTGGTAATAGCGATGTAAAAGAGTTGGCAACAGATGTTGATTTAATCATTTGCGATGCGCCCTGCAGCGGTAGCGGTACCTGGAGCAGAACACCCGAACAATTGTGTTTTTTCAAAAAGCAATCAATACAGGATTACAGTATCCTTCAAAAGAAAATCGTTTCCAATATTTTACCACACCTGCGCAAAGGTGGTTTGTTTATCTATATTACCTGCTCGGTTTTTAAAGATGAAAATGAAAGGGTAGCTGAATTTATTGCCATCGAATGTAATGGAAAATTATTGCATCAGCAACTTTTAGCCGGGTATGAAAAAAAAGCAGACAGTATGTTTGTAGCCGTTTTTGAAAAGCAGTAATCCGGGAGTAATATCCCATTATCTGATGGTCTTGAAATTAGTAATTCGTTAGTCCCTGATAATTTTTTTTATCGATACTTTTTTACCATTTAAATAAATGGATACAAAATAGATGCCCCGGCTTATTTGTTTCATCGGAATGTACACTATTTGTGAACCACTTACCAATTGAGTCTTACTGTATATTTTTTGTCCTGCACCATTGTGGATAATGATGGTTGCTCTTGCAATGCTGTTCCTTGCTATCAAAATCGACAATCTCTCTGTGACAGGGTTTGGACTGATGGTAATTTTTTCAATTATGGAAGTACAAGCCTGTCTATAGTTTACAGTAGCTGAATCCAGGTAAAAGCTGGTATCGGAAGCGATGTTCATTTTTAAGCGGTAACTGATATCAATTCCTCCGGAAACGCCTGCAAGCTCATCTGTATAATTTACTGTACCCGCTGCAAAATTTCCCGAAAATTGGATTGTGGAAATTTCAACATAGTTGATATCTGTCGGTAATTTCCTTTCAATTACCATACTCATCCCATTTCCTTTTTTTACGGTAAAACTGATCCGTGTTTTACAATCGGCCCCCAGTTCTATTTGCCTTGTAAAAGATTTCTTTAGCAGTATTACAAATGCTTTTTTTGCATCCGGAATGCCATAGCCAGTGCGGTCATCCGGATTATTGGCCCGGTCGGATGATTTGCGCAAGGCATCAATAATTGCCATATTGTTTTCTTCGGGAAATGCTTGCCAAAGACAACTGGCAATCCCCGCTATTATTGGGCATGCATAGGAAGTACCATTGCTGAATATTGGACCTCCGGTATTTTGGTCTGCGATCACTACACCAAGACCTACGGCTGCAACATCGGGCTTAATTTGTCCATCTGCCGAAGGTCCATAGCTACTAAAGCCAGCAACTTGTCTGGCTGCATTTACCGCACCTACTACCAATACGCTATCGGCATCTGCGGGGGTAAGAATTTTTTCCCAGGTGCTGTTGCCTTCATTACCCGCCGCCACTGTCACCAACATACCTTTTTTTGCAGCGAGGTCTGCTGCCTTTGCAATTATAGTAGTATTCCCGTCTAACTGTGCATAGTTATGGTTGAAACTGCTGTTATCAAACGTATTATAACCCAACGAAACAGAAACTATGTCTACGCCAAGGCTGTCTGCTCTCTCTGCACCAACGGTCCAATTGAATTCTTCTATTGGATATTCACTATTGATATCCTCGGTGCGAAATAAATAAAATGAACTTTTAGGGGAAGCGCCAACAAATGATCCCGGCAGATTGGCAGCAATGGTACTAAATGCATTCATGCCATGTAGATGATCTTCATTTACCGATTCTTCATTGGCAACAAAATCCCAGGTACCCAAAATTTGATTGTTGATCCGTACACTGTCAAATGTGGGTAGGGTTTTATAATGATAAAATCCGGCATCCAGAATGGCAAGCTGCATACCCTCACCGCTAAATCCTATGTTGTGTAAAAACTCAGTATTGTGTAAATGGATTTGTGGATAAGCAGTTCCGTAATTAAAAATATCCAACGAATTTTGAGGTCTGGCAGGTGTAGCTGGAACAGTATTTATTGGCGGATCTAATTGCTTATTAACCGGGCTATTGTTAGGTTGTGGCCTGGCTGCAATAGGCGATGATGCCAATACAAACGAAAAGGCATTTATTTTTGCTAAAGCGGCAGCATCGGTTGTAAGAATACAAACCTGGTTAAGCCATTTACTTATATTTAGAATTGTAACATTCCCCGAAAGTTGAATGCTATCAAGATATCTGGGCGTAACAGGCAAATCGGTTTGATCTATCGGAATATTGTTTCGTGCCTTCCTGCTGATAGACCGCTGGGATAAAAACTGTAATGGACTGTTGGTGCTAAACGGAGTGCCAACTTTATCTTTTAACTGAATGATATAACGTGAATATTGGGCAAAGGAATTTTTGTAACCTGCAAGAAGAAAAATAACAATCAATAATTTTTTCATACTGTAAGTTGATAACCATTCACAGAGTTGATCAAATTTAAGCCGAAAACCCAGTAAGTAACAGCAGCCGTTTAATTGCGGTCGATCATGGTAAGTGTAATGCCGTAAGATCCATCTACAAAATTGGCTGGATTACCGGGGGTGGCGGGTTGAAATTCTGTGTGAAGAAATCTGCGGTAAACCAGTCCAATACCTTTTCCGTAAATTTCCATACCAAAATTCTTTTCGCTGTAAGAATTTGGGTCGGCGGGGTTTCCAATTACTTCATCCCGCTGATTTACCCGGATCGTACTATCCAGTTTAATGGTGCCCAATGTGATTTGTCTATATACACTATCGTAACCATAGTCCCAGTCATCCAGATATCTTACTGCAGAGTTTAGAGAATAAGTATCTATGTAGGAATTTCCTTTCCAGCTATAACCTTCTCTGATGGGTAATTTTAGTTTCAAAAACCGTTGGTTATTTTCAACAAATTCAAACGTGTTACCTGTATTTACAGCAGTAAAACTATTATCCGGTACCCAGGGGTTTTGTGCTGTTTTGCGTATGAACCTTAATACCCGGTAAGATGGTCTGCCCAGGTTGTCTGTAACCAGTGCATCCACTACATGTTTAACCTGGTAGGTAATAATGATACTATTCAGGCTAAAAGGCAAATATTTAAAAGAGTCTAACTGGTAGGTAATAAATTTACCTTCTACCAACGGAGCAAAAGCTTGAATCGGGGCAGTAATAATTTCTTCTGACTCTTTTTTGCAGGCACTCAAAACCAGCACCACAAGTACACCGGAAAATAAAATAATTCTTTTCATAATACAGAAAGTTACATAGTAGGACCTGAAATAATTATAAAAGGCTGCTTCTTTATGCTTTCAACCAATCCGGAATTTATTGAGGATAATTGGGGGCACGTTGAATAATACCGCCTCCAACCACATCGTCTCCTTCGTAAAAAACAGCACTCTGCCCTGGGGCAATCCCTTTTACATTATCATAAAAACGAACTTTTATACCATTTTCGTATGTAAACAGGTTACTAATTGCACCTTTATCTTTATACCTGATTTTTGTAAGCATTTCCATCCCTTCTGTAAGGCCTTCGTATTTGATCCAGTTAATTTTTGCCACTTTCATTTCACTTCCTTTCAAATCCTCTTCTTCTCCCAAAACGATTGTATTGGTTTCGGGATCAATACCGGTTACAAAGGCTGGTTTACCCAATGCAATATCCAATCCTTTCCGCTGACCGATGGTATAGAAAGGATATCCTTTATGCTTACCCAGGATTTTGCCAGATTTATCTATAAAATTACCACCGGCAACTCGTTCTTCAAGTCCTTCAACATTGCGTTTTAAAAATCCACGATAATCATTGTCTGGTACAAAGCATATTTCGTAGCTCTCTGCTTTTTTCGCCAGTTCAGGATAGCCAAAATCATGGGCCATCTGACGGATTTGAGTTTTATGATAGGTGCCTAATGGAAGCAAAGTTCTGCTCAGTAAATCTTGCTGAAGTCCCCATAAAACATAACTCTGGTCCTTGGTTTCATCAATTCCTTTGCGAATAAAATATCGTCCATTGGTATGCTGATGAATTTGAGCATAATGACCGGTAGCAATGAAATCGCAACCCAGGGCATCGGCACGTTTGAGCAGGGCCCGCCATTTAATGTGCGTGTTGCACATAACACATGGATTGGGCGTGCGGCCCGCCATGTATTCTTCTACAAAATTATCAATCACAAAATCTCCAAATTCTTCCCGGATATCTAAAATAAAATGAGGGAAACCGTGCTGCACGGCAGCTTGCCGGGCATCATTAAAACTATCAAGATTGCAGCAGCCAGTCTCTTTTTTACCGGTAGTGCCCACACTGGTAGCATAATCCCATGTTTTCATTGTAATGCCAATCACATCATAACCTTCTTTATGAAGCATGAGGGCTGCCACAGTACTATCGATACCGCCGCTCATTGCCATCAATACTTTTCCTTTTTTATTCATATCGAAATTCTTCGATGCAAAGATACGTTTCGGCTTTTAAAAAAATGCCGCCCCGTTGCAAACGGGCATCTAATTCCTTAATCCGTAAAAGGCATTGATGGAGTGGCGTACACGGGAATTGGTTGCGACAAGAAAAATAAAAAAAAAGTATTTTTCCCAGCAGTATTTTGCTATTTTTATTTTGGATTCTATTTTCCTAATCTAAGTTTATTAAAATGTCTATCAAAAAATTACTGAAAATCGCCTCTTTGTTATTTGTCATTGCTTTTGCGGCACCATTAACATCAACTGCTTCTGTATCTAAAGCCCCACTTTCCGATAGTGCAGCAGATGCCCGGTTGTATGCCCATCTCGTAAACCGGGTAACTGAAATACAGAACATGGATAAAACCAGTTTGTCTGCCACCGATAAAAAGGAGTTGAAGAAGGAATTACTGCAACTGAAAAAGGATGGGGATGGCTTAAATAAAAGAGTTTATCTTTCTGTGGGTGCAATTATTATAATATTGTTGTTGCTGATCCTCATATTATAAGTATTACTCTGGCATCTATTAAACGACCCTATTTTTCTATCCGGGGATCAATCTGTTCCCCGGATTTTTTATGACTGCTTCACTCAGTATATTATTTAGATGGTAGCGAATCAATATATAATTCCTCCACCCGTTTGCGGGCCCAGTCTGTTTTACGCAAAAATTTTAAACTGGATTGAATACTCGGATTGTCATTGAAACATTTGATGCGGATAATGCTGCCCAACTCTTTCCATCCGTATTTTTCCAATAAAAAATTAAGGATGTCGGCCAATGTTTTCCCGTGAAGGGGATTGTTTTTTTGAGGTGTTGCCATTATTGTTTTGCGTTGCTGCTTTTTGAGTCATATTGAAGATAGAAGAAAATTATTACAATTGATAAGTCTGTTCTCTAAATGATAGTTAAAGCAACTGATAGCTGCATTATATTTGAAATAGAAAAAATGGATCATGATAAAAGAAAATATTGAACAACTTTTGGCGAGGGATTTAAAAAAACTTCAACAGGAAATAGGGGATTATGAGGATGAAACGATCTTGTGGAAAACGGTGGATGGTATCGGTAATTCTGCTGGAAATCTTTGCCTGCATTTGATTGGAAATCTGAATACTTATATTGGCGCCACGCTGGGTAATACTGGTTATATCCGAAACAGGGAATTTGAGTTTTCATCCAAAAATATTCCCCGGGAGCTGATGATGGAAAATATTGATCTGGTATTGATTGTGATAAAAGAAACCCTTAAAAAAATATCTGATGAGCAGTTACTGGAAATGTATCCGTTGGAAGTATTGGGCTATCCTATGACTACACTCTATTTTTTATTACACCTGCAGGCGCATTTAAATTATCACCTTGGTCAAATTAATTACCATCGCCGAATTTTAAGTAATCTTTAAATGCAACCTGTAAGTCTACATAAAAATGCAATAAAAAGAGGGATATGAACAAGCAATATAATTATGCTTTATCTGTAAAATGGACTGGTAATACCGGTGAAGGAACCGCCAATTATCGTTCGTACGAAAGAAGCCATTTGGTAACGATTGAAAATAAAGCAAGTATCAAAGGTTCATCTGATCCTGCATTTAGGGGCGATAAAACCTTGCACAATCCCGAGGAATTATTTTTGGCTTCCATTTCAACCTGCCACATGCTTTGGTACTTACACCTTTGTGCCGATGCAGCAATAATTGTAACAGATTATCTGGACGATGCTACAGGTACCATGATCGAAATTGACAATGGCGGCGGTAAATTTACGGAGGTGGTATTGCATCCAACCGTTACAATTGCCAATGAGACCATGCTTGCAAAAGCATCTGCACTTCATCATAAGGCAAATGAACTTTGCTATATTGCCAACTCCTGTAATTTTCCGATTTTACATCAGCCTGTTTTTATTGTAAAGGAAATGCAGACCTTGTAACTGCGTCACTTCGTTAATTAAGGGGAGTTTTGCTGAGCCAAATTGTGTGGAAAAAGTTCAATATTAATATGACGTACAAGAGGGCGATGCAACGATGTTTAACCAACGCTCTTCTGCCTGGACCATCATTTTACTGCAAAGATTACGAACTCAACAACGGATACAAACATAAAAAAGGGGCAACCAAAGTTGCCCCCAATATTTATAAAAATATCCAGTTTAGCTGATGTTCATTTTCTTCTGCAGGTTTTCATCAATTGCATCCAAAAATTCTTCGGTGTACAAATAATGATCGCCATGACTTACTTTATTGCCATGAATACAAACGGCCAGATCTTTGGTCATTTTTCCGCTTTCTACGGTTTCAATGCAAACCGCTTCCAGTGCCAGGCAGAAATCGATCAACGCCTGGTTGTTATCTAATTTACCACGAAAGGCGAGGCCTCTTGTCCAGGCAAAAATAGAAGCGATTGGGTTGGTAGAAGTTGGTTTGCCAGCCTGGTGATCTCTGTAGTGGCGGGTTACAGTACCATGTGCAGCTTCCGCTTCCATGGTACTGCCATCCGGTGTAATCAACACAGAAGTCATTAAGCCCAAGCTGCCAAACCCTTGTGCTACGGTATCGCTTTGTACATCGCCATCATAATTTTTACAGGCCCACACAAAATTGCCATTCCATTTTAATGCGCTGGCAACCATGTCATCAATTAAGCGATGCTCATAAGTAATGCCGGCTTCCTGGTAGGCGGTTTTAAATTCAGCCTGGAAAATATCTTCAAAAATATCTTTAAAGCGTCCGTCGTATTTTTTAAGAATGGTGTTTTTTGTAGAAAGATACAAAGGCCATTTTTTGCTAAGTGCCATGTTGAAACAGCTTCTTGCAAAACCCATGATGCTTTCATCGGTATTGTACATGGCCATTGCAACGCCATCGCCTTTGTAATTGTACACTTCAAACACCTGTGGCTCTCCACCGCCTTCTGGTGTAAAGGTCATGGTTAATTTTCCTTTGCCTTTGATCACGGTGTCGGTGGCACGATACTGGTCGCCAAATGCATGACGGCCTACAATGATTGGAGCTGTCCAGTTGGTTACCAGGCGTGGTACATTTTGCATCACGATTGGCTCACGAAATACGGTGCCATCCAGGATATTGCGAATGGTGCCATTCGGGCTCTTCCACATTTGTTTCAGGTTAAATTCTTTTACCCTTGCTTCATCGGGAGTAATGGTAGCACATTTAATACCTACGCCACATTCTTTGATGGCATTGGCTGCATCAATGGTAACCTGGTCGTTGGTTTCATCCCGATACTCCATTCCAAGATCGTAATATTTAATATCCAGTTCCAGGTAAGGAACAATCAGTTTGTCTTTTATAAACTTCCAGATGATCCTTGTCATCTCATCGCCATCCAGTTCTACCACCGGGTTTGCTACTTTAATTTTAGTCATGTTATTTTTTACCGTTTGAAATTTTATTGAGTGTTTCTAAAAAAACCTTTTTATTGAACAATGCTTTGGCAGGTATTGAAAAACCTTTAATAATTATACTGGAAATAATATTGCCATTATGTACCTTTTCATTCAGCTCGTACACTTTATTTTTAAGTAAATATTTTTCAATCGTCTTTTGCCGTGGGTCAATTATCCAATATTCTGTAATGTTATGCAAGGCATAGTCTGTAAATTTTATGCCCCGGTCAATTTTTTCGGTACTGCGGCTTATCACCTCCACCACCATATCTGGCGCAGGGAATAATTTCTGTCCTTCTTTGAATTTCGCGGCCTTTTCTTTTTTAAAAAAACTAATGTCTGGCTCATAATCATTGCGGGTAAGATTGATCATGAGTTTTTCATGTGTTACTCTTCCTAATTTATTAATCGAAACATACACATTCATCAGCGTGTTTAATTCATTGGAAACGCTTTCGTGCTCATTCGAAACAGGTGAATGAATGATAACTTCTCCGTTGATAAACTCGGCCTTCATATCCTCGGTTACAAGATCATAAAAATCTTTTCTTCGTTGTTGCTCTTCCTTTATATAATCTCTCAATACTACAAAATGTTCCTGCAGTTTGGGTGATTCCAATAAAGGTGTAAGTATATTATTCATGATTTAAATTCCTCCGGGAACAAATTTACAGAAAACCGTTTATCATCATAAATTCTTAATCAGCTTAGGTGTCAAAAAATCGCTCGTTTAGGCCGTGGTTGCTGTTCGCACCGACCGCTTGCTTCTGCTACATCCGATAGCAATCGGATGTGATATGCACCTATTACATTTGTGGCATATGTAGCCATAATGTAATTATGATATGACAGATAATTTGCAGCGGAATGCTACTTTAATTTTTATCATTATTATTTTTTACTCTTTGAAAGTGTTGCAATTGTTGCTGCAAATATTTTTTCATTAAAAACAGCTTCTACAGGAATAGTGAAGCCCTTCATGATTTTACTGCTGATATCTCCATTGGTTCGCTTTTCCTGTTGCGCAAATTTTTCACCTATCAATAGAAACTTTTCAATTGTTTTTTGACGTGGATCAATCAGCCAATATTCTTTAACACCATGCAGCCCATAATCTTCAAACTTAATACCCCTATCAATTTTTTCTGTGCTTTTGCTTATTACCTCAGCAATAAAATCAGGTGTAGGGAATAACTTTCGACCTTCTATAAATTTCTTTACTTTGGCCTTGTTAAAAAAGCAAATGTCGGGTTCATAACTGTTTCGGGTTAGCGCTATCATTAGCTTTTCATGCGATACCCGCCCATTATCATTCATAGCACAAAATACTTTTAGCAAGGTGAACAAATTACTGGAAGCTAATTCATGTTCATCAGTAACAGGGGAATGGATCATCACTTCACCATTTATAAATTCAGCCTTCATATCTTCCGTTACAAAGGCATAAAAATTTTTTCGATTTTGATGTTCTTCCAGGATGTAATCTTTAAGCCTGATAAAGTGCTCCTGCAATTTGGGCGATTGTATCAGCGGCGTAAGTATATCAATCATCGGTTTAAAAATTAGTAACTTCCAAATTTACAAAAATCACCGAAAGCTTTACAAATTCTTAATCAGCTCATCGCCAAACTCACTTGTCTTTAGCAAAGTTCCTTCCTTCATCAAATTATAAAAATCGATAGTAACTGTTTTATTGCGGATGGTTTTACCAACGGAGTGCGTAATTAAATCGGCCGCATCTCTCCAGCCCATATACTCCAACATCATCACACCACTTAAAATAACAGAGGATGGGTTCATGGTATTGGTATTGGTAAATCTTGGAGCAGTGCCGTGGGTCGCTTCAAATACTGCATGGCCGGTCAGGTAATTGATGTTAGCACCCGGAGCAATGCCGATGCCGCCAACCTGAGCTGCGAGTGCATCGCTGATATAATCGCCATTTAAATTTAAGGTGGCAATCACGGAATAATCTTGCGGTGCCAGCAAGGCCTGTTGCAAAAAGTTATCAGCGATGGCATCCTTAATAATTACTTTTCCGCCGATAGCACTTATTTTCATCTCTTCGTTGGCTACCGCCTCACCACTTTCTTTTTTGGTGCGTTCCCATTGGTTCCAGGTATATACCTGTCCACTGAATTCTCTTTCTGCCAGTGCATAGCCCCAGTTTTTGAAAGCTCCTTCGGTAAACTTCATGATATTGCCCTTGTGCACAATTGTTACAGAAGGAAGTTTGTGTTCTATGGCGTGTTTGATGGCGGAACGTATCAATCGTTCGCTACCTTCTTTACTTACCGGTTTAATACCCAGCGATGTAGTTTCTGGAAAACGGATATTTTTTACACCCATTTCATTGATCAAAAAGTCCAATAGTTTTTGCGCTTCCGGTGTGCCGGTCATGTATTCAATACCGGCATAAATGTCTTCCGTATTTTCTCTGAAGATGGTCATGCTTACTTTCTCCGGTTGCCACATTGGGGAGGGAGTACCTTCAAAATATTTTACGGGACGAAGACAAACA
>Ga0209181_10012054_pt1 | contig 10990 bp, 10 predicted proteins | sample MAT05_FD_187208 | JGI IMG/M metagenome (GOLD analysis project Ga0209181, IMG submission 187208) | Freshwater microbial communities from Lake Fryxell liftoff mats and glacier meltwater in Antarctica - MAT-05 (SPAdes) (version 2) | ecosystem: Environmental > Aquatic > Freshwater > Ice > Liftoff...
CCAGTGCAAGCACAATCGCACGGAAACCGGCATCAATCTTCGTCTGACGGGAATTTGATGTCCGCGCGGCCCGCGCAAACCCGGCCTCGCCCAAGTCATCCTGGTGCCTGCGCGCCTATCATTAGCTAACTTTTTCTCAGGAAATCTTGGACACCGTTGCTCCTGCTGGCAGCCGAAGTCGCTCGTACTGACTGCTGCCAACGGCATAGAGGCTGGTCGCGTTCAGCCATGCGAGCGTGCAATCCATGGTACGCGCTGCGTTCTTGAGCTGCGAACCGATGATGGCGGCGCGTTCGCCGTAACGGCGACGGTAGTCGTCGGCGACCTCGGGACTGAGCAAAAGCAGGGCGACGAGCTTTCCGCCGAGCAAGTGGTTGTATGGAGCAACGGCGCCGCATGTCGTGATTTCGAGGACGTTGGTCCCGACCCGGTCGCTCTTGGCGGCGGTGAGAGCCGTATTCATGGCGACGAGGAAATCATCGCTCGCGAGCGCACTGGCAGTTGTGGCCGGGTCGGTGACACGGTCACGGAACGCGGCGAGATTCAATTTTGCACGGCAGAGGCGGGCTAGCTCGAACGCACGCTTCTTGGCGACGAGCAGACGGCGCGCAAAGGTTTCGGGTGAATCTTTCGGAGCGGCCTTGCCTTCAAGTTCGAGCAAATCTGTCGAAACAGGCGGAACCGCGTAGTCATCCAGTTCGGTCTCCTAAAGTGAGAGCGGGACCCCGGCGTCAGCGGCGTCGGCAACTTCACGAAGAGCGTCCTCACGGCGACTGGCGAACTCTTCTGCACGGCGCTGGAGTCGTGCGATGATGTCATCGGTCGGCGAAGCCAATTCCTCGGGCCGGGCAAGACCTTGAGGATCGATTTCACCGAGAGCGCCAGCGATCAGGCTTTCCAAGTGGTGAAACAGGCGTTCGATCTCCTCTCGTTTACCTGCTTGGGCGGCAGTACGAAGGCGCTCGGCGAACACGTCCGGGTGTTAGCCGATGGCCTTGTCGCGAAGTGGACACACAAGTGGGCTGTTCCCGAGCGCGGCGATCCCGATGACCGCGTGGCATGGATGCGCCCGGTCACGGATCAGATAGAACATCTGACGACCTGGAATCGCCGTCTGCGGAATGCTCCATGTGTAACGGAAGTAGCGCCAGATTTCACCGAGCGGGATCCGCGTGAATTCGTCGAGGACCGCCGGGTCGCCTTCGCCTGGCAAAAGTTGCAGATACGGCTGAACGGCGCTTGCCAGCGCATCGGGACGCTCCGCTGGCGGTCGGAACAACGCGGGCTGAATTTGGGCGAACACCTCTTCACCGTCGGCGACGAGCGCGCCGATGCCGCGCCGCCGCGAACTGGGAGAGGGTTCTTCGATATTGCGGATGAACTCCCGCACCACCGGGTCACCGAACTGCTGCGCGAGCGAATGCGACAGTTCCGTGCGAATCTCATTCTTGGCCGCGCGGATTTGATCGGGCGAACTGGCTTTCAGGAGCGGGTTGGGCGGCGATTCCAACTCGATGCCGCAGGCATCGGCGCGGACGGTCCACTTGAGGAGCCGCAAGTCCCCAAGCAGTCGAATTGCCGCCTCGTACGAATGGGTTTGGCCGTTGAGCAATTTCGTGCGCCGCGCCCAGCCGGATTCGCTGTCCACAAGTTTGTGGATCACACCGCCCGAGAATCGTGCGTCTGCGAGTTGCATCGCAAACGCGTGAAGGCGCTCACTGGCAACTTCGTCAACGCTGGGCTGGATGCTGATATTCATTTCACGATTTCCTGTGTGCCGAATCCGACCGACCCCGGTTACAAACGAATGAGGCGGACGACGAGCAGCGAAATGATCCGATCGCCTCGCCTCGCCTCGTCGTTACAAAACATCTCCACAATCGTGGGCTCAGTATGCTCCTGAAATCTCGCGACGCGTTCGAGTGGAGAATGTCTGGGGTATTTCTTGGGTGCGGTCACAGGGAAAGTGCTGATGTCGCGAATTCATCCGCAGAATGGGAGGGCGCGGGTTCTAGAGCAACGCAGATCAGCGAGCAAGTTCGCCTGCCGGTCGCCTCCACGTTTCATCCCCACAGAAATCTTTCCCGTCTCAGTTCCTCCCGAACCGCGGCTTCAGGTGCCTCGCCCGTATCCCCATCGCCGTCAGCAGCGTGCGCGCCATCAAACTCATCTCGTCGTCCACTGGCTCCGGCGGCAGCAGATTGGCAAACCGCGCCTGAAGCTGATCGGGCTTCCGGGCATCGGGTTCGCCAAAGCAGAAGAACTACCCGGAGTCGCTGCGCACGATCGGCAGGATCTCCGCCTCGAATTCGCCAAACGATTCAGCCGCCAGCATCACGACCTCCATGCGGTCCGGTGATTCCGACGGCGGCATGTCGGGCAATTTTCCATCGGGACCCGCCACCGTCATCCACGATTCCAAAATCATCACGGCGGCAGTGGCTCCATATCCGGTGGTGATGAGTCGCGCAGTATTCGCGAAATTGTCCTTCGCACGTTCGTCGGTGAGTTTGTCCGGCACAAAATGAATCGGCCCCTTCGGCGTGACCGCGATCAACATCGGCGCCACGGAGCCAAACTTGCGCATGGCGAATTCCGCATATCCACGGGCTTGCTTGAGAAGTTCAGCGAGAGAGGGCACGCGCTGATTCTCCACACGCGCAGCGGCTCTGCAAAAGGATTTGCTAGGTGTGGTTCGGATTACGGGTCGCTAGCGAAACGACTGCGACGCCTCTCCATCCGGCTCCAGCGGCGGGAGCAGTTTCTTCCGATGTCCCTTTTCGCTATGGACGACGACGGCGGTGTGCTTGGCGAGCGCGCGCAGGATGTGCGGCTTGATTTTGTGCTCCTCCTGCTCGGAGTAGTTGCGCGCCATTTTCCCGCCGGAGTAGCCCCATGATTTCTTGATGACGCGCTTCTTGCCGAGGAAGTCGGCGCTTTCGAGTGCGCCTTCCTCGTCGGGGGCTTTGAAGATGAGGCGGTTGCGGAGATTGAGGCTGAAGACGCGGGCTTTTTCGCGGCCGAGGGGCGGGATGAAGGAAGTCGAGGATTGCGCGGCGGCGACGACGGTGGCCTGGGCTTCGCGGATCACGTCAATGCAGTTGTAGTCGCTCATGCCTTCCTCGCTCGCGCTGACGAAACGCCGCGCTTCGTCGGCCCAGAGGATGAGCAGGTTGTCGCGGCGGCGCTCCTCCGCGGGCTTGTCGAAGCGGCGCAGCACATGGGTGTAGAAGAGCATCTTGAGGAAGGTGTTCACGGTGCGGCGCTCGACCTGAAACTTCTGCGACATGGCGACGCAGATGATTTTGCCGCGGTCGGTGTCGGCGAAGTCGAACGTATTCGCGCCGGGGCTGAAGACCTGCGCGATCTCGGGCGTGATGAACGCCTGGAGGGAGTTCGCGATGGTTTGCCAGCGCCCTCCGGCGCCGGGGCTGTTCGCGATTGGATCAGACGGGCGGCGCTCACCGCAGTCCGAGTGGGAAGGGAATACCGTGTTCGGGAAGCGGATCTCGCGGCGCTGATCGATGGAAAATCGTTTCAGACCGTTTCAGTTTCGAAGCGCATCTCGCGCAGGCGAAAAGCGGTTTCGGTCTGAGGAAAGAACTTTGAATCGGCCATCACGTCGCAGCGGCGACCCAGCGGAGAAACGGGCTGTTCGCGCGATCCTTGCCCGGCAGCGGCCATGTGATCCCGAACCAACGCAAGCCCTGCTCAAACGTTCTCGCTTCCAAATAGTGCCGCTTCACCATTTGAATCGAGTTGCCCATTTCGAGCGCTACCTGCGGGATGTTCTGAGTCAGCGCGGTGCGGTAGCTGCCGTACGCGTGACGAAGTGCGTTGTGTTTCCATCGAAACCGAGGGTGGGTCTTTTTTACTTTCGCCATGATCTGCTCGATCTCGAGCTGCAGAACTTTGTCCTGGCACACCGGTCCGGTCGCGTTTCGCCACGGAGTGAGCGCTTCGATCAGCGCATCGCACATGGGAATGATGCGCCGCTCGTTGACCTTCGTGACCTCCGGCGGCAGATCGATCAGCTTCTGTTTCCAGCGGACGCTCGACCAATCCCCCCGCATCACCTCAAACGTGCGAATACCGGCGAATGCGCTGATGAGAACCCACTGCAGCCAGACCGGCCGGGTGTTCTCGATGATGATTCGCAGTTCCTCGGGCGCGAACATATCGACCGTCTTCCGCGCGACTTTCATCTTCATCACGTCCTCCGCTTCGGTCGTGCGATCCTTCGGGAGGTAGCGTTGCGAACGGGCGAAGCGGAACAGTGTGACGACCTGATCGCGCAGATTGTTCCAGCGCCTCGGGCCGACTTTGCAGGCGTTCAGGAACTCCTTGATGTGCGGCGCATGCACCTTTTCGATCTCGTCCGGAACCACCGCAGCGAGGGACTTCAGGCCGTCTTCCAAACGGTCCACGTAGTGAACGGAGAGTTGCTCCCGGCGCTTCGCGGCGATCAATTCCGCGATGACATCGGAGATTTTCTTTCCCTGATACGACGCTTTGGTCCGCTCCCACTCTCGCACCGCTTGGAGCACGGTGTAACCGAACGGCTCAACGATTTCGCGGGCGAGGTTGTAGGCCTGGCGGTCATCGAGCGTCATCGCGCCGTTCACCTTCTCCAGCAAAGCCTGCGAGACTTCCCGAGCCAGTTCCTCAGCCTCCTTCAAAGTCTCGCGGGAGCGCCGCTGCCGGCGGCCTTCGGAATCGTTCCAAACCACCATGCACCGACGCGGCGAAAGGCGACAGGTGGAGATCTCGTAACCCTTCACTGCTGTGACTTGATGCGGCTCTTTCACGAACCCGCTTCGTCACGAGTTGTCACACGAGGTCAACTCGGTGTTGCTCTTCTTTATAGAAAAGGTGGAGGCGAGGGGAGTTGAACCCCTGTCCTAAAAACTTTTGTCACAAACTTCTACACGCTTAGCCGTGCCTTTAATTTAAGTCTCGCGCTGCGGGTGGGCGCGCCACGCGAGACCGATCGTCCACGATTTGAAGTCTCGCTTCCCGGCGCGGTCGCTCCGCCGGAAAGCCAGCCTGCTAGGTGTCGTCCCCGAGGCCTAGCAGGCGTCAGTTCGGGAACGTCTCAGCACTTAGGCTGCGAGGGCCAGTTCTTCGGTTTTGGCGTTTATGTTTTTTGCCCAGGATTGGTAACGCGGCCAACCAGGCTTCCGCGGCATGCCGTCTGTGTCTCGAATTTTCAGTCGAAACCAGTACGCCCCCTTTTTGAGGAGGCGGTGATGCTAATGCGCATCGCGGTTGTTGCAACCGCTCATTTGGGGAGTTTCGTGCAGCATCGAATCTCCTGAGCCTGGCGAGAGCGCCACTCCCCTTCCCCACCGACGCGGCACCCGTTCAGTTCAAGCTGCGCGCCCGGCCCCGGAAAATTTCAACGCTGCCGATGGAGTACGCTCGCCAGCCACTCTCGCCAGGCGTGTTGCATCGAGGGGAATGCCAGTTCCTCGGGAGCCACCTCTTCGGGGCGCAGCCAGCGGAGGGTCACCACTTCGTCCGACGCGATCACGGTGGTGGAAGACACGGCGCGTGCGACGAAGAACAGGTCGAGCACGGGATAGGTGACTTCGCGGTAGTGATAGCTGTTCGGGGCAGAACAGAGATACGTGACGTCGGTCAGTTCCAGTCCCACTTCTTCGCGCACCTCGCGGCGCACGCCTTCCTCGGCGGTTTCGCCGATGTCGATGAATCCTCCGGGCGGAGCGAGCTTGCCCTTTGCCGGTTCCCTCGCGCGGACAATGAACAGGACACACCCGTCGTCGCGCTGCACGAATGCCGCGGTCCCATTGGCGGCGCTGAAGTGGAGCGTAAAGTCGCACGCGGCGCAGGTGAAGACGGCGCTCCCTGGCGGCTTCACGTGCTTCGTGCCACAGCGGGGACAGTAGTGGAAAAATGATGCAGGCTTCACTCGATTCGGGCGCGACTCGTCCCACGCGATCTGCCGCTTTTCAATCCCTTCCATGCACTTTGTCATCCTCCTACGCGAGGACCGACCGCGCGCGGAGGCGCGGCGGGAATGCAAAAGCAACTCGGGATTCAGCCGCTGAAAGGCCGCCGTCGGGCTGAAGCGCTGAACTACATTCCTCTTCGCAGATCCGCAACGCCTCTACCGATTCAGCAAAAGAAACGGGTGTGATTCATTTCATGTCCAAGAAAGCGTGGCGCGGGAACAAGGAGGGCCGCTTTGATAGCGCCCTCTCGTTGCGGTCGCTCCGCGCCGCATCGAGCCAGAGGCGTGGGCAGCACGGCGGCGGTGCTGAATCTGGTGATCTTTTTTTGCATGGCAATGCTCCTGGCTGACAGCGGCGCGGAGCGACCGCTGCCAGAGGGCGCTATCAAAGCGCCCCTCCTTGCGCCTGCCGCGACCGACAAAATGTCGCACTGGACACGAATCAAATCTCGCCCAAATGAACCTGCACGGGAAGGCGCAGCGCTCCATGTCGGACGTTACTTCGAGCGGAAAATTTCGCTCTGCACCACGAGGTGGATCAGGTCGCGCAGCGCATGGTTCCGCGACTTGGATGCGGTGGCAATGCGGGTGACTTCATTGCGGTCGGAGAAGCCCATTTCCCGGCCAGTGCCGAAAATGAGCAGCCGCTCTGCGACGCAGCGCGCGACGCGATCCTGGCTGGCGAGCAGCAGCTTCTGGAACTCGGCGAAATTTTTGAACTTTGAGCGGGAGTCGATTTCTCCCGCCGCATCCACGGGCTGGCCGATCTTGTAGCGCACTTTGCGGCCCTCGACCTTGAGACTCACCTGCTCGCCTTCGCCGAGGCTGCGGAAGCGATCGCGCCAGCCGCCGATCACGTCGTAGCTCTCGAGCGCGAAGCCGGGCGGATCGATCTGCCGATGGCAGCCGTTGCACGTCTCGAGCGTGCGATGTTTGGCGAGGATTTCGCGCACCGTTTTCGCGCCGCGGATGTCCGGCTCCACGCCGGGCGTGCCGGGTGGAGGCGGCTGCGGGGTGATGCCGAGCATGCGGTCCAGCACCCACACGCCGCGAATCACGGGCGAGGTGCTGGTACCGTTGGCGGAGACTTTCAAGATGCTGGCCTGTGTGAGAATGCCGCCGCGTTTGCTGTCCGGCGGCAGCTTCACCTTTTGCATCGCCAGTCCGCTCACGCCGGGGATGCCGTAGTGGCGGGCGAGGCGCGCGTTCAGCATGGCGAAGTCGGACTGGATGAGATTGGCAAGGCTGAGATTGCCCGTGATCAGTTCGCGGATGAATGCGCGCGTCTCGCGGAGCATCGATTCGAGCAGCAGCGAATCGTATTCGGGATACAGTTGCTTGTCGGGCGTGGTGAATTTGATCTCGCGCAGATTCAGCCAGCCGTCGGTGAAATCTGCGACGAAGCGATCCAGACTTTCGCCGGCGAGCAGGCGCTCGGTCTGCGCGCGCAGGACATCGGGCCGCGCGAGCTGCTTCGCGGCGGCGAGCTTGAGCAGTTCCGCATCCGGCGCGGTGCGGGTGAGGAAATAGCTGAGCCGCGCGGCGAGGGCGTGCTCGTCGAGCTTGCCGGCGGGTTCCTTCAGGAAGAGGAACTCCGGCGAGCACAGCGCGGCTATGGCGGCGGTGCGCATCGCCTCCAGGAAATCCCTGCTCTCCGCGAACTCGGCATCGAACAGCGCGAGATACGGCGCGACATCCGTGGACGTCACCGGCCTGCGAAACGCCGCGCCGATGAAAACCGGCAGCGACTTGCGTGCAGCGGCCTTGGGGTCGCTCGGCTCCGCGACAAACTTCGGCTTGTAGCCGCGGCTTCCGCGCGCCTTCTGATTCTGGGTCGGCACCTCGCGCAGTTTCGCATCGCCCAGCAGGAGCTTCTGCCCGCGCGGCGGCCATTCGGAAATGATGGGGCCTTCGAGCGTCACTTCCTGGAGCGCCATGCCTTCGCCGGGATATTTGTCCGGCCCGTCCTTCACCGGCGAATGCCCGTCCGGCCCGTTCAGCCCCTGCGGGCTGATCCTGATTCCGTCACCGGCTGCGAGCGGCAGCGTGACCTCGACCGTCGTGGACTTGTTCACCGGCACTTCGTAAAAGCCGCGAATCTCCGTATCGCCGCCGCGTCCGAAATTCCCCGCGACCAGCGCGAACACGACCGGCTCCTCCGACTGGAATCCATAGCCCGTGACGCGGACGCGATACATGCCGGGAATCTTCACGCGCAGGCCGGGCACCTGCGTGGTGGGGAATCCGCCCTCGTTGAAAACCACGACCGCGCCATCCTCGCGCTTCAGCCAGTGCGTGCCGAGGCCGCTGCCTTTGCCGCCGCCATCGTATGTGAACCGCTCCTTCGTCGTCTCCGGGCGTGCGTCCACGAGCAGCGCGGCATCCAGCGCCAGCTCGGCGGCCTCCATGTAGCGCTGCATCTGCACGGCGGAAATGCCGAGCGCCCGGCCCTGATTGTCGAACCCGTGCGACAGCGAATCCTCGGGCAGCAAATCCCTCACCTCAGCGCGCACGCCGAGCAGATCGCGCAGCGTGTTCTCGTATTCGGTGCGGTTCAGCCGGCGGAGCACCGTGCCCTTCGTCGCGATGTGCTGCGACAGCAGGCCCTGGCCGAGGAGGGTAAGAAAGGCGCGCTGCTTCGCCGTGTCCGGGCGTGCCTTCTTCGGCGGCGGCATCTCGCCGGCGAGCACCTTGTCGAAGACACGCACCCATTTCGCGTGCGCCTCCTCGCCAGTGCCGAATTCGACCGCCTCGAAATTCAGCCCGCCCTTTTTCTCCGCCGCGTCATGGCAGCCCATGCAGTATTCATTGAGGTAAGATCGTATCGCCGCCGGGATAGCGGACCGCGCCTGCGAACATGCGGCGAGCAGGAGGCCCGCTAGCAGCATCAGCTTCATGCGCCCAGGTCGAGAGTCCCCGTGCTGAAGCCGAACTTGTCCATCTCCACACCCATGCGCTGCGCCAGCGTGACGAAGAGATTCGAGAAGACCTGCGTCTTCGGATCCACGGCGACATGCCCGCGGTGCTTGAAGCCCCCGCCGGCGACGATGAGCGGGAGGTTCTTCGTGTCGTGCGCGCTCGCGTTGCCCAGATTCGAGCCGAACAGGACGGACGTGTTCTTCAAAAGAGGCACGCCATTTTCCTGCACGCCCCGGAGCTTCGTGAGGAAGTCCGCGAAGGCGCGGAACTCGGCGACCTCGATGACTTTCAACTCCTCGATCTTCGCGGGATCCTGGCCGTGGTGGGAGAGGTTGTGCCAGTCATTGCTCACACCCTCGATCTCCGGCACGGCGTTCATGCCGGAAAAGCGCATCGTGACGGTGCGCGTCGAATCCGTCTGCAAGGCGAGCACGACGAGATCCTGCATGAGTTTCATTTTCCCGATGGCGTCGGTGCGGCTCTGGATGTCGGTCGGCGGCTGCGCGTCCACCTTCGGCTTCGGCTTCTTCGCCCATTCCTGATTCTGCACGAGACGACCCTCGAGCTCGCGCACCGCCGTGAGATATTCGTCGAGCTTCTGCCGGTCGTTCTGGCCGAGATCGCGGTGCAGCTTTTTCGCCTGGCCATTCACGGTGTCCAGGATGCTGCGCCCTCGCTTCAGGCCGCGCATCTGCGACTCGACCTCGGACTGCGTGCCCTCCACGAAAAGCTGCTGGAAGGTCTTCGACGGCGAGAACTCCGCCGGCAGCGGCACGCCGCTGCTCGACCACGAGAGCGACTCGCTGCCGGTGCTGAGCACGAGGCTGGGGAAGCGCGTCTGCGTGCCGATCTTCTCCGCGATGAGCTGATCGATCGAGATCGTGTTCTTGAAGCCGGCGAGTCCCGGATGCTTCGCCGAGGTGAGCCATGTCATCTCGGAAGTGTGGCCGTTTGCGCCACTCTGCTCCGTGTGCGCGAGACCGGAGATGACGGAGAAATCCTCGCGCAGATCCTTCAGCGGTTCGAGATACGGCGTGAGCGTGTAGCCCGCGCCAGTTTCCTTCGGGAAAAGGGCCGGCGTGTGGAAGCCGAGCGTGGCGCACATGGCGACGAAACGCTTCGGCACAGCGGTTGCCGCCGCAGCCTGCGCGCGCGTGGCGAACGCCGGCACCATCGCATCCAGCCACGGCAGCGCGAGCATGGCGCCCGCGCCCCGGAGGAATGCGCGGCGGGAGAGGTGGATCTTGGTGGCGATGTTCATGTCATGAATCCAGTGTGTGGGACAACCTGCATGAGAACCCACGGTGCCGCCACTGCTTTGATACGAAGGCCGGCGTCTTCATCCAGGAAAAGGAGGGCACCGCCGCCGCCGCGCACGAATGACCACTCCCATCCTCGGCTCTCCGCCCGGAACGGGAATGCTGGATCCGAATGCCATCCGGAATCGGGCGTGATTCATTTCGCGTCCAGGCGAGCGCTGTGGCGAGATCAGGATAGGGTCGCCCTGACGGGATTGCGCCCATCAGGGCTCCCACACCACCGGACTTGCGGGTCCGCATCCGGCGGTTGAACCCGGCTCGGGTGTAGAGTAGGCGGGAAGCGACAGGTTGAGAGGCAAAGCCAATGACCGCTGCTTCCCGCCCCTCATCAAACCGGACGGGCGGTTTTTCCGCATCCGGCGCGACCGCGTGAGCGAAGCTTTTGCTCGGCTTTCCGGGTTCCTTTGTCGTCGAGCAACAGCGCGGCGATACAGGATGATTTGCAGTTGCCGGACTTTGTCGGGTGCTGGCAGCCCTTGCGGGCCGTCACCACATCCTTCCCGGCGCCTCTCTCCTGCGGAACAAGTGGCGTCCCTTCGCTCCCCCGTGTTTTGCCCCGACCACCAAAGGTCGGGCATGGGATCCTCCCTACTACGAACGCCTCCGACTTCTGTCATGGCCCGCGCGGCCTTCCCCGTCTCCGGGGTTGTGCCGCCAGTGGAGTCTTCTTTACCCGCCATGACAGATTTGCCTCGGTGGGGAAAAATTGGCGAGGCTATCTCCGCTGCGCTCCGGTTCCCCGCTTACCCGAGCGTCACTTCCCGACATGTCGCCCACC
>Ga0209181_10012055_pt1 | contig 10989 bp, 8 predicted proteins | sample MAT05_FD_187208 | JGI IMG/M metagenome (GOLD analysis project Ga0209181, IMG submission 187208) | Freshwater microbial communities from Lake Fryxell liftoff mats and glacier meltwater in Antarctica - MAT-05 (SPAdes) (version 2) | ecosystem: Environmental > Aquatic > Freshwater > Ice > Liftoff...
GGTCTCGCCATTTAGGCGGTGGCAGCTGTTTCCGGTGTCAAGGTGGCGAGTTCCTCCGTTGAGAAAACTTTTTCGATGTCGAGGATGATGATGAAGCTGTCGTCGCGGCGGCCGAGGCCGACGATGAGGTCGGTGCGCCAGCGCATGCCGAGCGAGGGCGGGTCGTTGATCTCGTGTGGTTCGAGTTCGAGGACCTCGTGCACGGCGTCGGCGAGGCCGCCGACGATGACGGACTGGCCGTCGATCAAGAGATCCATGACGATGATCCGGGTGTGCAGGGTTTCGGCGGTCTGCGGGAGACCAAACTTGCTGCGCAGGTCGACGACGGGGATGGCGTTGCCGCGGACGTTGACGACGCCGCGCAGGTAATCCGGCGCGGTGGGCACGCGGGTGATGTGCGAGAGGTCGAGCACTTCGCGGGCTTTGAAGACGTTGATGGCGAAAACTTCCTCGCCGAGGCGAAACGTCAGGTAGCGCGCGGTCTCAGTGATTTTGGCGGTACTCATGGGTTTTTCCGTGGGAGGATTAGAAACGCTGGAAGTCCTGGTCGTGGCCGTTGGAAGAGGGCTGCTCGAGTTCGATCATGACGCCGGGGGCGCCGTTTTTATCGGCGGCCTTGGGCTTAAAATTCCTGCCGGTTTTGCCGTTTGCTGTGGCGGCGTGGGCGTGGGCTTTGGCGGCTTTGGCGCGTTTGTAGCTCTCGGCGCGGGCGGCGTCATCGACCTTGAAAAACTCGATGGCAGATTGGAGTTGTTCGGCTTGGGAGGCGAGTTCTTCGGAGGAGGCGGCCATTTCCTCGGAGGCGGAGGCGTTTTGCTGGATGACTTTGTCGAGCTCCTGCATGGCCTTGTTGATTTGGGTGGCACCGGTATTCTGTTCCTCACTACCGGCGGTGATCTCTTTGACGAGGTCGGCGGTCTTGCGGATGTCGGGCACGAGCTTGTTGAGCATCTGGCCGGCGGCCTCGGCGATCTCGACGGAGGAGCTGGAGAGTTTGGAGATTTCACCGGCGGCCTTTTGGGAGCGTTCGGCGAGTTTGCGCACCTCGGAGGCGACGACGGCGAAACCCTTGCCATGTTCGCCGGCGCGGGCGGCTTCGATCGCGGCGTTGAGGGCGAGCAGGTCGGTCTGCCGGGCGATTTCCTCGATGATGGAAATTTTTTGGGCGATGTCTTTCATGGCCTGCACGGTCTGGGCGACGGACTGGCCTGTCTCCTGGGCGTCTTGCGCGGCCTTGGTCGAGATTTTGTCGGTTTGACGAGCGTTGTCGGTGTTTTGTTGGATGGAGGCCGTGGCTTCCTCCATCGAGGCGGAAACTTCTTCGACGCTGGCGGCTTGTTCGGAAGCGCCGGTGGAAAGGGTTTGCGCGGTGCCGGTGATTTCTTCGGAGCCGGAGGCGACGTTTTCGGCGGCGGCGCGGACGTTGGCGACGACGTCGCGGAGGTTCGTCACCATTTTCTTCAACGCGAGGCCGAGCGTGTCTTTATCGGAGGAGAGGACGACGTCCTGGCGGAGATCGCCGTCGCCGATTTGCAAGGCGATTTTGGCTTTGGCATCGAGGGCTTCGGCCATGGTGTTGGCGGCGGTGGAGAGGTCGCCGATTTCGTCTTGGGATTCGACTTTGACGCGGGCGGTGAGATCGCCGATGGCGATCTGGCCGAGGCCGGCGACGAGGTGGCGGACGGGGCCGGTGATCATGCGGGTGATGATCATGCCGAGGGCGAGGGCGAGGCCGACACAGACGATGCAGCCGATGATCAGGAGGGTGGACGAGGCGGAGAGGGTGGAGGCGACTTGACTGGCGGAGTCGGTGGTTTCTTTCATGCCGGCTTCGGCGGTGGCTTCGGCGGCGGCGAGCACTTCGTTGGCGACGGCGTTGCGTTTTTTGCCGAGCTCTTCGCGGGCGAACCAGTTGGTCAGGAACCCCTGCATGTTTTCGAGGTAGTCTTTGCCGGCGGCGCGTGTTTCGGCGATTTGCTTCAGGTTAACTTCGAGACGGGTGATGGCTTTGAGTTCGTCGAGCTTCGCGTTGATCTCGGGGAACTTTTTCATCGTCTCCTTGAAATCGTCGGGATCGCGGGTCGCGATGGACCTCCAGGCGCCGATGCGGACGGCGTTGCCGAGATCAATGACCTCGTTGCAGAGGGTGACTTTTTTCAGGCGCTCCTTGAGTTTGTCCTCAGTGAGTTTTTCACCGAGCGCGGCGGCGATGTCGGTGTCAAGTTGCTTGAACTGACCGTCCAGAAAGCCGTAGCACGCCTTCATGTAGGCGGCGGCGGCGGCGTACATGTCGGCTTTGTTCTTGTCCATTGCTTCGGTGACCCTGACGGTCTCGCCGACGAGCTGTTCGTATTGTTGCACTTTTTCGCTGGCGAGGCGCGCGTTCTGGCGGAGCAGGGCGAGGTTGTGTTTTTCCGCGTGGTCGGAGGCGTCCTTGATGTATTTTTTGACGTTGGATAGGTACTCCCGGCCGCGTTCGAGATAAACTTTTTCCTCGGACAGGCCGTAGCCGCGCATCTCCATCATGGTTTTTAACGACCAGCGTTCGACGTTGCTGGCTACGGCGACCTGAGGAACTTTTTCTTCGGCGAGTACCGTGGAGGCATTCTTGCCTTTTAACATGCTGAAAACGGCGAGCGCACCCAAGATAAGGGTGAGCATTGAGACGGCGATGAAGGAGCCGTTGAGTTTGACGGCGAGTTTTAGGTTTTTGAACATGGGGATAGGTTTCGGTTTGTTGGGAAATTTTCAGGGGAGGATTTCGACTTGGCCGGTGGCGATGTCATAGCGCCCGGCGACGACCTTCACCTCGCCAGATTTCACGGCCTCGCTGAGAATGGGTTCGGCTTGCGCGAGAGCGGCGGCGGTTAGCTTGGTGGCGATGCGGATGGCGTTGTCTACGGGATCGCCGGGTTTGCGCTTGGCCATCGAGACGGCACCGGAGAGGGACTCGACGATGCTCTTGATGTGGCCGGGGGCTTCGCCGCCTGCGACGGCTGCGGTGACGGCACCGCATTTGGTGTGACCGAGCACGATGATGAGTTTCGCGTGCAGGTGCTCGACGGCGTACTCGATGCTGCCGAGCACATGGTCATCGAGGAGGTTGCCGGCGTTGCGCACGACAAAAAGGTCGCCGAGACCCTGGTCGAAGATGATTTCAGGCGAGAGGCGAGAATCGGCGCAGGTGAGAATGATGGCGTACGGGTGCTGGGCCTTGGTCAGCTCGGCCCACTGTTGGGCGGAGGGGCCGGTTCGGTTGGGCGTGCCGGCGACGAAGCGCTTGTTGCCCTCGGTGAGACGGGCAAGCGCGGTGGCGGGTGAAATGGCGGCGGACGCGGCGGCTTTTTCGGCGAGCGAAGTCAGCGCAAAAGCGCCGGAGAGAAAGGTTGAGGCGAGAAGGAGGCGGGCAATTTTTTTCATCGTTCGGTCGGAGGCTGGGGGAATGGAGCTCAGTTAAATTTGCGCGAATTTTGTCAGCGCGATGGCTAGAAAAGGGGAGGAGAAGGATGCCTAGGGAAACCTCTTGTCCTCTCGCGGTCAGGATGCCTCCGGGTATATAAAAATACACGGCACAAAGAAACATGCCCTGTAGACGAATTAACCCCTTTTTTCGGCTGGGATAACCCGTGCGCGGGGCTGAATAACGGGCCCGAGTTTGGCGCTTCAGCGAGGGGAGCGCATCGGGCGTGAGGGTGTTTGGTTTACCCTAAAGGCAGTTAAATAAAAAAGCGGAGCCGTGTTAGTCTCGCGTATATTATTGGGTAGGGCGAGGCGTCCTTGCCGAGCCGATGCAACCACGGCTTAGCGGGGGCCGTTTGCGATTTGGTTCTGCTGTCTGATTTCGGATTGGGACACCGAGAGCACTGAGGATGCACGGAGCGCCACAGAGGCTGAGCGTACTGAAATCCGCTTTGCCTTTCCTTTGTGTCTGGGCTCCGGCTTGGCTCTGTGGCTCATCCGGAAAATGCTGAGATATGTAATGCTAGGCGGCTACGTTGACACGGAAATCACTCAAAGCCGTGCAAGGAGATGCCCCAGGACTTAGCTTGGGCGATAACGGCTGGTTTGTCCAATAGGATAACTTTTCCGGCTTCGAGCGCGGCGGCGGTCAGGCCGGCTTCGCGCATGGTCTCGAGCGTGCGTTGACCAAAGCAGGGGACGTCGAAGCGGTAATCTTGGTGCGCTTTGACGGTTTTGACGAAGAGCGAGCCGTCGGTCTTGAAGGTGCCCGCACGGCGGAGCATCTCGTCGGTGCCTTCAAAGGCTTCGACGGCGAGGACGGTGCCTTTGCGCACGACGCAGCCCTGGCCGATGTCGAGGCGGGCGCTTTCGCGGGCGATGTGGATGCCGTGTTCGAGGTAGTCGCGGTCGATGGGAAACTTGCCGCCGGTCATGGTGCCGGGCGAGGCCATGTGGTCGTCGATGAAGCTGCGGGCATCGAGCATGCGGACGCCGATTTTTTCGATTTCGGCGGCGAGGGCGCCGAAGATGGTTTCGGCGTTGCGGCGTTTCAGTGAAAAAAGAATTTGCGCGGCCTTGAGGTCGGGGTGCAGGCCCTTGAAGAGGCGGCGCGGCGTGATTTGGCCGGCCATGATGGCGTAGCCGGCACCGAATTGGCCGAGCGTTTTCAGCGCCTTGCCTAGCTGGCCGACGAGGAGGGTGCGGCGCTCGTCTTCGGGGACCGACGCGACGAGGTCGGGGCGGGTTTCTTCTTCAAAAGCGATCAGGCGCAACGGCACACCGGCGCGGCGGACGGCGGCGGCGATGAGCATGGGATAGATGCCCTGGCCAGCGATGAGCGCGACGGGTTTGCGGGGATCAAAGTCTTTCGGCAGGAAGGCGGAGAGCACGAGGGGAGGAAGGCGGAAAGGCTGAAGGGCTGGAAGGCTGAAAACGTTGAATCCTGGTGGGTCGGATTTTTTGCGGTCGCGGCAAATTAGGGCGTGATGGCCGCGTAACACTTTTCCGTTTCAGCCCTTCAGTCCTTCAGTCTTTCTGATCAGGACTGGGTGCCGTAGTATTTTTTGTAGCTCCGGTAGTAGCGGTAGTTGGAATAGTACTCGATGCGGCGGGTGGAGAGGCCGTTGAGGACGATGCCGAGGATTTCGTTTTTGCCGTTGTGGAGCGCGCGGATGTAGAGGCGGATGTGCTTGCGCAAGGCGCGGCCGAACCGGCAGACGTAGATAACTTCGTCGGCACGTTCGGCGATGAGCAATGAATCGGTAACGGCTCCCATCGGAGGCGAGTCCATCACGATGAGGTCAAAATGCTTTTTTAGGCGCTCGATTAGCGCGCCGAAGGCGGGGCTTTCGAGCAGTTGCGTGGGGCTCTTCGTGCGACCGCCGGAACAGAGGAGGTAGAGGTTTTCGCCGATTTTGGTGATGCCGAGGTAGGCGAGGGTTTTGAGGTCGCCGTCGAGGGGCGCGCCCTTGTCGAACCAAGTGATGATGCCTGCCTCATTGGGCTGGTTGTAGTGGCGGTGCAGCATCGGGCGGCGCAGGTCGCAGTCGACGAGGAGGGTCTTGCGTCCGTGGCGGGCGAAGCTGGCAGCGGTGTTGCAAGAGACCAGGGTCTTGCCTTCGCCGGGGATGGTGCTGGTGACGAGAATGGACTTGGGGAAGTCGAGCGTGGAGTGGATTTTGATCGAGCTGTAAACGCTGAGGAAGGCTTCGACGCCGGGGGCCTCGGTGTTCTTGAGGACGAGAGAATATTTATCCGCGTCTTTGAGTTTGGCGAGATCAGGCACGATGCCGAGAAGGGGCACGCCGATGAAGGATTCCACGTCCCAGGAGCTCTTGATGCGGTCGTCGAGGAAACTGAGTCCGATGGCGACGACGAGGAAAACGAAGACGCCCACGCCAATCGCGCTGCGGAGGATGCCCTGCATGTTGGGCGAGGAAGGCGCGCCGGGCACGGTGCCGCGGTCGAGCGGATGGACGGGAATCTTTTCGATTTTGCTGCTGGTGGCGGTCTGGCTCAGGCGGTCGAGGATCTGGGCGTAGTTGCTTTTGGCGACGGCGAGCTGGTTTTTTAGACTGTCGTAATCGACGCGGAGGTCGCGCAGGCGGATGTATTCCTTTTCGTGATTGGCGAATTCGGCGTCGAAGGCCTGCTGCTCGGTGTTGAGCTTGTCGAGGGTGGCGTGCAGGTCGGCGATGGCCTGGGCGATGGTCGATTTAATCTGGTTCTGGGCGGCGTCGATCGCGCGGGCGAGGTCGATCATCTTCGGGTGCTTCTCATAGTAGCGTTCGCTGAGCACCTGGTGCTGGCGCTGGAGATCGGCGAGCTGGCTGCGGATGGAGGGAAGGTTGCCGTAGCTGGCGATGGTGGAGAGATCGAGCAGGTCTTTGCCTCCTTTTTGGTACTGGTCGACCTGGGCGACGAGGGTTTCGGTTTTGGTGCGCTGCGCGCGGATTTCGGTGCGGGCCTGGTCGGCTTTTTTCAGGCGCTCGCTGATGATGTTGACGTTGTCATCGAGCGAAACGAGCTGGTGCTTGCGCATGTAGTCCTGGAGCTTCTGGTCGGCGGCCTCGGCTTCTTTGCGGAGCTGTTCGCCGCGGGAGCGCAGGTACTCGACGGCGTCTTCGTTTTTCCCGCCGACGTTGTCGAGTAGGTACTGCATGAACTGTTGCAGGTAGCGGTTGGCAATGAGGGCGGCGGCCTCGGGGTCGCGGTGCTCCGCCGTGATGAGGAGCATGAAACTGTTGCGGACGGGGCGGGGGTCGATGGTACCGAGGATCGAGCCGACGGGTGGCGGGGGCGAGCCGGGTTTGAGCTCGGCGAGGAAGGGGCGCTGGAGGATTTTGATTTCGTCCGGCGAGAAGGAGGCGATGACTTTGGCGCGGAGTTTGTTGCTGCGCAGGATTTGGAGGTAGGTGTTGAGATCGGCGTCGGTGGTGATGCTTTGATCGACGACTTCCTGACTGGTGACCACGCGCTCGGGTTTTTCGATCTGCATCGTGGCCGTACTTTGGTAGAGCGGCTTGGCGCGTGCTTGCCAGTAGCCCAGTCCGATGGCGGCGATGAGGGCGAGGGGGAGAGCGATCCAGAGGCGTTCGCGCAGGATGATGATGTAGTCGCGCAGCGTGCGACGCTCGGCGATGTTGTCTCCGTGAGGCGATGAACCGGCGGACTGATTTTTCAACGGCGCTTCAGACATGGGTGGATCAGATGATGCGTTCCGGCACGTAAACGATGTCGCCGGGCTGGAGGATGAGTGAGTTATCCGTGGCTTTGGCGCGGTCGCGACCCCGGATCAGGCTCTCGACGTCGACGGTGAAGACGGATTTTTTTCCGTCGGTCGAAATGCGGGTGACGGTGATGGCGGTGCCGCGGGCAGTGTCGGTCAGGCCGCCAGCTTTGGTGACGAGTTCGAGCACGGTCATGCCGGCTTCGATGGGCAGCGGATAACGGCCGGGGTTGCGCACCATGCCCTGGATGGAGGCTTCGCGCGGGGCGTATTCCTCAATGTTGATCGTGACCTGGGGATTCTTGATGTAGCGGCCGGTACGGTAGGTGTTCTCGATGATTTTTTGGGCCTCGCTGACGGTTTTGCCCGCCACGACGACTTCGCCGACGAGCGGGAGGTTGACCGTGCCTTTGGCATCGACGCGGGCGATGACGGTCAGGTCATCCTCCTGATAGACGGTGATGCGCAGCCGGTCGGTCAGCGCGATGGAGTAACTCAGCGGATACGCGGAGGCGTCATCGGCGAGGCTCGGAATAACAGTGGTGAGCAGCAGGGCCGCGAGGCCGGCGCACAAGAGGAAGGGGGTCCAGAATCGGCTCATAACACGCCGCGAAGTGTTTACCAACGCGACGAGACAATCAATGAAATCGTACGGCGAATATAGTCGGCCCGGTCGAGCTTCGACCAGTTCTTGTAGTAGAGGCCGCTAAGGGTGATCTTGAAATGGTCGTTCATGGTGTAGCGTACTCCGGCGTTGCCGGTTTCGTAGGTGTCCTGACGGCCGCCACTGGCGCTACCAAGGTAACGGATGTGGCCGACGCCCGCGCCGGCAAAGAGCGAGAACCGGGCGTTTGCGGCAAAATTTGCATCGAGCATGAGCGCGGTGTTGTCGATGTTGACGTCGGTGGCGAGCGTGGAGAAATCACGCGAGAGCAGGCCGGTGACGTTGAAGCGCTTCGTCGCGGTCCAGGTGGCGGAGGTGGCGGTGGTGAAGGCGCTGAAGCTCTCGCTGACCTGATTGTTGTTTCGGTCGGTTTGGCGGATCTGGTAGCCGACGCGGACGGTGCCGTTGAGCTTCGGTGTGAGTTTTCCGGTGGTGCCGAGCGTGAAAGCGTGGTCGTAGCTGCGCGTGCCGTTCGTGGTATCCGTGACGCGGATGCGGTAACCGCCGAGGAGGTCGCGGTTCGAGGTGTAAACGTAGTAGAGATCGCTGGCCGCGGTGTAGGTGCGGATGTCGAAGAGCGACGGGTTGCGCAGGTAATCCTGATAGTCGTAGCCGAGCTGCGCGGAGACGGAGTAACGCTCGATGACCGGGTACTTGACGTTGAGCCCCGCTTTGTAATCCCACGAAACGGTGCGCAGGTTCAGGGCGTAGTCGGTGCGGCTTTGACGCTGGGTGCCGAGCGTGAGCGAACCAGTGGTGCGGCCGCCGCCCTTGGTGAATTCGACGTTGGCGTGCGGGTCGGCGAAATCCTGTGAGACATTTTCGGCGAAACGCGTGAAGTTCCACCCGAGGTTGGCGTTGACGCCGAGCATGCCGGCCTTGCGCTGGTAATCGAAATCGAGCGTGGCGTTGTAGGTGGTGTCGCCGGTGCTTTCGGAGGTGGCGTAGATGTTGGAATCGTAACCGACGCCAGCCGTGCCGGTGACAAAAATTTCGTCGTGGCTGTCGTTGAATTTGACGATGCCAAAGAGGGGCGCGGTTAAACACAGCAGCAGACAGGCGCCTAGGGTGATGCGGGCAGTTTTGGCGGTGGCGTGAGGTTTCATCAAAATGCGCAGGGGTGGCGCTTAGTTCGGGAGGCGGTCCGGGCTGACGGTGAACTGCGTGGGCAGGGCGGCGGGTTGCACGAGCACGGGCTTGATTTCCTCAGTCTCGCGGTCGGCTGTTTCAAAGTAGACGGTGCGGCGGGCGATGCAGGCGAGGGAAACCTGCTCATCGGCCTTCGTGTTTGCCTCTGGCGAGATGGAGCGGACGGTGATGACGGTGGGCTGGTTCGGTGCGGCCTTGCGCAGGGTGGCCTGCTGGCCGGGCTTGAGGTTGTGGCTGCTGCCGACGTCGTCGCCCATCACGGTGACGTCGCCTTCGAGGAGGGAGACGATGGTTTCGTTTTCGGCGACTTCGACCATGACCTTGCGCCCGCGGATGTTGATGGTGCCGTGCGGCGTCTGATAGGTCATCGAACTGCCCGCGATGAGGCGGCTGGTGCAAAGGCCGATGGAGCCGCGCATCATTTTAACCGCGGTCTGCGAGATAGAGGGTTCGACATCGAGATCGGTGCGGTTGGGGGCGAACGGTTCTTGGAGAAAACGTTTCACCACAAAACGGCTGTTGGCACCGACGGTGAGTGCCGTGCCGTTGGAGAAAACGAGGGTACTGCTGGAATCGGCTTTGGTTTCGATGGTCGAACCTTCGACCGTGTAGGCGGACTTGACGGTGAGCGCCTCGATTTTTTCGCCGTTGTCGATTTGGCCTTCGCCCTTGGCGGCGGCGACGAACACTTTGCTCGTGGGGTTTTTTCTTTTGCCGGCGGCTTCAGCGATGCTCACCGCGGAGAGGCATAACACAAAACCAGTCAGGCAGGTGATAAAGAAGGGGTATCGACGGGGCTTCATGGCTCCTAGCTAGAACGGCTTAGGCAAAATTGCCAAACATAATGCAAGGTAAGTGCGAATTTTACAATTCACGCATTTACCTGAATAAAAATGGGGCAGGCAAAACTAGCCTAGTATGCAGTAACACGAGAAACTTCGGGACGCCTTAGCAGTCCCCTCGATGATTTTTTTGTCACAGAGAACACAGAGCTCCGACACAGAGAACACTGAGGTATGAAATCCGCTCTGTTTTTCCTCTGTGGACTCTGTGTCTGGGCTCCGGCTTGGCTCTGTGGCTAATCCGGAAAATGAGGAGATGCAGTAGCCTAAGCCGAGCGCGGAAGAGATAGGACGTTTAAACGACCCGTTCCGTGAAAGATCCTTGAGGCGGGCAGGTGTCTCGCTCACACGCCGAAGCTATTTCGAAGGGGCAGGTCGTTTAGATACCCCCTAATTTTAACTACAGATGACACAGATAAATACCGGATATAATACCACCACCCCGAACCCCTGCCTCCTCTGCTTTTATCCGGATCGTATCTGTGAAATCTGTGGTGTGTGACAATAAAACCAGCCCACACAAGACGACGCGACGGGCTCCCCAAGCTGGAACTAGCCAACTCATCAACCACTCTAATTTTAACCACAGATGACACAGATAAATACCGGATATAATACCACCACCCCGAGCCCCTGCCTCCTCTGCCTTTTATCCGGATCGTATCTGTGAAATCTGTGGTGTGTGACAATGAAACCAACCCACATAAGACGCCGCGACGGGCTCACCAAGTTGGAACTAGCCGCTCAAATGCTCGATCAACGGGCGTCGTTCTCCATAGGGAGCAGCTGGCCATTAAAAAACCGGAAGAAGCCAAAATGTTGCGCGATGTCCCGTTTAATCACCCGTTCAGATTAAATTCCCGGCGTCTCTGTCCGATATAAACTTCAGCGGAGATGCACAGAGCGCGCTCAAGTCTGCGCACGCCCCATTCAACATAAGCAAAAAATCGAAATCTATGACCAGCACCCAAGTCATCATCGATAGGACCTTAACTACTTTTGCCAATAACCAGCCCGCGTACCTTAAGAACTAAACGAGGCGATCCCATTTAACACCACCCCAAACCACAAAACCCGACCCCGTCTACTTGGTTTAACGGTAAAAATGTCAATGATATAGTAATGACCCCTTTATTCCTCCCCCT
>Ga0209181_10012057_pt1 | contig 10989 bp, 8 predicted proteins | sample MAT05_FD_187208 | JGI IMG/M metagenome (GOLD analysis project Ga0209181, IMG submission 187208) | Freshwater microbial communities from Lake Fryxell liftoff mats and glacier meltwater in Antarctica - MAT-05 (SPAdes) (version 2) | ecosystem: Environmental > Aquatic > Freshwater > Ice > Liftoff...
CGTAACGGCTAGTTGAACGTTGACCACGAAATGTTTTGTCAGGATAACCAGCGATACAGCCATATCTTTCTACGAGTGACTGAAGGGCGGTGAAGGCCCAGTCTGTTGGCTGGACATCAGATAGCTGAGAAACTGAGGTTACTTGGGAAACAACGTTGTTTTGAGTAGGAGCTGGAGTCAAAGGAAACAAACGTGTTTGATCCTGTGGTTGAGTTTCTAGTTGAGAAACTGGAGCAACCTTAGTCAAGGCATCAGCAATTTTTACGGGCTGACTAATTACTTGGCTGGTTATTTGATTAGCTGGCTCTGTAGTTGCAGATTCTCCAGTTAGGGTGGAAGCGTTGGCGGGGACTACGCTTCCGATCGCAGCAAGCCCTGCTCCTAGAGCACTCCAAAAAAGTTTTGATGACATGAATATACGATCCTCACACACTTAATATTTCTTTGACTAAGGTACAGAATTGATTTGCACTAATTCTGTGACTTATGACACATAATTACTGAAATTGGCAGTGAAACCTGAGCCACTAAGAAAGTATATAAGCTCACAGTCGCTATGTACAGCCAAAATAGTTTAAATGTAGGCAAATTCAAACATTCTTGCCTTTACTCACTAAAAATTATATTCGCGGCGAAAGTTGAACCACGATTCTAGGCGTAGCTGCTTATTTCGATCGAGTTTATATTTCCGATCAGCTAATTGAGTGGCAAGTTGGCTGATCGCACCCAAAGAGACATCTGATAGCTGAGAGATTTTGAGGTTAGAGGAGATCGCGATCGAAACTGGACTGATTAATTCTTTAGCTCCGATTCCAACTGCGTGTGCGCCGATGATCTCGCCATTGCCCCGACAGAGAATTTTGCAAAACCCGATTTCTGGCAAACGGTCACGTAACACGTACAAGTCTCTCCCATACTTGAGTCGAGCCTCTATTTCGGTCAGCCCAATGCCAGCGAGTTCGGGGTTAGTATTGATTACTAGCGGTATGGCTTTTTGTTTAGCTTTGGCTATAGGGAGAAATAGCACGTTTTGCAAAATGATCTCTCGATCGACTTGAGATTGACAGAGATAGATTCGATGATTAGTGGTTTGGAGTTTAGAATTAGTGGGGATATGGTCAGCATCAAACTTTACTCTTGCCGCTCCTAAGTTCAGATCGATCGAAGTTTGAGAGTTAGAAGAATACAGGATTCGATCGCAATCCATGGCGAAATTTCCTGACCACAGTCGCCAGCGATTTGACGTGATTTCAGATCCGATTTTTGCGATCGCCGTGACCCGATTCCCCGTATAGATTTCGATTCCATCTACTTCCAACTTTGCTTGCAAAAGCCTCGCCGTCTCGACATCAGCATCAGGAATGATATGTTCTGATGCGACTAAGAGCGTAACTTTGACCCCTAAATGATTGAACATCTGAGCGATCGAACAACTATTGCCATCACCTCCAATAATTGCCAGAGATTTCGGTAATTGGTCTAGTTGCCAGAGTCGATCGAATGTGAGATGGTCGCCTAACTCGAATCCCAAAATTTTCTTCGATCGAGGTGTTGGAAGATCTCTCGCGATCGCAAATGATCTAGATCGTAATTTCCTTTGATTAACTTCAAAACAATTTCGATCGATAAACTTGCCCGCGCCTAAAATCAGGTCTATGCCTAAAGCTTGGAGGCTTTCAAAATCCTCCTGAGGATTCAACCCTCGCAGCACTTCTGACATGATTTCAGCAAAACTATTCCCAGATTTTTGTTGGGATCGCTGGCAGATTTGCGCCGCAATTTGAGTCGAACGTGCTGACAAGTAGACATCTGATTGCGTTACTAGAGCGACTCTAGCTTTGAGTTTTGCGGCTTTGGTGGCGATCTCTAAAGCCTCAACATTACCTCGATCGATCGCGACCAGATCGTAATCAACTGACATGGCAATCGATCGAAAATAAACAATGAACCATAATTAATCGACCTTGCTGACAGAAATCCATTTGCTGATAATTACTAGCTGAGTAAGGATTATGGTTTGTTAGGAGCTTCAGAAGCATTGATGTTAATGAATGGGAGCGCACCGCTTCCTCCCATTACAGTGGGAAAACGACCATCCCATTTCTCGATCGCTTGTTTTTGGAGTAGCTCCTTAGTGATCGTTTCGCGAACCAGACGTTGGGATTCGGCTTGCCCTTTGGCACGGTTGACAGCAGCAGCAGCTTCTTGCTTAGCTTTGAGCGTGACAAACTCGGCTTGCTTGGCTTCTTGTTCGGCAATCTGCTTGGATTCGATCGCTTTAGCAAATTCGGGTGAGAACGTGAAATTCACCAACGAAACATCATCAACGATAATGCCATAGGGAGTAAGTCGTTTTTTGAGCGTTTTATCAATCTCATCTTTTAGTTCTGTTCTTTTCGTGATAATCTCTTCGGCTGTCCGCTTTGCTGTAGCTGCTTTGAGGACTTCAGAGATCGCAGGTCCAATGATGCCATTGACGATCTGTTCTTCGTCGCCAACACGTTGAAACACCCTGTTAACTTGGGTCGCGTCAACATGCCAGTTAATTGCTAGCTCGGTGCTGATGCTTTGTAAATCTCGCGAGGAAGCCTGAGCTTGCAAGTCGGTTTTTTGCACTCGCACACTAATCGGTTTAACCGTAGTGACAATCGGGATAATTGGGTGAATCCCTTCATCGAGAATGCCGTCTTGGACTTTACCAAATTGCATCATCACACCGCGCTCACCAACATTGACCGTCGCAAAGGGGCGAAAGAAAATCGCGAAAATTAGAAATACAACACCGCCGCCGATCCAGATCGCGGAAGAGGATGAGATTGAGAGGCTAGAATTCTTCATGTTTAGTATCTTTTTGATGGTGGAATCAGGAAGTTCAGGGGCTTTCTTTGGCATACAAGATATCCTATTTAGACTTTGTGAATCCTAACTACGTAAACTGACACGGAATTTTTCTTCTAGCATCCCGCGAATTTTTTGATGAACGGGGTTGATGTCAATCTCGGTGAGAGTTCGATCGATAGCCCGATAGATCAAGCGAAATGCTAGACTGCGCTGACCTTCTGGCACTCCTTCACCGAGATATTGATCGAACAAAGTTGCTGATTCCAATAACTCTCCACCTGTATGCGAGATCGAACGTTGTAGTTCGGCAACCGAGACTTTATTTGGTACAAAAAATGCCAGATCTCGATCGCTTTTAGGATAGCTGGAAAAAGGCTGGAAAATCGGAATGAGCTGGCGATTCATGGCATCGAGCATGGTGTATAAATCCAACTCGAATACATAAACTTGATCGGGGAGATCTTTCTGTTCCCGCAATTGTGGATGTAGTTCGCCAAATGTGCCCAAGCGTTCGCCCGAAATCCATAAAGACGCTGTACGCCCTGGATGCAAGTAGGTTTCTTTTTGGTCGGGCTGATATTCGACCGTCAAACCTAAACGCTGAAACACTGTGTCTAATAGACCTTTAGCCTCATACCAATTCAACGGCTGCGAGTTGTGCTGCCAAATTCCGCTTGGGCTAGCTGCGCCAAAAGCAACGCAGGCATACTCACCGCCAAAAATCCCCGCAAGACTATCGGTCTCATTAATGCCATCTTCATCCTTACTAAAGATCCGCCCAATCTCAAACCCACTGAGGCAACCATTGCCCTGACTCAAGTTATAGACACAGGCATCGATCAATCCTGAGACTAGATCCGAGCGCAAAGCACTGTATTCGATCGCGATTGGATTTGCCACTGTCACCTGATTGCTCTTAGTGGGATGGCACAGAGACATTTGGATTACTTCGGTCAAACCTACGCCCCGCAGACTTTCGCGCACCTGTCGCAGCAATAATTGATCGGGAGGCAGATATCCCAATTCTGTCCTAGCTGGCAAGGTCTCGGAGAACTTGTCGTAGCCGTAAATACGCGCAACTTCTTCGATTAAATCGATTTCGCGCTCGATATCGGCATAACGGAAAGGTGGTACGGTCACCGACCAAGCAATTTCTTCGGGATCTTGCTCTGTAGCAGGAATGGCCGTCAGTTCAAACTCCAGTGAGCGCAATGTGGTTTCGACCGCGACGGCAGGTAGTTCTTGGATCGAACCATCATCGGCATCGATCGAACCTAAAATCTCCTGAATTCGATCGAGACGTAATCTGATCGATCGAGTCAATTCGGGACGATGATCGACCTTGCTCTGCTCAACTACTGTGCCGCTTGCTAGATCTTGAATCATCCGCAAGGCTTTAGTGGTGGCAATTTCTAGGGCTGCTTGGTTCACGCCGCGCTCGTAACGGGCTGAAGCCTCTGTGCGTAAACCCTGCGCCCGTGCCGATCGACGTGTCACAGCTTGATCGAACAGGGCAGCTTCTAGAATGATATTAGTCGTTCGATCGGAAACTTCACTCGACTGACCACCCATTACCCCTGCAATCGCCACAGGCTGATCTGCTGACGTAATCAGCAGATTCTGGTTTTGCAAGCTTCTTTCCTGACCATCAAGCGTCGTTAATTTCTCATCGTCTTGGGCAAACCGCACGCCTATACTTAAAGATTTGGGTAATGCTGCGCCCAGAAGATCGGCATCAAAGGCATGAAGTGGTTGCCCCCATTCCAGCAGAACGTAGTTAGTAATATCGACAATATTATTGATTGGGCGCATTCCTGCCGACTGTAAGCGTCGTTGTAACCACTCAGGCGATCGAGCCACCTGCACTGACTGCACCAAAGTCCCGATATAAGCCGTACATGCCTTGGGTTCACCGATCCTAACCCAGTTACCCTGTTCGGGTCGATCGCCCACCAACTCAGCTACTGGCAAAGATAATTTTCCACCTGTTAAGGCAGCAACTTCACGGGCAATTCCCACCATACTCAGGGCATCGGCTCGGTTTGCGGTCGAAGACACATCTAGCACAACATCATCTAAGGCAAGCAACGGTCTGACATCACTACCTAATTCTGGTTCACTGCTAAATTCATGAATACCACTGGATTCCTTTGCTAGCCCCAGTTCCGCCAAGGAACAGATCATTCCTTCCGATCTCTCACCGCGTAATTTGGTCGGACGTAGTTTTAAGTCAACAATCGGTAAGTAAGTCCCAATGGTGGCAACAGGCACGAATAATCCAGCCCTAGCATTGGCTGCACCACAGACAATATTTAACGGTTCTGCTGCACCAATATCAACCGTGCAGATTTGTAACTTATCGGCGTTGGGGTGACGCTCGGCAGTGAGGATTTTACCCACCAATACTCCATCTGCCCAAGTACGGCGATCTTCGATCGATTCGACCTCAAACCCCGCCATTGTCAACTTTTCCGCCAGATCTTCAGGCGACAAATCGAACTCTACTAACTCCCGCAGCCAGTTTAAAGAAATACGCATCTAGAAAAATTAACTTAGAACCTTTATGCCATATCCTATCAGACTGACACTACTCAAAAATGTAAATCAAAAAACAAACAACGATCGATCTTTGTCTCCACTCAAATTAAAAGTCGATCGATCCTCATAATTCAACTAAAAAGAATCCTAGCCTTACTTAAACAGATAGTTTGAGAAGTACATCGTTAATAATTGTTTGATACCCTACTCCTTGTTTTTTGGCTTCAGATTTTGCCCAAGCAATAATTTTGGGATGTAGCCGAATAGAAATTGATTGATATTTCTCTGCTTCACTTTTAATTGGTCTGCCAATTCGTGTACAGTTGATGCCAAACTGCTCTTGGATAGCTTGCTCGGCTGACACTACTTCTTGATGACTAATTCTTCTAGCATTAGCAAAAGGAAATTCAACTTTCTTCATATTGTTTCCGCTCCCATTTAGTTACAGGTCTGGCACTGATAATTCTAATCTCATCCTGTCTCATAGTATAAACAACAACCAACAAACATCCCTTGTAAGATTCTCCAATAATCCACTCTCTTTCTTCTTCTGTAGAATGTTGTGGATCTGGAGCAATCAAGGCAAGTGGATCAGTCCAAACAGTTGTGGCTTCTTCAAACGAAACTTTGTGTTTTTGCTGATTTTGAAGTTGTTTGTTTGCATCCCATTTAAACTGCATACTTTCAGTATATACCAAAAGTGGTTGTTCAAGCGATCAATCTTTGTCTCTACTCAAATTAAAACCGACATTCCGCTCGTAAAAGAGGTCAGAAATAATTACAACGAGGCAATAGGGATCTCAGCGATCAAAATTCATTCTGTTCTCAATAACGTCAATTTATTGAGAATCATATATTTTTAGGTAGATCCTTGAAACCATTGCTAAACGGTTGTTTTGAATTTTAATTATTTTCCTCTTCCATTACGAGCGGAATGTGGGTTTCAACTATCCCTCTGGTATTTGCTTTGAGTCAGTCAAATGACGTTCCTTTGCTTCTCGGACATGTCAATTTCTTTGCTGAGTTTGATGTGTGTTTCTACACTTCACAGTTTGCTTTTGAAGTTAGCCTAAAACAAAATATCTAGTGAGAGCTGAGATTACTCCTCCCCCCGAATCGTCTATAGAAAAAATCGCACCTCATGGGAAGTAACGACCTTATTGAGATTAATCCCAATAAGAATCGCTAGAACGTCCACATAGTAATGAATTTAGAATTGCCGCCTTTCTATACTTACAAATACTATATCCAAAGATACTGAAGAGCTTGTGGATTCAATATAACCACGATCTGACATATTCGTGACATTTCCATAAGTCCTTATACTGGAGCGGATGTAATCTCTGGAGCCCATATTCTCACCTAGATCTTTAACTACTTCAAGGTAAATTCCTCCACTGGGCTTACATTTAGGTTCAAATTTAATTCCCCAGATAGATAATGCTTTATCACCACAACTTACATTGATGTTTCTTTGTGTTGGTAAATTATCAAGTCGCCTTATTCTGATCGATAGAATGGGATTTTCATCCTTTTGTCGAATTTTTTCTTGCATTCTATCGCTGTAGCCTTTGAAATTTTCCCAGTTACCTTCCTTATTTGGAGTAATTAACCTAACACTAAAGGGTTGTTCTTGAACAAATTCAAACCAACTACTACTGTAATTTCTATAATTAGCACCACTATAAACGTTAAGCGATTTATAGGAATCTCTAAAAAATCCTTCGAACAATCGTGGTAGCGATCCACGATCGCTATAGCCAGTGCAACTCTTAAACTCTACATCAAAGAAAGTACCACTCGATTCCTTCCTGCAATCAAGATTTACGGTCTGAAAACCACTTAAATCAGTTGTACTTTTAAAAGCAGCAATAACAGGATCAGGAGGTGGTTCTTTAGCCTCAAACTGTGCAATCCAAGAGCCTTTTTGAACATCTCGTGCAAATTGCTCATTAATTAATATGCTACTTGAAACAGATTTAGCCATATCATAGACGGCAAATCCACCGCCAGCAATCTGCCCAAGTAGAGCATTTAAACTGGCATTTTGACCATACTGCATATTTAGCCCAAAAGCGACTAATTTATCTTCTCCAATCCCAAGTGAGCTACTTATGTTCCTCAGATTATCTGGCTCATTCAAACAATCTTTAAGTTTAAGTAAAATGTCCTGCTTAGCTCCTTCTAACTTTGGTAGGCAAGATTGCATCACAGGAGGAAGCTTTAAAGCTATTTTAGAAACAATTCCACGAGTATCTGTGACTCCGAAAGAGCCGAGAAGCGAGAAACCTCCATCAATAGTAGTTAGAGTGTTAGCAAGAATTGTTGCAAGGTTATACTGGAAAGCTCCAAAACTAAACTCAATACCAGTACCATCTTGGACATATTTTCTCGCAAATTTTAAATGTGGAGACATAATCACGTCGTACTTGCCTGCCTTCCATTCACCTGACTTGGGTTTTACAACTTCATTCATCTGAACATCAGGTAATATGAGCTTTTCGTAAATAATATCTGACTCTAAAGTTCCACCATTTTTAAAGGCTGCCCATGTCAAATCATTTGAATATTTGCCACTGGGAAAGACTAAAACCTGAAGAGCCGCTGTTGTGCTACCTGTAAGTCGAATTCCTTCGGGATCTACTTTTATTTGGATATCATGAAGTTGAAATGCCTCTATTTCGCGATTAGATATAGGTTTTAGAGAAATTATATCTTTATTCTCAAAATCCTTCGCTACAGAATATTCTAGTTTAACGCTAGAAGTGGCTTGAGCAATAGCTGATTGAGCCTGAGCGGGAGGAAATAACCAATCTAGGAAAGTACTTGTCTGTGTCGAACTATATTTGGAATCAGAATCTAATGAAGATCTTTTTTCTGGGATTGCAGTAGGCTTCCCAACTTCGCCATTGCCAATCTGCTTGAGCATAAGATCTCTAAAAGCATTAGCTCTGATGGTATTTAAGAATGATGCTACTTGAATTAATTGCTTACCATCTTTTTTTATAGGCAAACTATCTTGGCAATATCGTGTTTTAACTTTCTGTAAATTTGCTTCACTAAACTCTACATAAACTGGATATAAATTGAGTGGATAAGCTTTTGGATCGCTTGGCAAGGGGTCACCACAGGCAGGTTGTGGAAACTTGACATTATCAAAGATGCTTCCACTACCTTGAGGTTGAACTTGTGAAGATGGCGATGAAGATGGAGTTTGAGGAGAAGCTGCTTGTGGTTGAGGATTTGCAGCTTTAAGCTTAGACTTAGCCAATGAAATTACAATCTCAGTGCTTAAGTCAGCTATTTTTTTGTCATACAGTGAGCTGGTTTCAGAGACAAGCTTCACAAGCTCTTTAAATTTTGGCTCTAAAGCAATATGCTCAAAAATTAAAAGACGCTTATCAAAGGCTAAGCCTGCAAACAAGGGATGCATGAATATAAGGCTTCTTGCGGTAGACTCATAACTAAGTTTTGGATTTTTTCTTACGCCTGTAACGAAGTAATCTAGCAATCTAATTTCTCCGCCAAACTCTGCTGCTATAAGAGAAGCATTTGGTGAACTAGTTTCTGGAATACGAATATTTGTCCCATCTTTTTTGAGCGACTTAGAGTCAGCAATAGTGATTAACTTAGCTGAATTCAGATCGACTTGACCTGCTGGGATATCTAAAACCTTAATGTCTAATCTCGCGATCGGAAAATCTACTTTTTTCTCAAGCCATGTCTCAAAAAATGAACATCCATTAACAAGGAGCAATGTTGCAAAGAAAATGGCAATCCACTTGGAAATTCTTTGTTGTCGAACTGAGTTAACGATCATAGATATAGAAGTAAATCTTATAATTAATTAATTTAAAAATCCATATTCTTCTTAACTTAGGATCGTGGATTTATTAAAGTGCAATTCTTTAAAACAATGCGTATTTTAATTAGAGCGTCTGAATCTGTAGAATTACAGGTAATTCGATCCACGATCCTTAGTATTACTCTGGTATTATCCTTGCAGTTAACGCACTAACAAGCCCCCAAACCCAAATCCCTAAGCCTAGTGGGATGCCGATTATTGCTAAGATAACTGTAAAATTGAGGATTAAAGCAAATACAAACAGAAGGATTTGGGCGATACCTGTCCCAACCTTGCCAACAAGCAAAGTCCCGACACCAGGCAGAAAAATGTTCACAATAAAACCTACAGCTTTCATCACAAAACTCCTAAATTGAACTATTCACAGGAATTGGAAATCAATACTTTTCTCTTAAGCTCTCATTTAAACTCTTAATGAGGGCTGTGCAATCAAAGAGCCTAATTCAAAACTTTCTCAATACTAATCCAGTTTTAAGTCAAAGTTCTCAAAACTTACAAGTCAAACTGATAGCGAATAGCTCCAGTTTTCGGGTCATTGGTAATCTCTGCATATCCAGATCTTTGAGCATCTTCAAGCAATTTCTTTACTTCTTCAGGCTCTAAGTCAGTATACATAGCGGCTTGAGCGATCGAGAGTTGCCCACCATTCTCTTTCGCGGCTTTTAGCAGCATTTTCATTGGATTTTGAGCCGATGGTACTGACAAAGCTAATGCCTGAGGTGGATTGAGCTGGGGAATGTCACCGATATTCAATGTAACGGTTTGATTAACATTGGGGGTATTGCCACCATGCATGCCTCTAATATAGACATTGCGCCTACCAACCATATCGGGAATGAGAAGTAGATCTATAAATTGACCAATGCCTAGCACTCCGAAAGTACAAAGGTATAATATGCCACTACCAATATTTCCAGTATAAAAGCGTTGACCACCGCAAACACCTAAGAAACATAAGCACCAAAAAAGATATGCTGTTCCTGAATTAGCTTTTTCCATTACATGACACTCCATCATTTAGGCTCGAAGCAGGTAAATATCTCAAAAATCTGGATTAATGCAGCCTTCCCTACATAATTCATAATTCTTCTAGTACAAAGAGCGGTTGACAGGTAATTGCGAATACCTGTTATAAAGACAAATTGCCTTTGTAGTTGTAATAGACTTGCCCGAAGACAAGTCCACTATCTGGGGGGCAATTTGAAGTCGTTCTTTACACCCACGAGAGCATTTTGGCGACCTGCTGACACTATATGTTCTCTGTAATAGCGGTGTCATTAGCTAATTGAGCTTTTGTTGTGCGCTGCTTGTGCATCCATTGTGCAGACGTAAATAATTATTCGACAGTCCCAGCACATCTTATTGTATAATTCCAAAAATATGCAGAGTATGTGAAATGTCTAAGCGCAGACCTGAACTTTTTCGATTGACCAGAGAAGGATATCATATAGTAAAGCAAATTGTTGTAAGGATTTCACCCAATGCATCCATTAACAAAGTTGCCGAAGACAAAGATCTAAATCGCCGAACCTTTACCAAATTCTATGAAGGTGAAGGGGTAACAAGAGAACTGGCTAGAGAAATTTGTTTTGTCCTAGATGTACCTGACTGGGAAGCCAACTGGGAAGATATTTGCGAACTTGTGCCGCCCCCGATCGAATCCTGGTCTGCCTATGACGATCGATCTTGGGTTGGTCGCAAAACGCTGATAGAGTCGTTGAGTGAGAAGCTGAGAAAATCATGTC
>Ga0209181_10012059_pt1 | contig 10987 bp, 8 predicted proteins | sample MAT05_FD_187208 | JGI IMG/M metagenome (GOLD analysis project Ga0209181, IMG submission 187208) | Freshwater microbial communities from Lake Fryxell liftoff mats and glacier meltwater in Antarctica - MAT-05 (SPAdes) (version 2) | ecosystem: Environmental > Aquatic > Freshwater > Ice > Liftoff...
GAGGCGGGTTCAACAGGAGAAAATTCAGCAAGAGCGTGATAAATCAATGGCGTGGTTACAGACTTATCAGCAAGAAGCGATCGCCCTGGGCATTCTGACTGAAATCACTTGTCTGATCGGAACACCAAGCATTCTGGACTTTGATTCTTTGACACAAACTAATTGACAGATCCAATACTTAACTAAAACCTGATATTTCTGAAGCCCGTTTTCAATGTGAGTAATGTAGCGCAACCAAGTAAAGCACTTAAAATAGCTGGCAACTGTAGAGAGGACTGAGTTATGGACTGATCCTTCGTTTGTTGCAGGAAAAACCAAAAGCAGGCTCCAATAAAACCTCCCATCACACCAAACATCACAATTCGGAGTATCGATCGTCTGATCTCATGGCTATAGCGTTGAGGCAGGGCAAGTGAGATAAACAGACCATTTAAAAATCCACCGATGCCACCTGCAAACAAGTAAATTTGCTCTCTATGCTGGAGTGATAGTGGATTAATGCTCCATGACGCAACTACATAAACGGCTATCCACTCAATTAAAACTAACCCTAAGAAAAGTAGAAAACTGCCCTGGGTGCTTTGTAATTTTCGATGAAGCTGCGTGAGTTGGAATTTTACATCTTGATGGTTGGGATCAATTCCCTCAATTTCTTTAAAGATAGCCAGCGCCTGTCGCCATTCTTTTCTGGCAACATGACGTTGCCCTTGGTCATATAGTTTGGACAAGCGTTGCTGTCTCTGTCCTTGACCCTCCTGGCGTAATCGCTGTAGTGCAGATGCCCAAAGTCCACCTGGATCTGGAAACGTTTTATTAATAGCATGAATTTTTGCAAACTCATCAATGACCCGTTGCCATTGGCGGGCTTCATAAAACTGACGCGCTCGATCGTAAAAGCTTGCTAACTTTTGCTGCTGCCTGGCTAAGGTTAACTGGCTTTTGGTGTTCCTATAGAGCGGATCAATCCTCTGGATCGCCTCCAATAATCGAATTATTTCTGTCCAGTTTTGCTCAACATAAGATTGTTCCAATTCTGCTCCAAGGCGAGTTAATTCCTGCTGCCGTCTTGCTTCCGCCAGCCTATCGACAGCATCACGATAGGCTGGTTGCTGCAAAACAATTTCTTGTAGAATCTGAACCGCTTTAGTCCAGTTATTATCCTGGATCGTTCTTAAAGCTTGAGTATAAGCTTCAGCTAAATCTTTTTGTTGACCTTCTTTGATCTTTGAAGTGTCGTGGCGAGTTAAGACTTCATCTTCAATGAGTTTAATATCTTCATCTCTAAGACCTAGTATTTTCTGTAAGTGAGCTAACTCAGTATGAGTCAACTCACTCACTAAGATTCCAGCTTGATTAGCTTTGATCAACTCATGCTCATATGCCTCTTGATAGCGTTGTATGCTTTTTTTATACTCCTGATAGGGGCGCAGGACATCTGCTTCAACGGCATCTGTCTCCTCTAGAGAAAGGTTCAAACGTTCTCTTAAAATATCCAAGGTGTAACGACCAGTCGGTGATATTTCGCCACGACTCGCAAATCGATCGGCTTCTATGCGATAACGTAATTTGGGGTCTGTTACAGGCGCTTTTGCCAGCAAAATCTTGTAGCCCTGCTTGAAAAAAATATGCATTTCTGGCTTCATTGCAGGTGCAGATTCTCGAACTTTTTGCTCAGCATATTCATGAAGTTCGTCCACCGAAATAAACCCATCATGATCTCGATCGGCTGCTCCCGTTTCAACGCCTTCAACGAGGTAGCGCGTATAAATGGATAAATCTGAATCTTTAGATTCAAAGGAATATTGGGTTGCAGTAGAGGAAGTCAGCACAACCGTTCCTTCTCCACCCAACTGGCTGCGGATATCGATCGACCCATCATCTTTGGCGATCATCCCTTCCTTGAAGGCTCCACTAAAGCAGCAGTCTAAAATGACAACTTGCCGTTTACAACAACTACTCTTCATGAAGTCATGAATGGTACTAGCCGACACGGCAGTTGATTTCTCCAGTTCACCGTTTTCTCTTTTACAGGTAATGGGTGTAGAAAAGTAAAGCCGACCCCGATCGTCCTTGATGCCATGCCCTGAGAAAAACAACACAACCAGGTCATCCTTCGTCCGTTCCGAGAACAATGTGTCAATTTTCCGCTGCATCATGAGCAAATCAGGATTGATCAAAGAATCTACCTGATCAAACTTACCCATGTCCGGATTTTCTAAAATCCGCTGCATCGCTCTCACATCTCTCTCAGCGGCGGGGAGAGGATTGAGAGCCTCTGCGTATTGACTGATCCCAATTAAAAGTGCAAATTTAGCCACTGAATTCTATCCTGCCAGTTTTGACTGCAATCTGAGCCTTTCCTGCTAGCGGTCTAAGAGAATAGCTCAAGGTGATTCAGAGCGTTTTCAAGGAGTCTGTGATAACTCAAAAAACGCTTAAAGTACTCTTCTCCGAGCTTGAACCCTGATCATGTAGCAATTAAAACATCGTAGAACGTTATTTACGCTCAAATCATTAAAATTTAATGATTAAGATTGCTAATGCGATGAAACTCTGCTTAAAATTCTAGAGGGTACAAATCCGATTGTACAGACATAGTCTTCATTCTATTTCAGAGCGTTTTTACGATCAGGAATCCGCCAGGGGACATATCGTCTTTTATAGGGTGGAAATCTCGACAAACATACTTTTTACGTGGGGTGCTGTAGCTAATTACACGTTTATCAGGGTTGTGGAAATGTTAGTGTCACGAATGTTTCGCCATCGGCTAGAGGGTATTCAAGTGGTTTTTGAAACCCTTACTGGATGCAGTCTCTGAAATCGTGTTTTTTATCCTCTGATGAGTGGCGAAAAATTCATGACACTAACGTGGAAATCAATATGTGGAATTTATAGAGAACATATTTTAGAGAGTCTTTTAAGGATTACAGCCTTGAGGCATCTAAGTTTTTCCCGGTTTTCACAGATGGGAGACAGTAGTACTCATCAGGGGACTAGCCGTATGCCATCTTCTCCTTCAAATTTTTAATGAGAAACTGTACGGAGACTTCGTATGCCCAAAATCCAAAAGTACTTGATGATTGCTTTAAGCGCTTTAAGTCTAGTATTTGCGCCACTTCCCTATACGCCGACCACTCAAGCCCAGGCACCGCCGCCTCAGACTGAGCGCATCGCAATGTATTCAAGACCGGCTGTAGTACGAGTTGTGGCCAGTTGTTCGGGGTACTTTCAGACAAAGGCGGGAAAATTTTATTCCTACGCTGATGGTGGACAAGGATCAGGTTTTTTTATTAACCCTGATGGTTATATCGCCACACGTGGAATTTCCAAAAATAAATCAGATTGTCAGGAACGTCTCTTCAAGCGTTTGATTGCGGATCTTGAGACTGATGGAGAAACAACAGCCGAGAGGGAAGGATTTAACAAGGAGAGTATTAAGGATCTTGATTACAAGCCAACTGTTTTGCTTCCGAATGAAGACAAAACTTACGAGGCTCAAGTCATTCAGTCGAATCAGCCTTTGGGCGAGGGTGGAGATGTTTCAATTCTAAAAATTGAGATCGAAAATGCGCCTGTCCTTAAAATAGCTGATCCTAATGTTTACGAGGCACAAGGTGGAGAGGAAGTCACAAGTTTTGGCTATCCGGTTACGGCTGCTGTTCCTGATATTACAGCAGAAGACTCTGAAAACCCATTTCGTAAAGCTAGAGCCTTCTTTAGTGACAAGTCGTCATACGAATCAGTTACGATAGTCGGCACAATCGCCATTCCTGACAAAACCATGGAAGGCAGTAATGCCAAAGTTTTGCAACTGAATATGTCAATAGGAGGGTTTGGTGCCGCTGGTAGCCCTGTTCTTAATGGCGAGGGCAAAGTTGTAGGAATGCTTGTCTCTACTGAGATAGATAAAACATTCAATCTGATTAAGGAGCGATCGAAGCTTTATGAATTGCTTAAGAAGCAAAATCCCTATCCCCTAGCTATTCCAGCGAAAGCGATTCTGGAATATATGCGGAACAATGGCATCGAAAACAAACAAGCCCCGCTTGATGAAAACTATCAACAAGGGCTGAAACTTTACTGGGACAGAGATTATGAGGGTGCCAAGGAAAAGTTTGATGCGGTTAAGGGTGCCTTCCCGCAGCATTTAACAATCGATAGGTTGATTCAAGACTGCAACGAGAAAAAAATCACAAGCGCTATTCAAACTCCCGTTCTTTTCTGGGGTGTCGTTGCCGCAATCATTGCTTCGCTCCTGGGACTCGTTGCTTTTCTGTTTTGGCGCAACTGGCGCTTGGCGGCACCCGCAATACAGGGTCAAAAAAATGCATCGAACAGAAAGCATACGTCTACCAATTACAATACCAGCGTCAATGGAGCCAACGCCGAGGCATGGTTAGAGATAGAGGGACAGGGAGAATATCGGCGGTTGCCTCTGAAAGGCAGTACACATAGGCTTGGACGCGATCCGTCGTGGTCAGATCTTAAGGATGTGCCTAAAAGCTGGGAAATTTTTTCTCGAAAGCAAGCCATCTTGCATAAGGAGGGAGATAACTATCGCATCTTTGATGGAGATGGAAAAACGCCTAGTAAGAATCATTTGTGGATTGATCAATACACCTGTGTGGATCATAAGCAGGGATATGTTTTGCAACCTGGGGATGAACTGAAGATTGGAACCAATCCTAGTGAGCAAGTTTCCATTACCTACTACAGCACAGCAGTTCATTCCACGACTGGACCAACCAAAATGGCAGAAAACTAGCGCATTGAGCAACCTATGAGTTTGGAGACGCAGGGTAACAACATTGTGACTCTGCTTCTCTCTTTATCTGTAGGCATAACATCTCAATAAATATAGGCTCAGGAGAGTCCCGTTAATGATTGGTAAATTGCTAGGTGGTCGTTATAAGGTCAAGGCTCCCTTAGGAGAAGGCGGGGTGGGGGAGACGTTTTTGGCTGTCGATACGCAACGTCCTGGTGAGCCGCAGTGCGTTGTAAAACGTCTGAAACCGGAACGATCGCCCAATCAAAGTTCTGGATCTAATCATCTAGAAAATGTCCAGCGGCTCTTTGCAAGCGAGGCACAAACCCTGGAGAAATTAGGCAAACACGATCAGATCCCGCAGTTATTAGCCTATTTTTATTCTGAAACAGAGAAAGAGTTTTATCTGGTGCAAGAGTTCATTGATGGTCACGCCCTCAGTGTAGAGTTGCCGCCGGGGAAGCCCTGGGCAGAAAAGAAAGTGATTTCGTTGTTGCAGGATGTTTTAGGTATCTTAGAATTTGTCCATAGTGAGAGGGTGATTCATCGAGATGTGAAGCCAACTAACTTGATTCGGCGCTATCACGATAGGAAGTTGGTCTTGATTGACTTTGGGGCTGTCAAAATCAAGATTGCGCCTCAACTGAATACTCACACGCATGGCTCTGGAACAATTTCTATTGGGACTGAAGGCTACATGCCGCCCGAACAGGCTATGGGTCAGCCTTCTTTTCGCAGTGATCTCTATGCATTGGGGATGATTAGCATTCAAGCCTTGATGGGGATTCCAACATCGGAACTTAAACGCGATGAGGATGGCGAGGTGATTTGGTATCCCCAGGGCAGGGCGAGTGACCAGCTTGCGGCAAGGCTGAGTAAGCTGGTGCGCTTTCGCTCTAGCGATCGCTTTCGCTCTGCCACTGAAGCGATCGCGGCGCTGGCTCCTCTAGTAGATAGCTTTTCTAGCCCTGTACCGACTTCTTCGGCGGCTCCAGCATCGCTTGATCAGTCGCGATCCAGTAAGCCTCAGGAAACTAAGGTTGTCCTCAAGCCGCAGCCAGTTCCAGAGCCAGAGGTAACAGCCCCCAAGGAAACGCAAATTGCTTCCATTTCCGAATCATCGGTTGCGCTGCCCGCCCGTGAGCCAATCGTGCCAGTGCCTCCATCTCAACCAGTGGCTCAGGAAACCAGAGTGGCTGCAAAGCCAGAACAAATGACTGAGCCGATCACTGCAACTCCTCCGATCGCTTCACCGCCTGAGGCTCCCAGCCCTAGGGATCGACAAACCAAGGTTGTCCAGGATGCGATCGAGCAACCTATTTCATCCACGGTTGCGGCGCATAAGGCAGATTTAGAATCGTTGCCCCTCAAGCCACAGTTATCAGAAACCAGGATGGCGGCGAGGGGAGCGGGGCACCCGCCAAAATTGTCAGAGACAAAGTTTGCTGCGAATGATTCATGGCGATCGTCTCAGCAAATGTCCAACCCACCTTTATCAGAGACCAGAATTGCAGATGATGCGATCGTTCCACCTGGAGAAGCGAGTCCTCGGTATCCCGGAAACCGGGGTATGGCGGGAGTGGCGATCGGGGTGGGAGTGCTGGGGGTGGCGGGGGTAATTATTTTTTTTAACTGGTTTACCCATACAGAATCTCGAGAATTAGATACTGTACAAAGAATGCCTGAACCTACGCCAAGTATTGCGCCGCCAAGACTTAAAGGAGACTACAGGCAATTGCAACAGTATCTAAGTGAACATAATTGGGAGGCGGCTGACCAGGAAACCTACGAAGTGATGCTAAAAGTTGCAGGATCTGCATCAGAGAAAGAAGGCGTATTTGATCCGAATGAATGGGAAAAGTTCCCATGCGAAGATTTACAGCGGATTGATACCTTATGGCAACAGGCAAGCTCAGAAAAGTTAGGTTTCAGCGCTCAAGTAGAGGTTCTAGATAGGGTTGGAGATGCTGAAAAGTACTACGAGACGGTTGGATGGAAAACTCCTAAGGGAGAGTGGAACATCCGCTTTAAACGAGAGAGGAACAACCGATTTGAATATGAAAATAATAAGAAAAAACCAGACTTTGAAGCACCAATTATTTTCGGGCATCTACCAGTAAAACCAATCCTGCCTGGTGGGAAAATTGTGGAGAGACTTAGAAAAATGAAGTCCTGTAGGCTTTAATTTTTTAATGAAGAAGCATACAGAGATTTGCTTTTAAATTCTCTTAGAATTCAGATGCGCTCTAGTAAACTGTTAGCACTCAATTCAGGAGTCCTGAGGACGAGGCATCGCCCAGTTTGGATGTCACAAATTGTACCCTGTGAAGTAAAGATTTTCACCCATCCATCATGGCTTGCAAGACCGCTAGATATGCTTAAAGGGCACTGGCTACGCTGACACAATGCATTAACTTTTTACCATTTTTTTACTTCATTTGGGAATTAGACCTAGAATTTTATTTCATAGTCTGCTATATTTCTCTTGAGCAAGCTTCACTAAATAGACTGCATTGCAAGGTTTATAGTATATGAATATGCAAGGATAAGTTCACATACTGTGTTTTACGAGGCTGCATTGAGATTTTCATTTAATACGTATACAGTATTTGAGGAGATTCAGTCGTGAAAAAGGTATCTTTAGTTATCTTGTTGAATATTTTAGGTGCGTTTTGTTTGCACTCAGTACTCATTCAAGCAAATGCACAACCTAATGCTGGTTCTCAACCAAATCAAAACCCTCTGCTGGTTGAGGCTACTCCATCTCCTACTCCTGTCGTTCCTCCCCTCCCCTCCCCTACTCCTGCTGCCCCTACTCCTACTCCTGTTCCCGCAAGTTATGAAAATCTCCCAGAATACATTGAGTTAGCTGAAGGTTTACAGAACAAGAATTGGCAGGTGGCTGATGATGCAACGTATCGACTTTTATTGAAACTTGCCGGAGAGCAATCGGTACAAAATGGGTTCTTCGATAATCGTGAGTGGAGCAATATGTCTTGTGATGCCTTCAATGCGATCGAAGAACTTTGGAAAAGTACTGATGGTGGACAACAAGGCTTCACAAGTCAATGGGCGATCTTTGACGGACAGAGTCGTCGAGATCCTGTCGCGTTCTATCAAAGAATTCGCTGGAGGGATTCAAATGTTTGGAAAGTAGCTTGGCAACGAACTAATAACGCAGGCGATCGCACGGTAGAATACGTACCTGAACAATCGCCAAACTTCTCAGCACCGCCGCCGGGGCATCTTCCTGCCAGATTGGAGTGGGCAGATGGTAGAGATTATCGTTTCGACAAACTGCAAACTTGTTCGCCAGAAAGTTCTAGGTAACCAAGAAATGATTTGGAACTAGTATCTTTCTGGAAAAATTTGAAAATTGCCCACAAGCTACAACCTACCCTCTCCTTAATTGAATTAAGGCTCGACAACATGATGATGAATGCAAAAAACTTAATGGCACTGCTCGTTGTGGCAGGGTGCTTTATCCTAACGCCGTCTAAATCAATTGCAGCAGGTGACCAAGCACCCGAGGATGAACTGAATGCGATAGAGGTTCCTCTATATACACAGGTTAATAATGGAGCTTCCAACGATACTCCCTTCACCCCTCCGGAATCTCCTGAAAATATCTCACCAGATTCATCTTCCCCCATATCTGAACCTCCAGGAAATCAGGATTCAACTCAAAGTATTCTTTCAGAAAGAAATGTGCTCAATTACACTCCGAGTACAAATTCTGGGTTGACTTTTGATAGTCATAATACCAGAGATCCAGATTATCAAAAGCCCCTTGCAACACCCTCACCAGTCGTGGTGGAAAATCCTCAACTCCCTTCAGAACCATCAGTAACTTACTACGCTGACATCCCGGAAGGCTCAGAACCACCTGTAACTTACTACGATGACATCCCAGAAGGCTCAGAACCACCCGTAACTTATTATCAAGATGATACTGATGTACAAGTAGCTCAGGCTATCATTCCTAGCTCAGAAGAGTCTAAGAAACTTGTTGCCAAAAAGTTGGAACTGGAGCAGGTGAGCTTCAGTTGTGGTCAAGATGGCAGCACTCCATCAACGATCGCCAAGATTAAAGATCAAAACGAAGTGGTGGTGATTCTCTGGTCTTCTACAGTTTTTGCAGAAGCGGGCTATGATCCCCAAACTCGTTGCAAACAAGTTTCCGAAAGGTTTGAAAAATACCAGAAAGCAAAAGCGCTGATTTACGTTACAGCCGGAAAAATAAATGGTCAACCCGTACTGTGCGTGACCAGCAAAGAAGAGGGTGTCTGTGGCGAAGGGATTCCAGTTGATACCGAAGGAGGGCTTTTGTACACTCTCAAACCGGGAAGTGATGCGAAAGCGATTCTGGAAGAGCTTGCCACTGCAATTAAGAGTCAAGACAAAGCTAGCCAGAAACCCTTAAAGGAGTAAGCCTTCAGTTAATAGTTCGCCTTCTTTTGAGATGGAGTAAGGCTAATTCGTCTTCGTGAGCAGCAATTCCAAATTCGGAATGTTTATTTTGCACAGACAGAAGTGTAGAAATATGTATATGTCTCGCTTTTCCTTTTCAGTCAACATCACCCAATCTTTTCTCTAACATGCAAACTTCTTCTGATTTGTCAAGTCTATAGAACACCCCGAGCTTATTGAAACCAATCTCAATAAGAAACGCTGAAACGCCCATATAGTGTCGAATTTGGAATTGCTGCTTCGTGAGAACAAAACATCAAGTTTTGCTGTCTTGTAAGAGTCTGTAAAATAGAGTGTGTCAAAGGTCAAACCCGGAATTAACAAGGATACGAGCATCTCATTCCTATTTCTTATTTCCCAGGAGAAAACTATGGCTATTCGACCCGAACTGATCGACGAATTGTTGCAAGACTACACCAACCCCCAAGATCTCATTAGCGGATCAGGGTTGCTCAAACAACTCACTAAAGCGCTAGTCGAGCGCTGTTCGGCAACAGAAATGGAAGTCCATTTGGACAACCCTGAATATCAGCAGTAGGGAAAAGCCAGAAGCAACCGTCGCAATGGACGCAGCCAGAAACACCTCAAAGGAGAATTTGGCAAAGTCGAGATTGGCGTACCCCGCGACCGCAACAGTGAATATGAGCCGCAAATCGTCAAGAAGGGACAAACGCGCTGGGATGGATTCGATGACAAGATTTTATCGTTGTATGCCCGAGGCATGACGACCCGAGACATCCAAGCCCAATTGCAAGAAATGTACGGGGTAGAGGTTTCCCACAGCCTGATTTCTCAAGTGACCGATTCAGTCATGGATGAAGTTCGGGCTTGGCAATCGCGCCCATTGGCAACGGTGTATCCGATTGTCTGGTTAGATGCGCTGGTGGTAAAAGTCAGAGAAAATGGACGCGTCATTAACAAGGCAATTCATTTGGCGTTAGGGGTGACCTTGACGAGTGAAAAAGAACTCTTAGGCATCTGGATGACGGGGAACGAAGGGGCAAAGTTCTGGATGTCGGTGTTGACTGAGCTAAAGAACCGAGGCGTTCAAGATATCTTTATTGCCTGTGTCGATGGCTTAACCGGATTTCCAGATGCCATCACTGCCACGTTTCCTCGCACCCCCAAGTGCAATTGTGCATGGTGCACATGATGCGCAATTCTCTGTCGTATGTTTCCTATAAACATCGCAAATAACTGGCAGCCGATCTGAAGTTAGTTTGTCGAGCCAGTACCGAGGATGAAGCGCTGTTGAATCTGGAATTGTTTGCTGAGAAATGGGACAAACAATACCCCACGATCAGTCGTTGTTGGCAAGGCCATTGGAGTCATATCATGCCAATGTTTACTTTCCCAGAAGAGATCCGTCGGGTGATTTATACCACTAATGCCATTGAATCGATGAATATGACCTTACGAAAAGTGACCCGCAATCATCGGATTTTCCCTAACGATGAAGCGGCTCAGAAGGTGATTTATTTGGCAATCCAGAATATCTCTAAAAAGTGGACAATGCCCATTCGAGATTGGAAACCTGCTCTCAACCGCTTTGCAATTGAGGTTGAAGATAGGTTACCCAAGCATTCTGGACTTTGATTCTTTGACACAAACTAATTGACAGATCCGATCTAATTGTTCTGGGTCGTCGTGGGCATCAAGGCATTACCGAGGTGGTGATGGGCAGTGTCAGCAACTATGTAATGCACCACGCCCCTTGTTCGGTTTTGGTCGTTCAGGGTATCATGCAAACGG
>Ga0209181_10012060_pt1 | contig 10987 bp, 8 predicted proteins | sample MAT05_FD_187208 | JGI IMG/M metagenome (GOLD analysis project Ga0209181, IMG submission 187208) | Freshwater microbial communities from Lake Fryxell liftoff mats and glacier meltwater in Antarctica - MAT-05 (SPAdes) (version 2) | ecosystem: Environmental > Aquatic > Freshwater > Ice > Liftoff...
TTTTGACGCCGAGCGCCGTTTTGACCTGCGTTATCAGCCGGTTGCGGACCACAAGCAGTGCGACTGTGGCGCCATCTTGCGGGGCGTTAAACAACCGACCGACTGCAAACTGTTCGCCACCGTGTGTACGCCGGAGAATCCGCTGGGCTCCTGCATGGTCTCCAGTGAGGGCTCCTGCGCGGCGCATTACAGCTATGGTCGCTTTCGCGATGCGGTCGTCCTATGAGCCCTCGATTAGCCTACATGAAGCCGCTCGATTTGAAGTCGGGCCGTATCGACATGAACCATGGCGCGGGCGGTCGCGTCGGCGCACAACTGGTCGAGGAACTGTTCGTCCGGGCTTTTGATAACCCCTACCTGCGGCAGGGCAATGATGCTGCGCGACTCACAGTGCCGCAGGGCATGCGACTGGTGATGGCTACCGATGCGCATGTCATTTCCCCGCTGTTTTTCCCTGGCGGCGACATCGGCAGCCTGGCGGTGCATGGCACGGTGAACGATGTCGCCATGCTCGGCGCCATGCCGCTCTACTTGAGTGCCAGCTTTATCCTTGAAGAAGGACTGCCGCTGGCGCAATTGGCGCGCATCGTTGAGTCGATGGCGGCGGCCGCGCGCCATTGCGGCACGCCGGTGGTCACCGGCGACACCAAAGTGGTGGAACGCGGTAAGGGTGACGGGGTGTTCATTAGCACCACCGGGCTGGGCCTGATGCCGGCGCAACGGGATATCGGCGGCGCGAATGCGCGGCCCGGCGACGTGCTGTTGCTGTCGGGCAGCATTGGCGAGCACGGCGTGGCCGTTCTGTCGCAGCGTGAGTCGCTGCAGTTCGATACCGAGATCTTGTCGGACAGCGCGCCTTTGCATTTGTTGGTGGCCGCATTGCTTAGCGCACTGCCGGAAGGCGCGGTGCGGGTGCTGCGCGATCCAACGCGCGGTGGGCTCGCCACCACGCTCAACGAGATTGCGCGCCAGTCCGCGGTGGGCATGCTGCTCGACGAGGCAGCGATCCCGGTGCAGCCGCAGGTCGCCGCGGCCTGTGAGATGCTGGGTTTGGACCCGCTGTACATCGCCAACGAAGGCAAATTGGTCGCTATCGTGGCAGCGGAGGCGGCTGACACTGCGCTCTCTGCGCTACGCGCGCACCCGCTGGGCGTGCATGCAGCGCGGATCGGTGTCGTGCAAGCAGATCCACAGCGTTTTGTACAGATGCGCACCGGCGTGGGTGGGCGCCGCGTAGTGGACTGGCTCAGCGGCGAAGCGCTGCCGCGTATTTGCTGAAGCGTCTTCGCTGCCCGGCACCGATGTTGGGTCGAAATTCATTTTCTAACAGGTGCATACACAATGAAGATCAAGCGGGTAGCAGTGCTGACCAGTGGGGGTGATGCGCCTGGCATGAACGCTGCGGTGCGTGCCGCCGTGCGCACCGGCGCGGCGCTCGGCGTGGAAATGTTCGGCGTAAGACACGGCTATTCTGGGCTGGTGAATGGTGAATTTGTGCCGCTGGGCCCGCGTGATGTAGGCGGCATTGTGCAGCGCGGCGGCACCTTTCTGGGCACCACCCGTTGTCTAGAACTGAAGACCGAGACCGGGCAGTGCCGGGCGCTGCAGCAAATGGACGAGTACGGCATCACGGGCTTGGTGGTGATCGGCGGTAACGGTTCGCAAAGCGGCGCGCACATCTTGTCAAGGCGCGGCTTGGCCGTGGTCGGTGTCGCCTCGACAATCGATAACGACTTGCTCGGCACAGACGTCACCATCGGCGCCACTACGGCGGCCGATATTGCGCTGGAAGCGATCGACCGGCTGCGGGTGACGGCGGCTTCGCACGAACGCGCTTTTTTGGTCGAAGTGATGGGGCGCAAATGCGGCTATTTGGCGCTGATGGTCGGCATTGCCGGTGGCGTTGAGTCCATTGTCATTCCGGAGATTGACGTCGATCCAGAAGACGTCGCGCGCGATCTGCGTCAGGCCAGCGAGCGCGGCAAAAGCCATGCGATCGTCGTGGTTGCCGAGGGTGCACGGTATGACGCGGAAGGGTTGGCCGCGTACTTCAAGGCGCATCAAGAGCGACTCGGCTTTGATCTACGTCTGACGCGCTTGGGGCACATCCAACGCGGCGGCAGCCCAGGCGTGTTCGATCGTATCCTTGCCACGCAACTTGGCGCCGCTGCGGTGCAGAATTTGCTACAGGGTTACCATGGCGTGTTGGTTGGCTGGGTGGGAGGGCAGGTCCGCCGCACGCCACTCGGCGAGGTAGCCAATCAGAGCAAACCGGTCGACCCCCAGTTGATCGAATTGGCGCGCATGCTAGCGACTTGAAAGGTGGACAAAAATGCGTGCAAATCGCGCTGCGCTCATTAACAAAAATCGGAACTGACCTTAGGGAGACAAATATGTTGCTGCAAGAAGTGTGTGTGCTGGACGTGGTGTGCTGCAGCAGAACCACGGGAATCATCGAAGCTGCGCGGTTGATGCGCAAACATCACGTCGGTGACCTGATCGTAGTAGACCAACCCGACGATGCGCGTATTCCCGCCGGCATCCTCACCGACCGCGACATCGTCATTGAGGTACTCGGCAATGATCTTGATCCCGCGAAGACCACGGTGGCCGATGTGATGAGCAGTAAGCTGGTGATTGCGCAGGAAACCGAGGACACCGCAGTCGCCGTCGAGCGCATGCATGCGCACGGTGTGCGCCGCCTGCCCATCGTCAACCATAGTGGCAGCTTGGTCGGCGTATTCACGCTCGACGACGCCATCAAACTACACGCCGCGCGCGCCGCCGAGTTCGTCGAGATCGCCAGCAAGGGCCAAACTCACGAGCGCCGCCAGCGACGTTGAGTCTTCAGGAGTTCGCGTGGGATGTGGATCACACAAGGGTTTTTTTCGAAGGGGCGCCATATGGCCGCTCTCGGAGCCACCCGTGTGCGGGGCCTTTGGTGGGTTCGATCTGTGATCGAACGCTTCTCCGTCACCATGCAGGAAAAGCGTCAGCGCACAGCAATGGCCCACGGTCGGCCTTTGGTGGGTTCGATCTGTGATCGAACGCTTTTCCGTCACCATGCAGGAAAAGCGGATAGGCCCGCGCTATGCGCGGACTGTTCCGCGCTTCATGGCCAAAAAGCGTTCGACCGATGAAGCGCAGGTCGAACCCACCATGGCTCAATTCATGCCCTGAGGTTCATCCATGTGCTCGCCCAGCTTCACCCTTGACGCCGATCAACGATTGAGCAGCCCTTAGCCCGCATGCTCGAAGGCAGTTACGCAATGCAACGGCTCGCCAACAGCGAGCCGGATCGCATCGCTCCGTATAGAGGCCCCATCAAGCTAGGTGTCTGGGATGCATACCGACTCGCTCCGCTCTATTACGCAGAACACCTACGCGCTGGTCCTGGCCGGTGGTCGTGGCAGCCGGCTGCGGCAACTGACTGATCATCGCGCCAAACCCGCAGTGCCGTTTGCCGGCACCATGCGCATCATCGACTTTGCGCTGGGCAACTGCCTGAACTCGGGTCTGCGCCGCATTGGCGTGCTGACCCAATACAAAGCGCAGAGTTTGATCCGCCACGTCGAGCGCAGTTGGGGTTTTCTTGAATCAAGCCTGCGCGAATTTGTCGACATTGTTCCCGCGCAACAACAACACGGTGAAGGTTGGTACAGCGGCACCGCCAACGCGGTGTACCAGAACCTTGACCTGATACGCGAGACGCTGCCCGATTACGTGGTGGTGTTGGCCGGCGACCATATCTACAAGATGGACTATTCGCGGATGCTGGCGGAGCACGTCGCGCGTGGTGCGGACTTGTCAGTTGCCTGCCTGGATGTGCCAGTAGCGGATGCCTGCGACTTTGGCGTCATGGCGGTCGATCTTGAGGGGCGCATTGTGGCATTCGATGAAAAGCCAGCCAGCCCCAAGCCAATTCCTGGCAAACCGGATCGTGCCTTGATCAGCATGGGGATTTACACCTTCAGTGCGGCTTTCCTGCTTGCGGAGCTGGAGCGCGATGCCGCTGATCCCAAGTCCAGCCACGACTTTGGCCGCGACCTGATTCCCGGTGTGTTGGATCGGGCGCGCGTCTACGCACACCGTTTCGAGGACAGCTGCGTGAACATGGTCGGCGATAGGCCGTATTGGCGCGATGTGGGCACGCTGGATGCGTATTGGGAGGCCAATCTGGATTTGACCCACGTGGTGCCAGAGCTCAACTTGTACGACGAATCCTGGCCCATGCTGGGCAAACGACGCACCGGGCCGCCGGCCAAGTTTGTATTCGATGAAGCGGGTCGCTGCGGCATGGCCACCGATTCGCTGGTGTCAACGGGCTGTATCGTCAGTGGCGGTAAGGTTCGCCGTTCGATCCTTTTTGATGGCGTGCGCGTGTCCGACGGCGCGCTGATTGAAGATTCCGTGGTATTGCCACGCGCCATCATTGGCCAGAATGTGGTGATACGCCGCGCGATCATCGACAAACGCTGCGTTTTGCCCGACGGGTTCACCGCCGGTGTCGACTTGGCGCAGGATTGCGCACGCTTTCACGTAACCGAGCGGGGCATCTGCCTGGTGACCGCCGACGCACTGGCGCGCTGTTAAGAAGTCGCGCACGCAAGTTGATGCGCGTCAAATTGGGTCATCTGCTTTTGGCCGAGCATGAATTTGGGCGCAATGACCCACAACCAACCAATCGAGCCAAGCATGACCACCAGCACAAAATACGTTTATCTATTCGGCAGCTCGCACACCGATGGTGCGGCATCGATGAAAAATTTGCTCGGCGGCAAGGGCGCCAACTTGGCCGAGATGTGTCGTTTGGGTATCACGGTGCCCTCCGGCTTTACCATCAGCACGGAGGCCTGCACCGAGTTCACCGCGCACGGTCGGGATCATGCCCTGCAGCTTATTGAGAGCGAAGTGCTGCAAGGTATCACCTTCATTGAGCAGGAGATGGGCAAACGTTTCGGCAATGCCGAGGACCCGCTGCTGCTCTCGGTGCGTTCTGGGGCACGTGCCTCGATGCCCGGCATGATGGACACCATCCTCAATTTGGGTCTGAACGATGAGGCAGTGCTCGGACTGGCCGCCAAGGCCGGCAATGAGCGTTTTGCTTGGGATTCCTATCGCCGCTTCGTGCAAATGTATGGCGACGTGGTGATGGGCCTGAAACCCGTCTCCAAGGAAGAACATGACCCGTTCGAGGTCATTATCGATATGGTCAAAGACAAAAAAGGCGTCCAGCTCGATACCGATCTGGACACCTCCGACCTGCAAGAACTGGTGATCCGTTTCAAAGGCTTGATTCGCGCGCGAATTGGGCGTGAGTTCCCAACTGATCCTTGGGAACAGCTGTGGGGCGCGGTGGTGGCGGTGTTTGAAAGCTGGAATAACGATCGCGCACGCGTTTACCGAGAACTCAACGATATCCCCGAAGCCTGGGGCACGGCGGTCAACGTGCAGGCCATGGTGTTCGGTAATTTGGGCGACAGCAGCGCCACCGGCGTGGCCTTCTCGCGCGACGCCGGCACCGGCGAGGATCTGTTCAACGGTGAATTCCTGGTCAACGCGCAGGGTGAAGACGTGGTCGCCGGCATTCGCACGCCGCAACAGGTTTCGCTCGTGGGATCGCGCCGCTGGGCGCAATTGGCCTTGGTCAGCGAGGAGGAGCGCAGCAGTAAATATCCGTCGCTGGAAGAGTTGATGCCCAGCATCTACCAGCAATTGCTGCACGCCGAGACCACGCTGGAAAACCACTTCAAGGACATGCAAGACCTGGAATTTACCATCCAGGAAGACAAGTTATGGATGTTGCAAACGCGCAACGGCAAACGCACCGGTGCGGCCATGGTGCGCATCGCGATGGAAATGCTGCAGCAAGGCATGCTTGACGAAAAAACCGCGCTGCTGCGCGTGGTGCCAGACCGCTTGAACGATCTGCTGCATCCCATCTTTGACCCCAAAGCGCTGCAGGCGGCCAAAGTCATCGCGCGTGGTTTACCGGCGTCTCCGGGTGCCGCCACCGGGCAAATCGTGTTTTTTGCTGATGAGGCCGAGGAATGGGTCAAACAAGGCAAGCCGGTCATTCTGGTGCGCCAGGAAACCTCCCCCGAAGACTTGCGTGGTATGAGCGTGGCCAAGGGCATTCTGACCGCGCGCGGTGGCATGACCTCGCACGCCGCGGTAGTCGCCCGCGGCATGGGTAAGTGCTGCGTTTCAGGCGCTGGCGCCGTGCATGTCGACTACAAAGCCCGCACCATGAGCATTGGCGAAACGATCTATCCAGAAGGCGCGTGGTTATCGCTCAACGGCTCTAGCGGCGAAGTTTTTGCCGGCCAAATCCAAACCAAGGATGCCGAGCTCAGCGGCGATTTCGGTGCGTTGATGGCGCTAGCCGATCGTTACCGCAGGCTGGAAGTACGCAGCAATGCCGACACGCCCAGCGATGCCAAGGTGGCGCGTGAATTTGGCGCCACCGGTATCGGTTTGTGCCGCACCGAGCACATGTTTTTCGAAGGTGAGCGCATCAATGCCGTGCGCGAGATGATTCTGGCCGATGACGAAGCCGGCCGCCGCAAGGCCTTGGCCAAGCTGCTGCCGATGCAACGTGACGACTTTGAGGGCATGTTCCGTGAAATGAACGGCCTGCCGGTGACGATTCGCCTGTTGGATCCGCCGCTGCACGAGTTTGTCCCGCACGACGAAGCGGGGCAAAGGGTGATGGCCGCGCAGATGAAGGTTTCCCCCGGCAAGATTCGCATGCGTGTGGATGAGTTACATGAGTTCAATCCGATGTTGGGCCATCGCGGTTGTCGTCTGGGTATTACCTATCCAGAGATCACCGAAATGCAGTCGCGCGCCATTTTCGAAGCCGGCCTGAACATGCAAGCCCAGGGCTGTGTGGTCAAAGCGGAGATCATGGTGCCACTGGTGGGCACCGTGCGCGAGTTCAACGCCCAGGCCGCGGTGATTCGCGCCACCGCGGCGCAGGTGTTTGCCGAGCGCGGCGAAACGCTGCATTACCTGTTGGGCACAATGATCGAAACACCGCGCGCCGCCCTAGTTGCCGAGAGCATTGCTCGGCAAGCGGAGTTCTTTTCATTTGGCACCAACGATTTGACCCAGATGACCATGGGTTTCTCGCGCGACGATGCCGGCAAGTTCCTGCCCGACTATCTGAAGAACGGCATTTACGAGCAAGATCCGTTTCGCAGCATCGACCAGAAAGGCGTCGGTTTGTTGGTGGCCATGGCAGTCGAAAAAGGCCGTTCAGTGCGGCCAGACATCGAGGTCGGCGTCTGCGGCGAACACGGCGGCGACCCAGCCTCGGTCGCCTTCTTCCACCGAGTCGGCCTCGACTACGTCAGCTGCTCGCCATTCCGCGTACCGATCGCCCGCCTCGCAGCGGCACAGGCGGCGATCAGCGGCTAATAATCCAGCGCCGATTTTCGTCCTACTTCCGCAGACCCGACAGGCTGCTCGCAGCCTGTCGGAATCCTCACCACGCCAGTCTGAGTAGGATTTGATCAGCCTGCGAACCGCCATTGGCTGCGCGCCGCGCCTTGCATCCATCCGTTGCGCCACACAACGCATCGCACGCCGAAAGTCCGACAGGCTGTTAGGATCAAAACCGATAACTCAGGCTCAACCGCAGGCTGCGCGGCTCAAACACGTGAAAGTGGATGTCTTCGACGCCTTCGGTGGGCTCGCCTGGTAACCGCGATGCGTAGAAATAATCGATGTCATGGTCGTCGGAATCCAGCAGGTTGAGCACGTCCAGGGTCAGCCCGAAGTCGCGCCAATCCTTGCCCACCCGTAGGTTGACCAGGGTGGAGCCATCGGACTGCACGCTGTTGTCTTCGATCAGCGGGTATTTGCTGAAGTGGCGCACGCGCAGGGTCGAAAACCAGCCATTGGCGAGACGGCCGGTGATGCCGGCACTGAGCACCAGCGGGATTGATCCGGGGATGTCGTTGCTGCCCGGCGCCGCATCGCTGAGTTGGGCATCGGTCCAGGAGGCTTCGAAGTCTCCCTGCAACCAGCGGTTGCCGAACCAGTACAAACCTAACTCGATGCCGTCGCGGCGGCTGGCCCCGCTCGCTTCAGTGCTGCCGGCGTCGCCGACGAATAGCAATTCCGAATCCAAGTCCAGCCGCCACAGCGCGGCGGTGGCGTGTATGCGCTCGTTGAAATACAAACGCGCGCCGAATTCGACGCCTTCGGAATCGACCAGCGGATCGACCGTGTCGGCGGTTGCGCCGCTAACCGGATCGACGCGAATGGTAGTGCCGCGCGCGTCGTTGGAATGGAAGCCCTCGCCGACGCTGGCGTACAGCTCCAGCGCATCCAGCGGTTTGTAGATCAGGCTGGCCTTGAGCGAGGTGCTGTTGTCGTCGGCGCGACCTGAGTTGATCGGCAAGGATCTGGCATCGATGTCGAAATAGTAGCGGTCGTGGCGCAGCCCCACATAGGTGCGCAATTGATCGCTGACGCTGAACTCGTTGGCGACGAATAGGCCAAGGCTGCCTTCCTGCACCGCGTCCTCGCGCACCGTGCTGACTGGCTGGCGCGCGCGGGTGCGATACAGGCCGACTCGGTCGATGTCGTCGAAGCGGCCTTCTGCGCCGACCCGCCAGTGGCTGCGGCGCAAGTCCCATTGCTGCGACAGCGCGAAGCCATAAATGCGACGCTCGTCAACTTGGCGAAACTCGTCGCCGTTGTCCGGATCCTCCAGCAGGTAGGTGAAGTTGGAGTAGAGGTCCATGTCGTAATCGATCGTGTACGCGCTGGCGGCGAACTGCCCCCCGAATGCCGCACCCGACCAATCAGCCGACACGCTGTAACGTGAGGACTCGCCACCGACGCTGGTATCGATCGAGCCCAGCTCGTCGATCAATCCGGACGCCACTGCGCGTTGCGGAATTTGGTCGGGCGAGTTCCACTGATTGTCATAAGCCATCAAGGTCAGCGCGCCGCGGCCGCCGACGAGCTCGGCGCTGTATTTCAGCAGCAGGTTGAGCTTGTCGACGTCCTCCTCGATTTGAGTCCATGGGCCGTCGTAACGCTGCACCTCGGCGGCATACAAGAAACTGCCGTCACCGCGATCGACCGAATCGACCACCACCGAACGCAGGAAGTCGTCTTCGCCCAGCGTGAGTTGCGCCATGCCTCGATCAACCCGGTCGGCTAGAAGGAAATGCGCCGATCCTGCAGAGGAAAAATCGCCGACATCGGCGTAGTAGGTGCCCTTGCGGTAATGCAGTTCGCCGACTGCTTCAGGGATCAGGAAGTTGAGGTCGGTGTAGCCCTGGCCATGGCCGTGCGTGCGCATGTTGACCGGCATCGCATCGACGAAGGTCGCAAAGTCGGTGCCGTGGTCGAGGTTGAAGCCACGCAAAAAATACTGATTGGCCTTACCGCTGCCCGAGTGCTGGGTGCCGACCAGTCCGGGCACGAATTCGAGCAGGTCGCCGCTACGCAGGAACGGACGCGCGGCGATCTCGGCTTGGCTGACCGAGCCTTCCGAGGCGCTGATCGCCTCTCCGACTAGGTTTTGCCGGCGGCCGATCACCACCACGCCGTCCAGTTCAGTGGCGCTAAGGGATGACGGCACGGCGATGCCGGCGACGCCATCCTGCGCGGCCACCGGTGAGGCGATCATTGCCAGCAGCAAGGTGCCGCACAAACGGGTTCGGGGTAGGGGATTGGCTGCGCGTGCATAGACGCCCGGCAGCCTGCACGCGGTGGCGTGCGGGTTCATAGATTGCATGGAAACTCTCCTGCGGTGTCCTCGGACACCGCTTGGTATTGAATTTTGCAGCGGGCCCGGCTGCGGCTGCCCGAAAGCGCCGGTCGCCGGTTTCGAAGGCGAAAAGACGTCGTCCGCCGATGCGTGCATGCCGCAGGAAAACTCGAATGTCAGGCCAGTGTCGTCAGTCCGCAAATGCCGGAATGATGAGCACGACTCGAACTTCCCCGGTGAACAACGGACATGGCGACGAAGCAGCGGACGGTGGTTTAACCGCGCGGCGGGCGGTCTGGCAGGCTGCTGCGGTGCGAAGGATGGGCCGACTGCATTGTGGCTGGCGGATCGCCACGTGCAATCGCCGTCGCCAGCAAAACCGGGGACGACAGCAGGGTGCAGAAGGTGTCGAAAGCGGGCTTCGTCAGTGCGGTGGTCGCAGGCGGCGCATCGTCATCGGCAAGGTACACCACGCTTGGGTCAGCGCCATCATGATGGTGGCGGTCTGGCATCGAGTGCTGCTGCACAGTAGTACTGGCGGCGCTGTGATCGTGATGATGATGGTGGTGATCATGATCATGAGGGTGGTCGGCAACGCCAGCGAGCGGTGCAGCGGAATGCGGCGCGCTCGGTGGATGTTCCTGCGCAGAGTCGAGCGCGGGCGCAGGCGGCGACCGATGGAAATGTGCCGGCATCGACAGCCGCTGCAGCACTGAAGAAAAACCGTGGACTGGTAGCGTCACAACGATCAGCAAAACAATCAGCCGCACAAACCGCCGCCGCCCAGCGCAGGCCTGCTTCCGATTCAGTGATAAAGGGAAAAGCACTGGAAATCCAAAGCCCCTTCGCCATCACAGAACCCCCTTTGCCAGCGGGGATACGTCGTTGAAGAAAACAGCCATTTGTGCGCCAAGCGGCTGGTAGCAGGATACCTAATCGCGCGCTGCCGGTGGACCTGAGGGGTCAGTAGTGGCGCGTATCGCTGCGGCGCTGCAGGTCTCGCTGCCGATCCCGCCCAGGTCCGCAGTTCGAGTAGGGTGGAACCCACGCCACGCAAGTTTCCGGTTTCTCTGAGCCCGTCGCGTGGATTCCGCCGCCCGGTGCCCGGTCAACCATACCCTCGCCGCAAGCGGTGGAATCCGCACCGTGAAGCGAGTGCGGGTTCCACCCACTCGCTGTCTAATGTAAATTAAATCATCTAATGTAAATTGCTTTTATGGTGCGTTTGTTTGCGTGGTCGGTTGAACCTGTGCA
>Ga0209181_10012061_pt1 | contig 10985 bp, 7 predicted proteins | sample MAT05_FD_187208 | JGI IMG/M metagenome (GOLD analysis project Ga0209181, IMG submission 187208) | Freshwater microbial communities from Lake Fryxell liftoff mats and glacier meltwater in Antarctica - MAT-05 (SPAdes) (version 2) | ecosystem: Environmental > Aquatic > Freshwater > Ice > Liftoff...
TTTTTCGCCCGTGTTGGCGTTACTGCTAAAAAACAAAAGCAGGATGCTATGCTAACGCCGCTGTTGAGCGTCTCGCCAACAGCCGAAGCGTTAACCATTTTAATCTTTGTAATGCGTAAGTATCCCTCACCGGCAAGTGTGCGGTTTTTTGTACATTTACTGTAGCAACGAAAGCCACGTTGATGTGTTCTTTGATAATTTACAAGTAATTCATACGAGAGGTCAAATTTTGGAGGAAACTCATTATTATCCCTTCGGACTCACCATGAGCGGCATCAGTTCTAAAGCTGTTGGTTCTTTAGATAACAAATATGAATTTGCGGGAAAAGAAAAACAAGAAAAAGAGTTCAGTGATGGAAGCGGGTTAGATTGGATGGATTTTGGAGCAAGAATGTATGATAATCAAATTGGTAGGTTTTTTACTCATGATAGATATGCAGAAAAATATTATTCGCTCAACCCTTATCAATACGCAGCAAACAACCCTATCTTTTATATAGATAATAATGGAGATTCTCTTGTAGTTAACGGAGCAAAGAGTGGGTTTGAACAAGTAGTGAATAATGGTTTGGGCGGCTTATTTACAATTAATCAAAACAGCACAGGCACTTATTCGCCAGTTTCTACAGGTGCGGAAGGTTCTTTAACAAATCAGCAACAAGAGTTTTATGATAACTTAAATACAGTGCTAACTGATGGAAATACTATAACGATAAATGCGGTTGAAAATAGTGATCAAATAGATATTGGTCAGTACCTCACACAAACCATTGATGTTGGAGATATGAGTAAATATAATTCAATTGGAAATGGGCAACCTACTACTGGCTCAACAGCCGAAGGCTTATTAATACACGAGGTTATTGAACAGTTCGGATTGCAAACATCAGGAGTTAATTTGGGAGATAAGGCTGCTGTTAGAGCAAGATTTGATACAGACCATTCTGCAGGTATTTTAATAGAAAATAAAGTAAATGGCAATGAAAGGGACAGGAAAATGGAAAGATTAGATTCCTTTAATTCTAATCCATTTTCTAAAACTTATACCAAATACTTTAAAGAAAAAAATGGAACTTATACAATTGAGAGTTTTACACAACAGACTAAAGATATGAAGGTGACTAAACAAATTAATCAAAAATGAAAATGAAGATAGGCGTTATGAAATTTTTTTTATTATTATTTGGTCTGAGCATCCTATTATCAAATTGCAGCCGTCATAATTGTATGTCTACTGTTGAAACTAATAAAGAGAATTTTAAAAAATTTCTTAACATCATAAAAGGAAGAGAAGCAGGTGGTAAATCGACATTTGTTGATGAATATAAAGAAGCAATAAATTTTTTAAGCCTTGTAACAGGAATAGACTCAAAGGCCGATTATAGCAGCACTTTTGGATACAGAGATAAAGCTGATTATAAAAACGACATGAAGCAGTGGAAAAAATGGTATAAGGAAAATCAATGCAAGATTACTAATGAGTACGTGGATAGTGTGTATAAAAGAGTAGGACTTAAAAGATAGGTTTAAAAATATTCAATAAATTAAAATAACAAAGCCCCTCACGGGGCTTTTGTATTTTATGAGGCGTACGCCTGTTTAGTTTTTACATCTCTCAAAAATCCACCAATCACTCTAAGCAAAGCAGTCTTATCATCAGTGGGTAAACTTCGCCCGTGTTGGTGTTACTGCTAAAAAACAAAAGCAGGATGCTATGCTAACGCCGCTGTTGAGCGTCTCGCCAACAGCCGAAGCACTAACCATTTTAATCTTTGTAATGCTTAAGTATCCCTCACTGGCAAATGTGCGGTTTTTTGTACATTTACTGTAGCAACGAAAGCACCGTTGATGTGTTCTTTGATAATGTACAGGTGATACATATAAGAAGCCAACTTTTAGGGATAATGCATTATTATCCGTTCGGTTTGACGATGGCGGGGATTAGTAACCCTTTACGCTAAAAATAAAAGAAGAGAATTTATTGTTTTTCTGATTTTTTCTATATCTTAGCATTTCCCCAATCAAATAAGTGATGACTTACCCCATCATTTTCGTTTCTTCCAAAGAATAACAAAAGCCGAATCCATTTATTTCTGTGATTGAACCATAGTTTATCTCACCACCAACAAGTTAACTATGGCGTTCATTCGCAAATGCTTTGTTATTGCATTAGCAATACTATGTGTGTTATCTATAAATGCACAAACAGTAAGCTATCCTGCACAATCTTCAAAAGTGCTTAAAGCAACTGCTGAAGATGTTGCCCTTTTGCTTCAAAAAGCAATCAACGGCAGCCATTTTATTACTACTTCTTATGGCATACTACCGCAAACTGGTTTCATATTCGTGTATGATTCTACCATTAATGGCAACAAGGCATGCAAAGTAGAAAGCGATGGTATTAATTTCATAAAATTTTCGGCGGCAGAAGATAACGGTATGTGTTTTGGCATTTATCAATATTTACAACAACTCGGTTTCCGTTTTTATTTGCCCGGTTCTGTTTGGGAAACAACACCCGTTCTTACCAAGCCTTATAAAATTATAGATAGTACATACAGTTTCAGTTTTAAATACAATGGCTGGTTTTTAAGCGGTGGCCACAACCGTTGGGCAATGGATAATGATAATAATTACGGATGGGAATCTTACTTTGGATTGAACGGGCATAACTGGTCATTGTATCAGCGCCGCAATGGAATGGCCGGCCAATACAGCTTTTCGGGCCACAGGAGCGATATAATTGGGGGTGCTCATCTTGCTACCTGGCAAAATAATCCATGTTATGTAGCCTCTCATAATAATTTACGGGTGGTAAGTTCACTGTCGGTGCCGGATGTAAATAATGCGGTTGCCAAAGATTTATGGGCTAATACCATTGAGCAGAAATATACAGCCTATAGAAATATGGTTTTAAATAACTCTAATGTACTTATAAACCAGTACAGAGGGTTAAACTACGGCAACTTTAATGTTGGAATTGAAGTGACTGATGGCGCCCTTTGGGGAAATTCGAAAGATAATTCGGGATGCAGTAATGTTGGTTATGCAAAAGAGAGCGATCAGAGTATTACCCTGGCAAATTACACTGCACAAAAGATTGGCGCAAAATATCCCAAAATCCGTTTCCAGTTATATGCTTATTCAACACATGCCGATATTCCTTCAGCAAACCTTGCTATCAACGAAAAATTAGACATTCAGTTAGTGCCAGAAGTATATCAAAACCTTACCAGCACCAATGGTTTGCGCAACCGCTGGTATAACCGCACAAAAAATATATCTGAGTATAATTATTTAAATCTATCGGGCTGGAGTGGCGAAACACCATCGCTGGATTTAGACGCTTTAAAAACCACCCTGCAGATTGCTAAAGATAAAAAGAGCCAGGGCCTGATTTGGGAAGCTTCACCTGCTAAATTTGCAAGTCTGCCGTTTTTAATGGCTGCTAACAAAAATTTAAAAGACAATATTTCTGTTGATAGCAGCCTGACTGAATTCTGCAACAGCATGTTTACTGCTGCTGGTAAAACTATTTACAGCCTCTTGCATTTATGGGCTGATAATAAAAAACTTGCAGGCGGTATTTCTAACCTGTATAAAATGCCTTTGTATTTTGAACTGGTTAAAACTGCAGAAAAGCAAATTACAAACGAACCTCAAATTGTAAAACAAAGGTTGCTTGAATTAAAAGCCTATCTGCACTACATGGCCTTATTTTATAATTGGGCCGGCGACCAGGGAACGAGTGCAAAAACCAGCAAAGCTGCTGCTTTATGTGTTTACCTGGCAAAAATCAACAAAATGCAGCTGGTTAACAGTTACTACCTTATATCTACCATCAGCAGAAGCTATGCTACTACTACCAGTTTTCATCAGCAATACAATGTAGCAACCGGAACAGCCTATCAGAATGGAAATTTGCCTTTGATAACTGCAGCCGAAATTGAAAATGATTATAGAAATGATTTAGTGAAATTCAGCGGCACCATTAACAAATATAAATTTGAAAGTACCGATCTCATTGCCAGCCGCTTTGATGCAGCCGGTTTAAGGGCTGCTAAAGAAATAAATGTGCAACTTGATTATACGAATGGGATGGATTATTATAATCGTGCTGAATTTAGCATAAAAGCACCTGCAGCAGGGTCTTTTACAATTAATTATAATCCTGTATTTAAAATGGATAATAAAGGCTACATCAACTTTACGGTAGAATCAGCCGACAGGGTGCTGGATATTATAGAAGATTTTTCTATTGACAGAAACGCAAAAGCCGGCAGTATAGTTATTAAACTTCCATCGGCCGGCAACTATAAATTAACTGTTTGCTCCAAGTATAAATCATCTGTTAATTTAAAAATAACAACCAACAAGAATGTATTTTATAAGAATGGTACTTTTTTTGGCAAAGCAACTGAATATTACGAAAAAGATGCAGAGATGCCCGGGTATATTTACATCCCGGCAGGTATTGATAAACTGTATTTCAGTTTTGGAAATAGTAATGCGGGAGGCGAGGGCTTTAAATCAGCAGCACATATAAACGCCGCCTTTAACATAAGGGACAATTATGGAAATACTTTAAAAGCACAATTAGTAACCCCGAATGATTCTGCCTTGTTTTATATTGAAATACCACGTGAGTCTATAGGGAAATTCTGCCGCATTACCCGAAAATTTTACCAGTATAGCCTGGTGTTTGCTAACGTAAATAATTTTTTATGGTATGCCCAACCTAAACCGTTGCCTTGCCCTTCAGCAGATTTCAAGGTAGATGTGGTAAACAAAAATGGCAGATGTATTACACAGTTAACGGCTGTTGCAAAAAACGGTCAATTTGATTGGGAAATTACTGATTTGGGCCAAACCTACACGTTTACCAATGAGCGTATAGTTGAATTACCCGATTATATTACTTCTGACGCATTGGTTACATTAACCAACGGGGTTGATTGTGCCATCACAAAAAAGATTGGCGATGATGAAAAGTTTGCTTTTAAAAGGCAAGTATGTGCCGCCATTAATGCGGGTACTGAAATAACCGTGGCCCCTGTATTGTATCCAAACCCATCAAACGGTGTTTTTAAATTAATGCAAACCGGAACCGAGCTTATTGCCAATCAGGTAATTGTGTTAAATATCCAAGGTAGCAGGGTAGCGGTGTTTAATAATACAAGCCATTTTAATATCAGCTATTTACCGGCAGGAATGTATTGGTGTAAAATTGTAATAAACGGAAGGACTTTCTCAGAAAAACTGGTGAAGCTTTAAGATTTGTGTTAAAAACCGTATTACAACTAAAATTTATTACTTTTGCCCCCCAAAGTCAGGCCCTGCGCCTGACTACGCTTTTATAGTATTTATGACCCTCAAGAACAATATAGACATGCAGCGTTTGCCCAGCCACATTGCCATCATCATGGATGGAAATGGGAGATGGGCAAAAGAAAAAGGCGAAGATCGCCTATACGGGCATTTACATGGAGTTGAAAGTGTACGCAATATTGTAGAAGGAGCAGCAGAATTAGGTATTAAATACCTTACCCTGTATGCTTTTAGTACCGAAAATTGGGACAGGCCAGAATATGAAGTATCGGGATTGATGGAACTTTTGGTAGACACCATCCGAAATGAAGTGCCAACCCTGAACAAAAATAATATCAGGCTGCATGTAATTGGCGATATTGATATGCTGCCCGAAGCTGCTAAAAATGAATTAAAGGAAGCACTTAATGAAACCAGTGTTAACACCGGTTTAAACCTGATAATGGCTTTAAGTTACAGCAGCCGATGGGAAATAGTACATGCAGTTAAACAAATTGCTACAGATGTAAAAGATGGAAAACTGATGCCAGATGCTATAACCCAGAATACCATTCAGCAATATCTTACTACAAAGAATTTTCCGGATCCCGAACTGATGATAAGAACCAGCGGAGAATACAGGATAAGTAATTTTTTATTATATCAGCTTGCTTATTCCGAATTGTATTTTACCAATACCCGCTGGCCCGATTTCAGAAAAGAAAATTTATATACCGCTATTCTTGATTATCAAAGCAGGGAACGCCGATTTGGCAAAACCGGAGAACAGATAAAAGATGAGCACAGCATTACTTGAAAGGCCTGCTGGGTATAGTTTAACAGATACATTTACCCCTTTTTAATCGTTGCTATTGATGATTTAAGATGAGGTTAACAAATAGTTTTAATTATTGGGCTTAATTTGCCGCACGTTAAAAACCAACTGATGGAGAGGATTTACAAAAAGATTTTTTTTATTGCTATACTTGTTATCAGCAACCAGTTTGTTTGGGCCCAGGAACCTGTTTCTGTTAATCCCGAGTTGGAAGGGATCTTCACATCTAAAACACCTAAAGAATACACCATTGCAGGCATCAATGTAATTGGATCAAAGGCATTTGATGCAGACCTAATCATTTCAATTTCGGGACTTGCGGTTGGAGATAAAGTAACTATTCCCGGTACTGATGTTTTTGGTAAAGCAATTGCAAAACTCTGGCGCCAGAACCTGATCTCTGATGTAGAAATTTCATTTACAAAGTTAGAGGGAAGGGATCTGTATATTCAGTTTGAGATTACCGAAAGGCCACGCCTGGCCAGCTTTAAATTTGAAGGAATTAAGAAAGGCGAAAGAGATGACCTGGAGCCTAAAGTGGCGCTGGTAAAAGACAGGGTGGTAACCGAGAATATGAGGTTAAGTGCTGTAGAAGCAATCCGCAAATTTTATTTTGATAAAGGATACCGCAACGTAGATATTCAGTTAAGAGAAGAAGCGGCTCCTAATTTGAATAATGCGGTAAATATCACTTTTGTAATTAAAAAAGGAAGGAAGGTAAAAGTAAACTCCATTAATTTCAGCGGCAACCAAAATATTGCTGCACAAAATTTAAAGAAATCAATGAAGAGCACCAAGGAGATGAACCGCATCACCTTGTTTCCGGTTGTAGTAAAAAATCCTTTTGGAGATACCACAATAAAGCAAACATTTAATGAGTATATAAATGATGTTGGTTTTATGTCTATCACTAAAACCAGAGATTATGTTGATCCTTATTTCCGTATCCGGGGCTTTAGTGGCGCTAAATTCAATGAAATTAAATACATAGATGATAAGGAGAGTATTTTAAATTATTACAACTCCAGAGGTTACAGAAATGCTGTTATTTTAAAAGATACTGCTATCCTTGATGAGAGAAATAATATCAATCTCTTTGTAAAAGTAGCAGAAGGAAACCAGTTTTATTTCGGAAATATGCTTTGGCGTGGCAATACCAAATACAGCGATTCTGTATTAAATTTATTGCTGGGTATTAAAAAAGGAGATGTTTATAACCTCGAGATTTTAAACAAGCGCCTGGGTAAACAATTATCTGCCGATGCCGCAGATATAGGAAGCATATACATGGATGATGGTTATCTTTTCTTTCAGGTAGATCCCGTTGAAACAGCAGTATATAACGATACTATTGATTTTGAATTGCGTGTAAGAGAAGGGCCTCAGGCAGTGTATGGCAACATCACTATTTCGGGCAACAAAAAAACAAAAGACTACGTAATACGCAGGGAGTTAAGAACCATACCCGGCGAAAAATTCAGCCGTTCAGATATCATACGTACGCAACGTGAACTGGGGCAGCTTGGCTTTATTGATGCCGAAAAAATTAACCCGCAGGTAGTGCCCAACGCCGAAAACGGAACTGTAGATATTAACTGGGGTATTGAAGAAAAATCTGGCGACCAGTTAGAACTTTCTGCAGGCTTTGGTGGCGGTATAGGTTTAACTGGTACACTTGGTGTAACCTTCAATAATTTCTCTATAAAAAATATTACCAAACGCTCAACATGGGATCCATTACCATCGGGCGACGGGCAAAGGCTAAGTGCCAGGATACAATCCAACGGAAAAGCTTTCCGCTCATATAATTTCTCGTTTACCGAGCCCTGGCTTGGTGGTAAAAAGCGTAACTCATTTACCATCGCATATTCCAACACTAAATATGCAAATGCTGTTGATCGTTTTGGCAGCTTTTGTAAATCATGTGGCGATACATCATTTGTAAAAACAGCCAACTTCAGTATTTCATTAGGTAAGCAATTAAAGTGGCCCGATGATTACTTTAACCTGATTTACTCTTTAAATGTACAACGGTACAAGCTGGTTAATTACGATAATATTTTTCAGGGCATAAGAAACGGAACCTCAACTAATATCAGTTTAAAAATTGCCCTGGTTCGTAATTCAGCCGGCCCCAATCCTATTTTCCCAACCAGCGGTTCTAACTTTTTGTTGAGCGGCCAGTTTACTTTGCCTTACTCATTACTGGGCCTTGCATCAAGCCAAACCAACAGTTATAAGTTGCCGGAGTTTCATAAGTGGCGCATGAATGCAGAGTGGTTTGTGCCTATTGGCACCGCCAGGGGAGCAGAAAAGAACAAGCAGTTTATTTTAAAGATTGCTGCCAAATACGGTTTTATCGGCAGGTATAATAACAATTTGGGTATTTCGCCATTTGAACGTTTTCAAGTGGGTGATGCCGGCCTGAGCAACAACTTTGCTTTGTTGGGATTCGATATCATTGCACACCGAGGATACCCGGTTTATGATAAATCAAACCCAAGGATAAATCCAGACGGTGTAACGCCTTCGGAGTTCTTTACTATTTTTAACAAGTACACCATGGAACTCCGTTATCCATTCAGCACCAGCGCAGGAAGTACCATTTACGGGTTGGCATTTTTTGAAGCAGCAAACGGATGGTACAACTTTAAAGATTATAATCCTTTCAAATTGCGCAGGGCGGCCGGTGTAGGTTTACGTTTCTTCCTGCCTATGTTTGGTTTACTAGGATTTGATTATGGAATTGGATTTGACAGGTACAATAGTACCAGTGGTTTAAAAGGTGCTGCCAAGTTTACATTTATGTTAGGGCAGGAACCGGAGTAGGATTTATGATTTTAGATTGTAAATCATTATCCTGATTTACTTAATAATAAAAAATAGACATTATGAAAAAACTCTTAATTCTTGCAACTTGCTTCTTACTGCTTGCTGCCGTTTCAAATGCACAACGTTATGCAGTAATAGATTCAAAATATATTTTAGATAAACTGCCCGAGTATAAAGAGGCTCAAAAACTGCTGGACCAGTTCAGCGAACAATGGCAGCAGGAAATTGACCAGAGACAAACGTTGGTAGATAAAATGTATAAAGATTATGATGCAGAGCAGGTTATGCTTACCGATGTACTGAAAAAGAAAAGAGAAGATGAATTATATAACAAGGAAAAAGAATTGCGTGACCTGCAAAAAAAGCGTTTTGGGTTTGAAGGAGACCTGTTTAAAAAAAGGCAGGAACTGATTAAACCCATACAGGACAGGGTTTTTAATGCAGTGCAAAAACTGGCAGTAGAAAAACAATATGACTTTATATTGGATAAAAGTGAAGGAATTACTGTTATCTTTGCCGACCCAAAACTGGATAAGAGCACAGATATTCTCCGGAACCTGGGTGTTAAATAAAACTTAATAGCATAGTTTGGTGCAACTTTTGTTTTAAAAAACAATCTTATAAACAACTAAATCAATAAACTTTAAAACTACAATGAAAAAATTATTACTAGGAGCTGCGATGGCGTTAGGAATCATGAGTGCCTCAGCACAAACAAAGATCGGATATATTAATACGGATGAATTGATGGCCATAATGCCTGAAGCCGCAAAGGTAAATGCCGAGTTAAATGAATACCAAACCACTTTGCAACAACAGGGATTAGCCCTGCAAAAAGAAGCTGATACCAAAAGAGACCAGTATTTTAAAGATTCAGCTACTTTTTCGAACAGTAAAAAAGAGATTGTAAGGGATGAACTGGTAAAACTTTACACCCGCCTTCAAAGTTATGATCAGGAAGCGCAGGAAAAAGCTCAAAAATATGCACAGGATAAAATAGCACCCATACGTACAAAAGCAATGGATGCCATTAAAGCGGTGGCTAAGGAAAAAGGTTACACCTATGTAATTGATGATGCAAGTTCTGTTTTATTGGTAATGCCTCCCGGCGATGATCTTTTACCAATGGCTAAAGCCAAATTGGGAATTAGAGACACTCCGGCTGCACCGGCTGGTACAAGACCCACCGGTAACTAATATTTTTTTTAAATTATTGCAAAGCCTCCCATAACATCGGGAGGCTTTGTTATTTTTGACAAATGATACAACAGCCGATCGGCGTATTTGACAGCGGCTATGGTGGCTTAACTGTTTTAAAAGAAATTACAGCTAAACTGCCACAGTACGATTATATATACCTGGGCGATAATGCCCGCTCTCCGTACGGCACCCGGAGCTTTGAAACCGTTTATGAATACACGCTGCAGAGTGTAAAATGGTTCTTTAACCAGGGATGCCCATTGGTTATCCTGGCCTGTAATACGGCTTCGGCAAAGGCCCTGCGCACTATTCAGCAAAACGACCTGCCAAAAATTGATGCCTCAAAAAGAGTATTGGGGGTAATACGGCCAACCACAGAAGTGATTGGCGAATTCACTAAAACCGGTAGTGTGGCCATCCTGGCTACAAACGGAACAGTTATTTCAAATTCTTACCCAATTGAGATAGAAAAATTTTACCCCGGCATAAAAGTATTTCAGGAAGCCTGTCCTATGTGGGTGCCGTTGGTTGAGAATAATGAGTACAATAGCCCCGGGGCCGATTATTTTATTCAGAAGAACATTAACAATCTGCTACAACAATCGGCTGATATTGATACCATTTTGCTGGCCTGCACACACTATCCGTTATTAATGGATAAGATAAAAAAAGCCGTGCCACCGAATGTTACTGTTTTATCCCAGGGAGAAATTGTAGCCCATAGCCTGGAAGTATATTTGCAAAAGCACCCGGAAATGGAGGAGAAATGCAGTAAAACCGGGCAAATTTCTTTTTTCACAACAGATTCTCC
>Ga0209181_10012063_pt1 | contig 10983 bp, 10 predicted proteins | sample MAT05_FD_187208 | JGI IMG/M metagenome (GOLD analysis project Ga0209181, IMG submission 187208) | Freshwater microbial communities from Lake Fryxell liftoff mats and glacier meltwater in Antarctica - MAT-05 (SPAdes) (version 2) | ecosystem: Environmental > Aquatic > Freshwater > Ice > Liftoff...
CGAAAATCTGATGAGATTGGCGCGTTCCCGAATGAGCAAAGCTGTCTGACTATTTTTTTCCTTGTCGTTCAACGTGACCATGCCAAACATGACCGCTCAACCATGGCGAAAAACTAAAGACACCAACAAAAATGTATTTCGCCAAGGTCTTTGTCTAGCGTACGTTTTTGAGCTTGCTAATGAAAACTTCTAAGCTGATACAACTATAAATGGCATCCGAAGTATTTGTAATTAGTCATCCCTTGGTGCAGCATAAGTTGACGTTAATGCGTCAGCAGGAAACCGATACGCAAAATTTTCGGAGGCTTTTAAAGGAAATTTCGCTCCTGCTGGCTTACGAAGTGACTCACGACTTGCCGCTGAAGTATGAAGTAATTCAGACTCCGATTGCTCAAATGAAAGCGCCGATGTTAGCGGACAAAAAAATGGTGATCGTATCCATCATGCGAGCTGGACAAGGCTTGTTAGACGGAATGATGGAACTGATGCCAACCGCCAAGGTAGGGCACATTGGTCTATACCGCGAACCCGGCACCTTGATGACGATAGAGTATTACTTCAAGGTGCCCGTAGACGTAGAGCAGCGCGACATGGTGGTGGTTGATCCGATGCTGGCAACAGGTAACTCGGCAGTAGCAGCGATCGATCGCCTCAAGGAATCCAACCCAGCCTCTATCAAATTTGTCTGCTTGTTAGCAGCTCCAGAAGGCATCAAGCATTTCCATGAGCAGCACCCTGATGTTCCCCTTTACACCGCAGCCATTGACGATCGCCTGGATGAACACGGTTATATTGTGCCGGGATTAGGAGACGCAGGCGATCGTTTATTCGGCACCCAATAAATCCTGCCCAAAAACCCACACCCGAAAACCAATAGGGGTAGCGCCCCCGAGCCTACCCCGAATCCCCGCAATGACCACCCCAAAAACCCCGCCCCGCCCCAAACCCCATGCCCTCTCCGATCGCCCACCTCCGCTCTACACAAGGCATCCGCGATCGCTGCGGGCAACTCTTCACCCTAGCCACCACTGATCAACTCCAACATTTTCAACTCGATTTAACACAACTCGATTGCACCGCAGATTACGTCATTCAAGTCATGCGATCGGCATACCCTAACCTCCAAATACCCTTTCATAGCCGCTGGCGGCATTTTGAAGCAGGCGGCATTTCCCGCTCTGCCCTTTTAGATCAGTATCTTGCAAAATTAAATCCCTTAGAAAAAGCCCAAGCAAAGTTTGATCTCGTCATTCCCAGTGTTCTGTTAGATGCAGGGGCGGGCACAAGTTGGCAATATTTAGAAGCATCAACCGGACAAACGTTTCAACGTTCCGAGGGCTTAGGTGTCGCTAGCTTCCATCTTTTTCTACAAGGCGCTTTCTCTAGCGTTCCTCACGTCTTACAAACCGATGCAGCCGGACTGCAAGGTCTAACCGAAGCCAAGCTGATAGAAGGATTTCAAGTGAGCGATCGCAATCCTTTAGTCGGTATTGCAGGGCGGCTGAAGCTGATGCAGCGTTTAGGTTCTGTTTTATCCCAGTCACCCCATTTATTTTTGGGTGAACGGCCGGATGAACAGCCTCGTTTAGGGTATTTGGTCAATTATTTGGTGGAGCGCGCTCTTCGAGATACCCGCAAGGGGTCGCAATCTAACCAACTAGAAGCGCAGCAAGTTTTCCAGGCAGTCCTCGAAGGATTCGGCGACATTTGGGAAGATCGAATTAGGCTGAGTGAAACCAATCTGGGCGATGTTTGGTTTCACTCTGCTTTGCCCGATCGCGGCATCGGCTCGCAACTAGTGCCGTTCCATAAACTCTCCCAATGGCTCACCTATTCTTTGCTAGAGCCTTTGCAAGAGCTAGGTTTAGAAATTACTCAGTTGGATGAATTAACCGGATTATCGGAGTATCGCAACGGTGGCTTGTGTATCGATTTGGGGCTATTACGACCCAAGCATCCAGGCGTGTTGCAGGAGACATATTCACCCGATTCGGAGGTGATTGTGGAGTGGCGAGCGTTAACCGTAATTTTGCTCGATCGCATTGCCGCCACGATTCGACAAAAGCTAGGAATGGATGCCCAATCGTTACCATTGGCAAAAGTGTTAGAAGGCGGCACTTGGGCAGCAGGGCGTAAAATAGCGGCGGAGCTAAGACCCGGAGGCACTCCGCCGATTCAGATTGTGAGTGATGGGACGGTTTTTTGAGGACTCTTTTAAGTACTCTCAAACTGCCAATTCACTGGCTCCCAATTAAAGCCGCCTGCCTCGCGGGGAACGATATGCCCCACACCGGGGAACGGAAAGTGGTAGGCAAACATGAGGGTGCGATCGCCCGCAATTTTTTCTAGAACGCTCTGCCGAGTTGCCGCAGCTTGATCGGGATCAGCATCAAAAAGGGGCTGCCAACTAGGATTCCAAAGGTTAATGGTGTGGGTATGAACCACATCAGCGGTGTGAACCAGCGAAGTTTCGCCAGATGTGACGCGAAACGCCACATGCCCCGGCGTATGACCTGGCGCAGGCATCGCAGTAATACCAGGGATAATTTCTCGATTAACCTCAAACCGAGTGACGCGATCTTGAATGGCAGTCAGCTGTTTTTTAGCAACAGCAATGAAGCCTTGTTTAGCTTCGTCAGGCAACCTTACTTTGGGTAAACTGACCTTGGGATTCATCCAAAATTGCCACTCAACGTTGGGGACGTAATATCGAGCATTAGGAAACAGCGATACGCCCAGAGGATCGGTCAAACCGCCGACGTGATCGGGGTGGGCATGGCTAATAATAATCGTGTCAATGTCGGCGGGGTCAATTTGCGCCAATGCCAGGTTTTCGACCAACTTTCCGGCGGTATCACCGTTAAGATTGCCGCTACCGCTGTCGATCAAAACTTTGTGCGTGTCTGTGTCAATAAATAAGATGTTGCAATCGGGCATAAGCGTTTCGGATTGAAAACCTTGACGCAATACTTCTTTTAATTGTTCAGGGGTAACGTCTCCAGCAAATGCCGCCGCCGGAGCAGCGAGAACACCATCGCTGATGGTTGCCATGTTGAATTCGCCCAGTTTGAAACGATAAAAGCCAGCATTACGAGGCTTAGGAGTTTGTGCTTGGGCAGCGGCGTAGAAGGCAACGGGGAGAGAAGTGGCGATCGCTGCCAATGCTGCTGTTTTTAGAAAAGACCGACGAGAGAGATCTACATTCATGAAACACACCAATAAAATCTTGGAGGAACAGAATTAAACCCTATCATCTCTAGAGCAGATCGCGCCTCTCCTCGGTAAAATAGAATTTGCCGCCCTCAAACCCTTACCCCCCATGAGCTACTTCCGTCCTACAGTTGATGCAATGGCTGGCTATGTTCCTGGAGAACAACCCAAACCAGGTACATCTATCATTAAACTCAACACCAACGAGAATCCCTATCCACCTTCGCCCAAAGCTATGGCGGTTCTGCAAAACCTGGATGGCGAATGGTTGCGGCGGTATCCCGATCCGTTTGCACGGGAGTTTTGCAGTGCGGTGAGTGATGTGTTAGGTATACCCGCAGATTGGATAATTGTGGGAAATGGCAGTGATGATGTGTTGAATGTATTGGTACGCGCCTGTGCCGAGGGAAGCGATCGCCCCATTGTTTACCCGATGCCCACCTACGTTCTCTACCGTACGCTGGCAGAAATTCAGCCCGCGAACACGGTAGAAATTCCCTACGGCGAAAACTTTGATTTACCGATCGATGCCCTTGTTGCTGCCCAAGCTGCCATCACGTTCATCGCCTCGCCCAACAGTCCTTCAGGGCATGTAGTGCCGCTCGATCAACTGCGCGAATTAGCGTCGCGGGTGAAAGGGGTGTTGGCGGTAGATGAGGCGTATGTAGATTTTGCTGAAGGTTCGGCGTTGCCGCTAGTGCAAGAATTTGAGAATGTGATTGTGCTGCGAACGCTCTCGAAAGGGTATTCGCTGGCGGGGTTACGAATGGGGTTTGGGGTGGCAAATCCTAAATTATTATCAGGTCTGTTTAAGGTAAAAGATAGTTACAACATTGATGCGATCGCCATTCAGGTGGGTACAGCCGCCATGCGTGACCAGACCTATAAAAATGAATGTGCGGCAAGAGTGAGGGGCGATCGCGCTCAACTGATGATTGACCTGAAGCAGCTTGGGTTTACGGTGCGGGAGTCCCACGGCAACTTTCTGCTGGTGACTGCGCCCAGTGATCAGGGGACAAGTAACGCTGAGACATTATATATGGCGTTAAAAGAGCGGGGGATTTTGGTGCGCTACTTTAAGCAATCTGGACTGGCGGATAAGCTGCGGATTACCGTAGGGACAGCGGAACAGAACCAGATTTTGCTAGAAGCGTTAGTGAGTTTGTTGCAATGAATAGAAAACAGGAGCCAATCTTGAATGCCCTCTGCCCGATCGCAGTTTACTTAAATGTGTGACTTCGATTAAAGGGATAAAAGATTTTTGTGACCTTACCCACGAGCAACGGGCGCGGCACATATCCCCAAAAATGACTGTCATAAGCGTTATTGCGATTGTCCCCCAAAACAAAATAGGCATCGGTTGGAACCGTTTCGGGTCCCCATTCATAATTGGGTTTTTCTTTGGTGTAGGGTTCTGAGATGGAACGATCGTTGATATAGACCATTCCTTGCTTCACTTCGACTTTCTCACCTGGTAAACCGATGATGCGTTGGAGGAATGATTCCTTGATATTAGGCTGTTGCTGTTGCAGTTTTTCGTTGGGCATGGAAAGAAGCAAATCTCCCCGTTGAGGCTCTCGGAAATGGTACGTCAGCTTGTCAATAATCAAGCGATCGCCCACTTCAAGGGTTGGCAACATTGACTCTGAAGGAATATATCGGGCTTCAGCAACATAGGTTCGTACGCCAATTGCCAAGGGCAGAGAGACGAGGAGCGGAAACAAGACAAGCGCGATCGCAATCCAGCTAATGAACTGCCCAGATCCCTGCCGACGATTAGGTACAGATTGATACGAGTGAAAAGCGACGAACGGCAGCAGGATTAAAAAGTTGAGGATAGTGAGGATGGGAATGAAGAATCCCAAAATCCATAAAATCAGCAGAAAAATACCCAGAAGGATTTTATTTGAATAAAGATGCCCTGCACCTAAGATAAATCTAGAGAAGAACACGGCAAGCCAAGGGTCTTTACTTTGTTTTCGCAACTGCTCAAACTCAACTGAGTTCTTGAGTCTGGCGCAGTGGTAAGTGTCAAATAAAATGAGGAGTCCCATGCCTAAGGAGTTGAAGAGTAGCCCGATAGCAAGGAGAAGAGGGCTAATGTCGGCGTAAAGAACCAGCCAACCCCAGCCAACCCACAGCAAGATTTGGATGCTGAGCCAGAAGAGTCCTCGAACGATGTTTCTGGTGTAGAAGTGTCCCAACCCTGGAAAGAAAAGAGATAAGTTAACGGCGAGCCAAGGTTCTTTGGCGGAGGGGAGCGGGCTGGTGGTGGTCATAATAATTTGACAGAGAATAATTAATATACTAGGCTACTCACTTTCCAGTAGGGCTTTAACCTGCAAAAGCTCCTGCAAATGTTCTGGGTTCATCTGGGGATATTGCAAATTCAGTTCTTTTATTTTTGTACAAACAATATCAGCCACTGCCAAACGGGTGAACCATTTATGATCGGCTGGAATCACATGCCAGGGTGCATGGTCAGTACTAGTATGATTAAGCACATCTTCGTAGGCATTCATGTAGTCATCCCAAAAGTTTCGGACTTGGACATCACCAAAAGAAAATTTCCAGTTCTTTTCAGGTAAATTAATGCGCTCTAAGAACCGCTTTTTTTGTTCCGCCTTAGAGACATTTAGAAAGAATTTGAGGACGACTACCCCGTTGTTATGTAGGTATTTTTCAAAGTTATTCATTTCTTCAAACCGCTGATGCCAAATGCGATCGCCCTTCGGCACATGGGGCAACTGCTGTGCAGCCAAGAGCTCAGGATGAACCCGGACAGCCAAAACTTCCTCGTAGTAAGACCGATTAAAAATGCCAATGCGTCCGCGTTCGGGCAACGCTTTAAACGATCGCCATAGATAATCATGATCCAGTTCCTCTGTCGAAGGCGCTTTGAAGCTGAACACCTGACAGCCTTGTGGGTTCACGCCAGACATGACATGCTTAATAGTGCTGTCTTTGCCCGCTGCATCCATTGCCTGAAAAATCAGCAGTAGGGCATAGGTATTTTGGGCGTACAGCACATTTTGATAGGCACCCAGCCGCCCCACATCAGTCTGAAGCTTGAGGTGAGCCTCGTCTTTATCTTTAAATTCGCCTGTGTACTTGGGGTCGTAATCTTTGAGAGAGATAGTTGCGCCGGGTTTAACGATCAAAGGTTCGTGGTTCATGGAGGGAAGGAATGGCAAAGTCAAAAAAACTAGACGAGTTGCTGGCTAGCTTGGCTGAAGTTCGGCAAGAGCCAACATCAGAAGCAGGCATCATTGTTTTGCGTCAGATCTTGAACAGTAAATTTTCGATCGCCATTGCCCAAGCTGCAAAGGTCATTGGAGACGCTGAAGTGCGATCGCTGCTGCCAGAACTGACTGCTGCATTCTCCAAGTTTATGATAAACGGAGCAGAAACAGATCCGAGTTGCAAAGCAAAACAACGAATTGCTGAAGCCTTGTACCGCATGGATTATTCCGAAGAATCGCTGTTTCTTCAGGGCATTCACTTCGTACAAATGGAACCCGCTTGGGGTGGCTCGACCGATACGGCTGCTGCACTACGTGGCACTTGTGCATTGGGTTTGGTGCGGATGAATTATGTCGATGTGATGAGCGAATTAGCAGATTTGTTGGCAGATGCAGAATCAGAGGCGCGAATTGGGGCAGTTCGGGCGATCGCTTATACCGCCCAGCCTCAAGCCGTACCGCTGCTGCGATTTAAAGCCCGCATCGGCGACACAGATCCACAGGTTATCTCAGAATGTTTTACAGGGCTAATGAGTTTAGCGCCCCAGGCATCTTTACCGTTGATTGCCAGTTTTCTAGATAATTCTCCTGAAATGAGCGAAATGGCAGCGTTAGCTTTAGGCGAATCGCGTCAGCCCCAAGCATTTGAAATTTTGCGGCAATGGTGGCAGCGCACTGTTCATACAGAATTGCGGCTGACGGGTCTGTTGGCGATCGCCATGTTGCGGCAAGATAATGCTTTGGATTTTCTGTTAACGCTAGTTGCCACCGGGAATCAGCGCGATCGAGAGGGAGCGATCGGGGCGCTCAAAATGTATCAGTCAGATGTTATTCTCTGGCAACGGGTACAACAAGCTATGGCAGGAGACATATCCTAACCCATGATTTTGATTGAAGGCAATTTTTCTATTTTGGGTTCATCTCCCGATGGCGACTCAATTCGCTTTTTGCCCCATGATTTGACGCTGTGGAGCCGATTAGGGCAGCCTGTTAAGTTCAATCAGGCGGGCGTTACGCAGCTGCGATTAGATGCGATCGACTCATTAGAAACCCATTTTCAACCACCCAAAAGCCGGATGGGTAGCCAGCATCAGCCGCCGCCCTATGCCGAGCAAGCAACCGTCAGGCTGCTCGATTTATTGGGGTTCAATACTGACAACATTCAGCGAGATGGCGAATGGTGCGTGACGGCGGCTGACCCGGCGATCGCCCCTGGCTATATTGTCACCCACTTTGCTGACCAATATGGACGGGCATTGGCGTTGGCGTTTCCAGGGCGATCGGGAAAACGCGATGGCAGCAAAGTGTTAATGGATCAGGATTGGATACAGCAGAGCGTTAATTTTCAACTCCTTAAAGAAGGGTTAGTTTATCCAATTTTCTACAACAATCAGTTGGCGCAGATTCGTCGGTTTTTAGCAGCAGCGGTTGCCCACGCGCGTTCTACAGAAGCAGGGCTATGGTCAGTTGATGTGACGACGGCAGGGTTTACAATTTCGGGATTTGACTCTTTGACCCAAGAATCGGTGATTTTTCCGAAACTGTTTCGGCGGTTGATGGGATATTTATCCCAGCATGATGGGTTTGATTTAGCGGGGCTAAAGGAGTATTTAACGGTGAATAGCGATCGCCTGATTCTAGCTCCCGAAGGCACCCCCACAACGATGAATCATCTGCTGAAAATCAGCGGACAAACAATTCAGCTCATGCAACCCATCGAAAATTTACTGTTCATGGAGAAATAGAATCAACCGGATTATGCAATTTTTTTAGGAATACTGGGACAGCAACTAATCGCTAAAAGAAATCAAGAAGAATTGCAGAAATCGCATAAAATTCCTGGCTGACAATCTCTAAGACGGCTAAAATGTCCTATTAGCGGTCGTTATATACAATGACCGATGTTGAGTTACCCGATTTTATGGACCAAAGTCCATTTCCCCATAGTAAATTCGTCCTCTAGCCCGGTGTGATCATTGTCTCTGCGACTATAGTTTCCCGGCGCGTGGGGACTATAGGAGACTGAAATGCTCACTCAGGAAAACAAAGATGTCCTGCTAGAACTTGTCGATTTAAATCAAGCAAAGGGAGAGCTGAATCGTCTTCAAGCGGTGGACGTAGGTGATTACATTGAGGATTTGCCCCCCGAAAAACGGGCGATCGCCTTCCGGCTGCTTCAAAAAGATAAAGCGACCGATGTGTTTGAATATCTCCCCTCTGAAGTTCAGGAGGAGCTAATTAGCTCACTTCACACCGCAGATGTTCGGAGCCTGGTCGATTCCATGCGTCCCGACGATCGCGCCGAGCTGTTCGACGAACTGCCCGCCCGCATTGTCAAACGGCTGCTGCAACAGCTTAGCCCTACCGAACGCGCCGCCACCGCCACCATTTTGGGCTACCCCGAAAGCACTGCCGGACGGGTCATGACCACCGAATATGTGCAACTCCGCCAAGGGCTAACCGTCGGTGAGGCACTAGAAAAAATTCGACAGACAGACCAAGATAAGGAAACCGTCTACTACGCCTATGTCATTGACGAACGGCGTAAGCTAGTGCAGGTCGTGTCATTGCGCCAGCTCCTATTCTCAATCCCGACTGCCCACATCCGCGATATTGCCAGTGAGCGGGTGCTGAAAGCTTACACAGAGATGCCCCAAGAAGAAGTGGCGCAACTGATGAAGCGCTACGACCTGCTGGCGTTGCCCGTGGTCGATCGCGAAGATCGGCTGGTCGGCATTATCACGATTGACGACGTGGTAGACATTTTGGAGGAAGAAGCCACTGAAGATATTCAAAAATTAGCAGGGGTCAGCGGCGGCGACGAGGCAGCGTTATGTTCGCCCAAAGTGACGATCCGGAAGCGGTTGCCATGGTTGCTAGGAAATGTGGTGCTGTACGTGGGTGCAGCAAGTGCGATCGCCCCTTTTCAGTCTGTCATTTCTCTGGTGCCTGTTTTAGCTGTCGTCATGCCCATCCTTTCTAATGCCAGTGGAAACGTGGCAATTCAAGCGCTTTCGGTAACAGTGCGAGGTTTGGGAATGGGGGAAGTGACCCACCATGACACGCTCAAAATTTTGCGCAAAGAGGTTTTGGCAGGTTTGGCTTCTGCGTTGGCATTAGGGCTTTCGTTAGCGGTACTTTCCTTAATTTGGGCACCGCCTTCTGAGTATTGGGTGGCGTTGGTGGCTGGATCGGTGATGATGATTAACGTCTTGGTGGCGGCGAGTTTAGGGACGTTGCTGCCAATGGGCTTAAAGCGGATGAATCTTGATCCGGCGTTAATCAGTGGTCCTTTACTGACCACAACTTTGGATGCGATCGGGTTTTTGACGTTTTTGAGCTTGGTTTCTGTCGCGTTAAAAATAGTGGATCACTAGAAGAAACAGCAGCAGCAACCCAGTGCTATCGAACGACTTATCCGCCATGACTACGCGGATCGTCGTTTCTAGATTGGAGAGGAGCTTGTGAACCAGTGGGAGCTTCTACTTCAGAGATGCGTCCTCGGTTTTGCAGGTAGGGCAAAGCGGATGCAGTGGCAAGGGCTTCAATGTTACCTCCCATAATAGTGCGGGGTTGTTCGCCAATGGTGCTGGCGATCGCCTCTCCTTGTGGGGTCAGGAACACAAAGTGAGGGATACCATCAACCTGATAGCTAAGCATCTCAGGAAGCCATTTATTGTTGTCTACATTGAGCATGACAAAGTTAATGCGATCGCCATATTGCTGTTCAAGTTCGCTCATGTCCTTTGCCATCGCTTGACAGGCTGAGCACCAATTGGCGTAGAACTCTATGAGAGTCGGGCGATCGTTTTTAAGCGCCACATCCAGAGGGACAGCAACGGCCGCCAAGCTAGCAAGAGAACCTGAGTTTGTGCCAGTTCGTAGACCTAAAAAAAGAGCAACGCTAAGGACAACAGCGACGAGGACAACGATGAGATTGCGGAGGCGGGCAGCAATGGGAGGAGTAGCAGTCATAGAAATCTGAGCCTGAAGAATTCTGCTTTAGAGGATGTTTGAAAAGTAGCAAATCACGAGACTTTTACGCTCGATCCCCCCAACCCCCCTTAAGAAAGGGGGCTTCGGAACTCAAAGTCCCCCTTTCTTAAGGGGGATTTAGGGGGATCTCCAGAATTGAGGTGCTTGATCAGACTTTTCAAACATCCTCTTAGACCTTAAATAGTAAACACATTCCGAGTTGAAAGCGATCGCCTTCCCACCCATTTTCATCTAGGGTTTCCCCACCCTCCCGGCGGTCATGTCCTTTGTCTCGTTTGGAGGGGGTGTGGGGGACGCAACCGTCCCCTGCTGGGGAGTTTGAGGGGAAGCCCCTCAAGGCTCTGCTTCAACCAACCTATATCTTTCTCCTCTAATCCCTTCCTCTAATCCCTTCCTCCAATCCCCTCTACCAAAAATCTATCCTTAGAAATCCACGCCCCGTTTAAGATCAACGCCTTTTTCAGCATAGTGCTTATGACAAAAAACCTCAGAGTGAACGCTAGCTAAGTCAAAATAGTCTGGAGGATTTTTACAG
>Ga0209181_10012068_pt1 | contig 10977 bp, 10 predicted proteins | sample MAT05_FD_187208 | JGI IMG/M metagenome (GOLD analysis project Ga0209181, IMG submission 187208) | Freshwater microbial communities from Lake Fryxell liftoff mats and glacier meltwater in Antarctica - MAT-05 (SPAdes) (version 2) | ecosystem: Environmental > Aquatic > Freshwater > Ice > Liftoff...
GCACTGTTGACCGAGTAACTGCCGCAGCGCATCATATAGACGAGGGGTCTGTTCCATGACTATCTCTGGTTGATGTGACAATCCCCAGAGTACGTGGATTTGCCCCTCACTCGATATTTTGTGTCAGTCAGTCAGGTATCCATCCTCAACTAACTGACAAATCGTAAGTGTCGGCTGTTTTGGTTTACCAATGAACTCTATGCAACCCAGTCCGCGAAAATCCGCAATCCAATATTCTGAAATGCCTAACAAAGCATATTCCTCAACCTTACGAGCATAATCATCTTGCCAATTAGTACTCATTACTTCCACAACCAGCTTAATTGCCTGTCCACTAACTAACACGGGTTCTCGATCCCAAAGCGGTTCTGTGGTTAACTTCGCTTCATCCAAAATAATCACATTAGGGCGTAGAGCAGTCGCCTCGGTGGTGGGAGGACGGATCAAGCAGTTTTTTGGAATTGTCCACCTCAAATTCAGGCGCAGAATTTCTCCATATAATCTCCCCGCCAGTTTCCCTGAGACTGACTCATGTAGTCCGGTAGGATACCTATCGCGTAACTCTCCATCAATTCAGTTCATAGCGCGAGTCGTTGCCATAGTGAGCCAGGAATTCCGCACACGTCAGGGTTTGGGTTGGCGTGTAGGTCATAGACTCCCTTCTCTTGCTTAAGCACCTACCAGAATTATAAAGAAGCCGCAAAGATTGGGGAGAGAAGCTCCGTTTCTCCTGATTTTGTTACAAACCATGGAACAAAGTAAAGGAAATAGATGAACTAAGCAGGCATCCCGCAGCCAGACCCCCAATTGAAGACAATTGGGCTGAGGTATATCGATTGATTCTCCTAGAGCCAGATGATTAGTATGCATGACAGCAATTTCCGGCAAAGAGTTCGACTGAACGTTAAGTTCGACAAGATTCAAATGATTCGATTTGTTGGAGCTTTGTTGGGGTCTGATTTTGATTTTGATTTTCCTTCTGAATCTAAAACTGTTCTAGATCATCTAAGTAATCATTTCAATATTAGATATTCGATCAGCAAAGATAATTTGCCAATCATTGAAGATATTTCCATAACGCACGAAGAACAACCAATGTGCAGGATTGGCTCCTTGGAAAAGCCTTTAGTTTACCCAATGGAAATGTTGAGCAAATGTAGGGCTAAATGGAATAACCAAAGAAGTATCAAATTTTCGTTTACAGGCTTAGTTACTCCCAAACGAAAAAGATGCTTAGATGAATGGGTCTCCTTACACTTCCATCAACAAAATACAGATAAGAATAAGATTAAAATTTCCAGGAATTCCAGAAAAGACAAGCTACTAAATATCCTCCGTTTTTTTGGTGGAAGAACTGATGATAAGGTTGTTTTTGAAAATATTGGACTGCATATTTTTACTTCAACTCAAGGCAGGCAGTTTCCTATAAAAATTTGGGATGAAGAATATTACGATACATTGGCAAAGACTCAGTTTGTACTTTGTCCTGATGGGGATTTTACATGGACCTACCGATTTTTTGAAGCAATAATTTGTGGAGCAATTCCAGTAGTTGAAAATACATGTAGCCTTTATGAAGACTTTGAACACTTTTCAATGAAAGACCCAACTGAAAAGTTATTTTACTCGCAAGAAATTGCCGAAAGAAATTTTCACAGAGTTGAGAGTAAATTTGCTTTCAAAAAGGTCGATCTGAATAATCAGATTAGCTCTCTGCTTAACTCCTCTACTCAAGATTTTCAACACTAAACATGGTTCACTTCTATGAAACTTCATTACTGGAAAAGCAAGACAGGAAATGTTGGCGATGATCTCAATCCCTGGCTTTTTAACAAATTCCTTCCTGATGCTTTTAATGAGAATAGCAAAACAGCGTTGGTCGGTATTGGAACTCAAATCAATGATGTTCTGTTGAAAAGAGTGAATGCAGAAAAAATAGTTGTCTTTAGTACTGGTGTTGGCTATGGGAGTCGACATTTTGTCAATCTACCTACTGTTGATGATGCTTGGGACATCTATTGTGTACGCGGACCTTTATCTGCCCAAGCCCTTCAAGTCTCTCAAGATTTAGCAATTACCGATGGCGGTTTACTGATCAAGAAGTTTTTTGATCCAAATCAGTATTCCAAAAAGTACAAATTCTCATTCATGCCGCATCTACAGCAAGCAAATGAGGCTGGAGAGTTATGGCAAGCTGTTTGTGAACAGGCTAATTTTCAATATATAGATCCTCGCTGGTCTGTAGAGAAGGTTGTAGAAGTCATTGCAACATCAGAGGTAGTGTTAACCGAAGCAATGCATGGTGCAATTCTTGCTGATACGCTGCGAGTTCCTTGGATAGCCATTCAAACCAGTTCTGAGATATTTGGCTTTAAGTGGCTAGATTGGTGCTTATCAGTAGGCGTGCCCTATCGTCCAGAAACACTACCAAAACTGCAAGAAAAATCAACGAAGAAGTTATCTATTGATCCTTGGTTGAAGAAACGAGAAGCAATCTCCGAAATGACCAAGATTGCTAAAAATACATTGCCGCTCTTAAGTAAAGAAGCACATCTTGATTCTCTTGTGAATCGGCTTGAAGAAAAAATTTACCAATTGAAGAAAAAGATTGAAATGGGAGCTTACCTGTAGTGAATCAAACTTATGCAAAGTGAAAGTACTCATGAACTCAAATTTTGCAGACATGACGACTGGCTACTAATCCACGTCTAAAGTAGGAGATTTATCCATGAGTGAACGAGTCACCTGGTTACTACCCATCAAAAACGGGATGCCTTACCTACCTGAAACGCTTGCCTCCATTGCCGCCCAAACCTATTCAAACTGGGAAATTTTGGCGTGGGATAACGGCTCCACCGATGGCACTATTGCCGAACTGCATCAATGGATTCCATCTCGCCTACCTGGACGCGTGGTCACCGAACAACCCTTGAGCCTAGGCAATGCCTTGGCAGAGATGGTGACGCAGGCTCAAACTGAGCTATGCGCCCGCATTGATGCCGATGATATTAACCTGCCGCAGCGGCTAGAAAAACAGGTGGAGTTTCTGCGGCAGCATTCAGAGGTGGCAGTGCTGGGTAGCCAGGTCAACCGCATCGACAGCCAGGGCGTAGATCATGGGCTGTGGACAGTTTACCCGTTGCAGCCTGACGATATTCTCCACTTGATGCTGCGGAGTTGTATGATGTGGCATCCTACGGTCATGTTTCGGCGATCGCGCATCCTGGCAGCAAGTAACTATCAAGATATCCACAGTGCCGAAGATTATGACCTCTGGTTGCGCGTGGCAGTGAGCGATCGCTTAGCTAATCTCGATGTATCGCTCGTACAATATCGAGTCCATGACAAAAGCGTGACTCACACCACAGCCGCTACAACTGGGTTAGCCACAATCTCCAATCAGTGTTTTTGTCAAAATGCGAAGGCGCTCTACGGCTGCTCAGAACAGGATGCTTTGCTGTTGCGAGAGCGCCGACATCCACAGCCGATTCGAGTTTTAAAGGAAATCGCTCAGCATCTACAGACAACTCAGCCCGGAGGCGATCGCTTGCACATGGAATCCTTTATGCAGGCAGGTAGACAACTGATGTCTTCAAAAGATGTCCGTTCCTGCCTGATCTGGGCACTGCTCAACCGTAATAAGTTTGCAGTGCCTCAAGAATTGTTGGCATTGGCTAGAAGCAGCCTCAAGGTATTTGGAACGCAATCGTTGTCTAATCCCTAAAGGAATTCCTCATGATTATTGGACACTATGAACACGATATCTGGATAAAGGGAGGCATTGCTAGCTACATTCGCCGCATCAGTGCAGCCCAGAGAGCCGCAGGGCATCAGGTTTACTTCCTTTCCCAAAAACCCAGTCAAGGACAGAATGGCGAAGAACAACCAGTCATAGCTGAAACAGATGAAGCACTTTATTGGCAAGCATCAAAGCTGGGTTTAGATATTCTGCATCTGCATACCAGCGTTGATATTCCGCCGCCTGATACTCTGCCCACATTACGAACTTTGCATATCCACAAGCCCTATTGCCCCAGCGGGGGTAAGTTTTTGAAACGGTGGAGTCGTCCTTGCGATCGCCCTTACAGTCTACATGGCTGTGTATGGGGACACCTTGTCGATCACTGTGGCAGTGCGCGTCCAGAAAAGTTATATGAAAATCTACGCCGGACTCAAATGGAAATGGCAACTCTGGCAAAAATTCCAGTGGTCGCCGTGAGTCATTTTCTCAGAAATCAAATGATTCAGACAGGATATGATCCTGCATTGATTCATATCTTGCATTTATTTGCCCCCAAAGTTGTCAATGAAACTCCACCGCCTAACGATACCGTTCCCCATTTTGTTTTCTTAGGTCGAATTGTCCCTCAAAAGGGTTTAGAATGGCTGCTCAGGGCGCTGCATCAGGTCAAAACACCCGTTCATTTAGACATTGCAGGCGAAGGATATCAATTCCCAGATTTACAATCCCTGGTTCAGACACTAGGGCTAGAGAACAGCGTGACCTTCCATGGATGGGTTGATGAGCATCGCGTAAATGAATTAATTCGATCTGCCAGAGCATTGATTTTCCCCTCTATTTGGCACGAACCGGGTGGCACCGTTGCCTTTGAAGCAATGGCACACTCCAGAGCCGTGATTATGAGCCGGGTGGGTGGAATGCCAGAAGTAGTGTTACACGAACAAAACGGGTTGCTCGTTGATCCCAATGATATTCATCAGCTAGCGACCAGTATTGAGCGGTTAGCAACCGATTGGGATCTTGCCAAACGCCTCGGAGATGAAGGCAGCCGTATGGCAGCGGAGCAATATAACCTGCCAAACCATATGGATCAGTTGATGCAGTTTTATCAACAAACCATTGCTCAGAAGTCAAAAGCAGTCGCGATCTCCTAACCAAAATCAGGAATTTGCGATCGCTTTATCACCGCTATCATCTTGTGTTTATCTAAGAGTTTGAATGGGCTTTATTTGAGTAAGAGAATGCATTTATGAACCCCCTCGTTTCCATCTGTATTCCCACCTATGAGCGCCCGGATTTGTTGCGTCAGGCAATTGAGTCCTGTCTAAAACAAACCTATCAAGCGATTGAAATTATCGTCTGTGATGATTCTAAAAACGATGCCTCAGAGCAAGTCATTCAAGGCTTTAATCGACCAGAGATAATCTTCTATTACCGCAATCAACCCTCTCTGGGGCAAGCAGGCAATGTGAATCGCTTATTTGACTTAGCTCAGGGCGATCGCTTAGTCCTGTTGCACGACGATGATTTGCTGATGCCAAACGCAATTCAAGCAATGGTTGACGGGTGGGAGGCACATCCCCATGTGATGGCATGTTTTGGAAAGCAATACGTGATCCAGATGGACGGTCAGGTATTAGAAACAGACTCACAAGAACTGAACCAGCGCTACTACCGAACCCCAGCCTACGCTGGGCTGCAATCTTCTCCGCTCTGGTCTGCAATGATGGGGCAATTTCCAAATAATGGCTACTTGGTGTTAACGGAAGCGGCTAGAACGATTCGTTATGCAGACCCAACTCAAGTTGGCGATGCCTGTGATTTTGCATTTGGACTAGGCATTGCAGACTACATAATGTCTCACACAGGCAAAACCTTGTTTTTGGATCAATACACATCCATGTATCGCTTAACAGATTTGTCAGTTGCCAGCACAGTCGCCAATAACGCCCCCTTATACACCTATTTCCTACTGCAAGCTCTGAAGTTGCCAACCGAGCTAGAAGCTTCTCGTCATCAGCGCTTACAGAAATATGCGCCGCTGGCTGTAGGGCGGGCAATTGCATTTGGTCGTCATTCTACAGCAGTTAAGATTTACACCTCCACCCATTACCCCTGCTTCAAACGCTTTTCTCCTTATGGACTAGGGCAAGCCCTGCTGCTGGTAATCCCTCCAGCTTTTAGTACATTCATGGTGAATTGGGTGAGGCAGTTTAAGGTTGCTCGATTGGAACAACAGAGATCGCAACTGGTGAGTGTAGCCGTAACCAGACAAACTCAAGATTCGTAGTTCAGTCATCGTTATTTAATGGAATTTCTGATGAAACTCACAGTCCTTGTCCCTACCTACCGCCGTTCAGCCGATTTGCTACGCTGCCTGCAATCTTTGGAGCAGCAAACTCGCAAAGCTGACGAACTATTAGTTGTGGTGCGAGATACCGATGAGGAAACCTGGAAATTTCTCGAAACCTATCGGATAGAGTCGCTTCCCCTGCGTATATTGACAGTGAAAGCGCCGGGGGTGATAGCAGCTATGAATCTTGGATTTGAATCAGCCCAGGGAGACATCATCTCCGTCACCGACGATGATGCCGCTCCCCACGCCGACTGGCTAGAACGCATTGAAGCCCACTTCCTCGCCAGCGATCGCCTCGGCGGACTGGGCGGACGAGACAACATCCACATCAACGGCATCCCGCAGGATTCTACCCAGTCAGACCTAGCCCCCATTGTCGGACAACTGCAATGGTTTGGTCGCATGGTTGGCAATCATCACCTGGGGAGCGGCGCAGCCCGAGAAGTCGATATTCTCAAAGGCGTAAACATGAGCTTTCGCCGCACGGCTCTTGCTGGCTTGCGATGTGATGAACGACTCAAAGGGACTGGCGCTCAAGTCCATTTTGAAGTTGCCCTCAGCCTGGGCATTCAACAACAGGGTTGGCAATTGCTCTATGACCCTGCTGTTGCCGTTGATCATTACCTGTCTAAACGGTTTGATGAAGACCAACGCAACGCCTTCAACGCTGTGGCATGTCGCAACATCGCCCACAACGAAACATTCATCTTGTTATCCCATCTTCCGCCTCTGCGACGAGTAGTATACATTCTCTGGGCGTTATTAGTGGGAGTTCGAGGTACACCGGGATTGGTGCAGGTGCTTCGCTTTCTCCCCACTGAGCGAGAGACCGTTTTGCGGCGATGGCTAGCAGCAGTTCAGGGACGCTGGCAGGGCTGGCAAACTTGGCAAGCAGATCCACCCAAGCAACTTAATTAGAACTGTGAGAGCAAGCCTATGAAAACGTTGAAGCGATCGCCTGACCTCTTAACTCCCTGGAAATCATCCGTTGGTAGTTCCTCGCCAATCCTGGCTTGGGTTGCGATCGGCTTTTTTACGCTATTTTCACTGTTGGGGGCATTTATCGGACTGGGCAAAGTCCTCAACTATGCAGTGCCAGCCGGTGCTCTTTTGGTTGGTCTATTTCTATATTTGCGGTATCCCATTTTATACGTTGAGTTTGTCTGGTGGGTGTGGTTCATTGCGCCTCTAGTGCGCCGTTTTGTGGATTACCGCTCCGGCTTTACCAATCCCAGTCCTATCCTACTGGCTCCATACTTAGCCACCTTGCCAACAGCAATTACCTTTCTCCGTGTTCTGCCGGGGTTGAATCGGCAGGGCGGACTGCCATTTATTCTCGCCATGATTGGCGTGTCCTATAGTTCTCTGATCGGCATTATTAATGAACCCTTGCCGTCTGTAGTGCTTGCCTTACTCGCCTGGCTATCTCCCCTCATCTTTGGCTGTCACCTATTTAGCCATTGGCGTGACTATCCCCTATATCGCAAAAGCATTGAGCGCACCTTTTTTTGGTGTGTGTTACTGGCAGGCAGTTATGGCATTTATCAATACATGGTGTCACCAGAATGGGATCGCTTCTGGGTAACCAACATGATTGACGAGTTGGGAATTGTCACCTTTGGCACTCCAGAGCCACTGGGAATGCGGGTGTGGAGCACGATGAATGGTCCTTTGATCTTTGCTGCATCTATGTCAGCGGGATTGCTCTTGTTGCTTAGCAAAACAGAACCTTTGGCTAATATTGCGACAGTCGTCGGGTTCCTTTCCTTTTTGCTATCTCAGGTGCGAACTTCCTGGATAGGCTGGTTGCTTGGTTTAGTAGTTTTGATTACATCCCTAAAACAAAGCCTCCAAATCCGATTGATTGTAATTATCACTGTTCTCGCTGCTTGCATTATCTCTTTGGCAATGATTGAACCCTTTGCAGAGGTAATTAGTACTCGCACCAGCACCCTTACAAATGTTCAGGAGGATAACAGTGCAATTACCCGCAGAGGCATCTATGAACAAGTTTTGAACGATTCCCTAACCAACTTCTTAGGGAATGGGATGAGTAAAGCGGGCGGTGGTGACAGTGGAATTTTAGAGATTTTGATGAAAATGGGATGGCTAGGCAGCATCTTCTATATGTCTGGAATCATTCTGCTACTTGCCAAACCTTTGCAGGGTACAAGCTTGAGGAAAGATGTTTTTGCCAAAACTGCGAATGCGATCGCTCTGGGTTTGTTTGCTCAACTTCCTTTTGGTGCAGTTATGGTCGAGTTACCAGGAGTTATTCTTTGGGGCTTTCTAGGAATGAAACTAGCTGCTTGGAAATATCACTCCTATGAACAAACTACTTCTCCAGAGGTTGCACAAATTACTGCTGTCAGATACAGCAAGAGCACTATTTGACAAAATTAAACTGACTTGTATTCTTCCAGATCACTAAATGGTATGTGCCAATAACTTGTATCACTATGGCTACACTAAAGCTACTGTTTTTGATTAATGGCTCTAAAGCCAGTGCAGCCGGAATTCGTGCAGAAATGTTTGCTGCAAATCTACCCAAAAGCTGGGAAATTAGATTCAACTACCGACCCACTTCAAAATGGAAAGGAATTCTGCCATTCATTCAATCTGCGATCCGCTTTCAACCAGATATTATCTATGTGATGGATACTGCCTACACGGGCGTTTTAGCAGGTTGTATTGCTAAAAAAATGTTGCGCTGCAAGCTGATCACTGATACAGGTGATATTGCTTTTGAGCTAGCAAAATCTACTGGGCGTTACTCAGCGAAACAGTTAGCGTTGATTCACTGGATCGAACAACTTGCCATCAACCAATCAGATGCTTTGGTGGTACGTGGTAGTTATCACAAACTCTGGTTGGAGCAACAAGGTATTTACTCCGCTACTTTTGTTCCAGACGGGGTAGACACTTCTGTGGTTAAGCCTATGGATGCTACGACTTCAAAGGCTGAACTAGGTCTGGATAAAAGTTTAGTAGTCGGTTTAGTAGGAACAATGGCATGGTCTGAACAGCACCAAATGTGTTATGGGTGGGATGTGGTGGAAGCTTTGGGAATGCTTCAGGATGTTCCGATTAATGCTTTGTTAGTTGGAGATGGAGATGGTCGCATTATTCTAGAGCAGCGAGTATGTGAGTTGGAGATCAGCGATCGTGTTCAGTTTATAGGTCAAGTTTCCTACAACGATCTTCCTCGCTATCTCTCAGCTATGGATGTTTGTATTTCTACTCAATCAAATGATTTGGTTGGCATGGTACGAACAACAGGCAAATTGCCTCTTTACCTTGCCTACGGAAAATATGTAGTGGCAACCGATGTTGGTGAAGCTAAGCGAGTGCTGCCCGGTTTGGGATGTCTACTGCCTTATGAAGGGGTACGAGATGATAATCATCCTGCACGACTTGCAACTCACTTAAGAAATCTAGTCTTGAATCGACAAGGTATCGAAGTTTCTGAAAAAGCGCAACAAACCGCAAAGACACATTTTGACTACGTTTTGCTGACGCAACGGATTGAACAAATCTGCCGCAGTCTGGTTAGCATCTAACCGCCAATCTAGATACGTAATTGCCTAACGTAGCCCTTTCTGATTCAACAACGCATCCACCCATTCTCTAGCTTGATCTGACAATGGTGATATCGGATCTTGCGTGTAGTTAATCTCCAAATCATAGGCTGCCCGGTCATAGACCTGATGCAATAACTGTTGTAGATCCACCCAAAGATCCGGATTCTCCGGCTTTAAGGGCACTGGAACCACAGGGATTGAGTCCGGCAAATTAAACGGATAAAGAGCCGCCAAGGGGCGTTGTTCTGCTCGACTGATTAAAATTCTATATAGAGAAGATGGCATATTGCCCCGAATCGGCAACGGGTTAAATGCCCGAATCAAATCTACTTCAATCAGATGAGTTCGACTGCCTAGCACCGCCAGCCGTTTTTCCTCGTACCGTAACCGACCTCTGCCCGATCGCTTATTGCTGGGTGAAATCAACTCCAACGTGGTGACGACTTCCCCCGTTGTCACATCCCGTACTTCCAGATATCGTTCTTGAATCTCTTCTGGCATTGGCACCTCAACCATCACAGGCTCAGCAATCATCGTGCCGCTTGTAGAGGTTGCGAGTAATGGAGGCACCGAAGCTACATCCGGCATCGCCTGAAAAACAGTTGTATCGGGTCGCCCAATAAACGTTAAATCATTGCCAGCATCTTCGTAGACTCTTTTTTCAACCGCTGCACGATACTTGGGACGCAGTTTTGGTCCCAGTTCATCTGCGATCGCTACAATCAAGCGACTATGAAACTCCTGCCAGATTGCAGGCTGTTCTAGGTAAGGATTCATTCCGGGAAAAGGAGATGGCATAAAACACGAGGATTCAACAACTCAGTTTCTCTTATATTAAGTCTTTATCAAGACTCCGGATAGGTTTTGTATTGCAACGAAACAGGTTGCAGTAGTATTTACAATTGCCCTTCCCATGATTAAAACGGCTGTCAAATCGGCATCCATCTTGTGTGTGGGAAAAGAGTGGTTTCCCCACACGCCGGGTGGGTTAAACCGCTATGTCTATGAACTGATTCATCAATTGACCGAATCGGGCGATCTCGTTGAACTGTGTGCCGCCGATTTGCCTGTCTCTAGTTCGCAGGATTTGCTTCATTTAACGAATCTGGCATCAACTCAGCGATCGCTAGCCCAGCGCCTATGGACAAGTCATTCGCAGTTTCAGCACCGCTCCCTATCCACGCCCGATGCCATCAACCTACATTTTGCCTTGTATAGCTTCCCGTTGCTCAATGCGCTTCCTAAGCAAATCTCCATTACCTTTACCTTCCACGGACCGTGGGCTGCCGAAAGCGAAC
>Ga0209181_10012069_pt1 | contig 10977 bp, 10 predicted proteins | sample MAT05_FD_187208 | JGI IMG/M metagenome (GOLD analysis project Ga0209181, IMG submission 187208) | Freshwater microbial communities from Lake Fryxell liftoff mats and glacier meltwater in Antarctica - MAT-05 (SPAdes) (version 2) | ecosystem: Environmental > Aquatic > Freshwater > Ice > Liftoff...
CTCTTCTTCCTTCAGCCGCGTCTCGATCACCTCGACCGGATGGCCTTCGAGCGAGGGCGCGATCCGGTGCAGGCGGGTGAGGACCTTGCGGATGGCCGAGCCGAGTTCCGCGCCCAGGTGGGAGACTTCCTCGACCGGAATCAGCTGACGCTTCAACTCGCGGAGCTGAACCTTCAGCTTGGCGTTCTGGAGAACGACATGCTGCGCCCTCTCCTGCTCGTAGTTGACCGGCGAGCGGTTGGGCGTCTCGAACAGCCAGCGGATCAGGGGCGCCAGGTACACTCGGCTCCCGCGGAAGGCCGCGCACCCCGACCGCTTCGCGTGCTTGATGGCGGTGGTGGGGATGCCGGTTCCAGTTGAGCACGACGCAATGCTGTCGAAGGACTCCTGGACGGTTCGCTTCTCGTCCCGCTCGCGGTAGTAGCGCAGGAGACCTTGGATGGCCCCAACCAGCGGGTAACGCCCGTTGTCGGGGACCGGCAGCCAACCCTCGCGGGCGAGTTCGCGCAGACGCCGGTCGGTGAGACCGGACAGGCGGATGAGCTGCGCTGCGTCGATGGTTCCGGTGTCGGCCACGGATCACGCCTCCGGAGCCTCGATGATCCAGCCGACGAACTCGCCGACCTGGAAGAACACCCGCGCCGTCTTCGGCAGGAGCCGGGTGTCGAGGGGACGTTGATACCCGGCGAGGGAGAGTTCCTTCTGGAGGATCGCGGCAGGCTCCGCGCCGACCGCGAGCTTCTGCTGAAGGGCCAGACGACTGAACGCGGTGCCGACGTAGCCCGGCGGCATCTGGACTTTGTCGAGAATGACAAGCGCGCCGCCGGCCTTGGTCAGGCCCTGCAACCGGCGCAGGAAGGAGCCTCTGGTTGCAACGGGCAGGAACATGAAGACCAGGAAGCAGACGGCGAAATCGAAAGGCTCGAAGGCGTAGCTGACGGCATCCGCGACCACGAGCTGCGACGGGCCAGCATACCTCTCGGCCATCTCCTGGCTCTCGTCGATCGCGGTGAACTTCGCCTTCCGCTGGACGAGCGTTTCACGCAGGGCGTTGCCGACGTTCCCAGTCGAGGCTCCGATGTCGTACACCCGCCCGCCGTTCGGGATGTAGTGCCGGCCGAAGTGCGCGACCGCGCTCGTGGCCAGCTCATAGAACGGCAGTTGTTCGCGCACGTGCTGGTCGAAGTGCTTCGCCACCGCGTGGCTGCGGAACGTCCAGTGCTGGGGAATCTCAAGTGAGGATTTCATCACGGATTGTTCGGGCGACCGATGCAGCCATGACGGGTGGAACCGCACGCCCGAGGCGTTCCCATTGCTGCGAGTAGGTGCCGGTCAGGACGAAGTCGTCCGGGAAGGCGCAGATGCGCTTCAGCTCGGCGATGGCCAGCTTCCGCTTCTCGGTCGGGTGCGTGACGCTCGCGATGCCGGGATGCCCGTGGCTGGCGCAGATGGTCGGGCACGGCGCATCGGGATGAGGTCGCACCAGGTTGAAGTAACGGTCGGACGATTCACCGGGGCGGAGCCGGTCCCACTCCTTGCCGATGGCGAAGCGCGACATGTCGAGCCCCTCGACCGTGAACTGGTTCGGCTTCGTTCCCAGCACTGTCGGGCACAGCTTGTCGGGATCGAACGCCTGGCCCTTCTGGTCGAACGCCGCGCCGGTACCGCCCCGGATCTGCACCTTGAACTGGTTTCGACCCATCACCGTGATCGCCGGGCTCGGCCGGTCCGTGATGTCGCCGGCGGATGGGAACTTCCCCTTGGTGTCGTGGATGACGGCCTCGACCAGTTCGAGTCCCTGATGGCTCGTCACCGGGTTGTACGAACCGTGCGCGCTGACTGTCGGCGACGGGGCGTCCGCGGGCTTCCACGTTGGCCCGTACTTGCCTCGAACGATCCACGGCAGCGCGTCCCGGAGCGTGTAGCGGTAGGGCAGCGGCCTCGGGAACGCGGGCGCTTTGCCGAGGTCTTCGCGCACCCCAATGAAGATCGTTCGTTGCCGCGCTTGCGGGACGCCGAGCCATTGCGCGTCCAGGATCTTGACCCCGACCCGGTAACCGCAGGCCTTCAGCCTCGCGAGGATTTCGAGGAAGTAACCCTTGGCGACGCCCTTCACGAGCCCGCTGACGTTCTCGGCCACGAACACCTTGGGCTTCAGCCCGTCGAGCAACCGAATGAATTCGAAGAACAGGTCGTCCGTGCGCTGGACAGTTTCCGAGTATCGTTTCGCTTTTCCCCAGTGCTTCTCGCGCTTGCCGGCGGTGGAGAACGAAGCGCAGTTGTGAACGATGAGGCCGTCGGCAAGGTAGCTCTCGTCCTCTTCGACATGCAGGTTGAAGACCTCGCCGGAGCCGAGCGGCATCAGCTGCTTGATCCGTCCCCAGCAGTAGTCGCCCTCGACAACGAAGGACCTCGGCCTATCGCACCCATCCAGGCAGTAGACCGCGCCAGGGGTGTTGACCACTCGGTTCTCGATCTGGGCACTGGCGGCACGCTCGACTGACCGCACCGAGGTGGCGATGCCCAGGCTACGGGAGATCATCGCCATGCCCAACGTGAGCGCCCAGCTGACCGAGCATGTACGGAACTGGCCCGGCGCGGGCCGGGTCCCGTCGGTGAACACATATCCGTCGAGTAACGCCTGGCGCCATGTTGGCCGCATGCCGAAGGCCCAGTAGGGAACGGTCTTGCCCCGCGCCCCGCAGCCGAAGTCCTCCTCCAACCACTCCGCCAGACCCTTGTGGCAAATCGTAAACCGGATGGATGTTCGCATCTCCGCTTCCGAGAAGGGCAGGCCCGCCTCGACGATTCGTCGGCGGGTCTCATCCTGTTTGTGTTTGCCAGCGCAGATCAGCACCTCGCCGCGGGACAGGTGCGTCTTCATGTAGGCCTTGCCCCGTCTCAGCCATCCGTTGCCCAGCCACATCCCGACGAGCCAGAAGAGGGCCTCGCTGAGCGGAACTTCAGCCGAGCGGGCGTTATCCCGGCACACGTCCGGGATTGCGTCATCCGGGAAGGATCGACGCATACCCCAGAACCAGGCTGTGGCGGTGCCGCCTCTCTTGCCGTTCGGCATGCAGTCACCGATGCAACGCCACTCCGGAGTCCCGAGACCAGGACCACGCTTGAAGCGTACGAAAAACGGGTGTTCGGTGGTGGTCGCAATCCCGGGATGACCGTGACCGCGCACGGACACCATCTCCGCGGTGCGCCGCGTCCTTCCGGTGACCCGGCGCCACCGGCCCAAGTGCGTCACGACCATGTCGCCGGCAATGACGTCCTCAATCGCTATGAGACCCCGACGGGTGAGAATCAGCGTCCCGGCGCGGAAGCAAGGCGGACTGCCATCCATGAGGTCCAGTTCACCCACCTTCAGGCCCGCGGCTTCGAGGATGTCACTGGGCTTCACTTCCCGGATGTCGCGAGTGTCGAGAATCGTGTCCGGGTGGTTGGCGCGGTACACGTCGGCCGCTGCCGGGATGAACTCGCTGGCCCACGCGACGCGGAAGCCCGCCATCCGGTATCCGAGGCACGACCCGCCGCACCCGCTGAAGGTCGAGATGGCGGTGAAGCCATTCCACGGCACGGCGGCGATCTCCGCCATGCTCGGAACGCGGTAGGGTGGCTTGTCGGTTTTCACGACGGCTTCCCGGACCACCTGAACGCGCATTTGGGACACTGGAACTCGGTCGGCACGTTCTCGTCGACCTCCGGGAAGTCGGCTGGAGCCTCGGGTTCGCCGCCACCCGACAAGAGGCCTTGCAGCGCCGTGGCATCGAACCCGGACAGATCCATGTCGAGGTCCGTGGCCTTCAGTTCCCCGAGCAGCGCCCGCAGCGCCGACTCGTCCGCCTCCGCCAACTCCGCCAGCCGGTTGTCGGCGATCAGGTGCGCCCACTCATCGGCCTCGGTCGCGAAGTCCTGGTAGTCGACCGGCACCGCCGCCAGCCCGAGCGCCTTCGCCGCCTCGTAGCGCCCGTGGCCCGCGACGATGAACCCTGAACGGGTCGACACCACGACGGGCGAGCGCCAACCCTGATGCCCGATGACCTTGGCCAGAAGGGCGACCTGGCTCTGCGGGTGTTGGTTCGGGTTGCGCGGGTTCGGCACCAGCTTTTCGAGCGGCACCAGCTCGTCGAAGGCGCAGTTGACCGCCGGGCCGCTGGGCGGATTGGCGTGGGATTCCGGGGCCGGGTTCGGAACCGCGGCGCGTTTTTTTGGTTTTCGGTCGTTCATGCGCGTTGTCGGGGCTGACGCCACACCTCCACCCCACCGGGGGGTGTAAGGAGACTTCCTACCCCACCCCCGGGGGGCGGCTGGCCTGCGAGGCACCCTGTCTCGCCTGCGCTCTGCCGGTTCTCGTGCGTTTTCATCAGGGCGGAACGTTGTCCCTGAACCTGTCGCCCCCGGCGGCTTCTCGCTGCCTGAGGCACCGGCCTCGCAGGCCTGTGCAGCGCGGTGGATGTGGGGATGGCGGTGCATCGTTCTACCCATTGCGGGAACGTTGTCCCTGACGCCAATTCCAGGCGTGCCGCTGGCCTCGGTGACGCCAGTGCAGCAGGCGGCTGTACCGGCCGGCGTGGCGGGCGAGCTTGGCGGGCGTGACGCCAGAGCGCTGGGCCAGTTCGCGCAGGGACGGGCTGCCGGGGAAGTAGCTGGGGTCCAGCACCCACGCGAGGGCGAGAAGCCTCATGCCGACCGAACGGGTCTGGATCTGCTTCCGGCTGACCGGGACTAGGATTTCGAGCAGGTGCCGGACGGTCTCCGCCAGCGTCTTGTTCGTCTGATCCAATCCCTCGGCATCCTCCTTCAGACGCTCGATGAGTTCCTGCCAGGCGAAGTCCTGTTCGGGCGCGTCGATGGGATCGCGACTCTTGGCGACCAGGTTTTCGTCGAAGGGTTGCTTCACGCCGTGTGCTCCTGGGGTTGGGGTTTGAAATCCTTCGAGGTCAGGACCTGAACGCGGGGCTGCCAGATGAGCGCCTTGCCGCCGCGCTGGGCTTTCACCTTCCGCCACGCCCACAGTTCCAGGGCGGTGCCGGGCGTGGTCAGCCAGTCGAGGCATTCCTGGGCCTTCTCCTCGGTCAGCTTGCGCAGGTGGCCGGCGAAGTCCTGGCCGGTGGACTGGACGCCGACGACCCCGCGTCGAGGATCGAGGGCCAGAATGTCGATAATTCCGAAAAGGTCCTGGCGGATTCCGTGAGGGCCGCCGTAGGGGTTCCACTTTTCGACAATGGCGCAGACGAGACCTTGCTCGCGTAGGGCGCGAAGCGTTCGCTGGGTTGGGGAGAGGCCTTTCATAGGGTCGAGTCAGGAAGCCGGTTCGGAATCGCCAGCGACGGCCGGACTGAGGTGCTTGGCCATCTCGTCGAAGACCTCCTCGTCGGTGATCGCCTCCGCCAGGCGCTCGATCTTGGCGTAGGGCCAGAGTTCGGTCTCGGGCGGCTGGCCGGGACGCCAGAGGAGCACGACGGCCAGTTCCGCGTTCGGTCCCATTGGGGCGGCTCGTCGCCATCGGCAGATCGCACCTGAGAAGTGGCGTCGCATGGCGATCGTTCGCCGGGTTGTCTCGATCAGCTGGCGGCGGAAGTTGTCGGCGATTTCGACGGGGGATTTTGCGGTGGTACTCATAGGGTGGCGAAGCTCTGCGGATTACCTGGAATGCCCGACCTGACGGGAATCGGGGGGGGAGTCGCTAGGGCGGCGGAAGGTCGGAAGACGGAAACCCCCCACCACTACTCCGTAGTGGGGGTTTCCGCCGCCTGGCGACAATTGAAAGTCGGACGGAACGCTGACGTTTGGATTTAAGATTCTCATGGGCAATGGGTTGGGCGCAGAAAGTCGGAATCAAACAGGGGTTTCCGACTCCGACTTCCAGGAGACCTGCGCCGGGCGTGTGGCGATCAGTTCTCGGCCCTTGTCGGTGAGGGCGTACGCCTTGCCTGAAGCCGTGTGCTGGAAGCGGACGAGGTTGCCGCTTTCGGCCGCGCGGAGCGCGTCCTTGATCGTGGTTCGTCCGCAGTCCTTGAGCCGGGCACGGACCGCGTCGACGATGAAGGACTGGTTCTTGCCCGGGTTGGCCGCGATGCAGTGAAGCAGGTCGACAACCTCCAACTTGCGAGGCCGCCCGGGTTTGCCGGTGCTCTCGAACTCCGCGACCTCTTCGGGATCAGGCACCCGCCAGCAGATGGTCTTTCGGTCCTTGCTCCAGGCGATGAACTTGTGGGACGTGAAGTTGCCGTCCTTGTCCGTCCACAACAGCCGGCGGCCGCGTTTGGCGGCGCGAAGTTCGAAGATCTCCTCCGAGCCGATGGAGCGGATGACCAGGACGGCCCGCGCCCAGTTTGCCCACTCGGCCGACCCGCCGCCCAGGTAGGCGTAGTCCCCGGCCTGCCACTGGGGTTTCTGCTGACCCGATGGCGGCTTGTTGCCGTGGTGGACGACGACCACCGCGCATCGGAACTCGGTGAGCAAAGGGTTCAGCAGATTCCGGAGAAAGAGCCCGACGTCCCGCTGGCTGTTGCTTTCGCCGCCGAGGTAGGCGAGCGCCGGGTCGATCCAAAGCAGGTCCGGACGGTGGCGCTCCATCAGCGGGCGGAGCGTGTGCATGACAAACTCCGCGGCCGTCCGGGCGTTCTCCCGAACGACGTGGATTCGGCCCCGCAGGGAGGCCCGTTCCTCGTCCGTCAGTTGAAGACCCCCGAAGACCCCGTCGCGGAACTCGGCGATGTCGACTGAGTCGTTCTCGGCCTGGACGAGCAGACTGGTCAGGGGTCGGGGGGGTTCGATGCCGAAGCAGCCCTTGCCGAGCGCCCACGAGACCAGCGCCTGCATGTTGAAGCTGGATTTGCCTGCCCCGGTCTGGCCGCACATCAGGAGCCCGCCGCCCTTGCACAGGAATCGGTCCTTCAAGAGTTCGTCGGGGTCGGGACCCTCGGGCCGGATGATGTCGAGCAGGTCGATGGACGGAGGCGCGTCCGGTTTGCAGATCGCGGCGCGCTCGACCAGTTCCGGCTCTTTGCCTTCCAGCAGCTTCGGAAGCAGGACGGCCAGTGGGGTGGTGGGCGTCATCGGGCGAGGTAGACGATGCGTTGCCGGATGGAGGGAACGCCGTCGACCTGCCGCAGCCCACCGGGCATCCGCAACCAGCCGCAGAGGTCCCATCGGGTGGCATCGCCGCCAAGGAGACAGCCGACTGCGAAGAAGCGGGCTTGGTCGCGCAGTCCGAGGTGATCGACGCGGAACCAGCCGTGGAGGCTCTTGCCGCCGGAATCAACGACGAGCCTGAGGGGAGCGAACTCGCTTAGCTTCGAGAGAAGCACCGCCTGGATCGGTTTGGTGAGGGTCGGACTGTCGAACTCGACCACGAGGTGACGTCTCGGACCGGTGTTGTTCTTACAGCGCGCCGAGGGTCGACCCCGGTAGTTCAGCGCGGAGCGGCCGCGCATCGGGTTCGGGACGACGAATTGTTGCAGGCCCGCGTCGTGAAGTGTGGCGTTGAGCGAACGAACGAGGGCGCTACGTGCCGCCGGTCCTACGCACACGAACTCGGTCGGATGGAAGAGCAGCGGCAGGACATCCCGAGACGTCAGGCCCGTGTCGATGGCCGGGTCGAAGAGGGGCCGGGTTCCGCGTAGCGCCCGCTCGACCATCGGGAGGTCTACTTCGGGCCATTCGGCGCCTTCGCGCATCCCGCCGGGCCTGGGATTGCCGTCGCCCTCGTAGGCGAAATCGACCGCGTCCTCGATTTCCTCGTCGGGGACATCCCGATGGGTGACGTACTTATCGCAGCAGTGCCGAAGGAACTCGAAGCAGGTGTCTGCATCGAGAACGTGACGGAGTCCGCAAGCGACCTTGGCAATCCAGCGGTGCGTTTGCCCGGGAGCGGGAACGCTGCGGAGGAGTTCGGCGGTTCGATTCGAGAATGGGTACAGTTCAGCCATGGGATCATTTCGTGTAGGTGGTGGTGAGCTTGCCCTCGACCTTCAGGGGTAGATGGGGCGCCCAGGGCAAAGGCGCTTCCATCAGAGCGGCGATGCGTTCGAGGTCCTGCTGGGCGGAGGCCTCGGGCAGCTCGAACACGAGTTCGTCGTGGACGCTTAGGACGGGGACGAAGCCAGCGTCGGCGCATCGGAGCCAGGCGGTGGCCAGGACGTCCCGGGCGGTGGCCTGCGTCCAGTTCTCGGCCAGGAGACCGCCATAGACGTAAACGCGCTCTCCCCCGACGGTGCAGGTGATTCCGTCGTCAGTGACCGCCACGTTCCGGTAGAGCAGGAATCGCATCGACGTTGGGTCCTGTTGGGTGACGGGCAGCGGAAGGGCGTAGTGCCGGCCGTCCCGGGCTTCGGAGGCCGACTGGAGGCGGTTCCAGAGGTCAACGATCAGCGGGTTGGATTCCCGAAATTCGGTCACGATCCGCTTCGACTCCGCATCCGAGAGTTCGAGTCCTGCCATCACCCGGGCGACCTCGATGAACTTCCGCCAACCGCAACCAAACCCGAGGCCGAGCACGCGGGCCTTGGCGAGCTGCCGTAGGCCGGAACCGGTCCGGTCGCACCACGCCTTCAGCGGTTCCGGCTCGGCGTAGTCCATCGTGCTGCGGGCGTGGATCTCGTAGGCGTCGGCCTCGGGTGCCTCGCGGAACAGGCGCAGGGCCTCCGTGTCGCCAGCCAGGTACAAGAGAACCCGGCTCTCGATCTGGCTGTAATCGACGACGGCGAGCACCCTTCCCGGAGGGGCGATGATGGCGCGGCGGAGGTCAACGCCCTCGGCCGTCTTCCGGTTCAGGTTCTGGAGATTCAGCCCGCCGCCACCGGACCAGCGGCCCGTGCTCGCGCCGAAGTACCGCAGCTCGTAGGCCATCCTGCCGTTCGGCATCCGACGCGCCTCCATGGCTTCCAGCACCCGGGCGGTCCGGTTCGCGGAGCGGATGCGCTGCATGTCCCGCGCCCAGCCGGTACCCACCGAGTCCGGGTTCGCGTCCGCCCATTCCATGAAGCCCGGGTCCTTCGCTGAGGTGCTGACCGGGGCGTCGACGCCCTTCAATTGGCAGGCGGCGCGGAAGGACTTGATCGACAGCGCCCGGTCCCACGGCAGCCCGGAGGACATCGCGGTGATCAGCTCCAGGAGTCCTCGGCGGCTGGCGCGGACGTGGTCCCAGTCGACCGCAAGACCGCGCCGCCCCATGGCGGACGTCAGATCGAAGAGGCGGCGCTCGTGCGCCGGCCAGTGGCGCTCCAGGTGGTTCCAAAGGGCGAGGCAGGCCAACGCGTCTCGACCGGCATAGCGGCGCATCTCGAAGGCGAGGAATCCGTCCTCCATCGGGTCCCAGCCCTTCGCCCGGGATCGCGGGGCCTTGTCGAGCGCGTGGCCAAAGACCGCCTTCACGGCGCCGGCGAGGTCGCGGGGCAGTTGCAGGAACGCGCACAGCGCCGCGGAGCAATGCCACTCGGCCGGACCGCGGGCGTCCGACGGAATCGCCCCCGTCTCCCGGAGCCGCTCGAACACGCCACGGTCGAAGTCCCGGTTGTGGCTGACCCACCGTCGTCCCGCGATGGTCGCCCACGGGAACTGTCGTGGGGCGCAGACGCAGGTCCGTTCTCCGTCGGTGACCGCCACCAGGTACCCGTGGAAGCGCGGGTCGTGGCAGTAGGCCCAGTGGCCCAGTTCCTTCACCGAGTAGGCGGACGTGTAGAACGTCTCGAAGTCGACGGCGACCAGGTCGCCGACCGGCTTCGCGGCCCACTCCGCGGGCGTGAGGATGACGGTCTCCTGGATCACGCCGGGATGCCCTTTCGCGGGTCGTAGCCGTGCACGTAGCGCCAGAGCGCGGCCACCATGCGGAAGGCCTGCCAATCGCGGGTGGGATCGGGATGCTTGACGACGACCACGCGGCCGGGCTCGGTCGTCGAGATGAAGATGTTGGCGGCCAGGACGCGGCCGATGTGCTCCTCGCCCCAGTACGTGGCTCCGTACGCGGCGAGCTGCATAGCCTGGTTGTCGTAGGCCTGAACGTCCTCGCCGGGCTTCGTCTTGCGGGTCTTGTAGTCGAGAATGCCAACGCCGTTTCGGCCGTACCGGAAGAGCACGTCGGCGGTGCCGGCGAAACCATGCTGCTTGTTCACGAGCCGGGACTCGCGGTCGATGATCTCGATGCCGACCTGCTGCTTCCACGCGAGCACGGGCTCGACGTAGGTGCGGAGGTCGTCCGCGTAGGGCTCGCCGGCCATCGCGGCTTCGAGCGCGCCGTGGATCATCGTGCCGAGGTCGGCGGCCTGCTCGACCTGTTCGAAGGCCGCAGTGCGGACGCGGTTGCACCAGTAGTCCTCGGACTCCTCGGCAATCTTCGGGGTGCGGAGGGAGGCACGGGCGACCTGGTCGAGCTTCCACTTTTCGAGCCCGGGCTTGGCCAGGACGCCAAGGATGCCAGTCACGCTCGGGTAAAGGCCGAGGCGCTTCGCGTCGCGGAGTGTGGTCGGGCGTTCACCGCGGCCATCCGAGGTCGGAAGGCGATGAACCGGGGTGCCGTCTTCGCGGTACCAGTGGGAGGCGGAGACCTTGTTCTTGGTAAGAATGGCCATGTGAGTTGAAGGGAGGTGCGGGGAGGGCCGGGAGGCCAACCCTCCCCGCGGGGTTGAGGTGGGTACGTCGATCAGAACGGAATTTCATCGTCGAAGGTCTCGATGCTCGGTGCCGCGGGGGACGGCACGAGGGCCGGTGCCGAACGCGGAACTGCCACCGGTTGCGGCGCGACGGGAGCGGGAACCCGGGCTGGAGTTGGCGCGGCGAGAACCGCAGGCACGGCCAATCCCGGCGGCACCGGCGACAGAGAGGCGATCGAGGTGAACACCCCGACACCGTCCTTGCGCTTCACGTGCTCGACCGTGAGCAGGCACTTCGCGCCTTTGAGCGAGCAATAATCCCATCCGTACTCGGGCGCCCTGCCCAACAGCGACTTCAGGAACGCGAACAATGCGG
>Ga0209181_10012070_pt1 | contig 10977 bp, 13 predicted proteins | sample MAT05_FD_187208 | JGI IMG/M metagenome (GOLD analysis project Ga0209181, IMG submission 187208) | Freshwater microbial communities from Lake Fryxell liftoff mats and glacier meltwater in Antarctica - MAT-05 (SPAdes) (version 2) | ecosystem: Environmental > Aquatic > Freshwater > Ice > Liftoff...
ATCTGATTGATTTCACTTCGGTTCCTGTTAGCTCAATTCCCGCTTCATAGACTTCTAGGATTTCATAGTTAAACCTAGCTTGGCGGTTATCAGCAAATATATTATTGTATTCACTCATTTAAACTATCCTAGCCTAAACTGGACTACTTTCAAGTAGTTGCCAAGCAGTACTTAGAGTAAAGGCTTGATCGACAAGCTCGGACATTTTTTGGCAGTGGTTATCTATACGCAACGGTAATTCGCCATTCTTGGTAATGCAGGTTAGCTTAATGGAGTTACTTTCAATAGAAGGTTGATGAATTAATACTTCGACAGTTACCAACTTAGAGAAGCTAAGGTTACCCGACTTTTCCTGAGCCATGATGTAGTCATTTGTAACGAAGCTAACAACTAGGCTGCAGGTACTAAGGACATCAACTATAACGTCACGAATAGTAATCGGATTAGTTTTAACTACATAGATTTGGGTATATCTAGCCATGAAGATAGGTTTACTGGCGATCTTTAACAGGAATTGGGATCATCTCAGGTTCAGTCTCTTTGCCCGCGAGCTGCTCTAGGAGGGCATCTAGGACTCGATTAAATATTTCACCTAGTTTATCTAAAACTTTTTTAATAGACTTCATACCGTTATCTCCTGAGAGAGCTTACTATGTTTGTGAACTTTCTTCAATTAAAATATAAATATAATTAATTAAACAAATTTTAATTAACTAAATCATAACAAATCTTTGCCTAAGTTGATCTAATGCTGAGTAAACACTCACCATTCTGATCCAATGCCGATCGCGATTAGGGTTAAATTTATAGGCGATCGCTTCAACCTGCCCTTGGGGATCGGCAATTCCCACATAAACGCAGCCCACTGGTTTGGACACAGAGCCACCATCGGGTCCTGCAATTCCTGTAATACTTATTGCCCAGTCACTTTGTAATAAATTTTTTACACCCAAAGCCATTTGTTTGGCGACTTCTGCACTAACGGCTCCATATTGTTCTAGATCGGATGCAGATACTTTTAAGATTTGAGTTTTTACTTTGTTACTGTAGCTAATTACTCCACCCAAAAAATAGGTAGAACTACTAGGGATACTGGTAATGGTCTCACCTAGCCATCCGCCTGTACAAGATTCAGCTACAGCTAGGGTTTGATTATATTTCTTTAAGAAAATCCCCACGACATCAGCTAATGTATCTTGATCGGCACCGTAACAATATTTACCTGTAATTTGCTTAATTTCGGCTTCAACAGGGGCAATTAGAGCTTGAGCGGCTTCGGTCGTTGCGGCACGGGCAGTAATGCGTAGACGGGCTTGTCCATAATTAGCATAGGGAGCGACAGTGGGATTAGTCAGAGTAAAGAAGGTATTTACCTGTTCCGCTAAGGTCGATTCGGGAATTCCCCAGTAAAGTAGGACTTTGGAATAAAAGGTTTCTTTGACCCATCCCTGAGATCGCAATACTGGAACGGCAAACTGCTCCCACATGGCATAAAGTTCACTGGGTACACCGGGGAAAGTCAAGATCATTAAACTAGGGCGGGGTTGCCAGATCATTCCGGGGGCAGTACCTACGGGATTTGTTAAAATTTCGGCACCTTGAGGCAATAGGGCTTGCTTGCGATTATTCGCAGTAATTGTTCGTCCTACATACTTCTGTTGAATATCTGCCCAGATTTGGGGATGCTCGATGAGGGGTGTGGCAAAAAAGTCAGCAATTGTCGCCGTAGTCAGGTCGTCAGGTGTAGGACCTAAACCTCCAGTGGTAATAATTAGATTGGAACGGCTGGCGGCGATCGCTAAAACTTTTTGAATCCGTTCTGGGTTATCGCCAACGACAGTTTGATAAAAATGGGTAATACCAAGTTTGGCTAATTGTTGAGCTAGATACTGGGAATTACTGTTAAGGATTTCGCCTAACAGTAACTCGGTACCTATACATATAATTTCAGCAGTTATACTCATCAGAATTCAGCTTAATTATTTTGAGCTTTTGATCTAGATGCTTATTCTGATTTGGGTTTTGGTTTGGGTTTATTTGAAGCAGATTTAGGCACTGGTTTATCCGTAGGTTTAGGTTCCGATGGTTCGGGATCAAATATATCAAACCTAACTACTTGATCATAGTTATTACCCGCAGTAGTTAACAGGGTACGAATAGATTGAATAGTGCGACCGTTTCGCCCAAATATCCGACCTTTTTCAGTGGTATCAAATGCAACTCTGATCCAAATGCGATCGCCTTTAGAATTACTCTCACAATTAATTTTGAGCTCATTGGGTTTGCTTAGCAATGGCTCTATCAGAAATTTAACTAAATTAATATAGTTATGCACTGACTGTTTCTGTAGTGATTGGCTCTGCGCCCATTAAATCAAAAATATTGGCTTTTTGTAAGATTGATCTGACTGTATCTGTAGGTTGAGCACCTTGTTTTAGGCGAGTGATGATCCCTTCTACATTTAATCTTGTTTCTTTGGTGCGAGGGTTATAGAAACCAAGTTCTTCTAAGGGGCGAGCGTCGCGACGGGTGGTGCTATTGATCGCAATGATCCGATAACTGGGCATCCGCTTTTTACCGAAGCGTTTTAGTCTGAGTTTGACCATGGGTTTGTAGAGGTATTGATCTAAATTAAATTGCAGTTATTTATCTTAGCAGATAAGTTTTGAGATTAATAGCCTTAAAGTCCGCTACCAATTAGGATAAAGCTAGACCAAAAGAAGGGGTGGCTGGAGTTGTCTGTGCCAATTTTGACTTGTTTTTTAATCATATTAAGCTGGGAATTACGCAGAGCCGTAAGTGCATTATTGCCTTTCTGGAGGTTTTGATAGAATTCAGTCACAAATTTGAAATGTTTTACGAATTTGTGGGCTTAGGGCAAAATAATTACAGCAATGGCAGGGATAATTTATTTATACAGATTATGTAAGAGATTTCTTGCCAAGGAAGGATAGATTGTGTGGGATTGGATATTAGAGCCAATTAGTTATCAGTTCATGCAAAATGCTTTAACTATTGGGGTGTTAATTGGAATTTTATGCCCTGTAGTGGGAACTTACCTGATTGTGCAGAGAATGTCATTATTAGGGGATGTGATGGCGCATTCAGTATTACCGGGGCTGGCGATCGCTTTTTATTTGAAAATTAATATTTTGATTGGGGCTTTTGTGTCAGGCATGATTAGTGCGGTTTTAATTGCATGGCTGCGATCGCAAACCAGAGTGAAAGTCGATGCAATTATGGCATTAATGTTTAGTAGCTTTTTTGCCTTGGGGATTATGTTGATTACCCTTTTACGGAATAAACTCGATTTAGATAGCTTTTTATTTGGTGATATTCTCAGTGTTTCTCGTGAAGATGTCTGGCGCACAGGAATTATTACCCTAATTGTTCTATTTGTGGTCAGGCTCACTTACAAGGAGATGTTGTTTTATACCTTTGATCCAATTGGTGCCAAGGCAGTGGGACTCCCTGTTAATCTAATTTACTTGGGCTTAATGGCTGGGGTCACGTTAACAATTATTGCCAGTATGCAAACTGTGGGTGTGGTGTTGGTGGTATCAATGCTGATTGGACCAGGAATTACCGCTTATTTAGTGGTCAAAGAACTCCATACGATGATGATGCTTGGAGCGGCGATCGGGGTGATTTCGGCAATTGGGGGAATGTATATAAGCTATTACTTAAATGTCCCTTCTGGTCCTGCGATCGTGTTATTTAATATGGCGATCTTTTTGATAACTCTAATCTTGAGTAGTGATTTCAAAGAAATAATCAAGATTAAAAATACTTTGTAATGCCTGATCTAAAAAGCGATCGCCATTACGAACAGCTACAACTACACTAAACTAATAGCTACATATAATTCTATTTTTTCTGTAATAGCTGGATCATAAATAAAACGATAAAGCTGGGATTATTAAATAAGTATCTGCGCCATAGCCTTTGTGGTTCTTGGATCAAGCGATATAGCCACTCCAACCCAAACCGCATCATCCACCGTGGAGCCTGAGATACCTGTCCACTGTGAAAATCAAATGCCGCACCGACCCCAATCATCACCGCATTAATTTTACCCTGAGCCTGAGCCATCCAATATTCCTGTTTGGGGCAACCTAAACCTACAAATATGACCTTTGCTCCCGAAGCTTGAATCCGTATTAAATCTTCTTGATCAAATTCGTTGTAGTCCCGAAAAGGTGGTGCGTATGATCCAGCGATCGCCAAGGTGGGAAATTTTGCTTTTAAGTTTTTTTCTAATTTTTCTAAGGTTTGCTCTGTACTGCCATAGAGATAGATAGAATGCCCTAGTTGTGCCGTGCGATCGCACCATGCCAACATCAAATCAGGACCATACACCCGTTGTTGTATTTTCTCCCCTAGTAATCTTAATGCCCAGACCAAAGGCGTACTATCGGGAGTAACTAGATCAGCTTGATTCAAAACCCGTTGATAGGATTGATCCCAGTAGCCAGTCATGACCACATGGACATTAGCGGCAACTATATAACAAGATTTCGCAGCCTCGATCCATCCTTGAATGCGATCGCAGGCATCTTGATAGCTAGTAGCTTGAATATTCGTTCTTAAAACATGATAGGAATTCAAGACATTTAGGCGGTTTTAGATGGATGTATTTGCCCAAATTACCATAATATCTAAGCTAAACTTAACTTGTGGGCTATGAGGACAAAACAGTAATGTCAAAGCGAGTCAGAATTGAACCGATCGCACAGGAAATAGATATCGAGACTAACGGGAACCTCCTATCTATCCTCATGGAAGAAGACCTAAATATTTTAAAAGAATGTGGCGGTCGGGGCATGTGTGCTACTTGTCATGTTTATATTCAAGAGGGTATGAGTTCTCTGAGTCCAATTGCCAAGCGTGAGCAACGCACCCTACAGATAATCACCACCTGTAAGCCTAATTCTCGTCTTGCTTGCCAAGCTAAGGTCATAGCCGAGGGCGTAGTCGTAGAGCTACCCGTGGGCATGTATATCCAATCTATTCAAGATATAGAAGCTCTGATTGGTAGGCGGTGTGAACGCCCGATGCTCCATCCTGTAACTGGTCAAACTTTAGTAGAAGTAGGACAAATCATAAGTCGCTCGATTGTGAGGCAACTGGAAAGCATAGACTTGGGGATTCGGGAACAATTAGCACAGACTAAATAGGCTTAAACTGAATTAATTTCTGCCCAAGGTCATCATGACTAAACCTATCATTGAGTAAGTATTAAAAGGGAAAATATTAAATGACTATCAGTAATGGGGGGGTAGGTAATGCGATCGCTAAAAGTCGCAATATTCATAGTCACTACAGCTTAAATGACTTTTTTATACCTAATTCAGAACAAGGGATAATTAATGACTGGAACGGAATGCGGAATGTTTTCACCAGTGAAGATTTTATTATTGGCTTACAAGAAGGACTAGAAGAGGAAGTAGGCGAAGCTTCTGCCGCAGTGATGTACTCGATTGGCTGTGAGTGGGGGCGTAAAGATGCCGAGTTTTTTACCCAATGGTTTGAAAAAGATTTTAATCAGAGTATTCGCCAAACCAATTTACCGTTTTTACTAGAAACTTGGTGGTGGCCGTTTGCAGCTCAAGGTTGGGGACGGTGGAATATGGATATGAGCGATCGCAAGCGAGGATTTATGTTTGTTAGTATTTATGATTCGGTGGTAGCTCGTACCCTTGGAGACGTGGGCAAGCCTGTGTGTCATCTTTATGCTGGTTTATTTTCAGGATTTTTTACAAATCTGGTCAGCAAAAAATTAGACTGTATCGAAATTCAGTGCTATTCCATGGGTGAAAATTTCTGTAAGTTTCTGCTTGGTGGTAGCGATCGCCTTGATGCTGCATCTTTTTGGCTGAATGAAGGGGCAACCAGTCAAGATATTGAGCGACAATTACGGGAAGGAGTATTAATAAGATAATGGCTACATTAACTAAAAATGCTTTTAGGCAGCAGTCGGTTAAAGAATTTTGGCAAGGTGTAAATTGGGAAAATATTGCCACACGTCATCTTCACCAATCTTCAACAATGCTAATGACTTTATCTGTGCAAGATTACTTTGCGATGATTCCTTGGTCAGGAGTAGCGATCGCCCAATCCAGACCTAAACCAATTTTGATAGAGGAGATCAGTAATACCGAGACCCTAGAGGATTTTCTTGATGACATATCTAAATTCTTTTAGTATGGCTATACCCAATTGCATATTTAGTTAGACTGAAATTTAGAATTACTACGCCAAATTTTCAAAATTGTGGTTTACTGTTTGCAGTAAGAATGTGAGGAAAAGAATGGCTACAGAGTGGCAAGGTATGAGGAGCTACGCTACCCAACAACCTATCGGCATTTTTGACAGTGGCGTTGGTGGTTTAACTGTCTTACAAGAGCTCAAACGTCAACTTCCCAACGAGAAAATTGTATACTTTGCTGATACTGCTAGAGTGCCTTGGGGTTCTCGCTCTCAGGCGGAAATTATTGAGTTTGTCCAACAAATATTGACATGGATGCAAACTCAGCAAGTCAAGATGGTTGTGATGGCTTGTAATACGAGTTCGGCTCTGGCACTAGAAACAGTGCGATCTCAATTTGACCTGCCCATGCTTGGTTTAATATTACCTGCTGCTAAGGCTGCCATTAAATATGGTCAAAAAATTGGGGTAATTGCCACCACTGCCACAGTTCAGAGTATGGCGTATGTTGATGCAATCATGGAAACAGAAAAGAATGCTCAGGTATGGCAAGTTGCCTGCCCTGAATTCGTGCCATTGATCGAAGCAGATCGCATTCACGACTCCTACACCTTTGATATTGCTCAAAAATATTTAGCTCCGTTAATTGAAGCGGAAATTGATACCTTGGTGATGGGTTGTACCCACTATCCCCATTTAATCGAGTTATTTAAACAAATTCTGCCTAGTTATGTCAAATTTATCGATCCTGCTAAATATGTAGTTAAAGCGGTAAGTCAAGAGTTAGAGATTTTAGGCTTGGGCGATCGCCGAAAAAATGCTATGAAGATTTATGATTCTAAATTTTATGATTCTAAATTTTATGTAAGTGGAGATCCTGAACAATTTGGTCAACTTTCTAGTCGTTGGCTAGGGTATACACCTCTAGTCCAAAATGTTGAACTTGCCCCTTCTATCCACCTCCCTTCCCCTAAGGTTGAAGAATTAGTCTTAACTGAAATGGCAGATACGTTTGAACTACTTTCCTAATTTTTTACAATTAATTCTGATCATCAATTTCGATAATTAATGCTAAGGCAGCTCAAACATCCCCTATCAATCAGTCTATGTCTGCTGCTTCTTGGTGGCTATGCAGATAAATCAATGGCTGAAATTTTTAGCGATCGGGTGCTGTATGCCCAAGCAGCTAATATTCAGTTGCGAGGAGTACAAAATACGCCAGAAGGCATAGTGCTTCTAGTCAATGGCAACCCGCAAATCACCAGTGAAAGAGCTATTAATCCCGATCGCCTTGTCATAGATCTAGTCGGGACTGTAGTTAATCCTCGGTTGCATAAGGCGGTAATTCCCATTAATCGCTATGGAGTTAGACAGATCAGAATTGGTCAAAATCAGCAGAATCCTCCGATCGCTCGCATGGTTTTAGACTTTGAACCCAACAGTGATACTAGCTCTGTGGACTGGGAAGCACTCTTTATGCCTAATCGTGGTGCGGTTATAGTTAGACCTGTGGGGGTTGCTAGTACTCCACCTCTTAGTACTTTAACGAATCCTCCCCGTAATAATCCTCCCACTACTACTTCTAAATCCCCAATTAGATCGGGTAATGCTACTGCGGCGACCATTCAAAAGATTATCCTTTCCGATTCAGGACAACTGCTAATTCAAACCAATCAACCTTTTACCTATCTCGGCACAGAAGATGTCTCTACTGGCAACTTTAATATCACCATCAATAATGCTCGCATCTCACCGCAGCTAATCCGCCCTAACCTTGATGGTACTGCGCTTGAAGGTATTAGAATGAGCCAGATTGGTAGTTCATTAATAATTGGCTTGCGTCCAAGTGCAGGTTGGCGGATTCGTGAAGACTCTCGTTCCGATCCCCAGCAACTGTATGTGCAGTTATATCAACCTCAAGCTAATCAACCTCAAGTTAAGACGACGACTATTCCTAGTTACTTAGATCCAAATCTGCCGATTACCGACCCACCATCAAACAACTTTAACTTACCACCGAGAATTGCCCCACCCCGCCCTAGATTTGATCCCCCCAGTCCTGTTACAAATCGGGGTAGAGGCGTAATTGTTGTCGATCCAGGGCATGGCGGCAGGGATGTCGGGGCTGTGGGCAATGGTATTTTTGAAGCTAATGTGGTATTGGCAATTTCTTTAAAGGTCGGACGAATTTTACAGGAAATGGGATATGCCGTAGTTTATACCCGTACTGATAATACGGAAGTAGAGCTACAGCCTAGGGTTAATTTAGCGGAAAGGGTTAAGGCTAACGTGTTTATTAGTATTCATGCCAATTCCCTAGAATCTCGGCTCAGTGGAGTTAGTGGCGTTGAAACCTTTTATGCTCCTGGTGTTTCCGTAAGTGGACGATTAGCGAGTTTTGTGCAGAATCAAATTATTAATAGCACTGGAGCTAGGAATCGAGGGGTTAAAACTGCCAGATTTCATGTGATTCGGCGTACCTCGATGCCGTCGATTTTGATTGAAACTGGATTTGTGACTAATCCCCAAGAAAGTGCGAATTTGAATAATCCTACCTATCAAGAACGGATGGCGGCGGCGATCGCTCGTGGGGTGGATCAGTTCTTAAAATCAAGGTAAAAACTTAAATCGATGGTGATAAGTTAGAAATAGTTTGATTAATAAATTCCCGAACAAAGCTCATTTCTTGCATTTTGCTAAAATTAGCACGGATAATATCCATGATGCTGGCAGCAGTAAAATCAGGTTCTGGAGTTTGATCAAGATAATCTAAAAAGCTCATACCGCCAATATAGGTAAGATAAGCAGCACTAACTGCCTGAACTGTGCCGCCAATACCATAGGTCACAGCATTAGTTTTCAGAAAATAAGAAGCTTGGGAAGCGATCGCCACCGTTGCTACTTCGACACAGCCTAATTTAATTAATATTTCCCCCATCACCATTGCCATTTTCTGCGCTTGTTTCATGCTTAAGGAGCGATCGTAAAGTTGAGTTAGCTCCATTAGTAATTTGGCATTAATCGCCACACTTGCTAGTAAATCCACCGCAGGAATAGGATTGGCAAATATCACCCCAGCATTGATCCATTGATAGCGAGAGATAATGGCATGACCTTGTTGGTGGCGAATTTTTTGTAAACTAGCTTGGGCGGATTTTTGCAGGAGTTGTAGTTTCTGGCTCGTGTTGAGTAGCAATAAATCTTCCCATTCGTAGGAAAGAATAGATTCGATCCGATCCTTCAGGGCTGAGACTTCAGGGGGAACTGGTTCTAACCACTCTTTAACAGGTAGGGAATGATCAGGACTTTCATATTGACGCACCGTAATTGGGGCTGGATTGGCAGCGATCGCCACAATATCCGCAGGTACTATAAATTTAGAGGTTTTATGGTGTAATTCGGCAACTATGGCTTGGCGATCGGGGGGTAGATACTGATCGGTTTTATTAAAAACTAAAATAATGCGTTTCAGTTGCGTCAAATTTATTAATGCCTGATATTCGATCGCTCCTAAATCGCCATCGGTAATAAACAATAGTAAATCTGCTGATTCTGCTGCTGCTTTAGCCTCGGCTTCTTGCTTTAAACCTATAGCTCCACGATTTTGCAACCCTGGGGTATCTATTAACGATATTTTGCGACGTAATAATGATTTATCACTAAATTTATCAGCATAGGAATATATCTCTTGGGATTTTGTGGTGCCAAGGGTTGGAGCTGTAATCCCTAGATTTTGTTCTAATAGGGCATTAATTACTGAAGTTTTGCCCACAGAGCTGATGCCAAATACGGCTATACGAAATTGGTTTTGATTTAAATCAGACTGAATTTGATCGGCTCTGGTTTTGAGGTCAGTTTGGAGCGAGCGATCGCTAATTTTGCTAATAATTTTATTTACTTGCTCTAGGGATTTATCTAGGCTATTTCGAGTTAAGGGCTGGCTTTGCGTCTCTATAGGTTCTGTTGTGACGTTTTTAATCACAGCGATCGCCATTAATCCTGCTATGAGCAAGCTTAAAAATTCCCAGTGTTGCCAATATGAGGCGATCGTCACTGTTCCTAGTCCTGCTAATCCTAAATATCCCCAAGTCCGCAAATTTGTCATTGCTTAAGTTATTAACAAACCACAAGCATATTTTATGATGCTAAGGTTGATGTCAAGCGATTGATCGTCCAAATCTACATATTGAGTGACTAGATTAAGCCTAAAATTATTTCCACCCCCATAATTGTTACCTCTTATGCAAATTAGTGAAAAAAGCTCAATTTTAGTTACGGGTGGTACGGGATCGTTTGGTAAAGAGTGCAGTTGCCGATTATTGTGGAGTTAAATATGCGATCGCTGTTTCGAGCGCCATAGCCGCTTTACATATTGCTTGTTTAGCACTTGATTTAGGTAAGCAGGATTATCTCTGGACTTCGCCAAATACCTTTGTAGCCTCTGCAAATTGCGGGTTGTATTGCGGTGCTAAGGTAGATTTTGTGGACATCGATCCACTTACTTATAATTTGAGCATTGATGAATTGACTCAAAAGTTAGAAGATAAGCTAGATTATTTGCCTACAGTTGTAGTGCCTGTGCATTTTGCGGGTCAATCCTGCGAGATGGATAAAATCGCCGCTTTATCTCAGCACTATGGATTTCAGGTAATTGAAGATGCTTCCCATGCGATCGGGGGCAAATATCAAGGCAAAGCGATCGGCTGTTGCGAGTTTTCGGATATAGCCGTATTCAGCTTTCATCCTGTAAAGATTATCACTACAGGCGA
>Ga0209181_10012074_pt1 | contig 10973 bp, 10 predicted proteins | sample MAT05_FD_187208 | JGI IMG/M metagenome (GOLD analysis project Ga0209181, IMG submission 187208) | Freshwater microbial communities from Lake Fryxell liftoff mats and glacier meltwater in Antarctica - MAT-05 (SPAdes) (version 2) | ecosystem: Environmental > Aquatic > Freshwater > Ice > Liftoff...
TCAGCGCGGACCGCGAACTGGGAGTCCCGGCCAGACCCGGACCCAGGAAAGTATCGACGTACTCGTTCTCGCAGGCCGCCAGCGCTACCCGGCTCGAATGCGCACGATGTCAGCCAACGCGGCGTCGATCCGGCTGAGCACCCAGCTCGTCGAGTCTTCTGCCATGAAGCCGGTGTTGCTGGCACCAAAGAGCGCCCGTTCTCCCCGGGTGTCCATGATGACTTCGGCCATGAAGCCTTGAACATGGCCCGTGTGTGTCAGCAAAACACGCGTGGCGGTTGTCAAGCTCTGCCAGCCCCAGACATAGCGGCCGTGGTCGGCAGCGCGAAGGTCATTGACATAGACACGCGGCAAGGGCGAGTCGGTACCGCGAAGTGCCGCGGTGTGCCAGCGCAGCCAACGCGCGTAGTCATCGCCAGAGCACGCCCAGTGGCCTGCCGGCGCCAACACGTCGAGCCAGTGCTTGACTGCCAGCAATTCCGCGGTCGCCTCGACCACGGCCAGTGCGCCAGCAGGCCCTTCGTGCCCCCACAGCGCATCCACAGTACCGGGCACCGAAGAGCGCCAGTGGCCTTGCAGCCCGAGCGGCTGCACCAACACTTCGTCGAACAGACTCTCGAACGCCCGGCCGGTGCGCGCCTCGGCGATAGATGCGGCCAGCGCATAGCCGCCGTTCGAATAGTGGAAGTCGCGGCCGGGCGTGACGCCGACCACAGGAGCCTGACCAAGCAGCCACCGCGAGAAGTTGCGGCGACGATCCAGCAGCGTGCTCGGAAGGGCGGCCGTATCGGCCGACACGGCCGCCAAAAATTCATCCTCCTCCGTTCCGCTGCCATCGAACGCGAGCATGGCGCCACGGTGATGCAGCAGGTCCTTCAGCGACACTGCAGCGTAGGCAGGGTTCATCTCGCCAGCCCATTGTGGGAACGCCTGCGCCATGGTGATGTCCCACGTCAGCCAACTGCGCTCGACCATGGCGGCGATCGCCGCGCACGCCAGCGCCTTTGTGTTGGAGCCCATTGCGAATCGATCTGTTCTCTGGACCGGACTGCGGCTGCCCTGCCGGCGCGTCCCGGCGACAGCCGTCGTGGTCGAGGCGCCCGTCACTTCGCCGAGCACCACCCCTGCAAGCCCGTCTGCCACGGATGCATCGGCAATCCGCTGTAGCCAGGCATCGCTGGTGCTCTGCGGTTCTTCGGAGCCGCCACCGCAACCCGCCAAACCCAGCCCCGAGGAGAGGAGAAGATGAAGCATTGAACGTCGACGCAGCGACGCTTGGCCAGAAAAGCGAGACATGAATCCACTCCGAAGTTGCGATGTTCGAAGTGTTGTTTGCATCAGCCAAAGGCAAGCCAAAGCGCGACGCCATCGTGTCCTGCCAAAGCTATCGGCGCAACATCGGGCGATCACCCGAGGCCACGTCGTCGATTGCCTGCTGGACCCGCGAAGGCGCATCACGATGGATGTAGTGCCCCGACGAGGGCACTGCCTCGACGGCCGGCGCTCCCAGCAGCCGTCGCCAGTCGGAGCGCAAGCGACCGATGGCACGCTGGAAGGATTCGCCCTCGAGCGGCCCGAAGCGCGTGGACACCAGCAGACGCGTGGGGATGCCTTTGATTGGCTCATGGGCGATCCGGTCCAGGCACGCCCCTTGACCATCGAACTCTGCCCGCATGGTGGAGGTGAAGACGGTGGAGCGAAGCAAGCGCACTGCCGCAGCGGCCTCGGGTGTCTCGCGTTGCAGCGTGGCCCAGTGTTCTGGATGTGTCGGGTCCAGCAACACCAGTCCGGCGGTCTCGTCGGGGTACATGCGCGAGAACACGTACTGGTACAGGCCGCCGAGCGAATGCCCCACGAGCAGGTACGGTGGCGGCACCTTGGCTCCGCGTAGCGCGGAATGCATCTCGGCAGCCACGTGGCAGGCGTCGCGTGGCTCGCTGGTCGGAGCGCTTTGGCCGTAGCCAGGGCGGTCGAGTGCGAAGACGCGATGACGGTCCGTCAACAGATCCCAGACCGGCGCCCAGCTGTCGAGCCCATCGCCGAGACCACTCTGCAAAACGACGACGGGCGTGGTCGGCGGGCCGGAGAGGGCATAAGACAAGGTTCCGGCGCCTGACGCGGCGGGCCCATGACGCGGCACCTGCGCACAGCCAGACAGCAAGGCTGCAGCCGTCAACGCAAGGCATGAAAGCCACCGGAAGGATAAACAGGTCGGTCGATGAGAAACAGGCATGACGTGATGGCGCGGGGCCTCAAGTTGGAGACGAATGTGGGGATGCACGGCAGCGCTGAGCGCGCTGCGTGGGCATGGCATCAAGTGTCGCCTTCGCGCCTTTGGCTTTGCCAAAGGCGCGGGCGCTACAGTGTCATGCCATGCACGTTCTGTTGGTCGAAGACGATCTGGACCTGGGACCCGCCTTGCTGGCGGCCCTGAAGGCCGATGGCGTGAGCGCGCAATGGGTACGTCGGGCCGACGACGCGCGCGCCGCCATGGGCCCCGAGGTGGATGTGGTGCTTCTGGACCGCGCCCTGGCGGGCCATGAAGGGCTGGACCTGCTGCGCGAGTGGCGCGCGCGCCGGACCGGGACGCCAGTGATCGTCATCACAGCCCGGTCGTCGTTGCCTGACCGACTCGAAGGCCTGGACCAGGGCGCCGACGACTATCTGGTCAAACCCTTCGACATCCCCGAACTGCTGGCGCGTCTGTGGGCAGTGCACCGCCGGCACCGCCGCCAGTCGAGCGAGCTGTGGGATCTCGGCGCGCTGACCGTGGCGCCGCGCTCGCATGAGGCCTGGCTGAGTGGTGAATTGCTTGCGCTCTCAGCGCGAGAGTTTCAATTGCTGCTGGCTTTGGCCCGCGACCCGGAAGCGGTGGTCCCCAAGCATGTGCTCGGACAATTGCTCGAACCGCTGGGTGACCCGGTGGACGCCGCCACGGTGGAGGTGCACTTGTCCAATCTTCGCCGCAAGATCGGCATGGAGCGCATCCGCACGGTTCGCGGCGTCGGCTACCAGCTCAGGCCATGAAGGTAGCGAGCCTTCGGTGGTTGATCCGCCCCACGCTGCAGGGGCGCGTGCTGCGGGTGCTGCTGGCCGCGCTGGGTTTGGTTGTCGTGGCTTTGCTGGCGGTGGACTACGCCGCCTTCAGGGCCAGTGTGTCCGAACGCGTGGCGCTCAAGTCGGCAGCCGAGGGGCTCGCAGAGGCAATCGATGGCGTCGACGAGGCGGTCGCCGCACCCATCGTCCAGGCGACCGAGCGCCAGTTCAATCGCTCGCGCCGGGCGAGTGCCTTGCCGGGCATCGAGGACCTGCTCTTCCAGCTGCAGGCCGCCGACGGCCGCATCGTCTACGCATCGGCTTCGATCCGCGCAGAACCAGCTTTCTCCAACGACACGGCCCGCGGCAACGAGCTCCAGTTGCAGGGGCGCGCCTACTGGCCGTGGCTGCACGAATCAGTGCGCTGGCGCATCGTCGTGCTGGAGCCTGTCGTGCGCGATGGCTTGGTGTTGCAATGGTTGAGCGGCGGTCTGCTGCAGGCCCTGCTCATCGCAATGCCACTGCTGACGCTGCCGCTGTGGTGGGCGGTGCGCACCGGCCTGGCGCCATTGCGTCGGCTCGTGTCGACATTGGCTGCCCGCGATCCGGCCGACCTCACGCCGCTGAACCTCGACCTGCGCTACCCCGAGTTGCAGCCCATCGTCGGCGCCGTCGACGGTCTGCTGGACAGGGCCCGCGCGCAGATGTCGCGCGAACGCGAATGGGTGCAGAACGCTGCGCACGAATTGCGCACCCCGCTGGCCGTGATGGGTGCGCATGCGCATGCGCTCGCCTTTGCACCGGACGAAACCGCGGCGGCGGCGGCGCGGCAGGGGATCAGCCGCGGGGTGCAACGCGCTTCCCACCTGGTGGAGCAATTGCTCGCGCTGGCGCGGTTGGAGACGCCCGCGGCAGCGGGCGCCAGCCAGACATCGGACCTGGTGGCGCACTGTCGCCAGCGCATTGTCGATCTCACGCCGCTAGCCGATGCCCGCGGGATCGCACTCGCCCTTGACTCTCCAGACACGCTGCAAGCCGATATCCAGCTCGATTCGCTCCATTCCATTCTCGACAATCTGCTGCGCAACGCACTCAACCATTGCCCGAGCGGTTCTCATGTCGATCTTCGACTGGCGCTGGACGGCCATGCACTTCGCATCGAGGTCGTCGACGACGGCCCCGGTCTGCCGGAACACGAGCGCTTGCGCGCCTTCGAGCGCTTCTTCCGCGGACAAGCAGCCGGCCCGGGCTCGGGCTTGGGTCTTGCCATCGTGCGACAAGCCACGCTGCGCCTGGGTGGCCAGGTGTCGCTGGCGCCCGGCCCTGGCGATCGGGGCCTGCGCGTGACCGTTAGATTGCCCATTTGAACCATGCCCATCTCACGCAGGAATTTCCTTCTTACCGGTGCGGTCGCGCCCGCGCTGTCTTCATGAGCCACCAACCTGGCACAGCACAGCGATGGGCCCATCGCCGATCTCGCGGGAAGACTCGGGGTCTGCGCATCCAGCCACGTCACCTTGCGTTCAGGCAGGCCCGACCCGCCGGTGTGGCTGTCGGGCTGCTCGTCTCCGCGCGGCGCAGCGGGTGACGCGATTTTCCAGGCGGCGTCGCTCACCAAGCCGGTGGTCGCGTTCGCCGCGTTGCGCCTGGTGCGCGAGGGCCGGCTCGATCTGCAAGCGCCGGTGTCGCGCTACCTGCCCGTTGGCTACGCGCATCGAAAGAATCCCTTTGGCGGCCCGAGCGCACGTGAATTCGACCAGGTCACTGCGCAGACACTGACGCGCATTCCCGTGTCCACCCTGCTCAACCACAGCTCCGGTTTGCCGAATTGGACGAGCGGCATGCCCGCTCCGGAGTTCGAGCCCGGCCAGCGCTGGCAGTACTCTGGCGAAGGCTATCTCCTGCTGCAGTCCGTCATTGCCGCGGTGATGGGAAAGGACATCGGTCGTTCGCCTCGGAAAGCGTCTTCGAGCCACTCGGCATGCGGGACTCGCGGCTGCGCCTGTCCGACGACATCCGCGACCGCGTGGTGAGCGGCACCTCGTGCTTCGGGAGCATTCGCCGATTCGATCTTGTCGAGCCCAAAGCGGCCGCGTCGCTCTATGCGACAGCGGCTGACTACGCCAAGTTGGTCGCGGCCTTGTTGGCCGACCCCTGGCTGCTGTCCTTGACGGTCTCGCTTCCCGTCCCCACGGAGCCCGAACTGGGCCTGGCGTGACTGCCATGAGACCGCGCACCGAGCGGGCCTTCCTTCACCAGCCTTCATAAGGCCCGCGCCGTGACGATCTCCGCCAACCTCGTCGTGTACCGGGGTGAGCGCCTCTGCTGCTTGCCAGCGTGTTGGCCGTTCCTGGTCTGGTGCTGGGCGCTGGCCACCGTCACCGAGCCTCGCCCGAAGCGCCGATTGAGCGTATCGACGGCGTCCATCAAGCGTGAGGGATCCGCGCTCGCCGCGCCCGAGCTTCCATCGGCAGCCCCGAACAAGTCCAATTCGCCTTGCTGCTGTCCCTGTGGCCGCAGGTCAACCAGCATCACGCCCGCCTTGGCGTAGTTGAACCCCGGCCGGTACATCTCCTGGACCGCGCGAACGGCCGTACCCACGATCACGCGCGTGTCGGCGCTGGGTCGCACCAGCGGCACTGTGACGCTCGGGCTGTGCTGGCGATCGTTCTTGCGGAATGGGCTGGTGGTGATGAACACGTGCACTGCACCGGCTGCGGCCTCCTGCTGCCGCGCTTTCTCTGCCACGCGCGAGGCGAACTGGCTCACCACTTCAACCAACCCTGGCAGTTCCGTCACCGGCGACCCGAAGGACCGCGAGCACATCATTTGCTGCTGCGCCGCGGGCTCGTGGTCGACATCGATGCAGGGCGTGCCGCGCAGCTCCAGCATGGTCTTCTCGAGCACCACGCTGAACTGCTTGCGCAGTGTGGCCACGTCGGCGTTGACCAGGTCGAGCACGGTGCGGATACCGCCCTCGTTGAGCCGCGCGGTCATGCGCCGCCCCACACCCCAGACGTTGCCCACCTCGGTCGCCCTGAAGACGCTGCGCAAGGCCTCCTGGCTGATATCGCCGAGATGGCAGACCTGCGCAAAGCACGCGTCGTATGAGCCCGGCTTGCGCTCGGCCATCTTGGCGACGTGATTGGCCAGTTTGGCCAGGGTCTTGGTCGGGCCGAAGCCGACGCTGGTGGGCAGGCCCGTCCACTGCAGCACCACGGCGCGCATCTCGCGGCCGATCTCGACGAGGTTCCCGGCCACGCCCTCGAAGTCCAGGAAGGACTCGTCGATGCTGTAGACCTCCTGGCGCGGCGCGTACTGCGCGACAAGAGTCATCATGCGGCTGGACATGTCGCCGTAGAGCTCGAAATTGGCAGAAAGCGCGGTGAGTCCGGCCTCGCGCTCGAGGTGGCGCACCTCGAACCAGGGCTGCGCCATCTTCACGCCCAGGTCCTTGGCCTCGTTGCTGCGTGCGATGCATGCGCCGTCGTTGTTGGACAGCACCACCACGGGCCGGCCGATGAGCGATGGCTTGAAGACGCGCTCGCAGCTGACGTACATGTTGTTGACGTCCACCAGCGCAAACATGGCCTTCTCTCGGACAGGTCTGCTCAGGCCGGCATGGACTTGATGACCTGGGTGACGACACCCCAGATCTGAAAGTCCTCGCCTTCACGGGCCAGGATGTCGGCGCACCCGGCGCGCGTCGCCTGCAGTCGGGTGTCGGCGCCCTGCTTGCAGAGTTGCCGGCAGACGAACTCCTCGTCCACAACGGCGATGACTACGTGGCCGTGCGCTGGGGGAATGGCGCGGTCGATGAGCACGAGGTCGCCGCTGTCGACGCCGGCATCGCGCATGGCGTCGCCGACGATGCGCATCAGAAAGGTGGCCTGCGCGTGGCGGACGAGGATGTCGTTGAGATCCAGCCGCGTGACGCCCGTATCCCCGGAAGGCGAGCCAAACCCGATAGCCACACTCGCGCGTGTGCTGCCTGGGTTGGCGCCCGGGTCCCCGCCCACACGGACCGGGTTTGGTGTGCCTGCAGCAATACTGTACATAACAACAGTATAGTGGGCTGAAGGGATGACCGCCCGGGTCTGTGGGGGCTGTGTGCCGACAATGGCCGCCATGTCCTTGAAACAGCCGCCTGCCGAGGCGTCCCTTGCACTCTGTGCCGAGTCCCCGACCGCGGCGGGCGAGCAGGCGCACGGCCAGCCGACTACGCCCGCCTGGGCCTACACGGTCGCGGTACGCCAACTCTGCGAGTTCACCGCCAAACGCGGCGACCTGGATCGGCGCTTTACGCCCTCCGCGACCGCGCTCGAGGGACTCATGGGCCAGAGCACGGTGGCGCAACGACGTGGGCCGGACTACGAGACCGAGATCGCCCTGGAGACCACCTGCGGCCCTTTGCGCGTGAGGGGTCGCGCCGATGGCTATGACCCGAGGCGCCGATGCCTGGAAGAGATCAAGACGATCCGCGGACACCCAGACGAGATCCCGGAGAACCGTCGGCAGTTGCACTGGGCCCAGTTGCAGACCTACGGGGCGCTGTTCTGCCGCGCGCGCAACTTGTCCGAGATCGCCCTGGCGCTCGTGTACTTCGATGTCGCCAGCCAGTCCGAGGTCGAACTGCGGCAGATGTTTGGTGCAGAAGACCTGGAGGAAGTGCTTGCACAGCGCTGTGACGCCTTCCTGGCCTGGGCGAGCCAGGAGGCTGGGCACCGTGATGCACGGGACGCGGCACTGAAGGAACTGGCGTTTCCTCAGGAGTCGTTCCGCGTCGGCCAACGCGATCTGGCCGAAGCGGTCTACAAGACTGCCGCCAATGGGCGCTGCCTGCTGGCGCAGGCACCCACGGGGATCGGCAAGACCATCGGTACCTTGTTCCCGCTGTTGAGGGCGATGCCGCTGCACGGCATCGACAAGGTCGCCTATCTGACCTGCAAGGGCACGGGGCGGCTCACGGCCATGGAAGCACTGGGCGATTTGCGGTCTGGCACAGCGGGCCAGTCTCTGCGCGTGCTGACGATGGTGCCCAAGGACGAGGGCTGCGAGCACCCGGACAAGGCCTGCCACGGTGACGCCTGCCCACTCGCCAGTGGGTTCTACGACCGGCTGCCCGCCGCCCGCCAGGAAGCCGTCACCATCGGCTGGCTGGATGCCGGGGCCCAGCGTCAGGTCGCGCTGCGCCACGGCATCTGCCCCTACTACCTGGGACAAGAACTGGTGCGATGGGCGGACGTGCTGGTGGGCGATGTGAACCACCTCTTCGACATCAGCGGCCTGCTCTGGGGCCTGATGCAGGTGCTGGGCTGGAAACTGGCGGTGCTCGTCGACGAGGCGCACAACCTGGTCGAGCGCGCGCGCCGGATGTACAGCGCCGAGTTGCGCATCAGCCAGATCCGGACAGTTGCGCAGACGGCACCTGGCGGCGTGCGTGGCGCCCTGGATGCCCTGGTGCAGGCGACCGAGGAACTGGTTGTCGACACTGCCGCGCCCTACGAGGTGCTGGATTCGGCGCCCGACACGCTCGTGCAGGCGCTGCAGACGGCGGCCGGCGCACTGTCCGAGCACTTCAATCAGCACCCGCTGAACGTCGGGCCGTTGCTGAACTTCCACTTCGAGTTGCAGCGGTTGCTGAAGCTGGTGGAGGCCTTGAGCGACCACTCGCTCTTCGACGTGCAGACCTTCCTGGGCGCCCGCAGTGGCGTCGTGGTTGAGAGTGAGTTGGCCCAAGAGGGGAGCGACGCCGCGCTGTGCGTGCGCAACGTGGCGCCGGCCTGCTTCCTGCGCCAGCGCTTCAAGGCGCTGCACAGCGTGACGTTGTTCTCCGCGACCCTGTCGCCGCCGGAGTACGCGATCCAGTTGCTGGGCCTGCCTGAAAACACGGCCTGGATAGACGTGCCGCCAGCCTTTGCCGCCGAGCACTTGACCGTGCGCGTGGCCGAGGGCATCTCGACGCGCTTCGCGCACCGGGCGCGCTCGCTCCAGCGGCTGGTGGCTGTGATCGCGCAGCAGTTCGATGAGCACCCGGGCAACTACCTCGCGTTCTTCAGCAGCTTCGACTATCTGGAGAAGGCGGCCTCATTGCTGGCCGTGCTGCGCCCGGACATCCCGCAGTGGCGGCAAGAGCGGCGGATGAGTTCCGGCGCGCGGGCGGACTTCCTGGCGCGGTTCGGATCGGATGGCCAGGGTGTCGGGTTTGCGGTACTGGGCGGTGTGTTTGCCGAGGGCGTGGACCTCCCGGGCTCGCTGCTGATTGGCGCGTTCATTGCCACCTTGGGCCTGCCACCGGTTTCGTTGACGCAGGACCACATCCAGACGCGGCTGGACAAGCTGTTCGGGGCCGGCCATGGGTATGCCGATCTGGTGCCGGCAATGCAGCGCGTGGTGCAGGCGGCAGGTCGCGTCCTCAGGACGCCGGAGGATCGCGGCTGGCTGTGGCTGCTCGACGATCGATACCGACGCGCCGAAGTCATCGAACTGCTGCCCGCTTGGTGGCATTTGGTCGGACCCACACAGGCGCCCGAGGCCCACGAGACACACACATGCTGATCAGTCCGCGGCGCTCCCGAAGTTTGCGATGAACGCCTCGAAGAAGCGCCCGGTGCCAGCCAGCGTCAGCGTGACCGTGTGCCATCCGCCCGCAGGAAGACATCGCCTGCAGCTGTGGGCCGCCGTCGTGCAGAGGCACCCTGATGGGAGTCCAAACGCCACCCTCAGTCTTCACGTGGCAATCAACTGCTCGAGCCTTCGTCCTTCGTGCTTGCCAGCGTCGACCGCAGGTTGACGACGTCGCCGCATGAAATGATGCGGCATGCGACTCAGTCCCGAAGACCTGCAGCACATCGCCGCACGCACCCTGGCGCACTACGAGCAGCACGCCCAGAGCTACTGGAAAGGCACGCGCGATCACGACGTCAGCCAGAACATTGCGGCGCTGCTTAAGCACATACCCGGGCCACCGCCCTTTGACCTGCTGGACTTTGGCTGCGGGCCTGGGCGCGACCTGCACACCTTCAAGGCGCTTGGCCATCGTGCCGTCGGCCTGGAAGGTGCGCCCAGCGCGGCAACGCTGGCGCGCACCCACAGCGGCTGCGAGGTGCTGGAGCAGAGCTTCCTGCACCTCGAACTGCCATCGCTGCGCTACGACGGTGTATTTGCCAATGCCGCGCTGTTCCATGTGCCCAGCCAGGTGCTGCCGCATGTGCTGCAACAACTGCAGGCCTGCCTGCGGCCGGGCGGCGTGCTGTTCAGTTCCAACCCGCGCGGCGATGGACAGGAGGGCTGGAACGGCGAGCGCTACGGCGCATTCCACGACTGGCCGACTTGGCGCGCCCTGATGACGACTGCCGGTTTCGGCGCGTTGGACCACTTCTACCGACCGGCGGGTCTGCCGATCGAGCGGCAGCCCTGGCTGGCGAGTGTGTGGCGCAAGCGCTGAGCCCTGGCGCACTGTCATGGATGCGCGGCGCATGGTGCGAACATCAGCGAGCTCGGCCGCCCGGTGACGGCCTCAGAAGGCGGCACAAGATTTATGGGGCAGGCTTCTTTCCTGCAACCTTCTTTGCCGGCGAGCGCACCTTCTCTGTTTTCTTGTCGTTGCCGGCGCTTTCGCCTTCGGTCTTGGGAACTCGTTGGCCTCCCGTATCAGCCTTCGTCGCGGGTTGTCCAGATTTGCTCATGGTCTACTTCTTGAAAGTGGGGTGTTGGAAGACAACGGGCATGGCAAGGGGCGTGCCCGCCTCCAGTGTGCAGCAGGGCCGCAGCGCGGCCTCGTCAAGCAATCACCCTATTTTCCTCAGTCGACCCGTTTCGACGGCCCGCAAACCTAGACTGGACGCGGGTTTCGTATCGAAGACAGGAGGCACCCGATGGGTGAGCGCAAATTGGCGACGCCGATGGTGGTCAAGCCGGTGGCGGAGGCAAGCCGG
>Ga0209181_10012075_pt1 | contig 10972 bp, 6 predicted proteins | sample MAT05_FD_187208 | JGI IMG/M metagenome (GOLD analysis project Ga0209181, IMG submission 187208) | Freshwater microbial communities from Lake Fryxell liftoff mats and glacier meltwater in Antarctica - MAT-05 (SPAdes) (version 2) | ecosystem: Environmental > Aquatic > Freshwater > Ice > Liftoff...
CTTTTTTCTGCGGCGGCTTCTGCCGCGGCGCATCCGATGATTTGGCGGATTTTTCTTGCTCTTGCTTCTTTTTCTCTGCCGCTGCGACAAATTCCAAGAAAGCCTCGAACGACATGCCGGAAGCGAGCGCCGCCTGACGGGCCTTACCCTCTGCCTCATCTGCCGCGCGGGCCTCAGCGAAATCTTTCAACTCGGCATACGACAGGCCACGCGCTGGCATCGCAATCCCCTGCGCTAGCTTGATGGAGTCGCCCGTAGCGGTTTCGGCGTCTGAGCTATTTTTACGAGCCCGCGCTTTGAAATAGTCATCTTTGACGCGGTTGACTTTGGGGGTCGCCAAGTCGCGCGAGAACTTTTCTGCACCTGGTTCAACGTAGCCCAGCGGGAACGTGTTACGCAGATTTTTGATGCTGGACTCTTGCAGCCTGAACGCCTCAGTAAACATGCGCGAAATGTCGTTGGCGCGCTCGAACACCGGAAGCGCTTGAATCACCGAGAGAATCCCGCTGAACGAGCCGTCAGCACCGCCGCTTTCGGCCACGCCGAACTTCGGCGGTGGACGCACTTTGCCACCAGCAGCGAACCTCTGCGTCGCCAAAAGCTGCGACGGCTTTTGTCGCAGCACAAAACTCCCCGCTTCCAATGGCGCGAAAAAGCTGTCGGTGTTGCCCTTTCCCGGAACGGTGCCGACGAAGCCGCCCTTGGCGAAACGTTGCACGTAGGCTGCGCGCAGGGCGGCAATGGGTGAGCGTGGCATGGCGGCGAGCGCGGACAGGTTGCTTGCCGATGGAATCAGGCCACCGGAGGCGAGCCCCAAGCCACTCGGCGGGATTGGCGGTGGCGCGGTGGGCTTGCCGTCCGGCGTCGTGTATTTGACCTCAATTTCTAGGGTTTTTTTGGCCAGCGTAATGTCGTTGATGCCGCGAACTTTAGCGGCGACCTCATCCACGTTGCTTTGCAGTTGCACGCGCTTCAGGCTGAGGGCATCCACTGATGTCGCGAACGCTGCGAGCTGCGCCTTGACCGCCGTATCGTCTGCTTTAAGCCCGATGGTCGGTAGCGAAGCGACCGCGAATGCGACGCTCGCCTTGAACTTTTCAACATCGACCGCGATTTTTGCGGGTTCGATGCCGTCCTTGATCGCAGTTTTGATGCGGGCCAGCTCTGCGTCGAGGTTCTTGAAGTCAGTCTGAACCTCTAGCACGGCCTTCTTGTCGGCAATCGCCTTGCGCAGTAGCGCGATGTCTTCGGTGACCTTGCCAGTGTCGGTTTCCAGCCGCAGTTTGATCGCTTGCTCTTGCGCTTTGGTCAGCGCGTCGATTTTGGTTTTCAGGCTGTCGAGTTGCTCGGTCTGGGCCTTACGGGCTTCGCCAGCCGCTGTGGCCGCAGTTTGTTCGGTTGTCGTCTGCTGTTTGTTGAGTCCGATCAGGATTTCGGCAATTTGGCCCTGGCGTTGTTTGGCCTCGTAGACTGACTGCGCACGCGTGATCGATGCATTGTCCGCTTTGATCTCGACACCCGCCGTGGAATCGATGATGCCTTCGGCCTTTTTTGCATACTGTTCGGCGAGGGCGGCACGTCCTTTCTCGGCGGCCTCGCGACTCTTGACGATCAGTTCGTCTACCTGTTTGCCTTTGTCGTAGTACGCATCGACAGACGACAGGCCCAGTTGGTAGTAACCACGAAGTTTGTCGGCGAATCCTTCCTGCAGGATCGTTCGCTGCGTGTTGAGATCACGCACTTTATCGAGGTGCCGCTGCTCCTGGTTGCCCAGATCGGTGATGTACTTCGCGTAGTCAGACTGTAAGGCGCCAAGCAGCCCGAGCTTTGCGTTTCTGATCTCAATTTCGATCTTGACGACGTCATCGCCAGTTTTTTTCGCAACCGCGATTTTTGCCGCCGCTTCGGCGTCGAACGCCGTGAGGCTGCGGTCAGCGGATTCGCTTGCGATCACGGCGCGCTGTGTGATTGCCGCCAGCTCTGCGGCGTTGATGCGCGCGATCGCCGCAATCTGCGACAACTCGCCTTTGGCCACTGCCGCGTCAATCGCGGCAAGCTGCTGGCTCAACGCCCGTTCGACGCCAGCAAGCGCCTGCGTTTGTAGCGTCTGGCTCGCACTCGCCACGGCCGCTAACCGATCTTGGAGCGTTTTTAGCGAACCCTCGGTGTTGTTGATGCGGTTGGTGATTTGCGTGAGTGCAGCGTCGACCTTGCCGGCAATCGGCGCGATGGCGTTACCGACCGCGCCGCCCTGGGCGATGGCGGCGTTTTTCGCCTGATCCAGTGCGACCGTGAGCGCCTTTTGCTTGATTTCCAGCTCGGCAACCGCATCGCGAGAACGCAGTGTCTGCGCGTAGTAGTCGGTGTAGGTCTGCGCGTTCGCCGCGATCGATACACGTACTGCATCGGCAGCCTGCTTGTTGCCTGTCAGCGTGGCATACAACAGCTGCAAGCCGTTTTCTGCGACGGATACATTGTTGGCGAATTCGACACCCAGCCCGTCACCCAACACCCGCACCGAAGAAAAGGTGTCTCGAAGCACGGTGCCTATGGCGGCCCCGCCGGCACCTGCAGCGGCCACGGCACCGAGCGTCGTTAAGCCGGTCGCCAGTGAGGCAACACCACCGGCGAGAACTCCCAGCGTCGCTGACGTTGGCGCAAGCGATCCCAGACTCGCGCCCAGCACGCCCACCACCGGGGCTACCGCCGCCATGGCGAGGCGCAAGGTGACGAGCGCACCTCCTACTGCCAACAACGTGCCAGCAACGCCCCCGGAGCCGTCATTGATCTTGGTCGCGCCTTGTGCGAGGGCGGCAAATACACCGACGAGGCTACCGAAGTTCTCTATCAGCCCCTTGCCGATTGAGGTTTTGAGCGCCTCAACGCTTGCGGTGAACTTTTTAAATTCCTGTTCTGGCGTGTCCTTGAGTTTGGCAAACGCGGCAGCGGCCACGCCTGCACTCTTTTCCGTGCCCTCAACCGACGTTTTGAACAGCGTGAAATCGCGCGTGATCACCTGCACCGCGCGCTGTCCCTCTACGTCCGGAATCAATCGCCGGATGGTGTCGAGGCTGAGGTTCTTTGACTGTAACTGTTCCAGCGTTCCCGATAGCCCGTTGAACACGATGCCCAGGGATTGCATCTCTGCGCGCGCTTCCACACTCGGTGCCGCGAGGCTCCTGATCGCGCCTTCAAGCGCGGTGACAGCGCGCGGCGCGGCGATACCATTCCGGGTTAGCACGACCATGGCAGCGCCGACCTCTTCAAGCGTTACCCCCGCGCTCTTGGCCGCCGGGTAGACCGTACCGATGTTTTGCGACAGCTCGCTGAAGGTGACGACACCGTCCTGAACCGTCTTGAACAGGACGTCGTAAACGCGGTCAATCTCGTTGACCTTGAGACCGTAGGCGTTGAGTGTTGCGACCCCGACTTTCGCCGCCACGTCGATGGTGGTTACACCCGCAATCGCAGCCTTCGCGCTGGCCTCAAGCACCGTCAGTGCGTTTTCCGCCGGTATGCCCGAAGAAATAATGTCATATAAGGCCCGAAAGGCAGTTGGGGCCTCGATGCCGACGCGCTGCGTTAGCGCGGTAACACCCGCGCCCAAGCTCGCCAGTTGGCTTTTGGACAAGTCGGTAATGGAGGAAATCTCCGCGATGCCCTGCGCGAATTTGCTCGCCGCTGAGATTGCGCCGCTAAAGGCGGTCGCGTAGCCGATGGCTGCGCCGGCGGCGGCGGCCAACTGCACAGCCGCGCGCCCGACCGAGCCCACAAAATCCTGATTACTTGAGGTGACTTCGCGCAGCTTCGTGTTTAATGCGATCTTGGCCTGCGTCAAGTCGTTGACCGACGCAGTGCCCGACGCCTTGAGTACGTTGTAAGCCTCGGTCAGCTTCGCGATTTGTGCGCGCTGTTCCTCAACGTTGGTGACACCGAGCACACCGCGCGCCGTTTGTGCAGCGGCGGCGCGTTGGGCGGTTTCAAGGGCTTTGGCGAGTGCGGTTTGCTCTGCGGCGAGGTTTTGCGTGTTGACACCCGCCTTAGCGAGATCAATCGTTAGCGCCTTGATTTGATTGTCAACAGCGCCGGCAGACTTGACGGCGGTTTTGAATTGTTTGTCCGCCTCTTTCACCGCTTCGGAGAGCTGCGCAAAGCCGACATCGCCCTTGCCCAATTTTGCGAGCACGGCTCGTAAACGGTCGGCTTCAGCCTTGATGCCGACCAGCGCTTGCTCTGACTTTTTGGCGTCAGCGGACAAGTCCTTCAGCAGCTCGATTTTGGCGGATTTGTTTTGCAGGTCAGCGAACGCGGCGAGGGTGCTGGCCCGAAAGTCGGCAAGTGAGGCTTTGGCCTTGCTCGTGTCGTAGTTGAGCGCGATGTCGTAGGTGGCGACAGTCATCGCTAAAGCCGCAATCCGTCGGTGACGCTACCCAGTGCGTCTTCGCTGATCACGCCATCAATGTATGCATCAATACTTGAAGAAGGCCACGCCACAGCGCGGGTTCCAATCTTGACGGGCTTGGGAAATGTGCCGTTGGCAATGCCTTTGTAGATCGAGCTACGAGGGCTTCCCGTGCGCTTGATTACGGCGGGGAAACGTAGCAAACTTTCTTCACGCGTTGAGTGTTCTGGGGCCTGCAAAATCGTTTCCATATGTCTAATGACGTTGGAGCGATGATGAGCCGCGATACGCTAATTGGTCAACATGGGTCTGATGGTTTGCGTGACGGTATTGAAGGTATGGCGGCGCGAACCCGGCATTCGCGCAAAGACGTTAAGTCTTCGGCTTGCGCGATTTCTTTGACGGACGCCCCGGATCGGGCGCACCGCTTACCGCCGCCCTGGCGCGGTTCACTGTCTTCGTGAACGTTTGGCGATCCAAGGGCACGCCCTTCGCCGCGAGGTCATCAAGCAGGCGCTGCATTGGAGTACTGACCGGGTATTCCGCTAGCAACAGCAGGCCACCGATTGCGCGCAAGAGAGAATGCTCCGTCTTCGGCGCAAGCGGCAGCTCAGTGGCGGTGCGTTGCGCCACGAGGCTTCTCACATCCTTGCCAACGGTCAGGCCGTGTTGATCGGCGAATTCGATCCACTCCAACGGCGTACGCCGTTCGATATCGCTGGACTCACACACTCGGCAATTCACCATGGCATTGATCGTTAGCTGTCGATTCTTGCTGTCGTCCGACAGGGTAAGCCTCGGCTCGCAAACGCACGTGTACGGGTCTCGCGTATGGGCGACCGCAACCAGAAAATATCCGGCCTCAGTGCGATGCCAAGTGGCCAATTTCGCCACTATGTCGTAGTTCCAGTTCGAAAGCGTTTCGCGGAAAGTGGCGTACGTCTGTTGATCAATCCACCAGTGGAGCGTATCGCCGCCGCCGTTCTCGACAGCGCGACGCATAATCCGATCGAGATCGATGAAGGATTTGACTTCCCGTTCCGCTTCATCTTCGTCGGGGATGATGGGCTGCTCAGCTTCGGCGGGTGGCTGTGAGTCAAGCGACGCGGGCACCGGCTTCGTCGCTTTGGGCTTTTTGATACGCGCCATTTCTATCGCTCAATGTGTTGCGGTCAGGAACGTTGCTCGCGCGGATTCCGTGAGGCGATCAAATACGCTGTGCGTTCTCAAATCGTTCGCGCGCACTGTTGCGGTTCTGCCTGTGAAATCTTGCACATCGTGCAGCCGCTCGCCGCTGGCATCGGCGCGACTACCAAGATAGCGCACGTCTCCGATCAACGTATCGAGGAGGGCGGGGTCATCGGTGCCGCGCAACACGGGTGCGTGCTGGTTCACGCACGCGATCATTGCGTTTGGCCAGCGAACGCGGTGCGTTGCGAGCGCCGTGGCTGCATGCTCCGCGAATTGGAACTGCCCGTCAAGGCGCTGCCCAGACAGGTCCCACACCTCATAGACCAAATCTGCGGGCATGCCCGCTGCACATTCAAGAAATCGGCGCGTCATAGTGAAGAGCGCGAGGTAATGCGAATAGTCGCCAGTTTGATAGCGATCAAGCACCTCGCACATCCATTGCGGCAAGGGCTGTGCGCGCCCGACAGCGCTCGCCTGCAAGGCTGCAAGTTCACTGAACATTGGGTGCCAGAAATGCGCGACGTCTTCCATCGCGTTGAGGCAGCGTATTGCGTCTATTGCTGTGTCGTCAAGCTTGTTGAAGTCAATTCGCGAGTTTGCCGTGAGATTGGATGACATGAGTTTCCTTTCGGTTTAGGGGCGCGGTTTCGCTGTTTGCTAAAGATCGGAGTCGCCGAGAACGCTGGACTTGAGGCGATACACCTGACTTTTCCCAAGCCCAGGCAAGCGCTCTCTGCGCGAAAAACCGCCCCCCACAGAGTCCTTAACGAGGTGGCCGCGCCGGTCAAGTTCGCGCAACACCGCGAGATAGTCAAAACCGACGGCAACCTCGTTGCGAAATATCTCGGTATCGACGTACCACTCGGTACACGAGGTTTCCCGACGGGCCTTATCGAGCATGCTGTCGTCGCTGATGGTCGACAGCGCGAGCGCTTCACCCGCTTCGTCAACACTGCGGCGGAATCCGGCGCGATTGATGGTGACCGGCGCACGATCATCGTTGGCGCGATGCCACCAGGTGAATCGGTTCGCGCCATGCGCGACCAGCCAAGCATGCACTTGGCGCATCATGGCGCGCTCTTCACCGTTGCCGTCGCCACCACGCGCCGATAGCCACGCATCAAAGCAACTGCGAGCGGCCGCCGTTGCTTCACCAACAGGCCATCCGGTGAGGCCCGCTTCGGTAGCGAATTCGCCTGCTGCCGCCACCAGCGCGAAGCGACGTGCGACGCGCTTGGACTGTCCGCTTGAGTGAACCGACAGCCAACGGGCGACTGTGGCATCCATTGATTGTCGAATTCGTTGCGGAAGCGTATCGGCGCATCGTACAGCCCACCGAATGAATGCGTCACCAGTTGTGCCGTAAGCGCCGCTCGCTTGACTTTTGAGATGATCCGAAAACTCGTTTCCGCTGCGATGGCCGTGCAAATCTTCGAACGCCCCCAGTCCCCTACCCGCGTCCACCGGTACATCGGCCATTCTCAGCTCCTGTCCAACGCGCGCTTTTTTATTGGACTCAGCCATGTGGGCGGCGAGCCCGATTTCACCAGCAGAGAGGAACAGAATTCGCCACGTTAGCCGTGGGCGTGCGACGCCTGATCGATTGGCGCGGGCGCGGCCCGATTCGTTGGCCAACATATACGCGGCTTCGCCGGCGATTTTGCTATCAACCTGCGCCAATTCGTCAAGGATGAGCAGTGCATCGCTGTGTTGCGCGGCTATCGATTCAAGCGCTGAATCGGTTGTACGCCAGCGCTGCATGTAGTTGACACCACCGAATACCGATGCAGCCACCCGCAGCGCTGTCGTTTTTCCTGAACTGCTATCGCCTCGAAAGTGGAACCCACCGCTCTCCATGCCCGCAGGGCGCAACGCGACGCCAGCGAAGGCGCAGCTTGCCGCGAAAACTAATCGAGAGTTACCTGCACATAGTTGACCGATGTTGCGCTTCCAGTCATTGACGGTGCCGCGAATTCGGAATCGATTTTCTATTGAGCCGTTGGATTGAAACACGAGCGGTCCGTCCTGTTCGCCAATCGTTTCTTTTGGCAACACATATGCGTGACCGTGCCACCCAGTGCGATCCGTGCAGGTCGCCATCACGGTCGGTTTGCGGGTCTGGATGTAAACGGTGAGGTGGCCGCGCGCGCTCCTGCCGGCGTTGATCTGCAAACCAAGGCTGAGCAGCACACTTCGATATTCGGCACCATCCGTCGAAAGCATTCGCGCGGGCATCGCCCAAACTTTGGTGTTGCCCAACGGGTCTTGGTGCTGCAACAGATAGCCCCATTCCCCGCCATCTAGGTCGCGCGTTCGCGCCGTGACTTCTAAGGGCCCGCAAATCCACTCTGGTGGCGCGGCCCCGCCGTCTTTGTTTGTGCCGTTGAAAAATACGCCTCGCTCCGTGATGGAGAAGGGGTCACGATCATTCGAATCGCTTGCCGTGTTTTCAGCAAGGGGGCGAGAGTGCATCGCAGTTGATGCAATACATTCCGGCTCATTTTGCGGTGCGTTGATTTGTGCAGTGAGCATCGCGGCGATTTCGGCATGTCCAACTCTCCCAGCGAGATCGTTCCAGTCAGATTCATCGCCCTCAAGGCCAATAGGGAATATCGCCAACCCGCCCACGGCGCGAGCTGCGGCGATAGCTTTGTGGCGACCTACATTCTTTCCCCCGGGGCGTGCGGCGAGATGGTGATCGTCGTCGCCACAGACGATGATCCGCGCTTCCGCGTATTGGTTGCGCAGCGATTGCGCAACCGGTTTGAGCCCGCCTGCATCGAACGCGACCGCCGTGGGATAGCCGGTGATTTGATGCAACGTGGCAGCGGTGCTGTAGCCTTCCGAGACAAGTAGTGTGACCGCGTTGTCGTTCATGAATGCGCGCGCGCCGGTCGGCGGTGCGAGGGAGCCGAGCAGGTGCCAGAGCCCCATCTTTTTGCTGCCCTTCAGGTAAGTCTTGGCTCCGTCCGGCCTGATGACCTGAAGGTTCCACAACAGGCCTGCGCCGTCGCGAAGCGGAATCAGCAGCGTGCCGTCCTTCCCAAACCTAATGCCAATGGCTTTGACCTGTTTGCGCTGTAGGTAAGGGTGATGGCCGCATGCTTGCTCGCTGGCAGCGTCCCAGAGGCGTTGCGCGAGCGCGGCGGCTTTCTGATGCCCGCCTACCTTCGTTGCCTGTTCCTGCGCAGCAGCAGCCCGCACAGCCTCATGCCGCACGGCTTTTTGCGCCGGTGTTTCGACGGTGGGGGCCGTGCGTGAGCTGTCTTGTTTCCAGCCGTTCTTGCGGGCTTCTTGCAGCAGCGTGCCGATTTTTATCTTACCGCCTGCGCGAATGGATTTCCATGTTGATTCGAACGCGCCGGCGTCATACGAGTCCGCCGCGCTTTCGCTCCAGGCACGGCACGATTGTTTGGCCTCGTCGCCGAACTCGGACTTTGCCGCTGCCAACATGCGGAACCAATCCTCGCGCGCGAGGCTCGGCGAGATGCAGGCCAGCGCCTCTGCGAGATCGGCGCGAGTTAGAGGCGCGAAATGGGTGGTCACTATTGATTTTTGGTCGCGCGAGAAGGTAGTACGAGGGGAGCGTTTATGTGGCCGTGCGCGCGCCGATGGACCTTTCAGTGCAGCGATCACGAATACCCTCAAGAAGGCGATGCTCGTGTATTTGCGCCCAAGCCCAACTCTCATTGACATGCTTGTGGCCTGAATAGTTGTCACCATTTAACTTTTCGCGTGCGACGGTATCGGTGCAGCGCGTCAGGGCGTCCAGAATGTCAGCAAGGGCCTTCGCGGTCACTGATTTCAATCGATTCTCTAAGGCTGTCCGCTTGGCTTGTTGAAGCGCGGTTTTGGCATCGGCGAGCTTGGCTGTAAGACCCGTTGACGCAAACGCCGCATCGAGTGCGGCCAACTTTGCGTCCGACTCGCGAAAGGTTAGTTCCGTGGCGACCACTACGGCGCCGAGTCCGGTACCGGCAGGATCAGGCTTACTGGGGTCATTGGCCCATGCCGCCAATTCATCCGCCTTCGCGGCTTGGGCCTCAAGCCATTTTTCACGATCTGCACTTGCCTTGGTTTCGATCGGCGCGCGCCGCGCGTGAAAGTCATCTACTTGCTTTTGGATCGCGTCAACGGTGTTTTGCCCCGTCTTCACTGTGTCGTCCTGTTCGCTGTGCGCCGGATAAATCGGGGTTGCGACCGCTGGTGCGATGGCAGTTTTTGCGTTGGTCTTTAAGAGGTTACCGAGCATTGACATTGAAGTCTCCATAGTGGGATTGAAAAAACTATCTCCCCGAGGGGAAAGGTGACTGGTGGCGAGCCAGTCACCTTACGCACACGGCTGCCCGGGGAAAGGTGCCCAATATGTCTTGGCGATCCCTGCAACCAGCACGATTTCGATGGCATCTGGCTTCGAAACTGGAACACCGCAAGGTCCCTTCCAAAACCAGAAACTCTCAGAGAGAGGCTGCCACCGCAGTTATCGGCGTGTGAGGGGCGGCGAGGCGTTCGCCGGGCGCGGGAGGCGGTGGGCGCGGGGGAACATCGTTCGCGCGCTCATTTCGGGCTCCCGCCAGTGAGGAGGGCCTGAATATCGGAATCGAGAATGACGGTGACGCGCGGCGAGAGCTTTCGTGCTTTCAGTTTGCCCGAAGCAATCCAACGCCAAAGCGTAGGGGTCGAAATTCCAAAAATTTGGGCGGCTTCTTTTGGGCGGCGACCGCGGTCAACTGGGTGAAATTCGTTGGCCAATGCGGACATCTGTGACTCCTCTCGTTTGCGTAATAACGCTTAGTAGGAGTGCAGTTTGTATCGTTGAACGTAGAAAGTCGAGGCGTTTAAATAGGCAAAAAAAGGAATAAAAAAACTCCTTGCGCGCTATTTTTCTACGGCGAATATTCACGGCCTGTTGTTATCCATTCCCCCACTTGTTTTGCTGATATTCCGCTGCCCGCCGATGGATACAAAATCCGAAGGCAGTTGGCTATTTGCGCTGGTGGCATGTAGCCAACTTCAAACCTTTTGCCCGTTTCGTCGCTTTTGCCAACTTTGTCCTCGTACAGATCGGCGGGGCCGTTTCCATACCAAGCGAAGTGGAGCGCCCTGGCAAATTTCCTCATGTTCGGATCCGTGCGCTCTGCTGGCCGCTTGTTTGTTTTCCCGTCAAATCTGTGCACGATGCGGTCATCAGCAACAGGCCGTTGTTGAATTGCTCGCGCGAATGCGCGGAGCGACGTCGAGAGTTTTTCGGGCTCGGATCGCCCGACTCTGCGGGGTTGATTCTTAGCACTGCCCGCACCATACTGTCAGGCGAAGGAAGCCCCTCGATATTCCACGCAAGGTCGCTTCGTCTCTGCATCAGTGAATCGACCAGGTACT
>Ga0209181_10012077_pt1 | contig 10970 bp, 5 predicted proteins | sample MAT05_FD_187208 | JGI IMG/M metagenome (GOLD analysis project Ga0209181, IMG submission 187208) | Freshwater microbial communities from Lake Fryxell liftoff mats and glacier meltwater in Antarctica - MAT-05 (SPAdes) (version 2) | ecosystem: Environmental > Aquatic > Freshwater > Ice > Liftoff...
GGGCGACGCAGGGCTCGATCACGCAGGACGAGAGCGGCGCTGTCAGCGGCGCGCTGCTGACGACGGTGTCCGGGTCGGGTCAGACGCTGGGCGGCGCCAACACCGTGGCCAGCTTCAACGCCACCAATAGCACCCTTGGCAACATCTCGTTGGGCAACACGGCTGCGCTGCTGACGGTCACGGGGATCACGAACAGTGCGGCGAACGGCAGCGCCACGGTCACTCAAGCTGGCGCCCTCACCACCTCGGGCGCGATCAGCACCGCGGCCAATGGCAAAGTCAGCCTGCAGGCGAACAACGGCAGCCTGAGCGTGGGCCGGTCGGTGGCGGCCGGCGGCGCCGGCACGGTGTCGCTCACGAGCACCGGCGCCGGCCATGCCGTCACGCTCGATGGCACGGTCGCCAGTGGCACGGGCCAGATCACCGCCAACTCGGCAGGCGCCATCACGCAGGGTGCGAATGGGGCCTTCTCCACCGCCGGGTTGCTGCAAACCGCCTCGGTCACGGGCCAGACGCTGGGCGGCGCCAACACGGTCGCCAGCTTCAACGCCACCAACAGCACCCTTGGCAACATCTCGCTGGGCAACACGGCCGTGCTGCTGACAGTCACGGGGATCACGAACAGTGCGGCGGCGGGCAGCGCCACGGTCAGCCAGACGGGCGCCCTCACCACCGCGGGCGTGATCAGTACCGCGGTCAATGGCCCCATCGGCCTGCAGGCGAACGACGGCAGCCTGACGGTGGGCCAGGCGGTGACGGCCGGTGGCGCCGGCACGGTGTCGCTGACGAGCACCGGGGCGGGCGGGGCGATCACGCTGAACGCCGCGGTGGGCAGCGCGTCGGGCGCGGTCAGCGTGAACTCGGCCGGTGCGATCACGCAAGGTGCCAACGGCAAGGTCTCGACCCCGGGGCTGCTGCAAACCGCCTCGGCCCTGGGCCAGACGCTGACCGGCGCGAACACGGTGGGCAGCTTCAGGGCCGACAACAGCACCGCCGGCGACATCGTGCTGAACAACACGGCCGCGCCGCTGACGCTGACCGGCATCGACAACCGGGCGGCGGACGGCCGTGTCGCCGTGACCAACGTGGGCACACTCGTCGCCCGCGGCACGGTAGGCAGTGCGGGCGCGGGCTTGATCGTGCTGACGACCACCCACGACCTGGTGCTGGATGGCGACGTGAACGCCGACCGCGGCGCGGTGGTCTTGTCGGCGCAGGCCGGCACGATCACGCAAGGCCCCGGGCGGACGATCACGGCCAGCGGCCTGGGCGTGCAGGCCACGGGCGCGCCCTTGCTGGCCGTCAACAACCTGGTGACGATCGCAGCAGCCATCACCGGCGCGGGCAACCCCTTCGGATTCACCCACGCCGGGACCTTCGAGGTCGGGCAGGTGGGCGCGCTGCGAGGGGTCACGACGAATGGCGGCGCTGTCACGCTGACGGCCTCGGCGGGGGACCTGAGGATGTCGCAGCCGGTCGTTGCCGGCACCGGCACGCTGAACCTGAGGGCGACGCAGGGCTCGATCACGCAGGCCGACGACGGCGCTGTCAGCGGCGCGCTGCTGACGACGGTGTCCGGGTCGGGTCAGACGCTGGGCGGCGCCAACACCGTGGCCAGCTTCAACGCCACCAACAGCACCCTTGGCGACATCTCTCTGGGCAACACGGCAGTGCTGCTGACAGTCACGGGGATCATCAACAGTGCGGCGGCGGGCAGCGCCACGGTCACTCAAGCTGGCGCCCTCACCACCTCGGGCGCGATCAGCACCGCGGCCAATGGCAACGTCAGCCTGCAGGCGAACAACGGCAGCCTGAGCGTGGGCCAGTCGGTGACGGCCGGCGGCGCCGGCTCGGTGTCGCTCACCAGCACCGGCACCGGCACCGGCGACGGCGCTGCAATCACGCTCGATGGCTCGGTCGCGAGTGGCACGGGCCAGATCACCGCCAACTCGGCAGGCGCCATCACGCAGGGTGCGAATGGGGCCTTCTCCACCGCCGGGCTGCTGCAGACCGCCTCGGTCACGGGCCAGACGCTGGGCGGCGCGAACACGGTGGGCCGCTTCAACGCCGCCAACAGCACTCACGGCAACATCGCCCTGAGCAACACCGCGGCGCCGCTGGCGATCACCGGGATCACGAACACGGCCGCGAACGGCGGCGCCACGGTCAGCAACACCGGCGCCATCACCACCAGCGGCGCGGTCAGCACCGCTGCCGACGGCAACCTCAGCCTGCAGGCGAACGACGGCAGCCTGACGGTGGGCCAGGCGGTGACGGCCGGCGGCGCCGGCACGGTGTCGCTGACGAGCACCGGGGCGGGCGGCGCGGGCGGAACGATCACGCTGAACGCCGCCGTGGGCAGCGCGGCAGGCGCGGTCAGCGTGAACTCGGCCGGTGCGATCACGCAGGGTGCCAACGGCAAGGTCTCGACCCCGGGGCTGCTGCAAACCGCCTCGACCCTGGGCCAGACGCTGACCGGCGCGAACACGGTGGGCAGCTTCAGGGCCGACAACAGCACTGGCGGCGACATCGTGCTGAACAACACGGCCGCGCCGCTGACGCTGACCGGCATCGACAACCGGGCGGCGGACGGCCGTGTCGCCGTGACCAATGCGGGCGCCATCGCCACCGCGGGGGTCATCAGTGCCGCTGCCGCGGGCCACGTCAGCCTGCAGGCCATCAACGGCAGCTTGATGCTGCGACAGGCCGTGACCGCGGGCGGCACCGGCACGCTGAGCTTGAAGACCACGGGTGCCGGTCAGGCAATCAGCCAGGACGCGAATGGCGTCGTCACGGCCGGCACGCTCAGCCTGTCCACGGTCGACGCCGATGCGACGCTGAACCTGGCAGCCAACAAGGTGACCCGGTTGCAGGGGGTCGAACTGGGCAGGGGCGCACTGGCCTTCAGGGCCGATGCCGCGGTTCTGACGGCAGCGGGCATCGCCGCGCAGGGTGGACTGGACATCACCAACGCCACGGGCGACATCACGACCGCCAGCGACCTGAGCGTGGGTGCCGGCAACCTCACGCTCGATGCGACGGCGGCGGGCAAGACCGTCAAGCTCGGCGGCGCGGTCAGCGCGTCGAACGACCTCAACCTGCGCGCCGACGCTGCCCTCGACACCGGCGCCGGGCTGGTGCGGGCCACGAACGGGAAGGCGACACTGACTTCGCTGTCTGCGGGGGTGTCTGTCGGTGGCGGCGGGCTGTCGGCAGGGACCACGGTGGCATTGATCGCAGGCGGCGCGGGCAGCGCGATCACGCAGAGCGCCGGCGGTGTGATCACCGCCGACACGCTCACCTTGAGCACCCAGAACGGCCCCGCGAACCTGGACGCGTCAGCCAGCGCGCTGGCCAGGCTCGGCCCGGTGGCACTCGGCCGGGGGGCACTGAGCCTGCTCAACGCCGGCCCCCTGGCAGTGACCGGGCCGGTCGCGGCCACCGGCGGGATCAAGCTCGACACGGGCGGTGCGCTGGCATTGAACGGCCCGCTCGATGCGGGCACGGGCGCGGTGGCCTTGAGCACCCGCGGCGGTGCCGGCAGCACGATCACCCAGAGCGCCGCGGGCAGGATCACGACCGATTCCTTGTCGCTGAAGACCGTCGACGCGGGCGTGACACTGGACGCCGTGGCCAACGCCGTGAGCGGGCTCGGCCCGACCGCCCTGGGCGCGGGCGCGTTGAGGCTGACCAGTGCCGGCGGCCTGACGGTGACCGGCGCGGTAGCGGCCACCGGCGGGGTGACGCTGGACACCGGCGGTGCGCTGGCGCTGAACAACACGGTCGGCGCCGGCACGGGCACGGTGGCGCTGCGCACCAGCGGCGGCGCCGGCAGCACGATCGCGCAGAGCGCGCAGGGCCGGATCACGACCGCCAACCTGAGCCTGGCGACCACCGACGCCAACGTGTCGCTCGACACCGCGGCCAACGCAGTGGCCCAGCTGGCCACCACGGCGCTCGGCACCGGGGCGTTGAAGTTGCGCAATGCGGGCGGCCTGACGGTGTCCGGCGCGGTCGCCGCAGCCGGCGGTGTGGGCCTGAGCGCAGGCGGCCCGCTGGTGCTGAACAACACCGTCAACGCCGGCACCGGCCTGGTGGCCCTTGCGACCCAGGGTGCGGGGCACGCCATCACGCAGGGCGCCGCCGGCGTGGTCAGCGCCGATACGCTGACCCTGGCCACGGAAGGCGGCGACGCGACGCTGAACACGGCCACCAACGCGCTCAGGCAGCTCGGGGCCACGGCCCTGGGGTCCGGGCGGCTGAACCTGCTGGACGCAGGCGGGCTCACTGTGGCCGGCCCGGTGGTGGCGGGCGGGGTCGTGCTCGGCACGGGCGGTGGGTTGAAGGTCGACGGCCTCGTCAACGCCGGCACCGGCACGGTGGCCCTGACCGCCACCGGTGCGGGCAACGACATCACCCAGGGCCCGGCGGGGCGGCTCGTCGCCGGGTGGCTCATCCTGGACGCCGGCAATGCCACGCTGAACCGGGTCGAGCTCGGCAGCCCGGCCGGTGCCGGCCAGGCCCGGCCGGGTGGGCTGCTGATTCAAATCACCGCCGGGGACTCCGTGGCGATCACGGTCACGAACGCCGGCGTCACCTTGGGGGCCGTCAACGTCGGCACCCAGTTCCCGGCGGCCGCAGCACCGACGGCGGCGCCGGGCGGTGGCGTGGCTGCGACGCCCGCGCAGCAGGGCAACTTCACGCTGACCGCGGCCGGCAACGTCAGCCAGAGCGCGACGCTGAAGGTGTCTGGGGATTCGCGCTTCGTGGTCAACCTGGCCGATGCGGCGGCGAGGGAAACGCTGGATGTGGTGCTGACCGCGGCCAACTTGTTCGGCGGCAGCGTGTCGGTCACGGGTTCGAACCTGGAGAACGTCAGCCTGAGCGCGCCCTCGTTGCAGATCGGCGAGAGCGTGGGTCTGGGTTCGCAGACGCCGCTGCTCGCCGGCGCGGGCATCGTCGGCCGCAACGTGAGCTTGAAGACCGATTTGCTCACCAGCCTGAACAGCAACCGCGACGACTTGAAGAGCTCCATCGTCGTGCGCGACAAGGGGGTGCTCAACCTGCAGGCCTACACCGAGGGCAAGGAAGGTTCCTTCGGCACGCCGGCCCAGCCCGTGAAGTTGCAGTTCCTGACGCCCTTGAACCTGAGCCAGGACACGGTCAACGTCCTGCCCGTCACCGGCGGCGTGGTCTACCTCGTCGGGCCGGTCGCGCCGGCGCCTTTCTACAGTCGCGGCCTGCGCTCGGTTTGCTACAACTTCCTGGGCGAGCGCTGCCAGCGCCTGAGCGCACCGATCACGCAGACCGCCTTGAATGCGGCCTACAGCGAGTTGCGCCGCATGATCGAGGAAGTCCTGCGGTCCGGATACTCGAAGGAAAACGTGCACTCCGAACTGGTCAAGGGCTTGGTGCTCGAGTCCGGCATGGCGCCGCCGGCGCTGGACGACATTGCTGGCGACGGCCTGCGGCTGCCGCGTTGACGAGGGCTCGTCGCTGCGCCGGACCAGACACGCAGCCTGTGCTCGCCGCGGCCCGCTTCCGGACTTCAGAGGCTGAAGTCGCCGTCGATGGTCAGCGGCGCGTGGTCGGAGAGGCGCTGATCCAGGCAGATCGACTCCCGTCGGGCCAGAGCGGCGACGACTGCGCAGATCAGCAACGAGGCTGCTCCCATCGTCCGATAGCATCCGCCGCCATTGCACCCATCCGGGTGCCGATATTGGAGGCCCCATGGAGCCGATCATGATCGCGCTGGCGTTCGCCGCCGGCTTTGCAGCGCAGCTGGTGAAGCTGCCCCCGCTGATCGGCTTCCTGGCCGCCGGCTTTGCGCTCAACGCATTCGGCTTCGAACGCACCGAAGCGCTCGACACCATCGCCAACCTGGGCGTCACGCTGCTGCTGTTCACCATCGGCCTGAAGCTCGACATCAAGACGCTGCTGCGCGGCGAGGTCTGGGGTTCGGCCACGCTGCACATCGTCGGCTCGACCCTGCTGCTGGCGGGGGTGCTGTTCCTGCTCAAGTCGGCCGGTCTGGCCCTGGCCGCCGATCTGGGCTGGACGGCGATGGTGCTGCTGGGCTTCGCGCTGAGCTTTTCCAGCACCGTGTTCGCGGTCAAGGTGCTGGAAGACCGCAGCGAACTCAATTCGCTGTACGGCCGCATCGCCATCGGCATCCTGGTCATGCAGGATGTGTTCGCGGTCATCTTCCTCACCGCGTCCACAGGCAGCCTGCCCAGCCCCTGGGCCTTGGGGCTCGTCGTGCTGTGGCCAGCGGCCAAACTGATGAAGATGATGCTCGACCGTGTCGGCCACGGCGACCTGCAGGTGCTGTACGGTGCCTTCCTGTCGCTGGTGGTGGGCTACAGCCTGTTCGAGGCGGTGGGCGTCAAGGGCGATCTGGGCGCGCTGATCGTCGGCATGCTGCTGGCGTCGCACCCGGCCACGGCGGGGCTGGCGAAGTCGCTCTTCCATCTGAAGGAGCTGTTTCTGGTCGGCTTCTTCCTCAGCGTGGGCCTGGGCGCGCTGCCCGATCTGTCGATGCTGTTGATGGCCCTGATATTGCTACTGATGCTGCCGCTCAAGAGCGGTCTGTACCTGCTGGTGCTGATGCGCTTTCGGCTGCGCACCCGCACCGGCGTGCTGTCGACTTTGGCGCTGGCCAACTATTCCGAGTTCGGGCTGATCGTCGCTGCCGTGGCTGCCACCGCCGGCTGGCTGTCGGCCGAATGGCTGGTGGTGATCTCGTTGGCAGTGGCCGGCAGCTTCGTGCTGGCTGCGCCGCTGAATGCCGCCAGCGAGCGCCTGTACCAGCGGTTCAAGGTGCCGATCAACCAGCTGGAAGCCGGCAGTCTGCTGGCCGCCGACCGGCCCATTGCCCTGGGTGCCGTCGACGCCGTGGTGCTGGGCATGGGGCGCATCGGCGGTGGCGCCTACCAGCGGCTGAGCGGCCACCACGGCATGAATGTGCTGGGCGTGGACAACGACCCTGAGACACTGCGGGTTCATCTGGCGCTGGGCCGCCAGGTGATTGAAGGCGATGCGGTGGATTCCGATTTCTGGGACAAGCTGGTCATCTGCAAGTCCTTGAAGCTGGTGCTGCTGGCCATGCCGTCGCATGCCGGCAATGTGCATGCGCTTTCGCAACTGAAGGACAGGGCACATGCCGGTCAATTCGCAGGCCGCATCGTCGCCATCGTGAAGTACGCCGACGAGGTCGAGTTGCTGCGCACCCTGGGAGCCGACGACGTTTTTCTCGTCGACGCCGAAGCCGGCAGCGCGCTGGCCGACGATGCGGTGGCCGGTTGGCAGGGCACACAGGCGAGCGCGCCCGCCTGAGACTGAAGCGGGCCTGCCGGCCTGCGTCGATCATGAGCACCCCCAGGGCCGGGCTGCGCCCAGCCCGCCCCCCGCGGCGGTTCAAGAACAGTGGCCAAGCCACATTTTTTGATCTTCTATTCGCCGAAGGCTTCGGCCAGCGCGCGGCGCAACTCGTCCTGGCTGCGCGGCTGGTGCAGCACGCCCACGCGGCGGCCGTCGCCGGCAAACAAGAGCACGGTGCCATCGCGCGCGGCATGGCGCGCGGCAAAGGCCTGCGCTTCGGCCAGCGCCATCGGGGCCACCAGGAAGTCGACGCGCCCGGCATAGTCGGCGCGGATTCCGTTCATCAGCTCCATCACCTCGGCGCCGCTGACGTAATTGCCGTCCTGGACCAGCACCAGCGTCGCGTGCCCGGCGCCGACACGCGACAGGTCGGTCAGGTAGGCGGCGCCGGGCAGTTGTCGCCACAGCAGGGCACCCACCACGCCGAGTGCAAGCAAGATCAGCGGCCACTTGATCCAGCGCGGCGCGCGGCGGGCGGGTTGAGGACGGGGCGGGTTCATACGCGGCAGAAAGCGAACACGGGGACCGGTGCGCGCTGGCAGAAGTGATGGAAATCACGATACACAAGGCTGCAAGGCCACACCGCCGCGAGGCCACAGCCTTTCGACCCACGTCGCCGCGCTCAGAGCGTGAAGTCGTAATCGATGGTCAGCGGTGCGTGGTCGCTGAATCGCTGGTCCAGGTAGATGTGTTCCTTGCGCGCCAGCGCCGCGATGCCCGGAGTCGCCAACTGGTAGTCCAGCCGCCAGCCGACGTTCTTGGCCCAGGCCTGGCCGCGGTTGCTCCACCAGGTGTATTGCTCGGGGTGGGGGTTGAGGGTGCGGAACACGTCCACCAGGCCGGCCTCGCCGAGCAGCCGCGTCATCCAGGCCCGCTCCCCGGGCAGGAAGCCGCTGTTCTTCTGGTTGCTCTTCCAGTTCTTCAGGTCGATCTGCTGGTGCGCGATGTTGATGTCGCCGACCAGGATGAACTCGCGCTCGGCCTTCAGCGCCAACAGGTGCGGGTACAGACGTTCCAGGAAACGGAACTTGGCGGCCTGGCGTTCTTCGCCGCTGCTGCCGCTGGGGAAGTAGCAGCTGATGACGCTGAACTTCTTGAAGCGGCGGCGCGCCGAGGCCGAGTCGAAGCGGGTCTCGACCCAGCGGCCCTCGCCGTCGAACTCGCCGCCGTCGAAACCCGTGATGACGTCGGTGGGCACCTTCTTCGTGTACAGCCCGACGCCGGAATAGCCCTTCTTTTGTGCGTAGTGGAAGTGCCCGCGCAGCCCGGCCACGCGGTCGAACCGGCCGACCACATGCTCGGCCTGGGCCCTGATCTCCTGCACCCCCATACAATCGGCGCCCACCGTGGTGGCCCAGTCGACAAAGCCCTTGCTGGCCGCAGACCGGAGGCCGTTCAGATTGAGCGTGACGAGTCGATAACCCACGGAGACCCCTTGTTGATGATGAACCCTGCTCAAGACCACCCTGAGGCGGACAGGGCGCACGCCTTCGTGCGCTTTGCCGTGGAGTCCGGTGTGTTGCGGTTCGGCGAATTCAAGACCAAGGCGGGCCGCCTGTCGCCGTACTTCTTCAATGCCGGGCTGTTCAACGACGGCGCCAGCCTGGGGCGCCTGGCCGAATTCTATGCAGCCCGGCTGATCGCCAGTGGCCTGGCCTTCGACATGCTCTTCGGCCCGGCCTACAAGGGCATCACGCTGGCGGCAGCGCTGTCGGTCGAGCTTGCCCGCCGCGGCCGCAACGTGCCCTTTGCCTACAACCGCAAGGAAGCCAAGGACCATGGCGAGGGCGGCACCCTGGTCGGCGCCCCGGTGGCCGGGCGGGTGCTGATCGTGGACGACGTGATCTCCGCCGGCACCTCGGTGCGCGAGGCGATCTCGATGATCCGCGCCGCAGGCGCCACACCGTGCGGCGTGACCATCAGCCTGGACCGGCAGGAGCGCGCCACCGACGGCGGCATCGACGCGCCCTGGAGCGCCGTGCAGTACGTCACCCGCGAGCTGCATCTGGAGGTGGTGGCCATCGCCACGCTGGACGACTTGCTGCGCTACCTTCGCCTGGCCGACGACCCGGCTCTGCGCGCCCATGCCGCGCCCGTGCAGGCCTATCGCGAGCGTTACGGAGTCTGAATGACTGGCCTGCACATGCCGCCCCGGAGAAGCCGCCGCGCCCTGGCCTGCGCAGCCTGCGCCGTGGGCGTCTGGCTGGCCGGCCTGTCGGGGTCGGCCTGGGCCCAGACGGCGTCAGCCACCCCAGGCGGCATCTATACCTGCGTGACCGCTGACGGCCGGCGCCTGACCGCCGATCGCCCCATCGACGAGTGCCGCAGTCGTGAGCAGAGGGTGCTCAACCGAGATGGCTCGCTGCGCGGCGTCGTTCCGCCGACCCTGACCGCCGAAGAGGCCGCCGAGGCCGAAGCGCGCGCCCGGGCCTTGGCCGTGGAGCGCGCCGCACGTGCCGATGCCGTGCGCCGCGACCGCAACCTGCTGGCGCGCTACCCGACCGATATCGCGCACCAACGCGCCCGCCTGGCTGCCGCCGACACGGTGCGCGCGGCCACCAGAACCACCGAACTGCGTCTGCGCGAACTGGCTGCCGAACGCAAGCCTTTGGCGAACGAAGCCGAGTTCTACCTCGGCAAGCCCTTGCCGGCCAAGCTCAAGGGCCAACTCGACGCCAATGATGCGGCGGTGGACGCGCAGCGCTCGTCGGCGCTGAACCAGCAGGCCGAGCTCGACCGCATCAACCGGCTCTACGACGCCGAACTGGAGCGCCTGCGGCGGCTGTGGGCGGGTGCGCCGGCGGGCTCGCTCGGCGCGTTGCCGGCGGGCGCCCCGGTGCAGCCGCCGGTCGTCGTGCCCACCGGGCCTGTGCCGTCGGCTGCCCGGGCTGCCCCGCGCTGACGCTCGCCCGAACGCGCTTCAGCCCAGTTTCTTGCGCAGCAGCTCGCCGGCCTGGGCGGGGTTGGCGCGGCCCTGGCTGGCCTTCATCACCTGGCCCACCAGCGCGTTGAAAGCCTTGTCCTTGCCGGCACGGAATTCTTCGACCGACCTGGCGTTTGCAGCCAGGACCTGGTCGACGATGGCCTCCAGCGCGCCGCTGTCGTCCATCTGCTTCAGCCCCTTGGCGGCGATGACGGCGTCGACATCGCTGCCTTCGCCCGACCACAGCGCGTCGAACACCTGGCGGGCCCCGTTGTTGGACACGGTGCCGTCCACGACCCGCCGGATCAGCCCGGCCAGCGCCGACGCGGACACCGGCGCGGCCTCGATGCCCACGCCCTGGGCGTTGAGCCGCCTGGACACCTCGCCCATGAGCCAGTTGGCGGCGAGCTTGGCCCCGACGGCCCGTGCAGGGCCGTCCTTGCTGCCGACACAGCCGTCGCGCAGGGCCTCGTAGTAGGCGGCGAAGGGCCGGCTCTGCGTCATCACGGCCGCGTCGGCCACGGCCAGGCCATCGGCTTGCTGGAAGCGCCGGGCCATGGCGGCGGGCAGTTCGGGCATGGCCGCGCGCACGTCCTCTATCCACTGCGGCGAGATGACCAGGGGCGGCAGGTCGGGGTCGGGAAAGTAGCGGTAGTCGTCGGCGTTT
>Ga0209181_10012078_pt1 | contig 10969 bp, 10 predicted proteins | sample MAT05_FD_187208 | JGI IMG/M metagenome (GOLD analysis project Ga0209181, IMG submission 187208) | Freshwater microbial communities from Lake Fryxell liftoff mats and glacier meltwater in Antarctica - MAT-05 (SPAdes) (version 2) | ecosystem: Environmental > Aquatic > Freshwater > Ice > Liftoff...
GACTGTAACGGGATGTAGCGCAGCTTGGTAGCGCGCCTGCTTTGGGAGCAGGATGTCGCAGGTTCGAATCCTGTCATCCCGACTTAAAGGTTGCTAATAACTTTGCCGTGGCTCTAACTATTTAGGCTGGGCGATCGCTTGCAGCAGAGTTTTTGAGAATCTAATCCAAACTGTTTGTTTGTTAAAATCATTGCACCGTCCGACAATGGGGCAGTCGTTATGACCCAAGTCAAGCCAAGATTCGCCACGTTTGAAGAGTATCTGTCCTACAGCGATGAGCTAGAAGGGCGATTCCAATTGATTGATGGAGCGTTAGGGATCTGCATTGAAATAAAGTCCCAATGGGATGCGTTAGCTTTCTAGCCCCCTAAGTCCCCCAATTCTGGGGGACTTTGAAAGGCTCGGAAGTCCCCCAGAATTGGGGGATTTAGGGGGCGGATCGGGACGTTATTTCATTGCTACTCCCTTAGTTGAATTGCCACCAGAATCAGAGCCGAATCATTGGATTGCCCGCCATCTGTTTCTCATGCTTGCGGTCAGTGGCGTTATTTCACCTCGGCTGATTGATAATTACCTGGAAATTGGGCAGTTCCAAAGTAATGCTCCGATTGTATCGCCAACATTCCCCGCCCTAACTCTGACCGCTGCCCAAATATTTGACAGCGTTTAAGTCTAAATCGTTTCGTTTAAGCCTGAATTGTCTACTGAAGACCTTTCGCTGTATAGGTTTTTTCCTCGACCTCACCCAGGGTACCCATTGCTTTGGCTGCTCCTTTGTTAAAGCCAACCGAAACGGCTCCCGCATTACCCGACGAAATGATAATCGACTCTTTGCCCGCCCAACTCTGTTGGGCGCCTTTTTCTAGGATTCCTTCGTACTTTACAGTGCCATCTACTACCACTTGTACCCATGACCTATCTGTTAGGTTGACGTTGATAGAGACGGGAGAATTAGCGTCAGAGGGAGCGATCGCGGCGACAGAAGGCTTGAGGCTAGCAGCAACAGGCGCTTCTGGAGATGCCTCTACTAAGGGAGATGCCGCAGGTGTAGGCGAAGGAACGGGATCTGGAGACGGGGATGCAACAGGCTGAATTGTCTGAGGCTGAGAATCTGGAGCTTTGGCGATCGGGGCGCTAGGTTTTAGAAGAGGCAAAATAACGCCCACAAATCCTGCCAAGGCTACCAGGGCAATGCCCCCAATTAGTAAGTAGGGCGGACGAGAAGAAAGCAGTTCGGCAGGTTGCCACACGTTCGTTGCTGAGGGAACGTAGGCGGCACTCGGTTCAGGCAGACCCGCTTTAGATTCTTGGTGAGCGGTAAAAGCTGAGATGAAGGGGACTGCGTTGACTGGGAACCGTTTAGAGAGTTCATTGCCATCTAATCCTAGGGCATCGCCATAACGTCGAATAAAGCCCTGAACAAAAACGGGTTCGGGCAAAATTTGTTCTTGCCCTGCCTCGATCGCTTTCAATAATCGCAGCGGAATATAAGTCTTCGTGGCAATGTCCTCTAGGGTTCGCCCTTCCTCTTCGCGCACTTCGCCCAGGAATGTACCGATTGCCTTAAGTTGCTCAAGTTGATCTGAGTCCAAACTAACCACGCCGATTTCCCCCAGCAGATAAAACTTAATCTGAACTTTAGCCTACTCTGAGTGTTGCTTCATTTCAAGCCGATATTGATACCGACTTGAACTAAATTGTTTAAGTTGATCACTGATCCCCTTAACGATAGTTCCTTCACTACGTGCCCGTCGTCTGTGCTGCCGTCTCCATAAACACCGTTTGCGAATCTTGTTCGGTTCCGGGCGAGCTAGGTCGGCGTTGCACGTAGTGCCCATCGGATTGTAAATCCCAAGCGTGACGGTTATCTGCCAGCATAATGCCCAAGATTTCTTGGATGTCTTTGGTAATTTCTGGGTCTTCGATGGGCGTAATGACCTCGACGCGGCGATCGAGGTTGCGGGGCATCCAGTCGGCGCTGCCAATGAAGACCTCTTCCTGTCCGTCGTTGTGGAAGTAGAAAATCCGCGAGTGTTCTAAGTAGCGTCCGACAATACTAATGACCTTAATGTTATCGCTGATGCCCGGAAGACCAGGGCGAAGACAGCAGATGCCGCGAATGATGAGGTCAACTTTAACGCCCGCTTGGGATGCTTCGTAGAGGGCCTTGATCAGTTGTGGATCAACCAGGGCATTCATTTTTGCAACAATGCGGGCATGACGATTGCCCTGAGCGTGCTCAATTTCTCGCTGGATGAGTGCCAACATGCGATCGCGCAAATTCACCGGAGCTACCAATAGTTTGCGATAGCTGTGTTTGCGTGAGTAGCCTGTTAGGTAATTAAATAAATCCGTCAAGTCGGCTCCTAGATCTTCTCGGCAGCTAAGCAAGCCCACATCAGTGTAGAGCCGAGCGGTTTTGTGATTATAGTTGCCCGTGCCAATGTGGAAATAGCGGCGGATGCGATCGCCTTCCCGGCGAACAACCAAAATCACCTTGGTATGAGTTTTCAACCCCATCAAACCATAAACCACATGCACGCCAGCACTTTCCAACTTGCGCGCCCGGTGAATATTATTTTCCTCGTCAAACCGAGCTTTTAGCTCTACCAATACCGCCACCTGCTTACCATTCTCGGCAGCAGACATCAGCGCACCAATAATCGGAGAGTCGCCAGCAGTGCGGTACAGAGTCATTTTAATCGCCAGCACGTTGGGGTCAAACGCTGCTTGGGTAATAAACGTCTGAACCGATCTGCCAAACGAAAAGTAGGGATGATGCAAAAAAACATCACCTCGGCGAATGACTGAGAAAATATCTTCTTTATCCTCAGTGGGTGCTGCTAGTTTTTCAAGCGTCAACTCATTGGTTTTGCGGAGGCGGGGTGGTGTCACCACATTACGAGGACTGTCTTTGAGCTTAGGAACGGGGAGTGCCATCAACATCATTAAATCCCTTAGCCCTAGCAGTCCTTCGACCTCGTAAATGTCGCTTTCGGTAAGTTCTAATTCTTCTTTTAGGGTTTGGCGAATAAAGTCGGGGGTCGTCGCTTGGATTTCTATGCGCACCGCCATACCGCCTAAACGGCGCTTGCGGAGTTCTTGCTCAATGGCTTCTAATAGATCATCCGCTTCATCTTCTTCTAGGTCTAAATCGGCGTTGCGGGTAATGCGAAACGGATAGTACTCTAGAATATCCATCCCGGCAAAGAGAAACTTAAGGTTGTGGGCAATCACTTGCTCTAGAGGAATGCCTGTCCAAACGGTCGATCGCCCCTTATGCTCGATCTGTAAATCGGGGGGCATGACGATGAACCGAGGCAACACATTAGGCACCTTAACCCTGGCAAAATGTTCTTCTTTCGTCTCCACATCTTTAACCACGACTGCCAAATTGAGGCTGAGATTAGAAATGTGGGGGAAAGGATGCCCCGGATCAACCGCCAATGGAGTTAAGACGGGAAAGATTTGTTCTTCAAAGTAGTGTTGTAAATAAAGCCGTTGCTCTTGGTTGAGATCGATATGATTCAGTAAATAAATGCCCTCAGCGGCAAGCTGAGGGCGCAGTGCTTCCTCAAAGTGGCGATCTTGCTGCTGTGCCATCGGGCGAAGGCGCTCGGCGATCGCCTCAATTTGGGCTTCGGGCGATCGTCCATCGGGCGACAGTTGCTGAACGGCTGCCTCGACTTGCTGCTTTAGTGCCGCCACCCTCACCATAAAAAACTCGTCTAAGTTAGAGCTAAAAATCGCCATAAACTTAAGACGCTCTAGCAGCAACGTGCGCGGGTCAAAGGCTTCATGCAAAACGCGACTGTTAAATTCTAGCCAGCTTAACTCGCGGTTAAAGTAATACTGAGGGCTGGTTAAGTTGATTTCTTCGGGCACAGTTTTTCTGACTCGCGGCATGAATCTGGAACAATATAGTGATTAGCTACCTTAGCAGAAAGAGTCGAAGAGCAGGTTAAGGCGACCCTGGCGGCATCTGCGAAGCAGCGCGCCCAAACTCTGCATCTTCAATACCCTGCCACCATTGACCCAAGTTCATTGCATCTTGGTGAATGTCAGCAAGCTCAGCTTCATACTGTTCAGGTTCCAACGAAGAACGACGCTCTGCCAGCTTTTGAAGACGGAGCTGAGCCAAAAGCCAAGGCTTAGAAATACTGTCAGTCGCTTCTAAATATCTTGCAAGATCTTGGCTATCCATAAATCAGAAAAGTATTGGAGTTGTCTCCTAAAATAGCAAACCGAGACGCTCAAAAAAACGCCTCGGTCTACTTTTTTTGACAACCTTAAACTAGATACTCAACATAACCTAGCCGCAAGCTGCAAGGTTGTGTTCAGCAAAATCCCAGTTCACCAACTGATCCAAGTAATTGGAAATAAAGTCGGGTCTACGGTTTTGGAAATCAACGTAGTAAGCGTGTTCCCACACATCCAACGTCAGTAAAGGGGTTTGCCCATGAACCAAGGGGTTCTCGGCATTACCCGTCTTCGTCACCTTCAAAGTGCCATTTTCTAGCACCAACCAAGCCCAACCGCTACCAAACTGAGTAGCAGCCGCAGCTTTGAAAGCTTCCTTAAGCTTGTCAAATCCACCCAAGTCACTATCGATTTTTGCCGCCAAAGCGCCCGTTGGTGTGCCACCGCCATTGGGCTTCATGCTGCTCCAAAAGAAGGTGTGATTCCAGACTTGAGCTGCATTGTTAAAAATGCCCGCCTTTTCCGAATCACCAAAGCTCGTTTTGATCACTTCTTCAAGAGGCAAATCAGCCATTGGGGTGTCTTTGACCAAGTTGTTTAAGTTGGTCACATATGCAGCGTGGTGCTTGCCGTAGTGAAACTCAAAGGTACGCGCTGACATATGATGGGCTTCCAGCGCGCCGGGGTCATAGGGTAAAGGAGCTTGTGTAAATGCCATTGTGTTCAATCCTCTCTGTTCAGACTATTGATAGGATTTTATATCAAAACTCCATTCTCTGGGTGCTCAACAAAGAACCTCATCCTTTTGGACAGAAATCTCTAAAATGGTAGAGAAGTTTTACACTGCTGCAAATACGCTGCCGCGAACGCCTTATGTTTGATGCTCTTGCCGATCGCCTGGAATCTGCCTGGACAAAGCTCCGGGGACAGGACAAAATTTCTGATTCCAATATTCAGGACGCGCTGCGTGAAGTCCGTCGAGCTTTATTAGAAGCCGATGTCAATCTGCAAGTGGTTAAAGATTTTATCGCCGAAATTCAAGACAAGGCGCAAGGTTCGCAGGTGGTTTCTGGCGTTCGCCCGGATCAGCAGTTTATTAAAGTGGTTTACGACGAGCTGGTTGCCGTCATGGGCGAAACGAATGTGCCCCTGGCAGATGCTCCTACAGCTCCCACCGTTGTGTTAATGGCGGGTTTGCAAGGAACGGGTAAAACCACGGCGACAGCAAAGTTGGCGCTACATTTGCGTAAGCAAGAGCGGACAACGCTATTAGTGGCGACTGATGTGTATCGACCGGCGGCGATCGATCAATTGGTGACCCTGGGCAAGCAAATTAATGTGCCCGTTTTCGAGATGGGCAGTGATGCTGACCCGGTGGAAATTGCCCGTCAAGGAATTGCTAAAGCCAAAGCTGATGGCATCGACACTGTTATTGTCGATACTGCCGGACGTCTGCAAATTGACCAGTCGATGATGGACGAGCTGGCGCAAATTAAAGCCGCCATTCAACCCCACGAAGTTTTGCTGGTGGTCGATGCGATGACGGGACAAGAGGCGGCAAGCCTGACCCGCACGTTCCATGAGCAAATTGGCATTACGGGCGCAATTCTTACCAAAATGGACGGCGACACGCGAGGCGGAGCGGCTCTATCGGTGCGCCGCATCTCCGGACAGCCGATTAAATTTATTGGGGTCGGTGAAAAAGTTGAGGCATTGCAGCCTTTTTATCCCGATCGCATGGCTTCCCGAATTTTGGGCATGGGTGACGTGCTCACCCTGGTAGAAAAGGCGCAGGAAGAAGTCGATTTTGGTGAGGCAGAAAAGCTGCAAGAGAAAATCCTCAGCGCCAAGTTTGACTTTACCGATTTTCTCAAGCAAACCCGCATGATGAAAAACATGGGGTCTTTAGCCGGAATTATGAAGCTGATTCCTGGCATGGGTGGCAAGATCTCGGATGAGCAGTTGCAGCAGGGCGAAGTGCAGTTGAAGCGAGCTGAAGCCATGATTTCGTCAATGACCCCAGACGAACGGCGCGACCCCGATTTGTTAGCAGGTTCACCGAGCCGCCGCCGCCGCATTGCCAAGGGCGCTGGGTTTGGGCTGGATGCGGTGAGTAAGCTGGTGAGCGATTTTCAAAAAATGCGATCGCTGATGCAGCAAATGGGGCAAGGCAACTTTCCGGGCATGGGCGGTATGGGCGGCATGCCGGGAATGGGCGATATGTTTGGTGGCGGCGCACCAGCGGGTGGTCAAGGATCTGCTCCAGGCTGGCGGGGATATCCGGGGGGTGCAAATCCTTCTAAAAAGAAGAAGAAAGAGAAGAAAAAGAAAGGGTTTGGCAACCTCTAAGTTCTACCCTTTTGGCTCTGTCTAAGTTGGACAGATAATCGCCAAGGTTGATCATCATCGTGCTCCCCTCCGTGATAGGCTCATAGGCGTAGGGTTCATATTTCACGGTATCCCTATGCTCTGCCTTTGCCGTTGAGGCTGCTATAAATTTCGTTACAAAACAGACTAGACAGACTAGATAGATTAGGAGCGATCGCAATAATGGTTCTGAAATTTTTGGGCATTGGTAAAAAATCTGGTTTTTTCTTAGAAGCACCCCCCGCAGACGCCCAGCCTACTGCTAAAGCCAAGCCTGCCACTGAGCTTGCTAAACCTACCGCTGAAATTGAGGCTGATAAGCTTGCCGCCGCCCTCGAACCATCCCATTTGGATGCGAAAGCTGTTCTTGCTCCTGCTGTTGAGCAAATCTCTAAGGCAACATCAAAAGTAAAAAAGACTTTAAAAGAAGCGAACGCTGAGAAAAAAGCTAAGACAGAAAAAAGTGGAACTAAGGCAGAAAAAAGTGGAGCTGAACCTAAAGTTCCAGAGGTTCCCGCTGCCAAGCCTGAACCAACTCTCACCAATTTTGCTACCACGCTTCAAGCCAACAATACTCCTCGCCGTCGTCCCGGGCCCAGCCTGGATGTGTTCAAAAACATGGCAAAACAAGTCAACTCTCGTAAATAAGGGTTAGTGAGTGGAAAAATCGGAGTTTACGAAGAACTCCGATTTTTGTTTAAAGAATGTTCAAAAATTAACCCGCTATAAAGCTGAAAAGCTGCATCCCAAAACGTTGGGGCTTTGCGGAGGAGATTGATATGGGTGGGAAAATCTTTGAGAAACGTGAAGTGTTCTTGGGTGGTTTCGGCAAAAGGTGTGAAGTCTGACCGAGATAGGACAGTTGTAAGGCGATCGCCCAAAAATTGCGTCAACAAATTCCATCGCATCCGAGTCGTCGCCTGATGATTGGGTATCGCATCTTGCTCAAATATGACGCCTTGCTGAAACTGGTAGGCGCGATCGCAGAACCGCAAAATGCAGCGGCGCTTCGGCAAATGTAAATCCAATACTTGCGCGTAGTCTTGAGTTTTCTCCTTGCGCATCAGTCTATTGCGACTGTCCAAATCCACCACGTCTTCAAAAATAGGCAGTAATCCCTTAACCCGATGAGTGACTTCAGACCAGTCAAAGGTTAAACTTCCCACCTGATCTGCCTCATTTTGACAAACCACCGTCGCCCCCGGCGCAACCGCTTGAAGATAATTGACCCGCAATACCCGCACCCCTTGCAGCGTTTCTAGCGAAGTCCAAAAAGCTGGAATCCCCGCTTTGCGAAGCTCTCGCCCATAAAATTCTAGCTCCCCGATCGCCCCCGTTCGGTACAGCCGCCATCCTCGGCTAGGAAGCTGTAACCGAGCGGTATAGGCATCTAGACCCATAATTCGAGCAAAGTTTTGAGCCGCCGCTTGGCGAGCATCGCCCTCGATCGGCTCTAAAATCAAAAATCCAATCTTGGCATTATTAGGGTCAGCCGTTGCCCGCACAATTGCCTCAATCTTCTGGGCTTGAGCAATCACCTCTAATCGCTGTAGCCCTTGTCTTGCCTGGCTCACCACTTTAGGGTTGGTCACAGATTGCAGAATCTGCCGATAAGCTGCTGTTGCTGCTTCCACTTTTCCCGATACCTCGTACAGCCGTCCCACGTAGAGCTGGACAAAAGGATGATCCGGATTCTGCTGTCTCAAAGGTTTGAGGAGTTGGGCAGCAGTTTTGTAATCCTGGCGATCGAAAGCGGCTTCAACAGATTCAAACATAGTGGCTAGACGGGTTGTGCTTGATTAGCTTAAATGTTCCCTTGAATCCATAGCGTCATACGCTGCACCGATCAGAGAGAGAGCTACTAATGGGGCAGTGACAGCGCGGAGGATACGAGAGCCAAGAGAAACGGGTTGGTAACCAGCGGCGATCGCTTTTTCAACTTCTGCATCAGTCCAACCGCCTTCAGAACCAATTGCCAACACGATAGAACTTTGGGTTTCAGATTTTGGATGTGGGATTGATGAATCTATTTTAGTTTGAAGACAGCTTAACAAATGGGGATACTCTCCACGGGCATGACAGAGATAGCAAGTGGCGCTGTCGGGGTTCCAGGTTTGGAGTGCTTCTGCCCAAGAAATCGGCGGGAAGACTTGCGGGATGATTTGACGTTCACATTGCTCGGCAGCTTCTTGGGCAATGCGCTGCCATCGATCGCCTTTTTGGGGGCTAGGTTTGAGCACGGTGCGATCGCTAATAATGGGCAGAATGCGTTCTACTCCTAGCTCCGTAGCTTGCCGGACAATATCATCCATGCCGCTTTTGGGGAGGGCAATCAGGAGCGTTACAGAAATAGGTAGCTCGGTTTTAGCAAAGACGGGTTCTAGCATTTCTGCTACCGAAGCATTTTCGTTTAAGCCAGCCAACCAGCCGTTGCCCAGTCCATCTATGGCAATGAAGCGATCGCCCTCACCTAGCCGCAACACGTTGTGCAAATAGTGCCGCTGTTGGGCAGTGAGCTGAATCTGCTGCCCGGTAATTTGACTGGGGGCGATGGTGAGTCGCTGAAGTTGAGCCATAGGATTCGCGTACCACTATAGAAAAAATTAGACAAGGTTTGTTACGAATTTGTAATAAATCTGTTATATTTATTTACATAAAGGTACACAAACAAGGTTGAAGTCATGACGATTCTAATTGCTCTTTTCGCTATTGCCTGGGTTGCTGCTGCTGTGATTGGCACACAAGCTTATTTCCGGGGCGAACAAACCAAGCCTATTCACGCTCGCAACTGGCGATCTGAGTCTTTTGAAAAGCTAGCGGTGTCGGTAACAGGAGTTGAAACTGATTTTGGCGATCGCGTTCCAGCATTTCCCCTCGATGCCTACGATAGCGCTACTCTACCCAGTGCATAAACTCTTAATCGGGTCGCTACTCTGACTATCAATTCTTCTGAAAGCTTTTTAATCCCCCAGCAAACTCTCCTGTGTTGGGGAATTTTTGTGGCGCAGAAACTCGGCAGAAACTCGTAAGCCTCAAATCTCCAAATTAATCTTAAATCCTTAGAAAACCTGGAAATGGATGCCTCTGGGGGGGATTGTATCTCAAGAGATTAGGGGTTCTAATATGAAATCGGTGTTTTCACTAGGGTCAACGCCTCTCCTTGAGTCTGACGTCATTCAACTCTGCAAGTTTTACGTACTGATACAAAATTATGAGTATTCGACCCATTAAATTTCCAACGCTTCTACTGCTGCTTAGCCTGAGTCTAGCTGCCTGTGCTACTCCTCAGAATACCTCCGTAGCTCCTAGTCCCGTAGATGGCACGGCATCCCCCTCTGCTACTACTCAGACCACTCAAACTAAACTATTGGTTGTTACAACCGTCGCACCCCTCACCAATATCGTGAGTAACATTGGGGGCGATCGCGTGACTGTGCAAGGCATCATTCCCGAAGGCACTGACTCTCATACCTTCGAGCCACGCCCCTCGGATGCTGATGTGTTGTCTAGAGCCAATCTAATTTTGATGAACGGCTTAAATCTAGAGGTTCCCACAGAGAAACTGGCAAATGCTTCCAAGCTCAAGGAAACCAAAATTTTTGAGATGGGAGATAACACCATTAAGCAAAGTGAGTGGATGTTCGACTTCAGCTTTCCAAAAGACAAAGGAGATCCTAACCCGCACCTATGGGTAAACACTAAATATGCAGAAGCCTATGCCAAACTTGCAGCCCAGCAATTGACGGCACTTGATCCAGATGGCAAAGACTACTACGAAACCAATCTCAAAACTTACCTGACACGATTAGAAGCGCTGGACAAAGCCACTCGTGAAGTTGTGGCAAGCATTCCCCCTGAAAATCGTAAGCTGTTGACCTACCACGACTCCTGGGCTTATTGGGCGAGAGAGTATGATTTTGAAGTCATTGGGGCGATCCAGCCGTCTGACTTTAAGGAACCCTCGGCTCAAGACGTGGCGAAATTGGTAGACCAGATTAAGCAAGCCAAGGTGCCTGCTATCTTTGGTTCAGAAGTTTACCCTAGCAAAGTAGAAGAGCAAATTGCCTTAGAAGCCAAGGTCAAAACCGCTAATACGGCGGATGATGAGTTGCCGGGGGAAGGGTCAGCTAATGCGATGGAGAACAAAAATCCTGAACATACCTATATTGGCATGATGGTCAACAACCTCCGCATTTTAGCTACCAATTTAGGCGGCAAGCCCGAATTAGCAGACACCGTAAATACTGCTAATATCGTCGGTCCTACTGCTAATCCATAGAATCAGGTCACTGAATGGAATCTGTACTCGAAGTTAATCATTTGACCTGTGGCTACCAAACCCAGCCCGTTTTTAGCGATGTCAACCTGACGTTATATCCAGGTCAACTTTCTGGATTGGTGG
>Ga0209181_10012079_pt1 | contig 10969 bp, 12 predicted proteins | sample MAT05_FD_187208 | JGI IMG/M metagenome (GOLD analysis project Ga0209181, IMG submission 187208) | Freshwater microbial communities from Lake Fryxell liftoff mats and glacier meltwater in Antarctica - MAT-05 (SPAdes) (version 2) | ecosystem: Environmental > Aquatic > Freshwater > Ice > Liftoff...
TGGAATCTCGCTGATCTGGTTGAAAGAGAGGGCAAGCGTGGTCAAATGGGTGAGGCTGCCGATGACCGCTGGAATCTCGCTGATTTGGTTGCTAGAGAGGTCAAGCGTGGTCAAATTAGTGAGGTTGCCGACGACCGCTGGAATCTCGCTGATTTGGTTGCCAGTGAGGTCAAGCGTGGTCAAATTGGTGAGGCTGCCGATGACCGCTGGAATCTCTAGTAAACCGATGCTCACTCCGGTCAAAGACTCTAACGGCTGAAGATGAAACACACACTCTGGGATGACAATGAGCGGATTGCCGCTAAGGTTGAGCGTGGTCAAATTTTGGAGGGCGACGAGTTCAGGGGGCAGAGCGGTGAGTTGATTCGTTACCAGAGTTGGAGTGTATTCACCATCGACCCGTTTCCACTCCTCCACCTTGCCCAGGATCAAGGTTTGAAGCTGGGTGAGCTTGCCAATTTCGGGGGGGAGTTCCGTCAAGTCTTTGCCCGACAGGTCTAGCTCTGTCCAGCCTTCCGCTGCCGCCTGGTCGATTAGCCTTAGCAACTCCTCCGGGGTCATGTCTGTCCTCGCTTTATCTAAGTCTTGATCGGCTGCACTTCCGCTTCATCGCTCGGTTGGTTTTGCAGCGCTAACTGGTGACAGGCTAACAGAAGATGGGAGCATTTGCCTTAGATTTAGATGGGGCGATGGGGCGATAAGGATTGGCTTAAAATGGACGCTAGACCTTGAGATGGGTGGGCAAGCGATGAATTCTATGGATAATTCCTCAGTGGAGGATCGATCAGCGGCGGATTTGGTTACTGTGACTGAATTACAGCGCCAACTGAATGACTTGCTCAAGCAACTATCGCCAGAGCGATTGCAGGTGCTTGCTGATTTTGCGGCTTACTTAGCCCATGCTGAAAGCGACGCTGCCACTCAAGAACTTCTGGCAATTCCTGGATTGCTAGAGCGAGTTCAGCACAATCAAGCGACTTCTAAAACCGACTACGCAAACTGGAGAACGCTGCGCTCTGATGTATGAAGTTCTGCTCCACCCAGATGCCCAAAAGGTTTATGTGAATGCTGCCAAAGCGCTAGCGAAGAGGATTGCCCGATGTTTGCAGCAGCTAGAGCAAACTCCTCAATTGCATCCCAACATTAAAGCTCTTAAAGGGGAATATGCAGGCTACTATCGCTACCGGATTGGGGACTACAGAGTGATCTATTCGATAGACGATGATTTGGTGCAAGTATTTGTTGTGGCGATCGCCCATCGCAGTGAGGCGTATGAATCATGAAGGGCTTAGTTGTGCGATCGCTCCTTTGTCCAAGCTACGCTGAAGGGCGATCTCCCGTTTGATCACTTCGGGTTGAAAATCTGGTCAACCGTCAATTGCAAGTCTGGGAAGGTAGGAGAAAGCAGGCGATCGCAAAGTGTCTCTGCAAGAGAATCATTGCCACGAAACAGGTGTAATTCATATTCACCATCCACTAGGGTGCAGATGGTGAAGGTCGGTTGCTTGGGTGAGCCAATGTAACGCCGCCCCCCGATGCCCAGGTAATCAACAATCCAATATTCCTGAATGCCAAACGCTTCATAGTCTCCCAGTTTCACGAGGTAATCATCGCGCCAGTTAGTGGAGACCACTTCTACCACGAGTTTGATAGACTTCCCCAGCGTGATAATGGATTCTCGCTCCCATCGGGGTTCGTCTGTAAGCTCAGTTTCATCTAAAACAACGATGTCTGGCTTGTAGCCTATGTCATTGCCAATTTTGACGACACATTCCTTAGGAATAAAATAGGGCTGGTTCGCTTGTCGAAAGGCTCTGCCCAAATCAAACGCTAAGTCGCCCGCTAACCTGGAATGCTTTCCTCTCGGTTTGGGCGTTTCGATCGCCACCCCTCGTCTCAATTCGTAGCGATTCTCCGAATCTGGATACCAATCAATGAATTCGTTGAATGACATGGGTGTTTTATCAATCACTGCAATCATTGCGATCGCTTCTCCTACAATTCCCCTAAGTTGATCCTCTGACTTCAATTTACCAGCTTAATCCCTTGCACGGTTAGCGTAGTAGGTGCATCCACCGCTTGCACTTCAACCACGCCGCGAAACATATTCATGCCACAGGCAAACTCATATCGACCCGGTGTATCGGGTGTGAATTCGATCGCGGTCACCTGGTTGAGCGGCAGTGCTTGAGTAATCCGAAAATCAGGGAATCGCACTTCCTCTAGGCAACTGCTGGGATCTCTGCGATCGAAGTTCAACCTTACAAGTTTCCCGACTTGCACCACAATCTGGCTCGGTTCATAACCGCCATCCACTGTGATTGTAACTTCCTGAATTCCCGCCTGGGTATTTGCCTTACGGGCTTTTGGCTGGCTGAACAAAAACCACCAAAGTTCTAAGCCAATCAATCCCAGTCCGCCCAGCGTCACAGCAACTTTGGTGCCCAAGGGCTGATCGATGCGCTGAAACTGACTAGATTCGGGCGATCGCGGCATGGAGTGGGTTGAGTCTCCTGGCATCTCGGCGGCGACCCCTGAGAGTGCCCCTGAGAGTGCGCCCAGTAAGAAGCCAAACCCTGCCAATGTTCCCCAAAAAGCTGCTTTATTCATAGTGAAGATCCTGTTTAAACTTGCGCCTTGGGCTTGAAGTTTTTTAGCCGCAGAGCATTGGTGACCACTGAAAATGAACTCAATGCCATCGCTGCCCCTGCAATCACTGGGCTGAGCAACCACCCAAACACGGGATAGAGAATGCCCGCCGCGATCGGAATTCCGGCTGCGTTGTAGATGAAGGCAAAGAATAGATTTTGTCGAATGTTTTGCATGGTGGCGCGAGATAGTTGAATGGCGGTGACAATGCCATTTAAGTCGCCAGAGATCAGCGTGATATCGCTGGCAGCGATCGCCACATCGGTGCCCGTGCCAATGGCAATGCCCACATCGGCTTGGGCGAGGGCAGGCGCATCATTGATACCATCTCCCACCATTGCCACCACTTTGCCCTCTGCCTGAATGCGCTCCACGGTTGCCACTTTCTGATCGGGGCGCACCTCCGCGAACACGCGCTCAATCCCTACTTCCCGCGCAATCACTTCAGCCGTGCGGCGATTGTCTCCGGTCAGCATCACCACTTCCAAGCCCATCTTTTGCAAAGCGCGAATAGCATGGACAGAGGAAGGTTTGACTGCATCGGCAATCCCCAAGATTGCTTCAATTTGACCGTCGATCGCCAGCCCAACGACTGTTTTGCCTGAAGACTCCTGCTGCTGCCACCGCGATCGCACCGGACTCGTTTCAATGCCCAGTTCAGTCATCCAGCGGTGCGTACCAATCTGCACTAAACGCCTGTGTAGGTGATCAGTAACATATCCTTGTACACCGCTGCCCGCAATTGCCTTGAACTCTTGAACATCTGCCAGTTCTGCCCCCTGGTCTTGAGCATATTGCACCACCGCTTCCGCCAGGGGATGCTCTGAATTGCGTTCTACCGCAGCCGCTAGCTGCAAAAGGGTGAGTTCATTCTGGTTCGCCGTGCCTTTAATAGCGACAAAATCAGTTACGGTCGGTTTACCCTGCGTGATTGTGCCTGTTTTATCTAAAACGACTATTTGCAGTTTGTGCGCCTGCTCTAAACTGTCAGCGCTTTTAATTAAAATGCCATGCTCTGCACCTTTTCCGGTGCCGACCATAATTGAAGTCGGTGTTGCCAAACCCAACGCACAGGGGCAGGCAATAATCAGCACGCCGACGGTGGTAATCAGCGCCATCGTCACGTTGCCCATGATGTTGAACCAGATGATGAAGGTGAGCAGGGCGATCGCAATCACAACAGGCACAAACCAGCCCGTCACCTGGTCTGCCAATCGCTGAATGGGCGCTTTCGAGCCTTGTGCTTGCTGCACCAGTTTCACAATTTGCGCCAGAAAGGTATCTTTGCCGATTTTGGTAGCGCGGAATTTGAAGCTGCCCGTTTTATTGAGCGTGGCTCCAATCACTTCATCGCCCACCTGCTTTTTGACTGGCACACTTTCACCCGTAACCATCGCTTCATCCAGCGTGGAAGATCCATCCGTGATTTCGCCATCTACAGGCACTTTTTCACCTGGACGAACCAGAATGATATCGCCTAGTACGACTTCCGCGATCGGAATATCAACATCGCGACCATTGCGGATCACCCGCGCTGTTTTTGCCTGCAACCCCATCAGTTTACGCATGGCTTCGGAGGTTTGACCCTTTGCCCGGTTCTCAAACAATTGCCCTAGCAAGATCAATGTAATGACGATCGCGGTCACTTCAAAGTACACATCCGGGTTGAGATTTTGGGCAATAAACCACTGAGGGAAAACCGTAGGAAACAGGGAGTAGAGATATGCCGTCCCCGTGCCGACCGCTACTAATGTATCCATCGTTGCCGTGCGTCGTTTCAATGCCTTCCAGGCGTTGATGAAAAACGAGCTACCTGCCCAAAACATCACTGGAGTCGTCAGCCCAAGCTGAAGCCAGCTATTGTGTAGCCACATGGGAATGAAGGGAATCTGCAATCCAGTCATGGCAGGCAACGAGCCAATGACCAGCGTGGTGCTAATCATGCCACCAACCCACACCTTACGAGTCAGCTTGCGGTTTTCTGCTTGCCGTCCTTGGCGTTCGGCATCATCTTCAGGAGCCAATAGGTCATCTTGCATGGGATGAGCCGTGTATCCTGAAGCATCTACTGCGGCTTGAATGGCAGTCACATTCGTCTGCCTGGAGTCGTAGGTAACGGTTACTTGCTCGATCGCAAAGTTGACAGTGGCGATCGCCACTCCCGGTACAGCGCGAATGGCTGACTCAATGCTGGTGGCACAAGAGGCACAACTCATGCCTCGCAGTTTTAGAGTTGCAGTATCCATAGCGGTTTGTAGTGTCCATCGTGATAAAAACTAATTAAAGGTGTGTTCTGCGGGAGCGATCGCCGCCAAGAAAATTGAGAGAGAAGTTCACAAATTAGGACTGCAAACGTTACTTGAACTAAGTCATATCTGCTCTGAGCTTTTATATCTGACATTAGACAACTGACGTTTGACAAACCAAATCGTTAAGGGTGGCATCAGCAACCACATAGATAACGGTACTATTCCAGTGCCCAAGAAAGGGATGGTTGGCATGAACCCGGCATATGCCCATACACCGAGTGATCCAGTCGCTAAGGCTTCAAAAACAACTGTGATCACCACTCCCACAACTGTAAAAGTGGCTACTTGCTTACTGCTTGGTCGTTGCACCCATCGACGCGACTTTGATATAGCTGCAACCACCCAAAAAGAGGTCAGCGAAATCCCAACATCCCCGACTGTAGCGAGCGTACAGTTTCTAGTTCGATCGAAGCAAGAGAACTCATTTGAAACTCGATAAAACGGCATTTGCTGAACTTCCCAAAAGAAAGACAACAGAAATGAGAATATAGCCACATTCCATTCGGGTGAATTTAGCCATCGCCAAGAGCCAATGATGTTCTGATGATTTGACATAAGATGACTAGTCTACTATATAGCCTGCGGCAGCGATCGCTTGTTTAACCGTCGCTTCAGGCTGTTGAGTTTCGATTTTGACCTGCTTTGTTTTCGGATCTGCCTCAATGGTTGCAGTGGGGTCGATTGCCGTTACTGCATTCGTGATCGTAGTGACACAGGCAGAACATGCCATGTTAGAAACTTTGAATTCGAGAATCATCATGTCATCCAATTAACTACATCTAGTTTGCAGTCTCCAGTTAGCTGGATGGTCAAGGAGACTATTGAAAGTGATCGTCATACCTCCCACTAAAGTCAAAATATGAGTACCTGTTGACTTCTACGCTTCATCCTAAAGGTTTATTGATGTGATTACGTCTATCTTCCGAGAGGAATAAATTTCATCCTTTAGAGCGATCGGCATTTCATCCTGATTTCATATCCGTGTGCAATGTTGGAAAGGCTCATCCTTTGATAGTGTTCTTAAAGTCTCCTGCAATCTAAGTCATCAATAGTTGACTCTCCAGTTGGCTGGAGTATGCAAAACAACAACATCACCTTTTCCATTTTTTATCTCACCTACACCAAAACCAAACGAACTCTATGTCACATAATTTCTTTGCAAAAATGGGGCTTCTGAGTTTAACGGTAGGAGCGATCGCCACCAGCACAATTCTCAACGCCTGCTCTTCAACATCGGCTCAAAACCAAACTCCGTCTCAGTCGTCTACAACCAACGCCGGATCAATGCAAGGCATGGATCACAGCAAGATGGGCGGCATGAATCACGAGATGGATCTTGGACCTGCTAATGCTGAGTTTGACTTGCGTTTTATTGATGGCATGACTCCGCATCATCAAGGCGCGATCGTCATGGCACAGGAAGCTTTACAAAAGTCTAAGCGTTCTGAAATTAAAAAATTAGCTCAAGCTATTATCAATGCCCAAAATAAAGAAACGGCTGAGATGAACCAGTGGCGAACAGCCTGGTATCCCAACATGGGCGCGACCCCAATGGCATGGCACACTCAAATGGGACACTCCATGTCGATGTCTGAGGAGCAAAAGAAAAGCATGATGATGAGCATGGATTTGGGAAAAGCGGATGCCGAGTTTGATCTGCGCTTCCTCAATGCCATGATTCCGCATCATCAAGGCGCAGTAGTCATGGCAAACGACGCTCTCAGTAAGTCAAAGCGTCCTGAAGTTCAAAAATTGGCAAAAGACATTATTGCCTCTCAGCAAATCGAAATTGACCAAATGAACCAGTGGCGAAAAGCCTGGTACAAGCAATAGTTCTAGCTGCAAGATTTTATTTGGTATCATCAACCGCTGCGGGGCAGTCAGCCTCTTCTTTCCGTTAGCGCCGCTTTCGCCTGTTCGCGATCGTCAAAGTGAATTTTTTCAGTGCCAAGAATTTGATAATCTTCGTGTCCTTTACCCGCAATCAGGACTCCATCACCCGGCTGAGCATTGAGGATGGCGGCGCGGATAGCAGCAGCGCGATCGCCTATCACAATCGGCTTAACCGCTCCGAGAATGCCTACTACCACATCTTCTAGAATGCGCTGAGGATCTTCGGTGCGGGGATTGTCGGAGGTGACATAGACAGCATCAGCTAGATCGGCGGCGATCCGCCCCATTTGCGGACGCTTGGTGCGATCGCGATCGCCCCCACAGCCAAATACACAAATCATCTGTCCGCTGATAAAGGGACGGGCGGCTTTCAGCATATTTTCCAGGCTGTCTGGCGTGTGGGCATAATCTACAATTACACTGATGTCTTGATCTGGTGAAAGCTGGACTTGCTCCATGCGACCGGGCACACCGCTGAACTGGGGCAATGCAGCCGCGATCGCGGTCAGATCTAACCCTAAATGCAGCACTGCACCAACTGCTGCCAACAAGTTTTCTAGGTTAAATTGTCCCACCAAGGGCGACATGAATTGGGTGTCTCCTTTGGGGGTATGCAGCACTCCGCTAACACTGGCGGCTCCATAGCTCAGGTCACTTGTCCACAAATCGGCGCTACTATCCTGTGTGCTGTAGCTCCAAGTTTTTGCTTCCGATCGACCAGAGATCAGCCGTTTGCCATACGCATCATCTAGGTTAATCACCGCCAGCCCCTTCAAATAATCTGAGTTAAACAGTAGCGCTTTAGCCGCAAAATACTCCTCCATATTGGCGTGATAGTCGAGATGATCCTGGGTCAGATTGGTAAACACGCTGACTTCAAAAGTGCAGCCTTGCACCCGACCTTGAGCCAATGCATGGGAGCTTACTTCCATCACACCATAATCGCATCCAGCATCTATCGCATCGGCGAGTTGCTTTTGGAGTTCCACAGCAAAGGGCGTAGTATGGGCAGCGGTTTGCTGATAGCCCTTCCAGCGCGTGTAAAGGGTGCCTAACAAAGCGGGAGATTTCTGGGCGTGGTTGAGAAAAAACTCAATCAGGTGCGTGGTCGTCGTTTTGCCGTTGGTGCCGGTTACGCCCACCAGCTTCAGGGTTTGGGTAGGATGGTGATAGAAGGAGGCGGCAATCTGGGCGCACACCTGAGACATATTTTCTGCGGGGATAATACAGGCATTGGATGCGGCTTCCGGTTTGTTTAAGGCTTTACTCGCAGCAGCCGGAGAGACGATCGCCGCAATGGCACCCGCCGCGATCGCCCCTGACCAAAACTCGCCCCCATCGACTCGCGTTCCCGGCATTCCAATAAATAAATCCCCCGGCTGACACGCCAGCGAATTAGTAGATAAGCCTTTCACCTCGCTATCTAGCGCGGGATGATCAGCTACTGGAGCAATCCCAGATGCAGCCAGCAATTCTCGCAGCTTCATGTCAGCACCTTCTCACAAAATGAACTTCTATTGTGCCGGATCACTGAGCAATTTCTGTAGCATCTGTTCCAACTGGGCGATCGTGGCACGAGGAGAGGGGCGAGGAATGGGATGAAGTGTCGAATGTAGAGTGTCGAATGTCGATCCTTCCCCTTGGCTCACCCAAAATAATACTGGGATTTCGTATTGGTACTGTTGAAACCAATCCTCTCGCGTGGTGATGTCTCGCACTTCTAGTTCTAGCGGGATGCTTTGAATTTGCTCTAGTTTTTCTTGCAGCCCTTCACAAAGATGACAACCCGGTTTGCTATATAAAATTAACTGCATGAATTAAAACTCCCTTTTAAAGGAAACTAAATATTGCCTTAACCCTGTATTAAACATTACGTTTATTTCTTTGCTGTATGCTTAACCGTAGTTTAGGCTAATAATTGACTGCTATATTTCAGCTTCAAGTTGAGCAGTTTATGCTTTTAAAGCTAAGACTTTATTCGTCAATTAATATACTTCTAATTAAAGCTACTTACTAAATGAATGGATGAACCAAATTCATAATGTCCTACTTTTAACTAGACAGCCATTTTATAGAAAGAAAGCCGTAAGAAAGTTGATTTACTAAGCTGCTCTAACAAATTTTTCAAATAAAATAATTATTGCTTTAGTATTTGCATTTTCTCCTAAAAAAACATCTAGGAAAACTCCAAGACATGATCAAGCAAATTGTAAAAACGGTTATCACTTCCTTTGGATATGACCTTGTTAAATCTTCCAAACCTAGTCAAATTACTGAATATCCATTTATCAACACTTTGGAACTCATATTAGAAAGCTATCCGGTTCAAAATTCAGACTTTTTTATCGTTCAGATTGGTGCTCATGATGGTGCTTCTGCCGATCCAATTTGTCAATTAATTAAGAAGAATCATTGGCGCGGACTCTTAATTGAACCGCAGCGAAAACCTTTTGATCAACTAAAAGAAACATACCAAGAAGAAACCCAGATATCTCTAGAGAATATTTTGATTGGCAAGGAAGATGGAACAGCAACTTTGTATACAGTTCGTTACGAAAAGGATCTGATGCCTTTTTGGTTGAGCCAAGCTGCTAGCTTAGATCGCAGTATGGTTTCTGGAATGCTTTACTACTTTAAATTTGTCGAAAATCTAGAAACACTACCAGAAGATTATGAAAGTCTAATCGAAGAACAAACAATTCCTTCAATGACCGTCAATACGCTAATTTCAAAACATGCAATTAAAAAAATAGATTTGCTAGTCATCGATACGGTGGGATTTGATTTTGAAATTCTTAAGATGGTTCCTTTCGATACCCTCAAACCTAACATCATTCACTTTGAACATAGTCTCTTGTCTCCTGAAGATCAAATGTCTTGCTTTAAGCTATTAACGGCTTTAGGATACGGTTTAACTCAAGTTGCTGTGGACACGATCGCCTATCTCAATGCGCCTATTCGTCAAGGTAAATACGTTGTATCTAGCCAGGTATAATCGCTATTTCCTCTATGCAGTCAGATTTTGGGGTGTTTCCAGTGCAAAACCAGCATGGGTTGGAGCGATCGCCCTGCAAGCATAGTCAGATTTGGCTATCTTAGGTACAACGCGGATTGGAGCAGGCAACTAAATCTAAAATGAACCAATCTATTGAACCTTTAACTAACCCCGCTAGCCTTGACCTCGAACGGCTCAACCAAAAGTTTGAGCAAGCTCACCCCAAAGATATTCTTGCCTGGTGCATTGTTAACGTCCCGACTGGATTGATTCAAACTAGCACTTTTAGCGTTGATGATTTGTTGATCACGGATTTGCTTTATCGCGATTTGCAGCCGCCGAATCTTACTCCCGTTCTCTTTGTAGATACCCTGCACCACTTTCCTCAAACCCTCGATTTGGTTGCAAAAGCAAAGCATCTCTACACTCTCAACCTCAAGAGTTACAAAACTCCTGGGGTGACTATGCGACAAGACTTTGCCGCAAAATATGGCGAAGCTCTGTGGAAAAAAGATATCAATAAATTTCATCAGTTGACTAAAGTTGAGCCATTGCAACGTGGCTTAGCGGAACTAGGCGCGATCGCGTGGCTGACTGGCGATCGCCGCAACCAAGCTTCTACCTTCGCCCATCTACCTATTTTTGAATTAGATTCACACCAGCGGTTAAAGGTGAATCCTTTGGCAAACTGGACTCGCAAAGAAACTTGGGCATATGTGTTTGAATACGATGTCACTTATAATCCTTTGCACGATCAAGGATATTCCAACATTGGGGATGAACCCTTAACAATGCCAACCACGGGCATCGCTAACGAATAGGTTGGACATTGGCAAAACTAAAGCGATACTTGATACCTTTTTCCTATGCCTAAAACTGTTTTTATTACCGGTGCTTCCACTGGAATTGGCTATGCTACAGCGCAGATTTTTCACCAAAAAGGATGGAACGTCGTCGCAACCATGAGATCGCCTGAAAAAGCTGTTGACCTTGCCCAGTTAGATAATGTGCTTTGTTTACCGCTGGATGTGACTGATTTCAGTTCGATTCAGCCCGCCGTGGATGCCGCATTAGAACGATTTGCCGCCATTGATGTATTGGTCAATAACGCAGGCTACGGCTT
>Ga0209181_10012080_pt1 | contig 10968 bp, 7 predicted proteins | sample MAT05_FD_187208 | JGI IMG/M metagenome (GOLD analysis project Ga0209181, IMG submission 187208) | Freshwater microbial communities from Lake Fryxell liftoff mats and glacier meltwater in Antarctica - MAT-05 (SPAdes) (version 2) | ecosystem: Environmental > Aquatic > Freshwater > Ice > Liftoff...
TAGAGTGGAATTACACAATATCTCCATAGTTTGAGAATCTTATTTGTTGACAAATCCTAAATTGTCCATTGAGTGTCTTGACTTGGACAGGATAAGTGCCGTTAGGAGTGAGTCCACTTTTTTTTAAAGTCCTTCTGCTGTTGGTCAAGTAGGGTCTTGGCGATCTCGGGCAGCATCTGCTGACGGAAGCGTTCGACAGCAGCCTCAATTTTGGTCATGGACCCCAAATCGGTTGAGAGATCTTGCTGGGTAGTACGAATTTCTTGGCCCAGATCGTCGTAAAGCGTTAAGCGGATGCTTGCCATAAATAGAAGTTGATTGCCGGAAATTACAAAATCAACGGATTATTTACAGCATCAGTTCATTTGGTTTGGACAGGGCCGCCTGTGCGGCACTAAATATCGGTATCAGGTGCTGACGGGCGATGTTCAATTGTGCTGCCGGGAGTTGTTGCGCCAGACGTGCAATGTGCTGGATGTTCAGATTCTGAAAGGAGTGGTCAGCAAAGACCATATCCATCGCACCGGCGACCCGGCTTCATGTGTCCTACCCGCCTTCGTTGAGCATCAGCGATCTAGTTCGGCGTTTGAAGGGGCGTAGTGCGAAACTGCTGTTGGGGGAGTTTCCAGAGTTGAAGCGTCGGTATTGGGCCGGGCTGCCGTTGCAGGGGGCATTTTTGGAGGATTGGTTACGGGTGCTGGAGCGTGGGCAACATCACTGATGAGGTTTTACAAGCGTACTTAGATCATCATAAAGACAGCCCAAATGGGGACGAGAATTTTATTCTGGCCTGACCCACTTCGAGTGGGGTCTCTTTCAGTCGGTTTTGAACCGAAAGGGCGAATTCTATTCGCTCTTCCTGCCAGTCGTCAGCGGGAGTTTCATTCATAATTTCGCCGAACGAAGGCCGGGAAATATGGTAGACTTTATAAACGATTTATCACTCAACCCTATAGGCCACCAACTTATTTCTGAAAAATGTGGGTACCACCAATAACTTCTGGCTACGGATATACTCAATGTCAGCGGTGTTCACTTTCTGTTCGCGTGAGTCGAGAAGCTGTTGCTTTTCACCCCCACTCTGCACAAAGAAAAGTTGCCCGTTCCAGTCCGAAACGAAAAAATTGTCCTTACCATCGGTTACGATACCATCTGTTGCAGCCATGCCATCGGCAATGGTTGTCATGGTTTTAGTGTTCACATCAACCGAGCGTAGAGCCCCTGTTTTAGTGCTCCCAACCATGAGCTTGTCTTTGCCCATAGCCAGTAAACCGTTGGGTTTATTGAGTTGTTCACCCTCCATCCAAACCTCCCATTTATCGTCTTTAAGCCGGTAAATTTTATCAAAGCGACTGTCCGACACGTATACTGTACCATCTTTGGCCACTGTTACATCGTTCAGAAATGCTTTTTTAGGATCAACGGCATCATAGGTTTTTTCGGCCTGTCCAGTTTCCGTGTTGATGACAACCAATCTGTACACGTCGGTGACGTATAAGCGATTCCGGTAGAGTCCCATTCCCTTAGGGGCATTTAGGCCCGATGTCCAGCGAAGATTCAGAATCTTACCATCTAACCCAACTTTCGAAATGAACCCACTCCCATCTAGTTCGTCGGATTTTCCGTCGATATTGGCCACGAACAGTACTTTACCAGCTTCGTCGTACAGTACCGACTCCGGCACCCGAAGGGTCGTGTCGGTTTCCCAGGCTACCACCAATTTTTTGGGTTTAGGCTTTGGTTTAACGGGGCTAGCGTCCGCTAAATAAATGGAGCATAGAGCCAACGCTAACACAGTAATTTTCAGGCATGTATTTTGCATAATTTCGTTAGATTACGTTCCCCAAAAATGACGAATTCTACAGTTGCTTACAACTTTCGAAGACAATTCTTACCAATTGGCACTTATTCGATAGCCAATATTGTACTCTCAGAAGAAACCTGAAAATTTAATCTCAAACAACCAAACAACCTATCACTGAGTGGGTTCTACAAGTCCAAGCGTTTAACCAACAAAACATATCAACTGTCATGAAACCAATGTATTCATCTAATCAGCCAACGGAAAATTTTCAATTAAAAGCAAGTATCCGTGATATGATCCAGCTTCAACAGAACTATCAACTCTCCGATGAATCGTTCTGGGAAATCTTCAATAGACGCGTATTGCTAAATGAACATATAGAAATAGGCAACTTTATAACAAATATGCGTGGTACTGCGGGGCATGCATAGCCCTTATTATCAATGATTTAGCTGGCTGTGTAGTCGGTTCTGACAAAGCGTAGAGAAAATATTTTCTCGCGCTGATTACATTTTGATTGTCAGAATCGACAAAGAGAAAAATACAGCCATGCAATCTATTTCATTTCCTCTTTCTGCTCTGACATTAGTAGTAGGTTTAGTACTAACTAGCTGTCAGAAAGACACCGAACCAGGTGTAAACGTTACTCCCGCAATGGTATCTGCCATTGGGAATTCTTCTGTTTCCGGTACGTTGCCGTATTCCAGCACCGTCTTCTATTACCGGGAACAAGCTGAAGCTTACATTGAATCACCCCAGAAAAATCAGTCGGGTACTTACGGAGCATCTCCTAAAGGGTTGGTGATCAACCCGACTACAGGTGCAATCGACGTAAACAAAAGCGAGTCAGGATTGACATACCAGGTGTGGTTTAAACCAACGGGTTCGTCGGAGACCTCGGTAGGTGCAGTGACTATTGCCGGTATCAACTTCCAAAGCCGCATTTATAATCTGGCATTAGGTGATGCATTTGCCAAACCATTGTACAACGTTCAAAATAATGTTGCTGCTCCATCTGGCGTTGAAAGCAAAGTTGCAGGAAGTGAATTTGCCAACGATAATGACAAGGCAATTGCAGCGCTGCTAAACGTGAATACACAACAGAAAAAACCTAAAGGTCTAGAAATCGACAGTCAGCTTGGGACAATTAATCTTCGTCGGGCGGTAGCAAACGGAGTATTTGGAGACAACCCTGTTGATGGAACCGTGCGGAATTTCCGGCTTTACTACCGCTTAAACGATGCCAGCAAAAAGGCACTCAACTATATCGACGTACGGCTTCACTACTATAGCCGGGTGAGTGCAGTGCCATCCAGTCTTTTAAGCCAAGCCAGTTATAAAAGCTCAGCTACATTCCGGACGGCTACGCCAACACCAACTGTAGGTGCCGCTATGAGCGTAACTGAGGGTAACTCTAACGAAGCCCGCACTCCACGTCCACCAGATATTATCATCGTAGGCGACTGACATACAGGCTATTCACAGATGTATACTCTTAGTTGGGTAAGGTTTGATAATCGCCTTTTCATATCTTTGTGTATAACCCAAAGATATGAAAAGGCGATTATTTATTTTTATAGTAGTGGTATGCTGCTGGAGCAGGCCGCTCGTATATGCTCAATCCGGCCCAGAACAACCCACTGTTTTACGATTATACGAGCAAGCGCTACGTCAATTTAACAAAGCCGATCCCACTGAAGAATCGGACAGTTTGGCCTTACTTTATTTCCAAAAAGTCATCAATAAACTATCACCCACTAAACTAAATGCCAATACTTTATTGGCTAGTTGTTTAAATGCAGGTATTCTAACCCAAATCCACAATAAACAGATTCAGGCACTACGATTTTATCAGAAGGCCATTAGTACAGGCCGTCAATTTCAACTAACCGACACACTACTTTTCAAACCTTACCTCTACGCTGGTACAGCCTATTATCACCTCCAGTCGTTCGATTCGTCGACGTATTATTACAAAAAAGCAGAACAAATTTATTTACGCTATCCACAGCTCAATGAGGCCCAGCGACTTTACAACTCATTTGGCGTGATTTATTACGAAGCAGGCAACTACCAGCAGAGTATCAATTATTTTCAAAAAGCCCTACAACTCAATCAGCAGCAGGCTAAAGACAGCCAGTATTTTTTTAGTCAGTACACTAGCAATATCGCATCGGCACTTCGCCACTTAGAGCAATTTGATTCGGCCGCAGCGCTGTATGAAAAGTTATTGCTCCTGAATAAAAACCGCAAAGAACTGCTTATTAATCTCGGGGCCACTTATCTTGAGAAAAATGACCCTGGGCAGGCTTTGCGGTATTTACAACAGATACAAAAGCCGGATAGTATCTATGCCCTGACTTACGAAAACTCCCTGGCCCGCGCTTATATTCAACAACGCCAGTTTGATTTGGCAGTAAGGCACTTGGAACGAGCGTTATTTTTATACAAGAAGCGAGGACCCGCTAACCGATCGTTCAAAAAAAACAAAAATATTGGTCTGACGTACAAGCTATTAGGTGATGTTGCAGTTGAAAAAAAGCAATATGCTATAGGGCTTCAATTTTACCAGCAGGCTATTATCCAGTTAGATCACGAGTTCAACGAGCCAGCAATTAATCGCAATCCGTCCCAATTCCTCGAAGGCTTCAACAGCTTTCTGTTATTTGAGACAATAGCCGCCAAAGCTCACTGTCAGGAGCAGATGTTGACTAATAAAGCCAGTGAAACTGATATACAGAAAGCGGCTAATACGTACAGATCAGCTCTGGCATTGGCAGGTCATATCGAAAAGGTATTTGATACGGAAGAATCCCGATTATTTGCCCTAAAAAAAATCTTGCCTGTCCAACAGCAAGCAATTACACTCCTGATCCGACTACACGAACAAACGCATCAGGAATCGTACCTGGAAGAAGCCTTCCGGCAAAGCGAACAGAGTAAGGCGGCTGTACTATATATAGGTCGAAAGGAAAATGAAAGCAAAGCCAACACTGGTATCCCAGATTCCTTACTTCAACGCGAGAGAAATCTAAAATTCACTCTCTCTCAGTTATTTATGCGTATTGATCGTACGACCAATGATGTCGAAATCGCACAGATAAGAACTGGAATCCGTGATGCAAACCTGGCTCTATCTCGCATAGCCGACCGCTTGCACGACTATCCGGAGTATTACCGCAAAAAATTTGGCGCAGATACAATTGATCTACATTTTCTGCGCCATACCGTGCTAAACCGCAAAACAGCTTTATTATCTTTTTTCCAAACCGACGCAACAACCTACACGTTTGTATTGACACGCAACGGGCTACAGTATCATAAAACCCCCAACGACGCCACTTTTCGAAAACAACTGGTCAGTTTGGTAACTGCTTTACGAACGGCAGTGCCGGGTGAACGCTATCCCGCCGACCAACAGGCTCAGTTCATCTATAAAAGCTTAATCAAACCGTTGGAAGGCTTGTTGTCAGACTACAATTCACTCATTATTATCCCGCATGATGAGCTAACCCAACTTTCTTTTGATGCGTTGGAAGACGGTCAGAACCGCTACCTGCTCGAACGATTCGATATAACTTACCAGTATGCAGCCTCCTTTTTGCGACCGGAAAGTAAGCCAACGCTCCTACCGGAACAGGTACTGGCAGTGGCCCCATTTACTTTGAAAGGGCTACACGGAGACGGGATCTTGGGCATATTACCTGCATCTGGGCAAGAGCTTAAGTATCTCAAGGGGGTTAACTTAGCAAATGGGGAGGCTACCAAATCTCGATTCCTCCAATTAGCAAAGCAAGCCTCGATTATTCATCTTGCCACTCATGCCATCGCTAATAATGAGTTTCCAGCTCAGTCTTATATCGCGTTTGCTCCACAACAAAACAACGACGATAAGCTTTATGCACACGAACTTCAGTACGGAATTTTAGGCCAGGTCAAGCTGATTTTTTTGAGTGCCTGTGAAACGGCAAGCGGTCAATTAGTTAGAGGTGAAGGCGTTATGAGTTTGTCACGGGCTTTATCATACGCGGGTTGCCCAAACCTGATAACCTCACTCTGGAAAGCCGAAGACAACGCGACGGCCTATATTAGCCAACGGTTTTATGAGCATCTCGACGAAGGTAATTCCGTTGCCCGCTCATTGCAATTGGCAAAATTAGATTTACTCCACAACAGTCAATACGCTCAGTTCCACTCTCCCCAATACTGGTCACATTTGGTATTTGTTGGTTCCCCTTCTGAGGCTGAATCAATTAGTTGGCTATGGATATTGGCTGGTATTACCGGCATATTTCTAATTTCTGGGGCGATTTGGCAGAAATTAGGGCAAAAAAAAATCACCGTAATTGTACAGTGACCTTTCCTAACTACCTAACCCATATGATAAACTCTAAAAGAACTTTAATTGCTTTTCCAGCGCAATAAACCAAGTTTCCACAGATCTTCGTCTGTTACATTCTGGTGATACATGTGCCGGGGAGTTTTGTTGATTTTCTCAAACAAAGGATAGGCATCGCCAACGCGGCCACTTCCTAAAAACGCCAATGCTAAATAATAATCTGTTTCTTGTTCAAAAAGCGACTTGTTCTGAAGTTCGTTGCTTTTTCGTAAAACAATAAACCGTTCGATAGCCTCTTTATATTGTTGATGCTGCATGTGAGCCATGCCCGTCAGAAACTGGTCGTGTGCATTAGGAGATGACAATCCGGCAAACCGCTGAACAACTCCCGCAAAATTTCCGGTCCGATATAGAACATCGAGTGGTGTAACTTCTTCGACTTCGCCCCTATTGTTAGGCAACTGATACGCCATAAACTTGTCGCTATAGTACGAGTCGATGTTGGTTGTACCGTACTTGTAACTACCATATCCAGCTAAGAGAAGCAGACCGCTGGCAGCAACCCGTGCCCCCCAACGCAACGACTGAGCGTAACGAAGTGGCCGAACTTTAGTGAAATCAGGCACAACATTAACAGCTTCGTCTTGCTGCCGCATCTCGTCGATAAGCTGCATATGCAGATTTCTGACTCGACTCCGCAATGCACTAGAACGGACTGCATCGCGTACTACCGTGACTTTATCGAACAGATTTTGTAATTCGGCATCGGTCTGAAGGTTTTGCTCCAGTCCAACAGCCTCATCGAGCGTTAACGTGCGGTCGAGATATCGGTCAATCTGTTCAAGCGTTTCCATTTCATTTCGCGTGCCGTAAAGCAGCTTTTATATTGTTAAAGGCAGTTGGAGAGGATTGAACCAAATCCGTCAATTCTTTCAGACACTTGTATTTACGATTCCGAACATTCTGCTCATTTTCATAACCTGTTCGTTCTACTATCTCCTTCACCGATAGGTTCTCGTAATAAAACAAGGTTAATACCTGCTTACAACCAGACCCCAAAGAGTCGAACAGAGCCAGGATAGCTTTTTGAGCTTCCTTATAGGTTATAAACTGAGAAATATCTTCCTCAAGTGTATCCCTGCCTATTTCAAACTCTTCATTTCGCTTCATTTCATTTTCACGCTTCCTCAATTCACTGACCCAAAGATTCTTAATTAATGTATAAAGAAATGATTTCACACTCGATTCACCCCGGAACCGCTCTTTCTGAACCATTTCAATAAACGTAACCATCACCTCTTGAATCAAATCGGCAGCATCATCCTGATTCCCGCTGTTGGTCAGAACATAGTTTTCCAGCATCCGGTAGTGCGATTGATATACAAATCGCATGGCCCGTTCAATGTCTTTGCCAGTCTTAATACCGGCTAAGAGGTCGGTATCTGTCAAGCTATTTAATGCCCGCTTTGTGCCTGACATGTATTAGTCGTTTTGGGGTATCAAAATGTAATCATGATATGTAAATATATTTTTTTTAGACCATCCAATTCCCTCACTTATGTGTGGTTAACCGCTCAAGATCAAGAAGAGTTATGGCAATTATCGGCCAATATATGATTCTATGGGGGTTTTTCGTGTCTAAAATAATTTTGAGACGGAAAAGTAGCCGCTAAAAAAAAATGGCGAACCGACCAAAGAATTTAAAAATCGTGCCTTGAACCCAGGCAACTCTTAGGCAGCAAAGACCTTATAAAAGGTAAAAATGTTGCTTTTATAAGGAAGACCATCTAGTTGGCCGGTACTTGGCTAAAGAGCAGTAACTTCCCTTTTTAATGGCCTGCCACTACCCATGACCGGGCAAAAACGACTAATTTTAGGTCATTAAACCGTTTCGTATGCAGTTCTCTCATCTCCATTGCCATACCCAGTACTCTCTGCTCGACGGGCAGGCCGATATTAAAAAGCTGATTAAGAAGGCCAAAGCCGACAACATGCCTGCTGTAGCGATTACCGATCACGGCAATATGTTCGGGGTATTTGAGTTTGTGGCCGAAGCCGCCAAGCAAGGGATCAAGCCCATCGTTGGGTGTGAATTTTATGTAGTCGAAGACCATACGATCAAACAGTTTACAAAAGAGAAGAAAGACGTTCGATACCACCAGCTGTTGCTGGCCAAGAATCCGACGGGCTATAAGAATTTAGTAAAACTATGTTCGCTAGGGTACATGGAGGGCCTTTATGGCAAATATCCACGGGTTACTAAAGCGCTTATTGAAAAATATAAAGAGGGCCTGATTGCTACTACCTGCTGTATCGGAGCTATTGTACCGAAAACAATCCTGAAAAAAGGCGAAGCAGAAGGCGAAAAAGAATTCAAATGGTGGCTCGACCGCTTCGGCGAGGATTATTATGTAGAGCTTCAGCGTCACGAAATCCCCGATCAGATCAAGGCAAACGAGGTACTGGTGAAGTTGGCCGTGAAACACAATGTGAAAATCATTGCCTCCAATGACTCTCACTACGTAGATCGCGACGACTGGGTTGCCCACGATATATTACTGTGCGTAAACACAGGCGAGAAACAAAGTACGCCGTCGATGAAGGAGTTCAGCGACGACGAGGTGATGCCTAAAAACACCCGGTTTGCCTTTTTCTCCGACCAGTTCTATTTCAAAAATACGCAGGAGATGAGTACGTTGTTTCATGATCTACCTCAGGCCATCGACAACACAAATGAAATTGTTGACAAAGTAGAAACGCTGAAACTCAAGCGTGATATTCTGTTACCTAATTTTCCGATTCCTCAGGAATTTCAGATTCACACCGACGATGTAGCGAATCAATGGGAATACCTCAAGCACCTAACCTACGAAGGAGCGAAAATGAGGTATGGCGAAATTGAAAGCCACGTACAGGAAAGACTTGATTTTGAGTTGTTTACTGTAAAAACCATGGGTTTTGCAGGTTACTTTCTCATTGTAGCCGATTTCATTAAAGCTGGGCGCGATCTGGGCGTTATGGTGGGGCCGGGACGGGGTTCGGCGGCTGGTTCGGCAGTGGCCTACTGCATCGGTATTACCAACATTGATCCCATTAAATACGACCTTCTGTTTGAGCGATTCCTGAATCCAGACCGAAAGTCGATGCCCGATATTGATACGGACTTCGACGACGAAGGTCGCCAGAAGGTGATCGACTATGTGGTAGGAAAATACGGCAAGCAACAGGTAGCCGCCATTGTGACCTATGGCACTATGGCGGCAAAGTCGGCGATTAAAGACGTATCGCGGGTGATGGATCTCCCGCTGAGCGATGCCAATCAGCTGGCCAAACTTGTGCCTGACAAACCGACGTACAATATGACCCTCAAACGGATTTTTGAAGATCCAATTGACGGGCCGGGCGGTTTAGCCAACCTGATACAACCGGAGGAGGTGGAGAACGTGAAGCGGATGCGTGCCCTTGAAGCGGGCGATCAATCGGTGGGGCGAACCATGAAGCTGATCGATACTGAAAAGGTACAAAATGTGTTGCAACAGGCGCGTCGGTTAGAAGGGACGGTGCGGAACACGGGCGTTCACGCTGCTGGAATTATTATTGCTCCCGACGATCTGTCGAATATCGTTCCGGTATCGACATCCAAAGAAACTAACCTGATTATCACCCAGTATGAGGGTAAAGTAATTGAGGATGCGGGGGTAATCAAGATGGACTTTCTGGGTCTACGTAACCTTACCATCATTAAGGAATGCCTGCGTTTGGTGAAGCAGAATTATGACATTTCTATTGACATTGATAAAATTCCGTTAGACGATCCAAAACCGTACGAACTATTTCAGCGGGGAGAAACAAACGCGATCTTCCAGTTTGAATCCGACGGAATGAAGAAGTACATGAAGGATCTGCGACCTGACCGGTTCGGTGATCTCATCGCGATGAACGCGCTCTATCGACCCGGCCCGATTCAGTACATTCCTACCTTCATCAACCGTAAACACGGGCGCGAAGAAGTGAAATATGACCTCCCCGAAATGGAGGAATATCTAGCCGACACATTCGGAATTACGGTGTATCAGGAACAGTTAATGTTGCTGTCGCAAAAACTGGGCAACTTCACTAAGGGAGATGCCGACGTATTGCGGAAGGCGATGGGTAAGAAAGACCGTGCTACGCTCGACAAAATGAAAGGTAAGTTTATGGATGGCTGCAAAGCCAATAACTTACCGGCTAAAGTCTGCGAGAAAGTATGGACCGACTGGGAAGCCTTTGCCAGTTACGCCTTCAACAAATCGCACTCGACCTGTTATGCGTTTGTAGCTTACCAGACGGCCTATTTAAAGACTTATTATCCAGCCGAATACATGGCGGCCGTGTTAACCTCCTGCCTCGGCAACATCGACAAAATAACGTTCTTCCTTGGCGAATGTAAAGCCCTTGGCATCCCCGTACTCGGCCCGGATGTAAACGAATCGGAGCGGGTGTTTGGCGTAAACAAAAAGGGCGAAATCCGCTTCGGACTAGCCGGTATCAAGGGAGCGGGCGATGCGGCTGTGGAAGCTCTTATTGAAGAACGAACGGCAGGTGGTCCCTTTAAGGACATATTCGAGTTTGCGATCCGGGTCAACCTCCGTACTGTTAACAAAAAAACGCTTGAATCGCTGGCGTATGCTGGTGCTTTCGACGCGCTCGATGAGTACCACCGGGCGCAATACTTTGACACACCTGTTGGCGAAACGGGCGTATTTCTGGAGAAAATTATTCGGTACGCCAACAACTACCACACCGAGAAAGCCGCTGCCCAACAATCATTGTTTGGAGGCTCAAA